>ERZ778020.329-NODE-329-length-116150-cov-22.397864_pt1 | contig 116150 bp, 101 predicted proteins | sample MGYA00375750_ERZ778020 | MGnify/ENA primary metagenome ERZ778020 (study PRJEB29350, sample SAMN05389818) | bioreactor metagenome | isolation source: Ammonium sulfate bioreactor | place: South Africa: University of Cape Town | collected 2014-03-17 ...
TGAAGGACCCCGCCCGCTTCCAGGCGGTGGGTGCCCGCATCCCCAAGGGCGTGCTCCTGTACGGCCCTCCCGGAACCGGCAAGACCCTCCTCGCGCGCGCCGTCGCCGGCGAGGCCGGGGTGCCGTTCTACTCGATCTCCGGATCCGACTTCGTCGAGATGTTCGTGGGCGTCGGCGCGAGTCGCGTCCGCGACCTGTTCAACCAGGCCAAGGAGAGCTCGCCCGCGATCATCTTCATCGATGAGATCGACGCGGTGGGTCGCCACCGCGGCGCGGGCCTCGGCGGCGGACACGACGAGCGGGAGCAGACGCTCAACCAGATGCTCGTCGAGATGGACGGCTTCGACCCCAAGGTGAACGTCATCGTCATCGCTGCGACGAACCGCCCCGACATCCTCGACCCCGCCCTGCTGCGCCCCGGTCGGTTCGACCGGCAGATCGGCGTCGACGCGCCCGACATGAAGGGCCGTCTGAAGATCCTCGAGGTGCACGGCCGCGGCAAGCCCCTCGCCGAGAGCGTCGACCTCGAGGTCGTCGCCCGCAAGACGCCGGGCTTCACGGGCGCCGATCTCGCCAACGTCCTGAACGAGGCGGCTCTGCTCACGGCACGGTCGAACGCGCAGCTCATCGACAACCGCGCGCTCGACGAGGCGATCGACCGTGTGATCGCGGGCCCGCAGCGTCGCACGCGGGTGATGCGCGACAAGGAGAAGCTGATCACGGCCTACCACGAGGGCGGTCACGCCCTCACCGCAGCCGCGATGAACTACAGCGACCCGGTCACGAAGATCACGATCCTCCCGCGCGGCAAGGCCCTGGGCTACACCATGGTCATGCCTCTCGACGACAAGTACTCGGTCACCCGCAACGAGCTGCAGGATCAGCTCGCATGGGCGATGGGCGGGCGCGTCGCCGAGGAGATCGTGTTCCACGACCCGACGACCGGTGCGTCGAACGACATCGAGAAGGCCACCGCGATCGCGCGCAAGATGGTCACCGAGTACGGAATGACGACCGAGGTCGGCCCCGTCAAGCTGGGCGCCGCCTCGGGTGAGATGTTCCTCGGCCGCGACATGGGTCACGGCCGCGACTTCTCCGAGCATGTCGCCGAGCGCGTCGACGTCCAGGTGCGCGACCTCATCGAGCAGGCCCACAACGAGGCCTACAAGGTGCTCAACGAGAACCGCGAGATCCTGGACCGGCTGGCGCTGGAACTCCTCGAGAAGGAGACGCTCGACCACCTCGAGATCGCGGAGATCTTCCGCGACATCAAGAAGCTGCCGCCGCGGCCCCAGTGGCTCTCCAGCAGCGAGCGCCCGGTCTCCGCGCTGCCGCCGGTCGAGGTCCCCCGTCGGCAGCCCGCCGGAGTCGCCGCCGCGACCGAGGCGGACGCCCCGGCCGAGAAGGCCCCCCGCCGCCGCCCGAGCGGTCAGGCGCGACCCGCGACCGCGTAGGCTCGGCCCGTGGCCGTCGACCGTGAGCGCGTGTCCGCGCTGGTGCGGGAGCTCCTCGTCGCGATCGGCGAGGACCCCGACCGGCCAGGGCTCCGACTGACCCCTCAGCGGGTGTCCGAGACGTACGCCGAGTTCTTCTCGGGTGTCGGCGAGGATGCCGCGGCTCCGCTCGCGCACACGATCTCGGTCGCGACCGGGCCGGCTCCCGACACGCTCCCCTCGGGCGCCGTGATGCTCCGAGACATCCGGTTCCGGTCGGTCTGCGAGCACCACCTCCTCCCCTTCTCCGGCCATGCGCACATCGCCTATCTGCCCGGCGAGCAGGTCGTGGGTCTCGGCGCGCTCCCCAAGGTCGTCGACATCCTGGCGTCCCGGCCGCAGGTGCAGGAGCGGCTGGGCGAGCAGATCGCCGACACGATCTCCTCATCGATCGACTGCCGCGGCGTCCTGGTCGTGCTGGACGCGACCCACCAGTGCGTCACGATGCGCAGCGGTCGCCAGTCGGAGTCGTCGACGGTCACGATCGCCGCGCGCGGAGCGTTCGCCGACGCCGTCGCGCGCGCGGAGCTCATCGCCCTGATCGGACGGAACCGCGAGTGACGGTGGCGATCATGGGCATCCTCAACGTCACGCCCGATTCCTTCAGCGACGGAGGCCGGTACGCGGATGCGGAGGCCGCCCTCGCGCACGGACTCCGCCTGATCGCGGCCGGGGCGGACATCCTCGACGTGGGCGGCGAGTCGACCAGGCCGGGCGCGGAGCGCGTGGATCCGTCCACGGAGCAGGAGCGCGTCCTCCCTGTCGTGAGCGCGCTCGCCGCGTTGGGGGCCACGGTCAGCATCGACACGATGAACGCGTCGACGGCCGTCGCCGCGGTGCGTGCGGGCGCCCGCATCGTCAACGACGTGTCGGGCGGCCTCGCCGACCCCGAGCTCCTGCCAGCCGTCGCCGCCGAGAACGCCGAGGTCGTCCTGGGGCACTGGCGCGGCCCGTCCTCCGACATGTACGCGCGCGCCGAGTACGCGGACGTCACTCGCGAGACCATCGGCGAGCTCATCGCGCGCATGGAGGCGGCCGCGGCCGCCGGCATCCCTCCGTCACGGGTGGTCCTCGATCCGGGCATCGGCTTCGGCAAGCGCGGGTCGCAGAACTGGGACGTGCTGCGCGGCCTCCCGCAGCTCGTGGGCGTCGGTCCCCGCGTTCTCGTCGGAACGAGCCGGAAGCGGTTCCTCGCCGAGATCCTGGGTGCGGAAGCGGACGGCGAGGCGGCGACCGAGGCGCGCCGCGACCTCGCGACGGCCGTGACGAGCGCGCTCGCCGCTCGCGCCGGCGTGTGGGGCGTCCGCGTGCACGACGTGGCCGCGACGCGCGACGCGCTTCGGGTCGTCGAGGCCTGGGAGGGATCATGACGTACCCGGCCGACGAGATCACGCTCACCGGATTACGCGCGCACGGCTTCCACGGGGTGTACCCGGAGGAGCGACGGGTGGGTCAGGAGTTCGTCGTCGACGTCACGATGACCGTCGACACGCGGCGGGCCGCGGCATCCGATGATGTCACCGACACGGTGCACTACGGCGAGGTCGCCGAGGCGGTCGCGGCCATCGTCGTGGGTGACCCGGTCGACCTGCTGGAGACCCTCTGCGCGCGGATCGCCGCCGCGCTGTTCGCGTTCCCGCCGGTCGATGCGGTCCGGGTGACCGTGCACAAACCGTCCGCCCCGATCTCCGTCGCCTTCGGCGACGTGAGCGTCACGATCCACCGGGAGCGCGACCGATGAGCCGCCGTCTCGCGCAGGGCTTCTCGGGCGACACCGCGCCGGAGGGGGCCCCCGTGCGCGCCGTCGTCGCGCTCGGGGCGAATCTCGGCGACCGCGCCACGACGCTCGATGCGGCGGTGGCGGCCCTGCGCCGGGTGCCGCTCGTCGAGGACGTGCGCGCTGCGGATCCGATCGAGTCCGTCGCCGTGACCCCCGAGGGTCCGGATGCCGCGGCCCCCGCCTATCTGAACTCCGTGGCCGTCCTCAGCACGCGGCTGGCGCCGAGCGTGCTCCTCTCGTACCTGCACGCGATCGAGGACGCGCACGGGCGGGTCCGGCGCGAGCGGTGGGGCGATCGCACGCTCGACCTCGACCTGATCGTGTACGACGACCTCGTCAGTGACGATCCCGCCCTGACGCTGCCGCATCCGCGTGCGGCGGAACGGACCTTCGTGCTGGAGCCGTGGCTCTCGATCGATCCCGACGCGGCGCTGCCGGGCGCGGGGCGGGTCGACGAGCTGCTGGCGCAACTGAGGAGCGGATCGTGAAGCGCACCGGCGCGGGGGTGCTGATCGTCGCCGGTGTGCTGGGCGTCGGCGCCGGGTTCCTGCTCGACCAGCTGCTGACGGCGGCGGGCCGGCCGACCTTCACCCCGATGGTGAGTCTGCCCATTCTGCTGATCGCGGTCGGGGTGGTCGACGTCGCCCTGGCCATCCCGATCTACCGCACGAGCCGCGGGCACTCGGCGGCGCCGGTGAACCCGTTCCGCGCGGTCCGCATCGCGATGCTCGCCAAGGCCTCGAGCATCGTGGGCGCCGCGGTCGGAGGGATGGGCCTCGGACTCCTCCTCTTCCTCCTCACCCGGCCCACGACTCCCTCGGTAGGCTCGGTGAGCGCGGTGGTGGCGACCGCAGTGTGCGGCGCCGTCCTGGTCGCTGCGGGACTCGTCGCCGAGCATCTGTGCACCATCCGGAAGGACGACGATGACGAACAGCCCGGAGCTCCCGGACTCGACACCCACGATCGCTGACCCTGCCGGTGCGCCGTCCGGTCCGCAGGGGGCGCTGGACTCCGGCACGTTCGACCGCATCCTCGAGCCGCGGAGCCCGCGTCGGCTGCCGCTCGGCGACGGCACCTGGCATCAGCTCGCCCGATCGTACGTGTGGGTGCGGCTGATCTCGCTGGCCCTGTTCCTGGCCGTCGTGCTGGTGGCGGCCTTCGTGCTCGCGCTCCTCACCCGGACGGCGTGGCCCTGGATCCCGGGAGGGGTGCTGTCGGCCGGCATCGTGTGGGCGGCCGCCATCACGCCGCGTCAGGCCCGCGCGTTCGGATACCAGTTGCGCTCCGACGACCTGGTGTTCCGCCGCGGCATCCTGTGGCAGCGGATGGTGGCCGTCCCGTACGGGCGCATGCAGCTGGTCGACATCACCCATGGCCCGCTCGACCGGGCGTTCGGGATCGCCCAGCTCAAGCTGGTGACGGCCGCGGCGGCGACGGGAGTGGTGATCCCGGGGCTCACGCAGGATGCGGCGGAGCATCTCCGCGACACGCTCATCGATGTCGCGGAGGCGCGGAGGACGGGCCTGTGACGCAGCCTGGTGAGCGGTCGTCTTTGAGCGACGGGGAATGGCACCGGCTGAACCCCCTGACGCCGCTGTTCCGCGGCGGGTTCGTGCTGGTCGTGGTGGCGGGAATCGTCATCTCCAACCTCCGCGAGCGCATCGTCGACTTCTTCGTGCGCATCAGCGTGCCCGACGCCCCCGACCTCAATCAGCCCGGAGACCCGATCGACTACGTGCTGGCGCACAACCTCGTGCTCCTGGCGCTGCTCGCGGTGCTCGGGATCGTGCTCATCCTCGTCGGGCTCTTCTACCTGTCGTGGCGGTTCCACACCTTCCGCATCACGGGAGACAACGTCGAGGTGCGCCAGGGCGTGCTGTTCCGCAGCCAGCGCCGCGCGCCGCTGGACCGCGTCCAGGGTGTGAACCTCACTCGCCCCACGGTCGCTCGTCTGTTCGGGATGGCCAAGCTCGAGGTCGTCGGCGCGGGCTCTGACTCGAACGTGAAGCTCGAGTACCTCTCGACGTCGAACGCAGAGCAGGTACGGGCGGACATCCTCCGCCTCGCGTCCGGCCGCCGTCTCGCCGAGGCGCAGGCGCGACAGGCCGCGGGACGCCCGCCTGGTTCACGCGTTGCGGCGGCGGCATCCGTCGTGACCGACGCGGTGAACGGCATGGTCCTCGGCGCCGAGGGACCGGTCGCAGAGCCGGCGTCGGTCGTCGAGATCCCCGTGCTCCGGCTGATCCTGTCGAGGCTGCTCGGGTCGTCCACGCTCGTGCTGCTCATTCTCATCGGCGTCATCGTGTGGGGCTCGGTGGTGGGGACGCTGTGGATCCTGTTCTCGGTCGTTCCCGCCATCCTGGGCTTCGGCGCGTACTGGGTCCGGTCGATCACCAAGTCGCTGCGCTATTCCATCGCGCCCACGGCCGACGGCGTGCGCATCACGTACGGCCTGTTCACGACGATCACCGAGATCCTGCCCCCCGGTCGCATCCACGCGGTGGAGATCAGTCAGCCGCTGCTGTGGCGTCCAGCGGGGTGGTGGTCCATCCGGGTGAACCGACTGTCGGGGAAGAGCACGAGCTCCCAGGAGTCTGATCAGTTCGCCGACGTGCTGCCCGTCGGCGACCGCGCGGACGTCGAGCGGGTCCTGCGACTCATCCTGCCGGGTCTGCCTGAGCAGGAGTGGCCGCTCGTCTTCGACCACGGGATCCTGGGACCGGCACCGGCCGACCCGTTCACGAACACACCGCGCCGGGCGCTCATCCTCCGTCCGCTCGCGTGGAAGCGCAACGGCTTCCTCCTGTCGCGCGACGCGCTCTTCTTCCGGCGCGGCGCGATCTGGCGGCAGCTCGCGATCTTCCCGCTGGCCCGCCTGCAGAGCGTCGGCGTCGAACAGGGGCCTGTCGACCGCGCGCTCGGCGTCGCCGCAGTGCACGCGCACACGATCGTGGGCCGGGTCTCTGGGCGGCTCTCCGCCGTCGACCGGGATGCCGCCGTCGCGCTCTTCGCGGATGCCGAGGCCGCCGCCCTCGCCGCGGGCGTCTCCGACCACAGCCACCGCTGGGCCGACGAGGAAGATGCGACGGAGGTCGTGCCGTGAGCCGAGATGGACGCCTCGGAGTCGGGATCATCGGCGCGGGTCGGGTCGGGCCCGTGATCGGCGCCGCACTCGCCGGTGCGGGCCACGCGATCATCGGGATCACGCACGGCTCGGATGACGATCGCGTCGAATCGGTGCTTCCCGACGTGCCCTTCCTGGACGCGCTGGAAGTCGTCCGTCGCAGCGAGCTCGTCGTGATCGCCGTTCCCCACGATCAGCTCGGGCCGCTCGTCGGCGGCCTTGCGGACGTCGGTGCATGGCAGGTGGGCCAGCTCGTCGTCCACACCGATCCGTCGTCCGGTCTGGGGGCACTGGCCCCCGCAGCCGCACGTGGCGCGATCCCGCTGGCGATCCACCCGGCCATCGCCTTCACCGGCACCTCGATGGATCTCCGTCAGCTCGCCGATGCCTATGCCGCGGTGACCGCGCCGGCCGCCGTTCTCCCCATCGCGCAGGCGCTGGCGGTCGAGCTGGGTTGCGAGCCGGTGGTCGTGGCGGATGCCGACCGCGCGGCATATGGCGAGGCGATCGCGACGGCGACGGAGTTCTCCCGATCGATCGTCCGCCAGTCCACGTCGCTGCTCGCCGGCATCGGCGTCGACAATCCGAGGGCCTTCCTCTCCACGCTCATCCACTCGACGGTCGACCAGGCGCTCGCGGACGGTGCGTCGCCGGGCGGCGACCGCCCGGACGCTACGATCGTCGGATGATCCGCACCACCGACGACCTGCGCGCTCGCCTCGCCGAAGCCCGGGACGCCGGCACCGTCGACGGGCGGACGCCTACGGTCGCGCTCGTCTCGACGATCGGCGCACTGCACGACGGACACATCGACCTCGTGCGGCTCGCCCGTGAGCGGGCGGACATCGTGGTCGTCTCGACGTTCGTCAATCCGCTCCGCTTCGCCACGCGGGCGGAGTGCGACGCCTACCCGCGTACCCCCGCGGAGGACCGCCTGCTGCTCGAGTCCCTCGGGGTCGACATCGTCTTCTCGCCCGAGGCGTCCGACCTGCTTCCGACCGGCACGGCCACGACGAAGGTGTCTGCGGGAGACCTCGGGCTTCGCTATGAAGGCCGAGCCCGCCCGTTCTACTTCGACGGGCTGCTCACCGTCGAGGCGAAGCTCTTCGGGCTCATCCACCCCGACCTCGCCGTCTACGGCGAGCGCGATCGGCAGCGCGTCTTCCTCGTGCGGCGCATGATCCGCGACCTCTGTTTCGACGTCGAGGTGATGACCGTGCCGACCGTGCGCGCCGACAACGGCCTGCCGATCTCGACGCGCATCGCTCTCCTCGAGGAGCGCGATCTGGCCGCCGCCAAGAAGCTTCCGGACGCGCTCGATGCGGCAGCGTCGAATGCGGACCGGGGCGTGGACGCGTGCATCGCGGCCGCGCAGTCCGCGATGATGGGGGAGCCCCGCATCACCCTCGAGTACCTGAGCGTGGTCGACCCGCAGACGTTCCTGCCGGTGGACGAGGGGCACCGCGGTCCGGCTCTCGCGCTCATCGCGGCATCCGTCGCGGGGAATCGCATCATCGACAACGCCGAGGTCTACATCGGCTGACCCGGTCGCTGCGGAAGCGGGCATCGAGCCCGCCGATAGACTTGGGGCCGACTTCCGAGGAGCCCCGCCGTCATGACCGACACCCCCGAGAACGTGCCCGCCGAGATGTCCGAAGAGGACATCATCGAGCAGAAGGCCGTGCGGCTCGCGAAGCGTGAGCGTCTCATCGCCGAGCGCTCCGACGCCGGGGGCGGCGCGTATCCCGTCTCGGTCCCGGTGACGGACACCATCACCGACCTGCGCGAGCGGTTCGGCGATCTCGAAGCGGGAGCGGAGACGGGCGTGACCGCCGCCGTGGCGGGCCGCGTGGTGTTCAGCCGCAACACCGGCAAGCTCTGCTTCGCCTCGCTGCAGGCGGGCGACGGCAGCCGCATCCAGGCGATGGTGTCGCTCGCATCGGTGGGCGAGGAGTCGCTGCAGCGCTGGAAGGAGCTCGTCGACCTCGGCGACCACGTCTTCGTGACGGGCGAGGTCGTCTCGAGCCGTCGCGGTGAGCTCTCGATCATGGTGGCCGATTGGGCGATCGCCTCGAAGGCGCTGCTGCCGCTGCCGAACCTGTACAGCGAGCTGAGCGATGAGGCGCGTGTCCGCAGCCGCTTCCTCGATCTGATCGTGCGGGATCAGGCCCGCGCGACGGTGCGCGCGAGAGCCAGGATCAATCAGAGCCTGCGGCAGACGTTCGCCGACCACGGCTTCATCGAGGTCGAGACGCCGATGCTCCAGATCCAGCACGGCGGAGCGTCGGCGCGTCCGTTCGTCACGCACTCGAACGCGTTCGACGCGGACCTGTACCTGCGCATCGCGCCGGAGCTCTTCCTCAAGCGTGCCGCGGTCGGGGGCATCGACCGCGTGTTCGAGATCAACCGCAACTTCCGCAACGAGGGGGCGGACTCGACGCACAGCCCTGAGTTCGCGATGCTCGAGGCGTACCAGTCCTACAGCGACTACCACGGCATCGCGGACCTGACGCAGGAGCTCATCCAGAACGCGGCGATCGCCGCCACGGGTTCGACGACGGTGACGTGGGCGGACGGCACGGTGTACGACCTGGGCGGGGAGTGGGATCGCGTCTCGATGTACGACTCGCTGAACGCGGCGGCCGGGGTCGACATCACCCCGGAGACGTCGGTGGACGACCTCCGTGCGCTCGCCGAGGCGCACGGCGTGGACGAGCCTGCGCACCCGACGCACGGCAAGTGGGTCGAGGAGCTGTGGGAGCACTTCGTCAAGGGGACGCTCACGCGCCCGACGTTCGTGATGGACTTTCCGCTCGACACGAGTCCCCTCGTGCGCGAGCACCGGTCCATCCCTGGCGTCGTCGAGAAGTGGGACCTGTACGTCCGCGGCTTCGAGCTCGCCACCGGTTACTCGGAGCTCATCGATCCGGTGATCCAGCGCGAGAGGTTCATCGACCAGGCGCGACTCGCCGCCCAGGGCGACCTCGAGGCGATGCGCATCGACGAGGAGTTCCTGCGGGCGATGGAGCACGGCATGCCCCCGATGGGCGGCATGGGGATGGGGATCGACCGCCTGCTGATGGCGATCACCGGTCTCGGCATCCGCGAGACCATCCTGTTCCCGCTGGTCAAGTAGCTCCCGGGCGCCGGTCACCGACGGCCCCGGCCGCCGGTCTCGGCGCGGAACGCCCAATCGGGCACATGGCCGACGGCGACGAAGGACCGGACGATCTCGCCCAGCCCGTGCTCCGGCTCGAGCTCGCAGGCGCGGCGCGCGAAGCTCTCTGCGTGCGTCGAGCGCCCGAGCGCCCAGGAGAGCCACGCGCACGTCGCCGGTGCGCCGGGGCGGACCGCGTCGGGTGCGAGGGCGGCCGCGTGGCGGGCCAGTTCGAGCGCCCGTGACAGGCGGTCGCGATCGGGACGCGTGCCCTCTCCCCACATCCGCATCCCGAGGTCGGCCGGATAGTCGGCACCGCCCTCCCACTGGAGCTGCGCGTCGAGCGCCGCCTCGCCGTCTGCGAGCGTCCCGCACCACTGCACGAGGGCGATGTCGCGGAGTGCGGGGCGCGCCAGACACCAGATGAGCGTGGCGGCATCGAAGGGGGCGAGCGCCGACGGATCCCACGCCAGGACGTCCTCGAACAGTGCGGGGAGCTCATCGAGGCGACAGGCCGCCGTGAGCGCGTGCGGGTCCAGCCGGCCGAGGGTGGCGATCGCGCGCTCGTCGGCGCCCGGCTCGGCCGAGACGTCGGCGCAGACGGTGCGCACCGCCTGGTCGAGCGCGCGCAGTGCGGCCGCCACGGGCTGTGCGGCTTCGTCGGCCACCGCCGGCAGCTCGGCACCCGCGGCCTGATCCCCCACCCGGACCGGAGGGAGGTCGTCCGCGGCCGGGGCCGCGACCTCCGACAGATCGCCGAGCCGGGGTGCCGCCCCGTCGTCGGGGTACGCCGTCCACGCGTCCGCGCCCACGCACAGGGCGTCGCGCACCTCGATGCCGCAGGCATCGGCACGCGCGGCGATGGCCCGCACGAACGCGCGGTGCGGAACGGAGTCGTCCGCTCGGTGCAGGGAGTCGTCGGTGTACACCACGAGGGCCACGGCGTTCGCATCCGGCAGCCGGCAGACCATGCCGATGCAGGTCGACGCGATGCGCTCGACGTCGTCTGCCCCGGCGGCGGACGGCAGGTCGAAGCGCATCGCGCCCACCGACCGGCGCCCGGAGAACGGGACCAGCACGAGGCTGCGCGTGGGATGGAAACCCAGCAGGTGAGGGACGAGGGAGAGGAAGCGGGCCGGCCCTGCGGCCTTGATGACGGTGGACATGCGAACGACTCTCCCGCCGGCGGAGGCCGCGCAGGCCTGGGTTCCCCGCGCCTGTGGACGCTCCTCGCCCGGCCGCTCGTGGGGAGGAGCGGTGCATCGCGCACGCGTACCATGGAGGGATGGACAGCTTCTGGACCGCCGTCGTGTGGTCGCTTGCGCCGACGATCGTCGTGACCGCGCTGTTCTTCTTCATCCTCCGCTCGGTCGTGCGGGCGGACAGGAGCGAGCGTCGCGTCTACGCACGGGTCGAGGCGGAGGAGCGCGCCAAGCGCGGGCTGCCGCCGACCGCGTCGGCCGCCGCACCGTCCGAGCGCTGACCCCGCCCCCCACTACGCTGGACTCACGTCCGGCGGAAGGGGCACCATGACGTTCATCGTGACGTGGTGGCCGATCGTCGTGATCGTCGCCGACATCGCCATCCGGATCACCGCGATCATCGTCGTGCCCCGCAATCGGCGGCCCACGGCGGCGATGGCGTGGCTGCTCGCGATCTACTTCATCCCGTTCATCGGCGTGCTGCTCTTCCTGCTGATCGGCAACCCCCGCCTGCCGCGGAAGCGGCGACGCAAGCAGGATGCGATCAACGAGTACATCCGCGAGACCAGCGCACACCTCGACTTCGGCACGCTCCGGCCGAACGCCCCGGACTGGTTCACCTCCACCGTCACGCTCAACCGCAACCTCGGCGCGATGCCGCTCGCGGGAGACAACGCGGCGCACCTCATCCCCGACTACCAGGCGAGCCTCGACGCGATGGCGGAGGAGGTTCGCCGCGCGCGCGACTACGTCCACGTGGAGTTCTACATCCTGCAGTCGGATGCCGCGACCGACAACTTCTTTCGCGCGCTGGAGGAGGTCAGGGCCCGCGGTGTCACCGTACGGGTGCTCCTCGATCACTGGGCGAACCGTGGCAAGCCGTACTACCGGCGCACGCTGCGACGACTCACCCGGATGGGCGCGAAGTGGCGGCTGATGCTGCCCGTGCAGCCATTCAAGGGCAAGTACCAGCGCCCGGATCTGCGCAATCACCGCAAGCTCGTCGTCGTGGACGGCGACGTCGCGTTCATGGGTTCGCAGAACCTGACCGACTCGACGTACAACCTCAAGAAGAACATCCGTCGCGGACTGCACTGGGTCGACCTCATGGTCCGTGTCGAGGGGCCGGTCGTGGCATCCATCAACGCCGTCTTCCTCTCGGACTGGTACAGCGAGACGGGCGAGACCCTCGAGCACGAGATCGAGCTCTTCGAGATGAACGCGGGGCCGGGCGACCTCGACTGCCAGATCATCCCCTCCGGCCCCGGCTTCCGTTTCGAGAACAACCTGAGGCTTTTCCTCGGTCTGCTCTATTACGCGCAGCGCAAGATCATCATCGTCAGTCCCTACTTCGTGCCGGACGAGGCGATGCTGCTCGCGGTGACGACGGCATGCCACCGCGGCCTCCAGGTCGAGCTCTTCGTCTCCGAGGAGGGCGACCAGGCGATGGTGTACCACGCCCAGCGCAGCTACTACGAGGTGCTGCTGAAGGCCGGCGTGCGCATCTGGATGTACCGCAAGCCCTTCATCCTCCACACCAAGAGCCTCACGATCGACGACGAGGTCGCCATCATCGGCTCGAGCAACATGGACATGCGCTCGTTCGGTCTGAACATGGAGATCTCGATGCTCGTTCGCGGGAGTGAGTTCGTGAACGAGATGCGGGACGTCGAGGACATGTACCGGAATCTCAGCAGAGAGCTCACACTGGAGGAGTGGGAGAAGCAGCCGCTGCGCTCCACCGTGCTCGACAACCTCGCGCGGCTGACATCGGCTCTGCAGTAGGAGGACGGATGCGCCGCGTCGCCGGACTGCTCGCCGCGTTGCTCGTGGTCGCGGTGCTGTCCGGCTGCTCGGTCCGCTCCGACATCCCGCCGGCCGTGCCGTCCAGGGTGCCCACCGGGAGCGCCCCTACGCAGCCGACGGACGGCCCGACCGCGCAGGTCGCGGCCGGCTGGCTGGCGGACGGGCGGACGATCGGCGTCGTGACCTGGGGCAGCTCCTCATGCGTCCCGGTCGGCGGTGCCGCCACCGTCGCGGGCGACACGATCACCGTCCCCCTCGCGGCCGCGGCGGGTCAGCGGGCGTGCACCTCCGACCTCGCCCCGCGGGTCACGCTCGTCGCCACCCCCGACGGTGTCGACCCGACGCAGGACTACGACCTGCGCGTCGTCGGCTCCGAGGTCAGCGGTGAGGCCGATCTCGACGGGGTGGATGGCCTCGCCGGCCCGAGCGCCCCGCCGACCGACGGACCCAGCGCGGGCTGGACCGGGGAGGACGGGCTGTTCGTCATCGTCACGTTCGGCTCGGGCTGCCGCCCGCGGGTGGAGGATGCCGCGGCCACGGGTCCCGCCGAGGTCACGGTGACGTTCGCGCGCGCGCCGCACGGCCAGATGTGCGACATGTCGTACGGTCCTCGCGGGTCGGTGGCCCACGTGTCGGGCCTCCAGGAGAGCGAGGGCGTGACGGCGGTGCTGAACGGAGACGGCCTCGACGGCGTGCGCGTGCCTGTCGTCGGCGAGAACTGAGCGTGCCAGCATGGGTTCATGATCGTCGTGACCACGAATGACATCCCCGGGTACCGGATCACCCAGGTCCTCGGCGAGGTGATGGGCCTCACCGTCCGCTCCACGAACTTCGCGCAGGGCTTCACCGCCGGCTTCCGCTCCCTCGGCGGCGGCGAGATCCCCGAGTTCACGAAGATCATGTACGAGAGCCGTAACGACGTCATGAACCGGATGCTGGGCGAGGCCCAGAACCGCGGTGCGAACGCCGTCGTCGCGATGCGGTTCGACACGGACTCGATCGGCAACTTCACCGAGGTCTGCGCCTACGGCACCGCCGTGGTGATCGAACCGCTCGCGGTTCCCGCCCCACCCACCGCGTGACCTCCCTCTCCTGCCGCGTCGTCGCGTACCGTTCTCAGGAACTCATGCCTCTTCGCGGCGCTACACGCGGCTGCATCCCCAGCCAGGGTCCTGCGGTCCTGAGAACGGTACGCGTCAGTCGGCGCGAACGAGCAGGTCGCCGATCTCGCAGTCGAGAGCTCGACAGATCGCGGAGAGCGTCGAGTAACGGATGGCCCGTGCGCGGTCGTTCTTGAGGATCGACAGGTTCACGATCGAGACCCCCACGAGCTCCGAGAGCCGTGTCAGGGTCATCCCGCGCTCTGCGAGGCCGGACATCCCCTCCGTCAAGCGCGGGTATGCCCACGGCGAACACCGGCACGCGGCATCCGGGCTCTCGTTACCCTCGATGTAAGGCGCTGCACGGGTCACCCGACCCCGCGCCCGAAGGAGTTGACGATGTTCGAGAGATTCACGGACCGAGCCCGTCGAGTGGTCGTCCTCGCCCAAGAAGAGGCGAAGATGCTCAACCACAACTACATCGGCACGGAGCACATCCTGCTGGGGCTCATCCACGAGGGTGAGGGAGTCGCCGCGAAGGCGCTCGAGTCCCTCGGCATCTCGCTGGACGCGGTGCGCGAGCAGGTCCAGGACATCATCGGCCAGGGCCAGCAGCAGCCGACCGGCCACATCCCGTTCACACCGCGCGCCAAGAAGGTGCTCGAGCTGTCGCTGCGCGAGGCGCTGCAGCTCGGTCACAACTACATCGGCACCGAGCACATCCTGCTCGGCCTCATCCGCGAGGGCGAGGGCGTGGCCGCCCAGGTGCTGGTCAAGCTCGGCGCCGACCTCAACAAGGTGCGCCAGCAGGTCATCCAGCTCCTCAGCGGCTACCAGGGCAAGGAGCCGGCCGCCGTCAGCGGTGCGGCCCACGACCAGACGCCGAACGCGCAGGGCGGCTCGCAGGTGCTCGACCAGTTCGGTCGCAACCTCACGCAGGCCGCGCGCGACAACAAGCTCGACCCGGTGATCGGGCGCGAGAAGGAGATCGAGCGCGTCATGCAGATCCTGTCGCGCCGCTCCAAGAACAACCCCGTGCTGATCGGTGAGCCCGGCGTCGGCAAGACCGCCGTCGTCGAGGGCCTCGCCCAGGCGATCGTCAAGGGCGTCGTGCCCGAGACGCTGAAGGACAAGCAGGTCTACTCGCTCGACCTCGGCTCCCTCATCGCCGGGTCCCGATACCGCGGCGACTTCGAGGAGCGCCTGAAGAAGGTCACCAAGGAGATCCGCACCCGCGGCGACATCATCGTCTTCATCGACGAGATCCACACGCTGGTCGGGGCGGGAGCCGCCGAGGGTGCGATCGACGCGGCATCCATTCTGAAGCCGCTGCTCGCCCGCGGCGAGCTGCAGACGATCGGTGCGACGACCCTCGACGAGTACCGCAAGCACTTCGAGAAGGATGCCGCGCTCGAGCGCCGCTTCCAGCCGATCCAGGTCGCCGAGCCGAGCCTGCCCCACGCGATCAACATCCTGAAGGGCCTGCGCGACCGCTACGAGGCGCACCACAAGGTGCAGATCACCGACGGCGCGATCGTCGCGGCGGCCAACCTCGCCGACCGCTACATCAGCGACCGCTTCCTGCCCGACAAGGCGATCGACCTGATCGACGAGGCGGGGGCGCGCCTGCGCCTGTCGATCCTGTCGAGCCCGCCCGAGCTGCGCGAGTTCGACGACAAGATCGCCAAGGTCCGTGAGGACAAGGAGCAGGCCAGCGAAGACCAGGACTTCGAGCGCGCCGCGGCCCTCCGCGACGAGGAGAAGTCGCTGCTCGCCGAGCGCCTGCGTCTCGAGAAGCAGTGGAAGAACGGGGATGTCGCCACCACCGCCGTCGTCGATGAGGGACTCATCGCCGAGGTGCTGGCCCAGGCGACCGGCATCCCGGTCTTCAAGCTGACCGAGGAGGAGTCGAGCCGTCTCGTCTTCATGGAGAAGGCGCTGCACCAGCGCATCATCGGCCAGGAGGAGGCGATCGCCGCCCTCGCGAAGACGATCCGTCGTCAGCGCGCCGGCCTGAAGGACCCCAAGCGTCCGTCGGGATCGTTCATCTTCGCCGGACCCACCGGTGTCGGCAAGACCGAGCTGGCCAAGGCGCTCGCCGAGTTCCTGTTCGACGACGAGGGCGCCCTGATCTCGCTCGACATGAGCGAGTTCGGTGAGAAGCACACCGTCTCGCGGCTGTTCGGTGCCCCTCCCGGCTTCGTCGGCTTCGAGGAGGGCGGCCAGCTCACCGAGAAGGTGCGCCGCAAGCCGTTCTCGGTGGTGCTGTTCGACGAGATCGAGAAGGCCCACCCGGACATCTTCAACTCGCTCCTGCAGATCCTCGAAGAGGGCCGGCTGACCGACGGTCAGGGTCGCGTCGTGGACTTCAAGAACACGGTCATCATCATGACGACCAACCTCGGCGCCCGTGACATCGCGGGCGGCCCGGTCGGCTTCCAGGTCGAGGGCGACTCCGCGACGTCCTACGACCGTATGAAGGGGAAGGTCAACGAGGAGCTGAAGCGCCACTTCAAGCCCGAGTTCCTGAACCGTGTCGACGACATCATCGTGTTCCCGCAGCTGTCGAAGCCCGAGCTGGTGCAGATCGTGGATCTGTTCACCAAGCGCCTCGGCGAGCGGCTGCTCGACCGCGACATGACGATCGAGCTGTCGCTGCCCGCGAAGGAGCGTCTCATCGAGATCGGGTTCGACCCGGCCCTCGGTGCACGGCCCCTGCGTCGCGCGATGCAGCACGAGGTCGAGGACCGACTGAGCGAGAAGATCCTGCACGGCGAGCTGAACGCGGGCGACCACGTGAAGGTCGACGCCGAGAACGGCGAGTTCGTCTTCGAGCACGGCCCGCGCGGCGAGAAGGTCGCCGTGGGTGTCGTCGCCGGAGGCGAGATCACCGCGACACCGGACCTCGCGATCACCTCGGAGTGACGGCCGGACGAAGGGGCGGATGCTGCGGCATCCGCCCCTTCGTCGTCGGCGCCGGAGCGAGCCCCGCCGCGCGCGGTCGTAGGCTGGACGGATGAGCGCGTTCACGGTCCGGCCGGCGACCACGGCGGATGTCCGAGGCATCCACGCCCTGCTTGAGCCCTACGTGCAGCGACGCATCCTGCTGGGCAAGGACCTTGTCGTGCTCTTCGAGTCCACGCAGCAGTTCCTCGTCGCCGAAGCGGACGGCGAGCTCGTCGGCTGCGGTGCGCTGCACGTCATGTGGGAGGACCTCGGTGAGGTCCGCACGCTCATCGTCGCCGACGACTGGCTGCACCATGGTGTGGGACGGGCCATCGTGGAGGGGCTCGAGGACGACGCGCGGACTCTGGGCCTGAGCCGCCTGTTCTGCCTCACGTTCGAGGTGGACTTCTTCACGGCGCGGGGATTCGAGCCGATCGGCGAGCAGGTCGTCGACCCGGACGTGTACTCGCAGCTCATCCGGAGCCCCGACGAGGGCGTGGCCGAGTTCCTCGATCTCGCCCACGTGAAGCCCAACACGCTCGGCAACACCCGGATGCTCAAGAAGCTGTGACCGAGATCCTCGGCGCTGGGCGCGCCGGGCGCAGCGCCGCGAGACGTCCGCTTAGCCTGGCTGCGTGAGCAGCACACCCGCACGACGTCATTCGCCGGCGGTGTATCGCCGTCGTCGGCTGGTGCTGTTCGTCGCCCTGATCGCGGTCGTGGCTCTGGTCTGGCTGCTGATCGCGCAACCGTGGCGCGCGGGCGGCGCCGAGCCGGCGGTCGCCGCGAGCCGCTCCACGGATCCCGCGACGTCGCTCCCCGCGCCGTCGAGCTCTCCGACCTCCACGCCGACCGCGACGAAGAAGGCGACGCCCAGCGCGACCCCGACGCGAACCGGCACACCCAGCCCGGGCGCGACCAACGCGACGAAGCCGTGCGCGGCGTCCGACATCGTGGTGGCGGCGGTCGCGGACAAGACGTCGTACGGGGCGGGTCAGAATCCGAAGCTGTCGATCAAGCTCACCAACGAGGGATCGGCCGCCTGCACGTTCAACGTCGGCACGACCACGCAGTCGTTCACGGTCACGAGTGGAAGCGACACCTGGTGGCGCTCGACGGACTGCCAGACCGAGCCCAGCGACATGGTGGTCCTGCTGAAGGCGGGGCAGACGGTGTCGAGCGCGCAGCCCGTCGTGTGGGACCGGACGCGCTCCTCCGTCTCGACCTGCCAGTCGACGAACCGGCCGAAGGCCCCGGGCGGCGGAGCCACCTATCACCTGAGGGTGTCGATCGGGGGAGTAGCATCTCAGGGAGACACCCTGTTCCTGCTCTATTGAGCCCTGCGCGTGTCGGCCATTTTGTCCCCCTAAAGGGGGACAGACAAATCCCTTGCAGAGGGATACCGTTGAGGTGCAACGTGGCGCAACGTCATGGTGTGAGCTGTCCCCAGCAGCGTAACGATCCGTCCCCAGCGGGTCCTACACCGTAGCGCGCAACGTGATGGGCCCTCTCGAGTTCTCCAGTCCCCAATGGGCGACTCGAGAGGGCCCCGCTTCATTTCCGGGACCTTCGTCGCCCCCGGTGCGGTGGCTGTCGCCTCTTCGCGCCGTCCGGAACGCATCGCAGGGCGATGTTCCGAAGGGGGATGGTCTCACAGTACTCCCGGCCCTCGACACGAGGTGCGCGCCGCGCCGAAGACGACTGACGGATGCGGCGGATCGGCCCGGGTCTGCCGGCGCCGCGGCACCTGTGCACGGCTAGCCTGGAACCGTGGCATCCGAGATCGAGCGCGCAGACGACCCGACCCTCCTCCGGAATCCGCCCCTGACCGACGCCCTGCAGACGCAGGACATGGCCGCGATCGCCTTCGCGCTCCGGCACGGACCGACCGTGGTGCCGCTCGCAACCGGCGCGCCGGACGCCGATCGGTCGGAGGAGGATCGCTCCGAGCCGTGGGTCTACCGCGCGTCGCCGACCGATGAGCCGGTCCTCCTGCTGTTCAGCGATGCGCGATTCCGCCCGCCCGCCGTGCCGGCCGCGGCGGGAGCGGGCTCGCCCGCGTGGCTCCGCGCGTACCTCGATGCCCACGCATCCGAGATCGGCGCGGTGTTCCTCGACTTCGCGGGTCCGCACCCACTGCGTGCGACGCCCGCCGACCTCATCGCGGCGCTCGACGCCTGACTCCCGGCGTCAGAAGTCGGGGACGTCGCCGTCGTCGACCGGCGCGGCGGCATGCGCCCCGACGAGCCGCAGGGCGTCGGCGATGCCACCGGAACGTTCGTCGAGGATCGTCCGGTAGCCGAGCCGCGCCGCCTCGGTGCGACGCTGGGACGCCTGGCTCACCGGCCGGATCTCGCCGGACAGGCTGAGCTCGCCCACGGCCGCGACGTCGTGGCGGATGGCCTGCTCCCGCAGGGCGGTCGCGATCGCGATGGCGATCGCCAGGTCGGCGCCGGGCTCGACGAGCCTCACGCCGCCCACCGTGGAGACGTAGACGTCTTTATCGGAGAGGCGCACTCGGCCCCGTCGTTCGAGGATGGCGAGGATCATCGCGACCCGGGACGAATCGACGCCGCTGACGACCCGACGCGGATTCGGTGCCGTCGTCGCGACGGTGAGCGCCTGCACCTCGACGGGGAGGGCGCGGCGACCCTCGAGCGCGATCGTGACGCAGGTGCCGGCGACCGGCTTGCCGTTGCCCAGGAACAGCCTGCTGGGGTCGGGGACCTCCTCGATGCCCGCACCGGTCATGTCGAAGCAGCCGACCTCGTCGGTCGGGCCGAACCTGTTCTTCTGCGTACGGATGAACCGCAGCGACGTCTGCCGGTCGCCCTCGAAGTGGCACACGACGTCGACCAGGTGCTCAAGGATGCGCGGGCCCGCGATCGAGCCGTCCTTCGTGACGTGGCCCACGATCACGATCGGCAGTGCGCGGTCCTTCGCCACCCGGATGAGGGTGGACGCGACCTCGCGCACCTGGCTCGGGTGACCGGCCAGTCCGTCGGACATCGAGGACGACACGGTCTGCACCGAGTCGACGATGAGGAGCTCGGGCTGTACCTCGTCGACGTGGCCCAGGATCGTCGCGAGGTCGGTCTCGCTGGCGAGGAACAGCTCGTCGTCGAGCGCCCCGGTGCGTTCGGCCCGCAGCCGGATCTGCGCCGTCGACTCTTCACCGCTCGCGTACAGCACTCGACGGCCCGCCCGAGCGCTCTGCGCGGCGACCTCGAGCAGCAGGGTCGACTTGCCGACGCCGGGCTCACCCGACAGGAGGACGGCGGCACCGGGGACGATGCCGCCCCCGAGCACGCGGTCGAACTCGCCGACACCGCTCGTGCGGCGCGGCGCCTCGGTCGTGTCGATGGTCGTGATGGGGCGCGCGGCGCGGCCGGCGGCGGGCGCGACGGGCGTCACCGAGCGGACGATGCCCGTCGTCTCGGCCGCCTCGACCACGGTGCCCCACTGCTGGCACTCGCCGCAGCGGCCGGCCCACTTGGGGCTCGTCCACCCGCACTCGGTGCACCGGAACGCCGCGGCGGTGGTCATGCGTCGGGTGGCCATGGGCTCAGCGTACGGGCAGCCGCCGACATCACCGCGGGGGCGCGGCGGGGTGCCCGCGTTGCCCAGGTCGAGGCGGTTCCGCGACGGCGCTCGATCCGCCGTGGGGCAGCTCAGCCTGTCACGCTGCCGCCCAGCGCGGCCTCCATCCGCCGGCGCTCGTCGATGCGGCGGATGAGCTCCTCCTGTGCGCGCGCGACCAGGTCCGGGTCGATCGGCCTCTGCGGGACCGCGGACGTGCCGTGGTGCCGCGCGACGTAGTCGGCCAGTTCGGGCCCGGACTCCCACGAGACGACGAGACCGTACCGCGCCGCGGTGCCGCGGTGCCACACCGCGTGCCACAGGCGCTGGGTGTCGACGACGACGCGCGTGCCGACGGGGAGGGGGATGCGCACCTCGCTCGCCGGATCCATCCGATCGCTCCGGAGCAGCAGCATGGACTCGGCATCGTCGGTGAGGTTCAGGAAGCCCCGCACGATCCAGCCCGAGCCCGTCGGGTTCAGCCGGTTGTTGTCGTCGCGGTGCAGATTGCCGACGGCATCCGCGTAGGTGTTCGGCTGCAGCTCGACGACACGGCAGCGGCCGACGTCGGCGCCCGGCTCCTGTGCGCGGCGGGCGAGGGTCGGCGCCCGGAGGACCTGCGAGGGGATCCAGACCCCGCCCTTGTCCGGGCGCGGGGGCGTGTGATTCCAGAACCCGTTGCACTCGACCTCGCCCGCGTAGCTCGTGAGCGGGGCGAACCGGGTGATGCCGGACGAGCGCCAGCCGGTGTACTCGAGCCCGGTCCACTCCGCCGGGTCGCAGGGGCGGTCGTCGCGGTCCAGCACGACGTAGCCGGCCCGATCGAGAGCCGCGAGCGTGAGGTGGTCGCCCATCGCTGGCCTTTCGCGTCGCGGCGCGGTCGCCGCCGAGCCCAGCCTAACTCCGCGGCCGCGCCGGCATCAGGCCCGGAGCGAGTCGGCCACGGAGCGCAGCGCATCCGCGGAGTGGCGGAGCAGGTCGAGCTCGCGATCGGAGAAGTCGGTCTGGCGGATGGGCGCTGCGCCCGACGCGCTCACGATCGACGGCACGGAGAGGGCCACACCGCTGATGCCGTGGAAGTCGTCGAGCACCGTGCTCACGGGCATGATCGCGTGCTCGTCGTGCAGGATCGCCTCCACGATGCGCGCGCTGGAGAGGCCGATCGCGTAGTTGGTCGCACCTTTGCCGCGGATGACCGTGTACGCGGCATCCCGCACGTCGACGGCGATCTGCTCCAGTTCCGCCTCGGTCATCGGCGCGCCGCCCGCCGGCCGCCAGTCCAGGATCGGCACCGAGCCGATCGTCGCCCTCGACCAGTGCGGGAACTCGGTGTCGCCGTGCTCGCCGATGATCTGGGCGTGCACGCTGGAGGTCGACACGCCGGCACGGCGGGCGAGGAGCCAGCGCAGGCGGGACGTGTCGAGCACGGTGCCGGAGGCGAAGACGCGCTCCGGCGGCAGGCCGGTGGCCTCCTGCGCGAGCACCGTCAGCACGTCGCAGGGATTCGTCACGATCACGTAGATCGCGTTCGGAGCAGCCTCCAGCAGCTGGGGCATCATCGCGCGGAGGATTCCGGCGTTCGTCGATGCGAGCTCGATGCGGGTCTGCCCCGGCTTCTGCTTCGCGCCCGCGGTGATCACGACGACGTGCGAGCCCTCGACGACGGACAGGTCGCTGCCCCCGACGATGTCGCTCGTGCCGGTGAACTGCGTGCCGTGGGCGAGGTCGAGCACCTCGGCCTCGACCTTCTCGGTCGCGATGTCGTAGAGCGCGACATGGCGCGCCGATCCGCGGATGAGGGCGGCGTACGCCGTGCTGGACCCGACGCTGCCCGCGCCGACGACGGTGAGTTTGGAGTTCTCGATCACGCTCATGCGCCCAGTCTGGCAGGGGCGGACGTAGCCTGACTGAGGCGGTCGGATGCGGCATCCGGAGCCGGGACGGAGAACAGCAGATGGAATTCGGAATCCACATCGCGGACTTCACGTGGAAGAGCGGTCCGGCACAGCTCGGCCCCGCGCTCGCGCGCCACGTCCGCAACGCCGAGGCGGCGGGGATCGAGCGGATCACGGTCATGGACCACTTCTGGCAGCTGCCGGGGATCGGACCCGTCGAGCACGAGATGCTCGAGGCCTACGCGACCCTCGGCTTCATCGCCGCGCACACCGAGAAGGCGCTCCTGCACACGCTCGTCACGGGCGTCATCTACCGGCACCCGTCGCTCCTCGCGAAGCAGATCACGACGCTCGACGTGCTCTCCGGCGGCCGCGTCGGCCTCGGGATCGGCGCCGCCTGGAACGAGCAGGAGTGCGCGGGCCTCGGCTTCGCCTTCCCGCCCGTCAGGGAGCGGTTCGAGCAGCTCGAGGAGACGCTGCAGATCTGCCTGCAGATGTGGTCCGACTCCGAGGAGGCGTACGACGGCGCGATCTGGCAGCTCGAGCGGACGCTGAACTCGCCGCAGAGCATCACGCGGCCGCATCCGTACCTCATGATCGGCGGCGGCGGCGAGAAGAAGACGCTCCGGCTCGTGGCGCAGTACGCGGATGCCTGCAACCTGGGTGTGCGCGACGAACTCCCCACGCACAAGCTCGACGTCCTGCGCGGGCACTGCGACGCGGTGGGGCGCGACTACGACGACATCGAGAAGACGGCGATGATCCCCGTCGGCCCCGACTCGACGCCCGAGCAGGTGGCCGCGCTGGTGGAACAGCTCGCCGGGGTCGGCTTCACGGCGACGTACGTGTTCTCGGTGGGCATCGACGAGCCCGAGCGCGTCGTCGACCTCATCGCGGGGGCGAAGGCGCTCGCCTGACGGGTCGGTTCCCCGGACCTGTGTCGTTCTGCGGATTCGCGAGTCCTGGGAACGTCGCGTAAACTCTTCGGCGGTGACGTGTCCGAGCGGCCGAAGGTGCAACTCTCGAAAAGTTGTGTAGGGTAACCCCCTACCGTGGGTTCAAATCCCACCGTCACCGCCAGATTGAGCCGGATTGAGCCCCTTTGACGAGGGTTTCGATCCGGCTCATTCCCTTTGGTTCCCGTCCGTTCTGGCTCAGCTGTGGGCACGGTTGGTCAGGGGTTTGGTCGAGGACGCGCCGTGGCCGCCGTTCAGCGAACCGAACGGAGCTTTAGATCCGCTCGAACGGGCATGAGAAGGCTCGATAGGCGCCTTACTCGCGCGCGTGCCCACGACGTGCCCACATGATCGACGGTGGGTGAAGTACCCACGGTAGGCGTCGGCGTCGGCGGCTGAGCCCCCACTCTCCTAGCGGGCGGTCCAGTGGGCACGCCTGGCGATCGCCCCACGCCAGCGCTCTTCAAGGGCACTTCACACCGCTGATGCGAGGCTCGCGGAAACCGTACTACTGAGATCGGCGCGGCTCTCTGGGCTCATCTCGACGCACTGTCAATAATGGGGTGAGGGAGATGATCGGTGGACGACAGAGCGGACGCCGCGCGCCTCGAGGGTTTCGAGCCGGACGGCGATGGTTTCTTCGAGCGTCTGCGCGACGTGGTGTCACGGCAGGACTGGAACGGCGCGAATGCGATCGTGCGCGACGAGTGGTATGCGCTCGCCGCCGCCGACAGCGAGGTGACGATATCGATCCTCGAGCAGGTTCCCCCGAGTGCCTTGCGCACGAAGCCCTTGATCGCGATGGAGCTCGGGATCGCCTACAACAAGCTCCGCTACCACCGACTCCGCGCTGTGCGCTACTTCGTCATGGCGGTGCGAGCGGCGCGGTCCTCCGGCCGGACGGAGCTCGACCCCATTGACCGGCTCCTCATCCGCGCGGCCGAGTCCGGCGCGTTCCGCCTCCTCGGCCGCACGGTGGCGTCGGTCAATGCCGCTCGGGCAGCGTCGCGGATCGCGGAGGACCTGACGGTCGACGAGCGCGCCGCGGTGAGGGATCTGCCGCGCGTCTACGCCGTCATCGGCGTCTCGCTACTGTACGGCGGGTTCCCTGAGGAGGCTCTCGATGCCGGCGCGCGCGGTCTCGCGGAGGCTCCCACGACCGTCCCGTCGAACGGCTTCGGCGCGCTGGCCCTCTTGACCGGCATCCACACCGCGAACGGCGACCTGCCCGATGCGCTCGAACACCTCGAGTACGCGCGGCGCGGACCGTGGACCGACGCGCAGCGCAACGGGTACTCGGGCTCCCTGTACCGGGTCGCGGAGGCCGTCGTCGCGCTCGAAGCCTTCGACGTCGAGCGGGCCAGAGACGGGCTACGCTCGCTGCGGGCGCTGACGACGGGGCGTCACGCGAACGAGCACTGGGCGACGATCGCCTCCACCGCCGCGATGATCGACCTCGTCGACGGGAATGCGGCGAAAGGTCTCGCCGACCTGGACGCCTTCGCCGCCCTGCGCGGTGGGGAGGGTCGCGCGAGCCGCGCGCGCCTCGCCGGCATCCGGTCGCTCCTTCAGCTCGCACTGGGCAACCCCCACGCGGCGGCAGCGGTTCTCGATCGGGACGTCGAGGACCGGGCGACGTCGAGCATTGCGCGCGCCCGCGTCGCCCTCACGCTCGGGCAGACAGGGACCGCGCTCCAGCACCTGCGTGCCACGGCGCAGCACCAGCTCACTACACGACAGACGGCCGAGGCAGTGGCCCTCGAAGTGGCCATCCTCCTGAGGGTGTCGGCGACCGCGCGACGGGAGAGCGTGCTGCGGCGACTCGGGGCGCTCCTGGAGAGCTCGGGGCTGCGCCTTCCCCTCGTGCTCATGCCCGCCGAGGACGTACGTCGCGTGGCCGCCGGACTCGAGACCGTCGGGTTCGAGCACGTCACCGCGGCGATCCCGCGGTCATCGCTCTTCCTGGAGATCGATCCCGGCGATCTCCTTTCTGAACGAGAGCTCGCCGTTCTCGCGCGCCTGGTCCAGGACCGCACCGTCGCCGAGATCGCCACATCTCTTGCTGTGTCGTCGAACACCGTCAAGAGCCAGCTTCGCAGCGTCTACCGCAAGCTCGGCGTGACAGATCGCCAGGGCGCGATCGCGATGGCACTGGAACTGCACCTGCTGGTCGACCGCGACTGAGCCGGTCGGGCCCTGCCGCGGCAGGCGGAGCGATGGCGCCCGCCGCCGGGTGAACACGGGGTGAAAACCCGGGGGCCCGCCCATCGTCACCGATAGCTTTCGGCGCGGGGGGAGTGCTTCGTCGATCCCCGGGGCGTGATCGGAGTGAGGGCATGGCGGTGGCCGAAGGCGTGAACAAGCGGAAGGTACGGTATCGAGGCGAACGGAGGCTGTTCTCGCGGCGCACACTCGGGCGAGGTCGGTGCGGTCTCGCCGGTCTCGTCGTCACGCTGGCGGTCGCGCTCGCCTCGGTCGTGTCGCCGATGCCCGCGTTCGCGGCAGACATGTCGATCTCGATCAGTCCGACGACCACGACCACGGCGAGCAATGTCAGCACAACGTACACGCTGACCTACTCGTGCAGTAACGCCGCCGGCAGCTGCGCCGACTCCATCGTTACCATCCCCACGACCAGCCTCAACGGCAACGGCACGAACACCGACTTCTCGTCCTGGATCACGACGGGAACCTGTCCCGCGGTGAACAAGACGGTCGCCGGTCAGGTGTCGTTCACTCTCGGCGCTCTCAGCACCAGCACCAACACGTGCACCTTCAAGGTCCTCCCCCCCGAGTACACGACCCTGAACAACGCAACTGCGACGATCACGCCGACTCTCTCCAGCAGCAACTCTGCCTCGGCGACGGCCGCGCCGGCCACCCTCACGGTCACCTCCGGGCACAACAACACGCTCACGAACTCGATCCCGGCCAAGGCCATCTCCGGCAACACGGTCCAGTACACGATCACGTACAACTGTGGCGCGAACACCAAGACCTACAGCGGCGACATCGGCATCTCGAGCATCGTCATCAAGAGCACGCTCCCGGCGAACTTCGACTACCAGTCGGCCGGCTTCAGCGCCGGCATCCCCGGCACCGTCAACTATGACCCGGCGACGCGCGTACTCACATACTCCGACCCCACCGGCAAATCCTGTGGGAACCCACCGCTCAACATCTCCAACTACTTCTCCGTCATCGTGACCGGCAAGGCATCGACGAACGGGACCCCGGACGCGGTCGGGACCCAGATCTGCGGCTCCGCCTCCGCCACATGGACATACATCGACGGCGTTCCCGGCTCCGGCTCGACCTCCACGGTCTGCTCCACTGTCATCAACCTGGCGACCACGGTGACCAAGACGAGCGCGGCTCCCTCCACGCTCGGCAACATCGGACAGTACGGGGCGGCGGACAGCGGTGCCGCCGGTCCATACGTCTACCCGGGCAACTGGGACACCTCCGGCGCCACGGCCTACTACGACATCACCGTGGCGACGGTTCCGGCGGCAACGAACTCCGGCATCGCGTACGACATCAAGGACCCGTTGCCGTGTCTGACGAACGGCTCGAACAACAACTACACGTCGGCCGCTGTCGGCGCCCCCTGCACGAGTCCCGCTTTCATACCGACGCTGCTCCAGCCCAACGGGTACACCGCCACGACCGCCGACACCATCACGCTGGTGTACACGGACGGCACCACTGGCACGGTCGCCTACACGACCGCCAAGAGCGGTTGGGTCATCCCGGCCACGCCCGCCGTCGCCGAGGTCGACATCCCCGCCGTCAGCGCCGAGGGTTCGAACACAGCAGCCTCGATGCGCTTCCGGCTGTACGGCTACGCGTCCGGCGCGGTTCCGACGAACGCGGTACTGACCAACCGGGTCTCCTCGACCCCCTTCGCTGCCGGGGACACCAGCACTCCGCTCCTCGCCGCCCAGACCGCGAGCTCGCGCCTCCTCGTCGTCGCGCCGCCGGCGAACAATGCGGCAATCATCTACCCCGGCCTCACCACGGCGCAGATCGGCACCACCTGCACGGCGAACGCGGTCCTCAACAGCAGCACGAACGGCGCCTACAGCAACCGCATCGAGGTTCCGACCGCGCCTTCCGCCGCGATCTACATCGACTATCTTGCGCCGGCCGGCACGACCGCGGTCAACGCGGCAACGACGGCGTTCCAGCTCAACACACTGAACACCAATGGCTCGGGCGGCAAGTCATTCACCACGGCGGCCATCGCGCCCACGGTGACCCAGAACTACAACGGAACCGGGCGATTCCTGGTCCAGTACGTCATCCCGCCCGGTGCGATCACCACCCCGGGCTATTACAAGGTCCTCTCCACGAGCTTCGTCGGGCTGACCCTCGAGGCGGGCTGCGCCGGCACCTACACCAGCGACATTACGGTCGGCTACGGTGCCGCGCTGGCGACGTGCTACTTCAACAACTACTCGAGCGCGCACATCGAGCCGGCTCCCATGTACCCCACGGGGACGACCGACCTGCGCTCGAACGGCAGTCCGATCGCGAACAACTACTGCGGCTACTCCTCCAACATCGTGATCACCCCGGTCAAGCCCGGGTTCAGCGTCGACAAGACCGTGCAGGGCAATCTCGACCCGACCCCGATCGGGAGCGGGGGCACCGGACACGTGAGCGTGGGCGGTGGCACCGCGACCTACACGGTCACCTTCACGAACAGCGGCGAATCCAATCTGAACGACCCCGTCATGTATGACCTGCTCCCGCGAATCGGCGACACCCGGGCATCCTCGACGACGGCGCGCGCGTCGCAGTTCCCGGTGTCGCTGACGAGCATCGGGACTCTCCCCGCGGGCCTCACGGTGGCGTATTCGCAGGCGGCCAATCCGTGCCGACCCGAGGTGCTCGCGTCCAACTCGGGCTGCACAGACGACTGGTCGACCACCGCGCCGTCGCCGCTGTCCAAGACCACCGCGCTCCGCTTCGCATACAGCGGCAAGGTGCTCGTCACCGACGGCTTCTCGGCGACCTACACGGTCTCGACGCCGCCGGCGGCAGCGGGCAGTACGGCGTGGAACAGCGTGGGGACGAACGCATATGCCGCGAGCGCCCTGGTCGGCGCGGCGGAGTCGTCGCTGACCGGCCTCCAGGCGCAGAGCGCGCAGCCGGCGATCACGAAGACGGCCGACCGGTCGACAGTGGATGCGGTGGGTCAGTCGGTGACCTACACGTTCACAGTGACGAACAACACCGCGGTGACGCTCAGCAACGTTCGGGTGTCGGATGCGCTGGTGGACTCGGCGACCACGAGCGTCGCGCCGACCGCGACCTGTGCCGCGCTGTCCAACCCGGTCGCGACCTGCGCCGGTGCCGTGACCACGTTGGCCCCCGGTCAGGCGGCGACCTTCACGGCGACGTACGTGGCGACCCAGGCCGACCTCGACCACGGCCGGATCTCCGACCAGGCGACGGCCACCGCGAACCCGCCGAGCGGTCCTGGGCTGTCCAACAGCAGTGGGGTGGTGACGGTGTCCGCCGTCCAGTCGGGCGCGCTGACCCTGGTCAAGGCGGCGGACCCAGGCACGGTCGACTCCGTGGGCGAAACGGTGAACTACACGTTCCAGGTCGCCAACTCGGGCAACGTGACGCTGCGCAACGTGGACATCGTGGAGGGGACCTTCACCGGTTCCGGTGCGCTGTCGGCGATCACGTGCCCGTCGGGCTCGCTGGCTCCCGGTGCGTCGGCGGACTGCACCGCGTCCTACCCGGTGACCCAGGCGGATCTGACGGCGGGCTCGGTCGCGAACACGGCCACCGCACGGGCCGTCGACCCCGCAGGTACGGCGATCACATCGGCCGCGTCGACCGCGACGGTGACGGTGAACCAGGTCGCCGGGCTGTCGATCGTGAAGTCGGCGAGCCCGTCGTCGGCGGCGGCGTACAACGCCGGTCAGCTGATCACGTACACCTACGTGGTTTCGAACACCGGCAACATCCCGGTGACGGGCATCGCGGTGAACGAGCAGGCCTTCACCGGCACGGGTGCGCTCTCGGCGATCTCCTGCCCGGCGACGTCGCTCGAGCCGGCGGCGCAGTTCTCGTGCACCGCGACCTACACACTCACTCAGGAGGATGTCGATTCGGGGTCGTTGACGAACACGGCGAACGCGACCGGCACGACCGCCGCCGGCCCCGTGACCGCAGACGACTCGACGGTGACCACGCCGCAGGAACCCGTCGGGAGGCTGACGCTCGTCAAGACGGCCGACACCGCGTACGTGAATGTGGCCGGTGACGCGATCGCCTACACGTTCGCGATCCGGAACGCGGGCAACGTGACTATCCACGACGTCTCCGCCGACGAGACCGCGTTCTCGGGCAGCGGCGGCGAACCCGCCATCAGCTGCCCGGCGAGCACGCTGACTCCGGGCCAGCAGATCGAGTGCACCGCGAGCTATACCGTCACCCAGGCCGACATGAACGCGGGGAGCATCGTGAACACCGCTCGCGCGACCGGTCTCGACCCGACCGGTGCGGACGTCGCCTCGGCGACCTCGACCGCGACCGTCACCGCGAACGCGGTCCCGGCGATCTCGCTGCTGAAGTCGGCGGACGTGACCTCGTACGCTTCGGTGGGTGGCGACATCACGTTCTCGTTCCTCATTACGAACACGGGAAACGTCAGCCTCACTGGCGTCGGCATCTCCGAAGACGCCTTTACCGGCAGCGGCGCGCTCGACACGGTCGACTGCTCTACGACGACGCTCGCTCCCGGTGAGTCCGAGACATGCACATCCGGCTACGAGACCACCCAGGCCGACCTCGACCGCGGGAGCGTGGACAACACCGCTACCGCCTTCGGCGAACCGTCCGGCGGCACGACCGTCGCATCGACGTCGTCGACCGTGAGCATCCCCGCGGTGCAGTCGCCCGCTCTGACGCTCGACAAGACCGTCGATCCGGGAACAGCGGACGCCGCCGGTGACAGCGTGACCTACACGTTCCACGCGACCAACACCGGCAATGTGACCCTGACGGGGCTGGCGATCGCGGAGTCCGCGTTCTCCGGCACCGGCGGGCTGGCGGCACCGGACTGCGACACTGCCGCGCTGAAGCCGGGCGCGGACGTGACCTGCACCGTGACCTACCAGGTGACCCAAGCGGACGTGGACGCCGGGACGGTCACGAACACGGCGGTCGCGTCCGCGGCGGTCGGGGGCACCGCCGTGTCCTCGGACCCGTCGACCGCGACCGTCTCGATCACCCGGCGCGCCGCCCTGTCGCTCGTGAAGTCGGCATCTCCGACGGCGCCGGCGGACTTCCGTGCGGGGCAGCAGATCACCTACTCGTTCGTGGTCACCAACACCGGCAATGTGACGATCGCTTCGCCCGGGGTGGAGGAGACCGCCTTCACCGGTACCGGTGCGCTCGCGGCACCGAGCTGCCCCCCCACGGCATCGCTCGCGCCCGCCGCGCAGATGGTCTGTTCGGCCGTCTACACGGTGACCCAGTCCGATGTCGACGCGGGCTCGATCTCCAACAGTGCGACGGCGACAGGTTCGCCGCCCGCCGGTGTCACGGCGATCATCCCTCCGACGTCGTCGGTGACGGTGCCGGAGGCCGCGAATCCTTCGCTCGGGCTGGTGAAGAGGACGGACGCTCGCAAGGTCTCGGCGATCGGGCAGATCGTGACGTACCGCTTCACGGTCACCAACACGGGCAACACCACAGCCAGTCATGTCGCCATTCGCGAGGGCGCCTTCTCGGGGCACGGCGTCAAGCCGGCGGTCGACTGTCCTGCAGCCGAACTCGTCCCCGGTCAGACGGTGTCGTGCACGGCGACCTACATTGTCGTGGCGGCCGATCTCGATGGGTCCGTGCTGACGAACACGGCGACCGCCGTCAGCGTTTCGCCGAATGGAGTGAGCGTGGTCTCCGACCCGTCGACCGCTCGCATCACTGATGTCGCCGTCTCTGCGGAGTCACCGGCCGATCCGCTGCCCGTGACTGGCGGCACGGTCGCCTGGGGAGCCGGGATCGTTGGGTTGGGCTTGATCGTGATCGGGCTGACCTTCACCGTCATACGCCGCCGTCGACGAGCCGAGCACTGAAGGTCTGGGGGCCGCCGATGACCCGAAACTCTGTGGCCCTCAGTTCACTTCATCCGCGGATGCCGGCGTGGTTCAGGCGGCGGGTCACCAGAGCGGCTACACCCGCCGCCGCGATCTGTCCCGTAAGCCTGCCGAGCAAGGTGAGCACGAGCAGGCCGATCCCGATACGTTCGGGGTTCATCACCGGGAGAGAGACGACGAAGAGCATCACACCGCTGACGGCCGCCGCGACGAAGTAGTCGCTCTCGCGAAGCGGGCGACGTCGCCGCTGAACCGCGAGCGTGGCGTCGAAGCTGACTCCCGAGATCACCAACGGCACAACGATGAGCGGGCCGAGCGCCGTGAACCCGACCGAGAGCACACCCATGAAGACCCCGACGAGCGTCGCGGCCCAATCGAATCCGAGGGCGCGGCGTGCAATGAAGGGCAGGAGGCTGTGGATACCGGCCACGAACGCGTAGGCCGGAGGGAACGCGGCGGCGAGCGCGGAGGTCGCGGGGGAGACGACGCCGAGGACGAGAGCACCGATCGCCCCGAACCCGGCGCACACCAGAAGACTCCGGGTCGAGATCCGTCTCCTTCGACGCTCACGGGGGACTGCGGCTGGATCTTCAGCATCTTCGGGCATCACCCACATTCCATCACGCAGGGACCTGCGGAGTGCAGCGAACTGCCTGACGCAGCTGCGGACACGGATGCGGAGGCCAGCACTTGTCTGGATGGCCGTGCCCACACCGCGCCCACATCCGGCGGCGATCGAACCACATCGAAGGGTGTTCGAGCGTAGTCAGTCGAACGTTGAAGCAGTGGCATTCCGGTGTTCTCTAGGCAACGAGAGTGGCGAGGTACGGAGCTCGTTGGGTTCACATCCCGCCCGGCTGGAGCTCTTTGTGCTGCTGTGCGGTGGTGCGCATCCCGTCGCTCGCCTCGTCGAGGCTGCCACTTCTCGAGGACATCGCGTACCGGTCGGTGCGCTCAGCGCTCTCTCGGCGCCCGCTGCGGCGCTGTCCGGCAGCCGAGTCAGTCGTCGAGACGGATCACAGAGGCCCCCGGAATGAGGTGCGCGTCGAGGTATTCGATCGTCGGCGCCGGGCGATCACCCGGCGACTCGATGTGGTCGGCGATCAGGCGAGCCGCGTGCTTGGCGATCTTGCGGGTCGGCTGCACGATGACTGTCAGTTTCGGCACGAGCGCCTGGGCGAGCTCCCGGCTGTCGAACCCGACGAACGAGATGTCGCGGCCGATACGAAGCCCCGAATCGTTCACCGCAGTCACGGCGCCGAGGGTCAGTTCGTAGTTCGCGGTGAAGAGCCCGGTTGGCCGCGGCCACTGCGCGAGGAGCTCCTGAGCGGCACGATAGCCTGCATCGATCGTCAGCGGCACGAGACGCTCCAGGGCCGGGGCCACCGGGACCCCGTGAGACGTTAACGCGCTCTCGAACCCCTCGGTGCGCAGACGCATCGAGGAGATCATCGGTTCACCGCCGATGAACCCGATGCGACGGTGGCCGTGATCGAGGAGGTGCCGGGCGCCCAGCGCTCCCGCCGCCGCATTGTCGAGAAAGACGCCGTCGGCGTGGACGTCGTCGATGTACCAGTCGACCATGACGACCGGGACGCGCGCGGCTGCGGCGCGCAATGCGGGCACATCGTGCGGAGAGGTGACCGCGACGATTCCGTCTACCATGCGGTCCATCAGCAGGTTGACGGGATCGTCGCTGGCATCGGGGCTGGCTGCCACGATCACGCTGATTCCGCGCGGTCGGAGGGCTTCCTCGACGCCGGCGACGATCGTCAGGTGGAAGTCGTTGTCGAGTGCCGGCAGCAGAACCCCGACCGTCCGTGACCGTCGCGATCGCAGCATCCGAGCGTGCTGATTGGGTCGGAAGTCGAGCTGGCGGGCCGCCGATTCAATGGCTTCGCGGTTCGCCTCCAGAACGTTTCGTCCGTTGTAGTACTTGGATATCGTGGCGAGCGAGAGTCCGGTGGCTCGCTGGATATCCTTATAGGTCGTCACAGCCCCTCTTCCCTGGTCTTGCAGCCCACAGTCCTGCCGTTGTCTGGTACTCGCGTCCGCTCAGCATAATCCAGAGCGAGCCGGGCACGAATCGTTTCGACCCCGTGCGTCCGGATACCTATTGCGCCGCAGTTCGATCGAGTCTGACGGGCGGAACGCCCTCGCCCGGACGGCCGGCCCGCCGGAGCCATTCCACGGACTCCGCGGCGGCCGCAAGTCACGAATGCCCGGTGCTCCTCGGGAAGAGATCCGCCGCTCAATGGAACGCGGCGGCGCCATTGACCGCGACCACTGTCCCCGAGGCGAAGCCGCCTGCCTCCGATGCGAGGTACACCGTCGCCGCGGCGACGTCGGCGGGCGTGCCGGCTCGTCGAAGCGGGGTGGCGGCTATGGTCGCGCGCTGGTCGGCTTCCGGAGTGAAGCGCTCATGGAACGGCGTCTCGAGGATGAGCCCAGGGGCTACCGCGGAGACGGCGATCCCGCGGGGCCCGAGCTCCTTCGCCAGAGCCCGGGTGAGGCCCTCGACACCCGCCTTGGCCGCGGCATACGCGCCGGCTCCCTGGCCGCCGCCGTTGTGGGCCGCCAGCGAGGAGATGTTCACGATGCGCCCGCCCTCGCTCATCAGCGGCAGGGCAGCGCGCACGACGTAGAAGACGCTCGAGAGGTTCAGTTCGATGACGTGCTGCCAATGCGCGTCATCGGCCGCATCCATCGGCCGGCGAGCGACGAGGCCCCCGGCATTGTTGACGAGCACGTCGATACGACCCCCGAGTGCCTCCCCGATCCGGGGCACTGTCTTCGTCACCGCTGCACTGTCGGTGACATCCAACCGCTCTGCGATGACCCGGTCGGCCACATGCTCGGGAACGGGCGAGGCATTCGTCGTGATCGCGACGCGGTCGCCCCCGCTGAGGAACGCCTCGGCGATGCCGAGCCCTATGCCGGTCGCGCCTCCCGTGATCAGAACGGTTCGTGCGGAGGGTGCGGTCATGGAGATCTCCGTCTCGGTCGGAACAGGGGACGCGTTGTCGTTCAATGTGCGGTCGGCCGCATGACGACCTCGCTGACAGTCGCCCGAACAGGGAGCCGGATGACGGCGAGGCACATATCGGCGACGTCCTCCGGGCGCAGCGCTCCTGCCAGCTCCTCGGGCGAAGGCGGCGTCGGGCGGTGGCGGATGAAGCCGGTGTCGATGAGGCCCGGGGAGATCGTCGTGACCCGTACCCCGTCACTGCCGGTCTCGAGCGCGGTGGCGCGCGCGAGTGCGGCCAGACCGGCTTTGCTGGCCTGGTAGGCGGCCCCCGACATGTCGGGGACAAGAGCAGCGACGGAAGAGATGTGGATGAGCAGTCCGCCCCCGCCGGCGCGGAAGCCGGGAAGGACCGCACGGGTCAGCAGGAAGGCCGCGGTGAGGTTGGTGTCGAGCAGGGAACGCCAGCCGGCCTCGTCCACCTCGTCGAGGCGACGGGCTTTGAGATTCAGGCCGACCGCGTTGACCACGACGTCGATGCCGCCCGCGTCGCGCCGCAGCGCCTCGACAGCGTCGTCGACCTCCGCCGCAGAGGTCGCATCGGCGACCGCGATGTGCGCGGTCCCGCGGTCCTCGGCCACCTCTGCTCGCACGGCATCGAGGCTGTGCCGATCCCGTCCGAGCAGCAGGACTGTCGCGCCATCCGACGCCGCGGCCAGTGCGACGGCGCGACCGACCCCGCCGGCGGCGCCGGCGATCAGCACTCTGGCTCCGGATGCGGTCATGCGATTCTCCGTTCCGTCGAGGCGCGCACCACGAGCGTCGGCGGGAAGACGAGCGAGCTCCTCGGCTCGCCGACACCGGCGCCGTCCACCGTGAGGCGGACGACTGCCTCGGCCATCTCGCGCAGTGGCTGCCGAACAGTGGTCAGGGCGGGCGAGATGAGGCTCCCGATCGGGGTGTCGTCGAACCCGACGACGGCGAACTCGGCGACATCTCGGCCCGCATCCCGAAGGGTGGCGGATGCGCTCAGAGCGACCATGTCGTTGACGGCGACCACGGCGGTGGGCGGGTCGTCGAGCGTCAGCACGGCGTGAACCGCCGCGCGTGCGAGCGGGCCGCTGTCCGCGTCGCCCAGGTCGGACGAAGAGGGCACGAGTGCCTCATCGAGTGGGATGCCGTTCTCCGCGAGCGCTCGGACGTAGCCGGCGAAGCGGCGCTGCCGGCTGATCGTCCGCATCGCCCCGGATACGAACGCGATGCGCCGATGGCCTTGCTCGATGAGGTGCTGCGTGGCCATCCACGCGCCGGCTTCATTGTCGATGCTGACGTTCAGCAGTTCCGGCGGGTCGGTCTCCTGGTGCTCGCGGTCGAACGCGATGATCTGGACGCCGGCGTCCATGGCGGGCCGCAGGTGGTCGAGCGACGGGAGCGAGGTGGAGAGCACGATGTGCTCGATGCCGTCGGCCCAGAGCTGCTCCACGTAGGCGCGCTCGCGCTCCGGATCGCGCTCCGTGTTGCAGAGGTAGATCTGCCGTCCGTGCGCATGGAACGCCGCTTCGAGGTGGGCCGCCCACGATCCCCAGAACGGGTTGGCCACGGAGGGGACGATGAGTCCCAACGTGGGGTTCGGGGCGCCGCGCAATTGCCGGGCCACCCGGTTCGGCCGGTAGGAGAGGGACTCCATGGCCTCGAGTACGCGCCGGCGCGTCTCCGGCTGCATGAGGTGCTCGCGTGCGTTGAGGAGGTTCGAGACCGTGGAGGGCGAGACTCCGGCGGCCTGAGCGACATCCCTGATGGTCGCGATCGCTCTCACCTCCTCTGTTCGACCGATACGCCGACTGTATCGTTGCACTGGCTACTGTATCGTTGCACGAAATTCCCGACGTGATCGAACCGAGGAGTCCGCCATGCCACACCCCGATCCCACGACGACGTGGAGCGTCTTCACAAAACCGTGGCGAGAGCCACACATCGGTGCTCTCGGCGAGCTGGTGGCGGACATGGGTTTCGACGCCGTCGAACTCCCTGTGCGGCCGGGCTACCAGGTCACGCCGGAGCATGTGACGACCGCCCTGCCGGCCGCTGTGCGCGAACTCGCGCGAGCCGGGATCGCGGTCGCGAGCGTCGCCTCGGGCACGGACGAGGCGACGTTCGCGGCGTGCGCGGAAGCCGGCGTGCCGTTCATCCGGATCATGGTGCCCATCGGGCCCGACGGTTACACCGCAACCGGCGCGGCGATCCGTCAGACGCTCGCCGACCTCTCCGAGCGGGCCGAACGCCACGGAGTCCGCGTCGCGATCCAGCCGCACTACGACGACTACATCTCCGACTCCTCGGAGCTCGCGGCGCTCCTCCGCGATGTCGATCCGCGATTCGTGGCCGCGATCTGGGACGCCGCGCATGACGCCCTCGCGCGCAAGCGGCCAGAGAACGGCCTCGAACTGCTATGGCCGTGGCTGGGCATCGTGAACCTCAAGAGCGCGCACTATGAGCGAGTCGGCGACCCGGCCTCACCGGACGCGGACCCTGTGTGGGAACCTGTCTTCACCGATGCCCGCAGCGGCATGGCGGAATGGAGCCGCGCGATCCGCTACCTCGTCGCGCGTGAGTTCACCGGCCCGATCTGCCTCACCGCGGAATACACCGACGAGAGAGACCTCGTCGCGAAGGTGACGCGAGATCTCGAATACGCACGAAGCCTTCGAACCGCTGCTCAGGGCGTCGCGGGGGCGGTCCGATGAGCGCTGCGGAGCGCGGTCCGGTGCGCGTCGCCGTGATCGGCGCGGGGCAGATGGCCAACCTGGTGCACTATCCGTCGTTGACCTCGCTGGCGGATGTGGAGGTCGTCGGCATCTGCGATCTCTCGGCGGAGCGCCTCCGGGAGACCGGCGAGCGGTGGGGCATCACTGCGCTGTTCAGCGACTGGTCGCTGATGATCGACGAGACGCATCCTGAGGCCGTGTACGTCATCGGGCCACCCGAGCTGATGTTCGGTATCTGGTGCGCGTGCCTCGTACGGGGGCTCGACCTCTTCGTCGAGAAGCCGCTCGGCCTGACGCTCCATCAGGCGCGCACGCTCGCTCGCCTCGCCGACGAGAACGGCTGCGTCACGCAGGTCGGTTTTCAGCGGCGCTCGTCCCCACTGCTGGGGCGCATGGTCGCCCGGGTTCGCGAGCGTGGCCAGGTGGTCCATGCGGTGTGCCGGTTCTACAAGAGCGACCCGACCCCGATGGTGTCGGCGCGCGACCGGATGATGGACGACGGCGTCCATGTGATCGATACCCTCCGGCACCTCTGCGGTGGCGAGGTGCTCGCGGTGTCGGATGTGACGCGCAGGGTGAAGGTCGACGACATCAACGTGATCGCGGCGACCCTCGAGTTCGACACGGGCGCAGTGGGTGTGATGATCGCGAACTGGACGAGCGGCCGGAGGACCTTCGGAGTGGAAGTCCACGGGGTGGGAATCATGGCGGAGGCCGACCTCGAGGTCGGCGGAACCGTGTGGGACGCCGACGGGCAGGAGGATCTGGATGCCGCCGAGGTGGCGGGTTCGGCGGACCTTCACGTGCGCGGAGGCTTCCGCGACAAGAGTGCAGAATTCATCGAGGCGGTACGTACCCGTCGTCTCCCCTCGTCGCATTTCGGCGATGCGCTGAAGACGATGACCGTCGCCGAGACCATCCTTGCGCACGATCTACTGCGAGGAGCGGACTGCACGAAACGTTTAGCGCTTGGGGAAGGCTATTGACTTCGCAACCCCAACACTCCTACCATCACTGGAAGTCGTAACGTTTCGCTCTAACTCGAGGAGGAGTTCATGAAGTCACTGTGGAATAGCAGAAGGGGGCCGGGACGCGTCGGCGTCTCGGTCGTGGTCGCGGGGGTGCTCGCCCTCGGCCTCGCCGCATGTTCGGGAGGCGGAGACGGGACGTCCGGCCTCGACGGCAACACCCTGAAGATGTACACCTGGATCGGCGGGAAGGCCGACAAGCAGCAGTGGAGCGACTACATCGCGGGAGGCAAGCACGCCGACCCGCAGATGTCGGTGAGCTTCTCCGGCCCGCCGATCGGTGACTATTACACCAAGCTGCCGACCGTGATGAGGAGCAGTAGCGCGCCTTGCCTGGTCACGTTCCAGAACGGACGCGTGGGCCAGTACGTGCAGGGGCTGGAGCCGCTGGACGACCTGGCGAAGAAGAACAAGGTCGACTTGACGGCATACAGCTCGGCGATGCTCGAGCAGCTCAGCGTCGACGGGAAGCTGTACTCGCTCCCGTTCAACGCCGGTCCCACCGTGGTTCTCTACAACAAGAAGATGTTCAAGGACGCCGGTGTGGCCGAACCCAGCAACAACTGGACGACCGACGACTTCATCGCGGCAGCGAAGGCGACCACGAGGAACGGCGTGTACGGCTTCGCCATCCCGCAGGGCTCGAACCCGATCAGCACGCTCATGGCGGCCGATGGCCACCCCTGGGCGGACAAGAACGGGCCGAAGCTGGACGACCCCAACTTCGAGGCGGCCCTGCAGCTGCTCGTCGACCTGTCGAACAAGTACAAGGTCGCGAAGCCGCTGGAGGCAGCGGCGGGCGGCACGTTCCCGGACATCGACGCGTTCAACACCGGGCAGTCGGCCATGGAGATGCAGGGACTGTGGGATCTGCAGCACGCGCAGCAGAGCCTCGGCAAGGACAACGTCGGCATCGCGGTGATCCCCAGCAAGAGCGGCACCTCGAAGGGGTTCATCGGCGGATCGGGCTTCGGTATCACGAAGACCTGCGGCGACAAGCAGAAGGCGTTCAAGGCCATCGAGGCGATGACGAGCAAGAGCGGGTTGGACTTCGTGACGAAGTCGCAGGCCTCCGTCCCGGCGCGGCTCGACTCGCTGGACGCCTGGTCCAAGAACGTCGGATCGCCGGAGTTCACCGCGGTCATCAAGCAGATGACCGGTGACGCGACGCCGTCGCCTGTTCCTTCGAACCAAGCTCAGATCGACACCCTTCTGACGCAGTACGAGGTGAACGCCTTCTCGGGCAAGAACACGGTCGCCGAGGTGCTGCAGCAGGTGAAGGCCGGCCTCGCGCAATGACATTCGTGCGTCTGGATCGTTCGGAGGAAGAGGTCTCCGAAGGGTCCGTCGCCCAACCCGAGCGCCCGAGGGGCCGGCTTCGTCGCCGGCTCCTCGGGGGCCCACGCTGGGTGGGGTGGGCCTTCGTACTCCCCGGGCTCATCGGCCTGGCAGTATTCATCGTCATCCCGCAGCTCGCCTCGCTGATCCTGGGATTCAGCGACTCGACCCTGCTGGGAGGCACCCAGTTCACCGGCGCGGAGAACTACGCCCGGCTGCTGCGCGACCCGCAGTTCCTCAACAGCGTCATGGTGACGGCGATCTTCGTGCTCGTCTATGTCCCGGCGAATATCGCGATCTCGATGGCGATGGCGCTGTGGCTGAAGACGCGAATCGCGGGCCGCAACTGGCTCCGGGTGATCTTCCTGATCCCGGCGCTGTCACCGATGGTGGCGAACGCCGCGGTCTTCCGTCTGCTCTTCCAGAAGGACGGTGCCGTCAACCAGGCGCTGGCGGGGATCGGACTGGCCCCCATTCCGTGGCTCAGCGACGGGAATTGGGCGTTGACCGTGGTGATCGGCGTCTCGCTGTGGCAGTCGTTCGGGTACAACATGATCGTGCTCGGCGCCGGTATCGACTCGATCAGCCCCGACGTCATCGCTGCGTCGCGGATCGACGGGGCGGGCCGGTTCCGCCGCTTCTTCTCGATCACGTTGCCGTTGGTCAGCCCTGCACTGTTCTTCACCACGGTGCTGACCGTGATCGGCGCCTGGCAGACCTTCGCCCAGGCCTACGTCATCACCGGCGGCGGCCCGGGCAACAGCACGATGACCATCATGCTGTACCTCTATCAGACCGCATTCACGAACAACCAGCTCGGTTATGCGTCGGCCATCGCCACCGTGCTGTTCGTGATCATCGCGATCTTCACACTGTTCCAGCTCTGGGGGCAGAGGAAGTGGGTGCACTATGACTGAGCACCAGTTGCCGGCATCCGGCCCGCGCTGGCGTCGCCGGGCACGGACCGTCGGCTTCGCCGCCAACACCACGGCCGCGTGGCTCTTCGCGCTCGTGTTCTCCTTCCCGCTGATCTGGACCTTCTTCACCGCGCTGAAGCCGGCGAACGAGGTGTTCGCAGCGCAGATCACGTTCATCGGTTCGAAGGTCCTCTGGTCGAACTTCGTGGACGCGTGGACGGAAGTCGACTTCGGGCGCCTGCTCCTGAACAGCTTGGTGGTAGCCGCGATCTCGACCGTGCTGACCCTGATCGTCGCGACCCTGACGGCCTTCGCTTTCGCGAGGCTGCGTTTCCCGGGCCGGAGCGCCGTCTTCCTGCTGTTCGTCATCACTCTGACCCTGCCGAGCGAAGTCGCCGTCGTTCCGCTGTTCCTCGGGTTCGACCAGGCGGGGCTCGCCGACACGTGGGTCGCGCTGATCCTGCCGGGCCTGTTCGGAGCCTTCGGAGCGTTCCTGCTCCGGCAGTTCATGCTCCAGATCCCGGCGGAGCTGGAGGAGGCCGCCCGGCTCGACGGCGCGTCCACCTGGCGCATCCTGATCAGCGTCATCGTTCCGCTCGTTCGGCCCGCCCTGTCGGTGTTGGCGATCTTCTCCTTCCTCGGGAGCTGGAACAGCTTCCTCTGGCCGCTGATCATCCTCAACAGCTCGGAGAAGTGGACAATCCCGATCGGCATCGCCGGATTCACGACCCAGACCGGCACCCAGTGGCAGCTGCTGATGGCAGCCTGCGTGATGACGATCGCCCCCGTGGTCGTCGTGGTCGCTTTTGCCCAGAGGCAGCTGGTGTCCGCGATCGGCGCGGGCGCCTTCGGCGGCCGTTGAGCCCCACGAAACGGAGACGTGTGAACCTCGAACCGCTCGACCCGTCGACCCTTCCTGCGCCCGTCGATGTGTCGGACAACCGTGCGGCGCTCGCGGAGGTGGACGCCGTCATCGACGCGGGGCCGTACGACGCCACCTGGGAGTCGTTGTCCCGCTATCGGCCTCCGCTCTGGTACCGCGACGCCAAGTTCGGCATCTTCTTGCACTGGGGCGCCTTCTCGGTGCCGGCGTTCGGGAACGAATGGTATCCGCGCACGATGTACAAGCGCGGCACCGCGGCTTTCGAGCATCACGTGGAGACGTACGGTCCGCACGATCGATTCGGCTACAAGGACTTCCTCCCGCACTTCCGCATGGAACGGTTCGACCCGCAGGAGTGGGTTGCGCTCTTCAAGCGGGCCGGCGCGCAGTTCGTGGTGCCGGTCGCCGAGCATCACGACGGATACGCGATGTACGACACGGCGCGTTCGCGCTGGAAGGTCACGGAGGTCGGGCCGGAGCGCGACGTGCTGGGCGATCTCCTCTCCGCGGTCGACGACGCCTGGCTGATTACCGGCGCGTCGACGCACCGGGCCGAGCATTGGTTCTTCATGAACGGTGGCCAAGAGTTCGATTCCGACGTGCGCGATCCCGCGTACGCCGATCTGTACGGCCCGGCGCTGCGCAAGGAGATGAACCCCACCGAGCGGTTCCTCGAGGACTGGCTGCTCCGCACGGTCGAGATCATCGACTCGTACCGGCCCCAGATCCTCTACTTCGACACCGGCATCGAGGAGCCGTCGTTCGAGCCCTACATCCGCCGCCTCGCGGCGTACTACTACAACCGGGCAGCGGAGTGGGGGCGCGCGGTCGTCATCAACTACAAATGGGAGTCATTCGCGCCGGGTTCGGCCGTGCTCGACATCGAGCGCGGCACCATGGGCGGTATCCGGCCCGACGTCTGGCAGAACGACACCTCGGTGTCCCGGACATCGTGGAGCTGGGTGGAGGGGCACGACTACAAGGACGCCTCCGAGCTCATCCAGGAACTCGTCGACGTGGTCGCCAAGAACGGGAATCTGCTGCTCAACATCGGGCCTCGCCCGGACGGGACGATCCCTGAGAGGGAGGCCGAGCTGCTGGAGGCGGTCGGCGACTGGCTGGCCGTGCACGGCGAAGCCATCTACGGGTCCAGCCCGTGGGTGGTGTTCGGCGAGGGGCCGACTGCTCCGGCCGCCGGTTCCTTCACCGATGCCGCCGCTCCGGTGTACTCGGCGGAGGACCTCCGTTTTACCAGGATGACGGAGGTCGGCCACGACTACGTCTACGCGATCGGGATGGTGCGGCCCGAGGACGGGCGTATGCGGATCCGCAGCTTCGGGTCGGGCAGCCGGTTCCTCGACCGCCCCATCGTCGACGTCCGCGTCCTCGGCTCGAGCGAACGGCCCGAGTGGAGCCTCACCGGCGATCATCTGGAGGTGGCGCTGCCCGCTTCCGAGACCACCGGAGACGGGGGCGCCGTGGTGCGGATCGAGCTGGCGCCGGATGCCGCCGAGACGCGCATCGATTTCTTCCACGGCCTGAACCTCTGACGGCGATGAACGGAGAACCGCACATGACAGCGATCGACAGGGTGCCGACCCGGCGCCTCGCCGGCGGCGCGTCCATACCCGCGATCGGGATGGGCACCTTCGGGTCCGACCACTACCAGGCCGGCGACGTGGCCGCGGCGGTCGCCCGAGCGATCCGTGCAGGTTACCGTCTGATCGACTGCGCGTCGGTGTACGGCAACGAGGCCGAGGTCGGGGCCGTCCTTCACGAAGCGATCGCCGGCGGCGTGCCCCGGGACGAGCTGTTCGTCATGTCGAAGGTGTGGAACGACTCGCACGAGCCGGACGCGGCGATCGCCTCCGTCCGTCGGTCGCTGAGCGACCTCCGACTCGACGTGCTCGACGCGGTCTTCGTGCACTGGCCGTTCCCGAACCACCACGCCCCGTTCGCGGACGCGGCCGACCGCGACCCGGACGCGCGTCCGTACATCCACGAGGAGTACATGGCGCTCTGGCACGCGCTGGAGGGGCTCGTCGACGAGGGGATCGTACGGCACCTCGGGACCTCGAACGTCACCATCCCGAAGCTCACGGCGATCCTCGCCGATGCGCGGATCGCACCGGCGTTGAACGAGATGGAGCTGCACCCGTGCTTCCAGCAGCCCGAGCTCTTCCGGTTCTGCCTCGATCACGGCATCCAGCCGGTGGGCTATTCGCCCCTGGGCTCGCCGTCCCGGCCCGAACGGGACCGTGTCTTCTCGGACGTCTCGGACATGGAGCACCCCGTCGTGGTCTCGATCGCCCGCGCGCACGGGGTGCATCCGGCGTCGATCTGCCTGAAGTGGGCCGTTCAACGCGGACAGATCCCGATCCCGTTCTCGGTGAAGGAGTCGCAGCTGGTGGCCAACCTGCGGGCGGTGGTCGAGGACCCGCTGACTCCCGCCGAGCTCGAGCAACTGCGCTCGGCGGAACAGAACAACCGCCTCATCAAGGGACAGGTGTTCCTATGGCCCGGGGCCGGCAGCTGGCTCGACCTGTGGGATGTCGACGGGACGATTCCCGGCTGGGACGGCTACGCCGCCGACAGCGAAGGTCAGGCAGCGGTGGAGGTGCACGCATGATCACCGGACCTCTCATCCATCCTCCGCTCCTGGAGGCGCTCGCCTCGTCGGGGCACGGCTCCGGGGTCCTGATCGCCGACGGGAATTACCCGTATCTGACCGCCATCGGACCGGGGGTGCGCCTGATCCACCTCAATCTGCGTCCCGGCCTGCTCGATGTCGCCTCCGTGCTCGATGCCGTGCTCACGGTCGTCAACGTCGAATCGGCGACCGTCATGCAGACCCCGGACGGGGTGTCTGCTCCGGCGCAGGACGACTACGCACGCAGGTTGGGCAGCGACGTGTCCATGGAGAGAGTCGACCGTTTCGCGTTCTACGACCGGGTGCGCTCACCGGACGTCGGCGTCGTCATCGCCACCGGGGACGAACGCCTGTACGGCAACCTGCTGCTCACGATCGGTCTGCGCTGACGAGATGACCGGATTCGAGGAGACATTGACATCGACGACTGAATGGAACGACCCCGCCGTCTACGAGTGGGGGAGTGAACCGGCTCATGCGACTCTCGTCACGTACGACACACTGACGCAGGCTGTGCGGGCCGATCGGTCGGCGTCCCCCTTCCGGCTCAGCCTCGACGGGGACTGGAAGTTCCGGTGGTCGGCGAACCCGGAATCGCGACTGCCAGATTTCGCGGAGGAGGACGCCGACGATTCGGGCTGGGACATGATCCCGGTTCCCTCGAGTTGGCAGTTGCATGGGTACGACTATCCGATCGGGGCCAACACTGTCCTGCCATGGACGGGCGCCAACGGCGAGAACGAACAACCCGCTCCCACCGGCGACTACCCCCACGCGCCCACCCGGTACAACCCGGTCGGACAGTATCGGACGACATTCGAGCTTCCCGACGGCTGGGCCGGCCGGCGTACGTTCATCCAGTTCGAGGGCGTGGAATCCGCCTACTACGTGTGGATCAACGGCCGACGCATCGGATATCGCGAAGACAGCTACACCCGTGGCGAGTTCGACCTGACCCCGTACGTGCGCAGCGGGCGCAATGTGCTGGCCGTCGAGGTCTACCGCTGGTCCACCGGCTCCTACCTGGAGAACCAGGACAACGTGCGGCTCTCCGGCATCTTCCGGAGTGTGCTCCTGCTCTCGCGCCCGCCGGTCCTCATCCGGGATTTCACCGTCAGGACTCCCCTCGTCGATGACTTCTCCGAGGCGGCACTCGAGCTGAGTGTCGACGTGCGCGACTACGCGGGCGCGCGAACCGAAGGGGAGTTCCAGGTTCGAGCCGCGCTCTTCGACGGAACGGATGCGGGAGCCGCCGAACTCTGGTCACGGTCCGCGCCGGTCGAGCCGGCGGATTCCGGCCGGGATGCGTCCGCGGCCCTGACGGAGCCGGTGCTCTCGCCACGGCTCTGGTCCGCCGAGCGCCCGGAGTTGTACACGCTGGTCGTCGAGCTCTGCGACCCGAATGGGGTGGTCGTGGATCGCGTATCCACCCGCGCAGGCTTCCGACGGGTCGAGATCGTCGACGGCGTGTACCGGATCAACGGGCGGCCGATCTCGCTTCGAGGGGTCAACCGGCACGAGTGGAATCCGCGAACCGGTCGCACGCTCAGTTCGGCCGACATGATCGCTGACATCCGCCTGATGAAGCAGAGCAACATCAACGCCGTGCGCACATCCCACTATCCGAACGACCCGAGGTGGTACGAATTCGCCGACGAGTACGGACTGTACGTGTTCGACGAGGCGAACAACGAGACCCACATCAACCGGATCGACGCCGACGGGCGACCGAACATCCCCGGCGATCGCCCGGAACTCCGCGCGCCGCTGCTGTGGCGGATGCGGAACCTGGTCGACCGGGACAAGAACCACGCGTGCGTGATCGCCTGGTCGATCGGCAACGAGTCGGGAGTCGGCTCGAACCTGAAGGCCATGTACGACTGGGCCAAGGGGTACGACCCCACCCGACCGGTGAGCTATCAGGACTCGACCGGCTCCGGGTCGCCGATCGTCCCGTCGGACATCTCCGATTTCGACGGCGACTTCTACCCGCCGGTGCCCGAGCTCATCGACAGGGCGGGCCGCGATCCGCGGCCTTACCTGCTCGTCGAGTACGCCTTCAGCCAGGGGAACACCTCCGGCTACCTGGATGAGACGTGGGCGGCCATCCGTGAGAATCCGGGTCGCGTGGCGGGCGGCTTCCTGTGGGACTGGGCTGACAAGGGGCTGTGGTGGGAGATCCCGGGACGGCCGGGTGAGGAATTCCTCGCTTACGGCGGGGATTGGGGCGACGATCCCAATGACGAGGGCGCACACATGAGTGGCCTGCTGCTTTCCGACCGGACCTCGACACCGAAGCTGGAGGAGGCCAAGCTGGCTTACCAGCCGGTGAGCATCACGCTCGTGGATCCGGACACCTGGACCGTTCGGATCGCGAACGAGTACCTGTTCACGAGCTTGGACGGGCACGCACTGCACTGGGCGGTCACGGAGGACGGAAACACGGTTACGAGCGGCACGATCGCCGGCCGTCAGCTCTCGACAGAACCGTTGAGCAGCGCGGACATCGCACTGCCGTCCTCGTTACCGGAGCCATTGCGGGCCGGTTCCGAGTACCGGCTGGAACTCTCGATCGTCCTCGACGCTCCCACGGCCTGGGCTGAGACGGGCCACGTCGTAGCCAGGGCGCAATCGGCCCTTCCCGTCGTCGCCCCCGCCCCGGCGCTCATTCCGCCGGCGGAGCTGGACTCGCCGCAGGTCCGTGAGACCTCGGAGATGATCGAGGTCGCCGGCGACGACTACGCGGTCAGGATCGACCGCGCCACCGGCCGGCTGACGTCGTTGCGCTATGACGGGCGCGAACTCCTGGCGAGCGACCTGATGCCGAACTTCTGGCGTGCCCCGAACGATCCCGAGCTGTCCATTCCGGAGTTCAGGGCCACCCTGCCGGAGCCTTCGGTGCCGTGGCGCGGCGTCGGTGAGGACTGGGCGATCAGCGGGATCGAATGGTCGTCCATCCCGGGCGGCGTCAGGGTCACGGTACGGGGAAGCGTCACCACCGCGGTGCCGTTCCGTCCCGGGAACCGCATCACGACGTCCCCTCAGTCGATCGTCTACACGATCTACGGCAACGGGCAGGTGGATGTGCTGTCGACATTCGAGCCGGTACCCGACACCCCCCACCCGCAGGTCGTGGGGACGACGTTCGGGCTCCGGCCCGAGCTCGCGGCCATCGAATGGTACGGCCGTGGCCCGGGTGAGTCGACGGCTGACCGGCGGGCTTCGGCTTTCTTCGGCCGCTATTCGGGATCGGTCCCGGATCAGGTCACCCGGTACAGCCGGCCGCAGGACAGCGGGAACAAGGCCGACACCCGCTGGGCGGCTCTGACCGACGACGCCGGCAGGGGAGTGCTGCTGGTCGCGGGAGGAAGCATGTACCTCAACGCCCAACCGAACAGCCCGGATGAATTGGCCGGACACCGTCACTGGCACGAGGTACCGGAGTCATGGCGGACCGTCGTTCGCGTGGATGCCGCCCAGGAGGGTCTCCTTGGCGGGAACTGGGACCTCCTGACGCGGCCCGAGAAGTACAGCAACACGCCGGCGAAGGGGCCCTACAGCCTCCTGTACCGCATGCTTCCGCTCCGCGAAGGGCAGGACCCGGCAGCTGTGGCGACACAGTATGTAGAAACCAGACCTGAGCAGGGCGAGTGACGCAGGCGTCCTCGCACCGCCCCCACACCACCATCTGGAGATCATCCCCATGGCAGCCACCTCGCTTCCCGTCATCACCATCGATGACCGCGTCGCGGAATCGACCGTCCTCCCGCACGTCTGGAGCTTCTGCGCCGGGGCGGGCCGAGCCAACGAAGCGCTCCGGGCCGACTGGCAGCAGCAGTTCCGTGAGGCGGTGGAGCGCCTCGGATTCCGCTACCTCCGCTTCCACGGTGTGTTCCACGACGACATGTTCGTATATCGCGGCTCCTACGGCGGCGGCTTCGGACCGGATGTGCCCCTCGAGACGCCGGTGCACACCTTCTCCTACGTGGACAAGGTGTTCGACTTCCTGATCGACCTTGGGGTACGGCCGTTCGTGGAGCTCGGTTTCATGCCGCGAGAGCTGGCCACCCAGACCGAGACCGTGTTCTGGTGGGGTGCGCACTGCAGCCCGCCGAACGACATGGATCGTTGGGTGGAGCTGGTGCGGCGTTCGGTGGAGCACTGGATCGAGCGTTACGGCCTTGCCGAGGTGCGGGGGTGGCGCTTCGAGGTCTGGAACGAGCCCAACCTCGTTCCGCACTTCTGGACCGGCACGAAGACGGAGTACTTCGAGCTGTACGCCCGAACGGTGCAGGCCATCAAGGCCATCGATCCCGAACTCAAGGTCGGCGGCCCGTCGACCAGCGTCTTCGTGCCGGACGAGCGGTACGCCGGTGAGACCGAGGATCGCTCTGCCGAGCACTCGACGGCCGCGGCATCCGACCCGGACGCACTGGACTGGCGACCGGTGTGGATCGAGGACTTCCTCGTCTGGTGCGCGGAGCGGGAGCTCCCGATCGATTTCATCTCGACGCACCTGTATCCCACGGACTTCGCGTTCGGAGCCAACGGCGAAGCCGTCAGTCTCACCCGCTATGCGGATGCGACCTCGGACGACTTGACCGTACTGCGGAAACTGATCGGCGAGAGCGCCTATCCGGATGCCGAGGTGCACATCACAGAATGGTCGAGCTCACCATCGAGCCGCGACCACATCCACGACACGGTCTTCGCCGCCACCTACATCACGCGGGCGTATCTCCGCTGCGCTGAGCTGGCCGACTCCATCTCCTACTGGACCTTCACCGACATCTTCGAGGAGGGTGGCGCCGGCATCGGCCCGTTCCACGGCGGATTCGGGCTGGTGAACGAGCAGGGCATCCACAAGCCGACCTTCCACGCCTTCGCGATGCTCAACCGGTTGGGCGATCGGCTGATCACCTCCACCGAACGCGGCGTCGTCTCGCGGCACAGCGGGACGGGGAAGCTGGCCGCCCTCTTCTTCAACTATCCCGACGATCTGAACGGCCGCTCGGTCGGCTCGCGCAGCTCCTACGAGGCGACGCGCGATCTGATCGGCTTGGGCACCGAACAGCACGTACGGCACACCATCGGCGGGCTGAAGCCCGGCGCCGCCTTCGCAGTCGAGATCCTCGGACCCGGGCACGGCGACGCCGCCGAAGCGTGGAGCGCCATCGGCCAGCCCCTCAACCTCTCCCGTGCCCAGGCCGCCTATCTGCGCGAGCAGGGTGACGCCCTCCAGCGCCAGAGCCTGATCGCCTCGCAGCGCGGGACCCTCGAGATAGACCTCGCCCTCGCCCCGTGGGCCGTGGCGTCGGTCTTCGAACTGTAGGCGCCACGATGCCCAGGATCACCGGTGCCCGCGTCTTCGACGTGCGCTTTCCGACGTCGCTCAGTCTCGATGGCTCGGACGCGATGAACAAGGACGGCGACTACTCCGCCGCGTACGTCGTGCTCGACACGGATGAACCGGGGCTCAGCGGATTCGGGTTCACCTTCACGATCGGCCGCGGGAACGACCTGTGCGTCGAAGCCGCTCGCCAGCGGGCGCTTCCGCTGATCGGCCGCTCGGTGGAGGAGGTCGTCGGCGACCTCGGCGCAACGTATCGCCTCCTCGCATCCGATTCCCAGTTGCGCTGGCTCGGTCCGGAGAAGGGCGTGGTGCACCTGGCGATGGCCGCTGTCATGAACGCCGTCTGGGACCTCGCCGCCCGCCGCGCGGGCAAGCCGCTCTGGCGCCTTCTGGCGGAGATGACACCGGAGGAGCTCGTCGGCGCCGCCGACCTCCGGTACCTGTCCGACGCGCTCACTCGTGACGAGGCGATCGACCTCCTCAGCGAAATGGCGCCCGGCCGCGCTGAGCGCATCTCCGAGCTCGAAGCGCGTGGCGGCTATCCCTGCTACACCACGAGCGCCGGCTGGCTCGGCTACAGCGACGACAAGCTCCGTCGTCTACTCCGCGAGGCGGTCGATTCGGGCTACCGGCATGTGAAGCTCAAGGTCGGCGCGAACCTGGACGACGACATCCGTCGCCTACGGATCGCCCGCGACGTCATCGGCTGGGACGCCAAGCTCATGATCGACGCGAATCAGGTGTGGGACGTACCGGAGGCCGTCGAATGGGTGCAGCGGCTCGCCCAGTTCAAGCCGCTGTGGATCGAGGAACCGACAAGCCCTGACGACGTCCTCGGACACGCCGCGGTGCGCAAGGCCGTCGCTCCGATCGGTGTCGCCACGGGCGAGCACGGCATGAACCGGGTGCTGTTCAAGCAGATGTTTCAGGCCGAAGCCATCGATTTCTGCCAACTCGACGCCGCCCGGCTCGCAAGTGTCAACGAGATCCTCGCCGTGTACCTGATGGCGAAGAAGTTCGGCGTCCCGGTCTGCCCGCACGCAGGCGGAGTCGGACTGTGCGAACTCGTCCAGCACCTTTCCATCTTCGACTACGTCGCGGTGTCGGGGACCCTGGAGAACCGGGTGACCGAGTTCGTCGATCACCTCCACGAGCACTTCACCGACCCGTGCATAGTCGTCGACGGCAACTACGTGCTCCCGTCCAAGCCCGGGTACAGCGCCGAAATGTTCGATGAATCCGTTGCGCGGTACCAGTACCCTGACGGCGACTACTGGCGCCAGGCCGCGCTTTCCGCTGGGCTCCGTGATTGAGCCTCGTCGAAGTCGAAGTCGAAGTCGAAGTCGAAGTCGAAGTCGAAGTCGCCGAGCCTTTTCTGCCGCGGGAACCCGGCGTTCTGCACCCGCCTCGTGATCGAGCGGCGGTCGCGGTGGTCGGAATGGCGTGCCGATGCATTGCCATCCGGGGGATCGCGGAATATCCTCGAGGTCCCGACGGAAGGACGTTGATTATGAGCACCTGCGATCGTTGAAATACCAAAGCGAGCCCCCGCACGACTTCGTCTGCGGGGGCTTCGTCGTGCGAGGCGGAGGATCGCGGCGCCAGGGCGAACGCCGCCTCCTCGTGGTGTGCCTGGCCATGCTCGCTCCTCCGCTCGCCGGGCTCACCACGGGATCGTCCGCCCGTGGCGGTCGAGGTACCGGAGGCCGGGCTCACCGCGCTGCGCGTCGACCGTGGTGACCAGGGCGGGGATGCTCTCCTCGATGCCGAGCGGCGCGCCGGCCCCGCCCATGTCGGTGCGCACCCATCCCGGCGCCATGAGGAGCAGTGCTCGCCGCTCGCCGTCGTGACGGGCCGCGTAGCTGCGCATCATCTGGTTGAGTGCTGCCTTCGTCGCGCGGTACACCTCGAAGCCGCCCGACGTGTTGTTCCCGATGCTGCCCTGCCCGGACGACATGACCGCGATCGTCCCGTCCGGATCGACCACGTGCTGCAGCTCCTCCACGGTGCGCATCACTCCGAGCACGTTCGTGTCCATCATCGCCGCGAAGTCGGCGGTGTCGATCGTGGCGCCGATCGCACCCTGCGGCGCGAGCGAGATGCCCGCCACGATGAAGAGCAGATCGAAGGTGCGCGGCGCGAGGCGCTCCCTCAGCGCGGCGAGCTGCGCGGGGTCGGTGATGTCGACGCGCTCGACCTCGAGGGCGTCGCCCGCCGACGGCGCGTACTCGTGCAGAGGGGTCGCGCGGTCGTCGCGGACGGTCGCGACGACCTGTGCGCCCCGCGCGACGTACTCCTCGGCGATCGCCTCACCGAGACCCCGGGACGCGCCCACGACGAGGACGCGCGTGTTCGGGGTGCTGCTCTTCGTGCTCTCACTGCTCATTTGCATGGTGCCTCCTCCTGTCGGCTTCCCGCTCGCGGGATTCGCTCATCATGTGTTGAGTGGAGCATACCCCTTTCGCTCAACGTGTGTAGAGTGACGCCATGACGGAGACGAGGACGCGCGCGGAGCGTCGGGCAGCGACGGCGGACCGCATCCTGAGGGCCGCGCAGGAGGAGTTCGGCGAGCGGGGGATGGAGGGCGCCACGATCCGAGGGATCGCGCGCCGAGCCGGGGTCGACCCTTCGCTCGTGCTGCAGCATTACGGGTCGAAGCAGGCGCTGTTCTCGCTGGCCGTGCGCCCGGATCCCGCGCTCGCCGAGTCCGATGTCCCCCGGCATCTGGCCGAGGTCCTGAGCATCCGCCTCCGCGAGCTCCCGCCCGAGACCCGGGTGCTGCTGCGCTCGATGCTGACATCGCCCGAGGCCGGTGCCGTCATGCGCGACTACCTGCAGGAGCGCGTCGCCGACCTCGCCCGCGCGAGCGACCGCGACGACGCCGAGGTGCGCGCGACCGTGCTCGTCTCCAGCATCCTCGGACTGACCCTGGCGCGGCACTTCCTCCACCTCCCCGCGCTGCAGGACCTCGACGACGCGACGATCGACACGCTCGTCCAGCCGTGGTTCGCCACGATGGCGGATCCGAGCGCGCGCTGATCCGCGTCAGCGCTCGCGCGTCTCGTCGAGATCGATCGCAGCATTGATGAGCGCGAGGTGGCTCAGCGCCTGGACCGCATTGCCCCACAGCTCGCCGGTCGGCGAGACCATCTCGGAGAACAGGCCGACGTCGTTCGACGTGGCCGCAAGGCGCTCGAACAACTGCTCCGCCTCGTCTTGTCGCCCGAGACGGGTGAGGGCGGAGACCAGCCAGAAGCCGCACGCGACGAACGGCTCCTCCTCACGATTCATCCCCGAATACCGATAGAGGTGGGCACCGGCCGAGAGTCGCCGAGCGATCTCGTCGACCGAGCCCGCAAGCCGCTCCGTATCGGGGAAGCCCACGCCGACGAACAGCAGGACGGACGCATCGAGATCGGTGCTTCCCGGATGCATCGTGTAGGCGCCGACGCGCGGATTCCATCCGCGGCGCATGATCCACGCCGCGACCTTCGCGCGCTCTCGTCGCCACCTGCGGAGGTTCCCGTGCAGATGACCGCGCTCGGCCAGCCAGATGCAGGAGTCGAGCGCCTGCCAGCAGCCGAACTTGCTCGTCACGTAGTGGCGCGCCTTCTGCAGCTCCCAGATGCCCGAGTCGCGGCGGTGCCAGCCGCGCGCGGCGAGATCACCGACGCGGGTCAGAAGTGCGCGGGCGCGGTCGTCGAGCACATGGCCCGCGGCGACGTACTCCCGCGCGATCGTCAGGAGGTTCCCGTAGACGCCGAGCTGCCGCTGGTTCGCGGCTCGATTGCCGACGAGGACGGGGCCGATGCCGCGCCACCCGGGTGCGCTGCTCGCGCGCACGTCGTCGCTAACTCGGCCATCCAGGGTGAAGAAGATCGGCATCTCGCCGCCCTGCGACTCGATCGTGTCGAGCATCCATCGCATCGCCGCGTGCGTCTCCTCCGTGAGGCCGAAGCGGACGAGCGCCCGCACGGTGAAGGCGAGGTCTCGTGTCCAGGCGAATCTGTAATCCCAGTTCTTGCCTCCGGCCGGATCCTCCGGGAGCGACGTCGTGGCAGCGGCGGCGATCGCTCCGGTCGGGGAGTGGATGAGCAGCTTCAGCGCCAGCGCGCTGCGGGTCGTGATCGCCTCGTGCGGCCCATCGAACCGATGCGCGGACGACCACTCCCGCCACGCGCGGATCGTGCGTTCGACGCCGCCGACCTCGACGCGCGGCAGCGGAAGGGGCTCGCCCGACGTCGCGGTGAGCGAGATCACCCGCGTCTCGTCCTCTTTCACGACCAGCTCGCCGCGGAACTCCGGCTCCCCGGGGGCGTCGGTCGACTCCGCGTCCGTCGCGACCGCGAGCCGCACGTCTCGTACGCGGACGACCTTGCGCCCGGGCTCCGCGGCGACCGTCGGCTCGGCCCCATCGAGCAGGTCTCCGGGCGCGACCCGCCAGTCGAAGGCCACCCGGCCGGACAGTCCGCGCACGACGCGGTCGAGCTGCGTCCAGGGCAGCCGGCCCGCGGTCCCGGTGACCAGTGCGTCCTGCACGACGGCCGAACCGTCCGCGGTGTGCCAGATCGTCTCCATCACGTTCGTCCCCGGCACGTATCGTCGCCGACTTCGTGCGGGCGCCGTGGGTCGCAGCTCGATGGTGCCTCCTCGCCGGGCATCGAGCAGCGCGGCGAACAGCGGGGGCGCGTCGAGGGACGGCACAGGCAGCCAGTCGATCCGGCCATCCGCGGCGAGCAGGCACACCGTCCTCCCGTCGCCGAGCGCGGCGTAGGAGGCGAGCGGGGCATAGCCGTCTGAGGTGCGATCGACATCGAGCGGGTGCGTCATGATTCTCCATCGACAGCGTATGCGCAACCCGGTGTCGTCTCGTCCGGCCCGGTGCGATCGTGGAGAGGCAGTCTCGACGAGAGGAGATGGGACGAGAAGTGGATGCGAGTCGTGGTGTCGCGGTGGTGACGGGAGGATCGGCCGGTCTGGGTCGTGCGATCGTGCGGGAGCTGAGCGGACGAGGGTGGGACGTCGCGATCCTCGCACGCGGCGAGGACGGACTGGCCGGAGCCGTGCAGGATGTGCAGGCCAGCGGCCGACGAGGGCTGGGCGTGCCGACGGATGTCGCCGATCGGGAAGCAGTCGAGCGTGCGGCGGATCGGGTGGAGTCTGAGCTCGGCGAGATCGATCTCTGGGTCAACAATGCGATGACGGGCGTGTTCGGCGAGTTCCTCGACACGGATCCGGGGGACTTCGAGCGGGCCACCGCCGTGGACTACTTCGGGTTCGTGAACGGCACGCGAGCCGCGCTGAGCCGGATGACGGCTCGCGACCGCGGCCACGTCATCCAGGTGGGATCGGCGCTCGGCCACCGCGGCATCCCGCTGCAGGCGGCGTACTGCGCGTCGAAGCACGCCATCACGGGCTTCACCGAGTCCGTCCTCACGGAGCTGATCCACAACGGCAGCCGGGTGTCTCTGTCGCGCGTCGACATGCCGGCGCTGAACACGATCCAGTTCAACTGGGTGAAGTCGAACCTGCCCCACCATCCCCAGCCCGTGCCGCCGATCTATCAGCCCGAGGTAGGCGCACGTGCGGTCGCGGACGTCGCGGACCGGCCGCGGCGCCGCACCTGGGTGGGCGAGTCGACGGTCGCGACGATCATCGGGAACCGTGTGCTCTCGCCCTTCATGGACTGGTACCTCGCGCGCACCTGCTACTCCGGGCAGCAGGCCCCGGCGGTGAGGGATCCGATGCTCGCGCCGAATCTCTTCTCGCCGGATGAGGGCGACCACGGGGCGCAGGGCGTCTTCGCCGCGCGATCGCTCCGATGGTCCCCCCAGACGTGGGCGATCGGACATCGGCGCGCGAGCGCCGCAGCCGCCGCGCTCGCCGCGTTCGGGGTCGTCTCGGCACTCGCGGCGTGGGCGCGGCGATGACCGGTCCCGGGCGGGCCGTGGAGTTCGCGCGGCTCGCGCTGGCGACATCCTGCGTCTGGAACGCCCGGTCTCGAGCAGCGAGCACGTCCGCCGCGGTGCTCTCCGCGCTCGCGGGTGCGCGACACGCGCTGCAGGCGGCGTGCGTCATCGCGGTCGACGTACGCGCCATGCATCGGCTCGCACGCACGGTCGATCGCATCCACGCCGTCTCGATGGCCCTGTTGTGGATGGGTTCGCCGTCCCACGCGCGTTTCGCGAGCCGCCAGCTGCTCGGAACCCTGGGAATGGTCGTCCTGGAATCGCTCGCCGTCCAGACCGGGAAGGTGCGCCGATGACTGCGCGCACGATCGTCACAGCCCGGGGCGGGAGGCTCGGCATCACCGGTCTCGGAGACCCGGCGTCGCACCGACTCGTCGTCGTCTTCCATCCCGCGCCGGGGGCCTCGCGCTTCGATCCTGACCCGGCCTTCACCCGCCATTGGGGGGTGCACCTCCTGGGCATCGAACGCCCGGGCTACGGGGCGTCGGAGGCCGTGCCCACGGGGGGGCGCGCCTCGTTCGAGGAGTTCGCGGACGACGTCGCGGAGTATCTGCGGCAGATCCGGCAGTCGGCGCAGGAGCTCCCCACCATCCCGTTCCGCAGCGTCGGCGTGCTCGGATGGGGCGTGGGAGCGGTCGCGGCCTCCGTCTTCGCCGCCCGCCACCCTCATCGACTGGACGCCCTCGTCCTGGTGGACGCGCCCGCGCACCCGTCGCTCGACGACCTGCACGCTCCGTTCCGTGCCGCAGACCTCGGCATCCGCGACGAGGCCCGGGTCGACGCGGCGCACCCCGGCATCCTCGCGCGGGTTCATCGGATGCTCGACGATGCGGCCGGTCAGGGGGATTCCGGCATCGAGTTCGACCGCGCTGCGTGCGCCTCCTCCGCCTGGCTGGACGATCTCGACGACATCACGGTGCCGGCGGTTCTCGTCTACGGGGACGACCACCCGTTCGTCGACAGGGCCACGGACGGGTCGCTCATCGCGGCCCGCATCCCCGATGCACGGATCGCCCACGTGCCGGAGACCTCCGGGCTGGCGGTGGCCGCCGTCTGGTCACGGATCCTCGAGCACCTCGCACCACGCCACGGGAGCATCCCCGGCGGGAAGAGGTGACACCGGCCCCTGCCCGGTGTGACGTCTCGCCTCAGCGCCCGATCCGCACGGCCGGCGGCTCCGCGGCGATCCCCGGCGCAGGCGGGTCGAACATCGCGCGCCCCGCCGTCATGCGGTGGACGGCGAACGCCACGAGCGGGACGAGGAACAGGGAGGCGGCGACATCCGTGGGGTAGTGCACGCCGAGGTAGACCCGCGACCAGGCGGTCATGAGGACGACGACGGCCCCGGCCGCGACGGCGACGGCACGTGAGCGGCTGTGCGCACGGAAGAGGACCAGCACCACCGCGCAGGCGAGGGCCGCGGCGAAGGCAGTGTGACCGCTCGGGAAGCTGTACGAACGCGGCTCGGCGACGATGAGCGTCGACAGCAGAGCGGGGTCGGGTCGCGGGCGCTGCACGATCGACTTGATCACTTCTGCGCATCCCCACGGGATCACCAGCACTGCCAGCATCCGGACGGCCGGACGCCACGACCGCCGCAGCATCACCGTCCACGTGAGCGCGATCAGGGACACGAGGACGGCGCCGCTGGGGCCGAAGGCGGAGTTGATCGTCAGCGCGACGATGTCCGCCATCCCGGTCGCGTCGCCGTGCACGGCGGCCACGATGCGAACCTCCGCGGCCGACCACGACGGCGCGGCCACGATCGCCCACCCGGCGAGCAGCGTGATCGCCAGAGCGGCGACGGCGCCGGCCGTGGCCATGCGCCAGCGCGGCCGAGGGCGGAGCGGGGTGGGCATCCGGTGAGTCTGGGCCGCCCGCTCTCAGAAAGGCCTGAGACACGGGCGCCGGCATCCCTTAGCCGTCTCTTAGAGGACGCGCACCACGCTGAACGCCATGGGGCTGACATCGGTCGCGCGCAGAAACGTCCTCCGGCTCGGCAGAGCCGCGAGTGCGGAGGTGCGCGCCTTCTGGCGGGCGCGGCCGGTCCGACCGGATGTGGTGCTGTACGAGTCGTTCGCCGGCAACGGGATGCTGTGCAACCCGGAGGCGATCTTCCGGCAGCTCCTGCTCGACCCGGACTTCGCCCACCTGACGCACGTGTGGGCCCTCGCGGATCCCGCGGCCGAGCGTCGCTTCGACGCCGAGTTCCACGGGCACCCTCGCGTCACGAGAGTGCGACGAGGATCGACGGCGTACTGGCGCGAGCTGTCCACGGCGGGCTGGCTGATCAACAACGCCACCTTCCCGCCCGAGTTCGGCAAGCGACCGGGGCAGGTGTACCTGAACACGTGGCACGGCACGCCGCTCAAGCTGATGGGCTTCGACATGCCCGACGGCGCGTTCGAGTCGGCCAACACCCTGCGCAACTTCCTCTCCGCCGACTTCCTGCTCGCCGCGAACGAGTTCATGGGCGCGACCATGTACGAGGACGCCTACCGCCTCCGCAACATCCACCCCGGTCGCATCATCGAGGAGGGGTATCCGCGTACGGACAGGCAGCGAGTGACACCGGGCCGTGCCACGGAACTCCGGCGGGAGCTCACGCGATCCGGCGTCGTCGACACCCGCGGGAAGCCGATCGTGCTGTTCGCGCCGACGTGGCGGGGCTCGTCGTTCTCCGCGCCGGAGGATGACCTCGACGACCTCGCGCGCCAGGCCGCGGCGCTGCAGGCGGGCCTCGGCGATCGGGCCGTCGTGCTGCTGAAGACGCACCAGATCGTCCATCGCCTCGCGGCATCCCGCCCCGATCTGGCCGCGATCCTCGTGCCGAACACGATCCCGACGAACGTCTACCTCGGCGCGGCCGCCGCGCTCGTCACGGACTACTCGTCGATCTTCTTCGACTATCTGTCGACGGGGCGTCCGATCGTCTTCCTCACCCCCGATGCGGGAGAGTACCGGGATGTCCGCGGGACCTACCTGCCGCTCGACGCCCTCCCCGGCCCCGTCACGGACGACGCGGCCACGGCGGGGCGCCTCGTGGGTCGCGGTCTCGAGCAGCCGCTGCCCGACGAGCGCTACCGCGAGTGGGCCGACCGCTTCACGCCGCACGACGACGGCCACGTGACGGAGCGGGTGATCGACATCGTCTTCCGGAATCGGCCGGAGGGCCGCCGCGTCCGGCCGGTCCGTCGCGACGGCAGGATGCGCCTGCTCTTCTACGTCGGAGGGATGCGCTCGAACGGGATCACGACCTCCGCGCTCAACCTCCTGAACGCGATCGACCACGAGCGGTACGACGTGACGGCGATCATGCCGCTGTTCCGATCCGCGGCCGCCCGCGCGAACCAGCTGCGGATCCCCCGCGAGGTGCGGCAGGTCTTCCGCATCGGCGGCATGAACGGCTCCAAGACGAAGCACCTCCGTCGTCGCGTCGACGACTGGAAGGGAGATCCCGCCGCCCCCCGGGAGCTGGCGTGGCACGAAACGCTGTGGGACGACGAGTGGACGCGGGTGTTCGGGGCGGCCGATTTCGACGCCGCCGTGGACTTCAGCGGCTACAGCCCGTTCTGGGCGAACCTCATCCTGCACACCCCGGGCGTGCCGCACGCGATCTGGCTCCACAACGAGATGGCTGCGGACCGCGAGCGCACCGTGCGTGGCCGTCAGCACCTGCGGCGCCCGCTCGGTCTCGTGTTCCGGTTGTACCGCTCGTTCGACCGGCTCGTGTCGGTCTCGCCGCGCCTCACGGAGATCAACGCGCGCGCGCTCGGGGCGGAGATCCCGGCGAGTCGCTTCGTCACCGTGCGGAACCTGCCGGACGTCGACCGGGTGACCGCCGGCGCACGACTGCCGCTCGCCACGATCCCGACGGAGGATGCCCCCACGCCCGGATGGCGCCGGGCGCTCGAGGCGGGCGGCTCGGCCCGGTGGTTCGTCAGCGTCGGACGACTGTCGCCCGAGAAGAACCACGCGAGACTCCTGCACGCCTTCGCCCAGGTGCACGCCCGCCATCCCGACACCCGCCTCGTCATCGTCGGCGGCGGCCCCCTGCGCGACGCGCTGCTCGCCCAGATCGAGAGCGCGGGGCTGCAGGGCGCAGCCTTCCTCTCCGGGGCGGTGGACAACCCGTTCGCGATCATGGCCCGCGCCGACTGCTTCGTCCTCTCCTCCGCGTACGAAGGCCAGCCGATGGTCCTGCTCGAGGCGGCGCTGTGCGGCCTGCCGATCGTCACGACGGCGTTCGCGTCCGCCGCCGACGCCCTCCCCTCCGGCGGCATCCACGTCGTCGCACAGGACGATGCGGCGCTGCGCGACGGGATGATCGCGTTCCTCCGCGGCGACGTCCCGCCCAGCAGGATCGACGCGGGCGAGTACACCGCGGAGGTGCTCGACGAGTTCGAGGCGCTCGTCGAGCGGGTGCCGGTGAGAGCGCGCCGATCGCGATGACGGGCGCGCTGACGACGCGACGCGACGCGAGGATGCCGGCCGCCGCCGCGCGGGTCCCCGACCCGACGGTGTCCTTCTGGGTCACCAAGGCCGCGTCGACCGCGCTCGGCGAGGCGGTGTCGGACTACTCGATCCGCGTCCTGCCGCCGGTGCTGGCCGTGCTGCTCGGGTTCGCGCTGTTCGTGGCCGCCCTCGCGTTCCAGCTGACGCGCGGTCGCTACATCCCCGAGGTGTACTGGCTCACCGTCGCGGCGGTCGGCATCTTCGGCACGATGGCGGCGGACGTCGTGCACGTGGTGATCGGGCTGCCGTACGCGGTGTCGTCGACGCTCTACGCCCTCGTGCTCGCCGCCGTCTTCGTCACGTGGTGGCGGGTCGAGCGCACGCTCTCGGTGCACGCCGTCACGACGACCCGCCGCGAGGTCTTCTACTGGGCCGCCGTGGTCGGCACGTTCGCGCTGGGCACCGCCGTCGGGGACTTCACCGCCGTCGGGCTCGGGCTCGGCTACCTCCCGTCGATCGCGCTCTTCGCCGTCCTCATCCTGGTGCCCGCCCTCGGCTACCGCTTCCTCCGGTTCAACCCCGTGTTCGCGTTCTGGTTCGCCTACGTGCTGACCCGGCCCCTCGGGGCCTCCGTCGCGGACTGGCTCGGCAAGCCCGTTCCCGAGGGCGGGGTCGGGCTAGGTTCGGGGTGGGTGTCCCTCGCATTCGCCGTGGTGATGGTCGCACTGGTGGCCACGATGCGGATCCGCGCCCGTTCGGCCCGCGCATCCGGCGCATGAGAGGTTTCTCAGAACGCACCCGCCATCGTGAGCGGAGGAGGTGGTCTCATGGGAAGCGCATCGGTGCTGTCGGCCCTCGCGATCGGCGGAGGGGCGGGCGTGCTCATCCTGCTCGCCGGACTCGTCGCGATCGTCCGCGTGCTCTCGTGGCTGGAGGCCGACGAGGACGACCTGATCCTCGACGACTGATCCCCCGCTCGCGCCTCAGCGGCGGCTGCTCCGCAGCGGGATACGATGCCGGGATGTCCTGGCGCCGAGGGAGGTATGCGTGAGCATCTGGGCTGCACTGGTCCTCGGCATCGTCGAGGGCGTGACCGAGTTCCTTCCGATCTCGTCGACGGGCCACCTGACCATCGTCGAGAAGCTCCTCGGGCTGCAGATCGACGACAACGGGGTGACCGCGTTCACCGCGATCATCCAGGTCGGCGCGATCGTCGCGGTGATCGTGTACTTCTGGCGCGACATCGTGCGGCTGATCGCCGCGTGGTTCCGGGGGCTCGCCGACCGGGACGCGCGCGGCAGCGACTACCGGCTCGCGTGGTTCGTGATCATCGGCTCGGTGCCGATCGGCCTCATCGGGTTCCTCGCCCGCGACGTCATCTCCGGCCCGCTGCGCAATCTGTGGGTCGTCGTCGTCGCCCTCGTCGTGTGGAGCGCTGTGATGTGGCTGGCCGAGCGCGTCGCGACCAAGCAGCGCGATGAGAAGAAGATGAACATCGGCGACGCGCTCGTCATCGGTCTCGTGCAGTGCTTCGCCCTCATCCCCGGTGTCTCCCGGTCGGGCGCCACGATCAGCGCGGGACTCTTCCGGGGGCTCGACCGGCTCGCCGCGACCCGGATCTCGTTCTTCCTCTCCATTCCCGCCCTGGTCGCCGCCGGCGGCTACGAGGCGGCCACCAGCGCGGGCGACATCGGGGCGTCGGTCGGATGGGGGCCGACGGCCGTCGCGACGATCGTGAGCTTCGCCGTCGCGTACGTCTCGATCGCCTGGCTGCTCCGGTTCGTCGTGCACCACCGCATCACGGTGTTCATCTGGTACCGCATCGCGCTCGCGGTGCTCGTCTCGGGGCTGCTGCTCGCCGGCGTCATCACCGCCACCTGACGCCGCGGCGGCATTGAACCACAGTCGCCCGGCGTGCGCACCCCTCTGTGCGAGACCGTTCGGCGGGCGGACCATGGGGGCATGACCGATGAGCTCGAGATCGTCCGCACGATCCTGAAATCCGCCCGCACCGCGTCCGTGACGACACAGACGGCATCCGGCGCGCTTCACAGCCGCCCCCTCGCCGTGCTCGACGACGACTTCGCAGGGACGCTGTGGTTCTTCACCGCGGATCCGAGCTCGAAGACGGCCGATCTCGCCGCCCATCCCCAGGTCAACGTCTCCGTGGGCGACGGCAAGGGATGGCTGTCGCTCAGCGGCGTTGCGACGATCTCACGCGACGAGGAGCGCATCGACCGCTACTGGAACCCCTGGGCTGCGGCATACTTCGAGGGTGGACGCGACGACCCCACGGTGGCACTCCTGCAGGTCGACGTCTCCTCGATCCATTACTGGGACCTGGACAAGCCGGCGATCGTCACCGCGTTCGAGGTCGCGAAGGGCCTCCTGACGCGCTCCGCGCCCGACGTCGGCGACAACGGCGTCATCCAGCTCCACTGACCACGCGCACCGAGCCGATGGCGGCGGTGGACGACGTGACCGTCCACCGCGACGTCAGGACTCTGCCCGAGTGAGTGACGCGACGAGCTCGCGATGGACCGGGTTCACGTACAGCACCTGCTCAGGACCCTGCGCGCTCAGGAACACCGACTCCGGTGCGATGGCGCCGACGTACTCGACGCGGGTTCCGGGTGATTCGCCGAGGATGCGACGAATCGCGGGGACCGCTCGAACCGGCATGTGACTCCTCAGCTGGGCGGTCGAGCATCGAGCGCGACGCGTCGACCGTGCGATATATCAGTATGCACGATCTGATCGACCGGTCACGTCGGCATCGCGTCGTCGCCGCCGGCCTCGAGGTCGTCGAGCAGCCGAGCGCGCTCGTCGTAGGTCATCGGAACGTCCGTCTCGGCGAGCCTGGTCAACAGCAGCTTCTCCCGCTGCGCGGCGGACATGCCCGCCGCATCGTGGCGGATCTGCGCGATCAGTCCGTCGAGTCGGTCGCGCTCGGTGGCATCCGCCGCGCCTGACAGCACGGGGTGGTTCTGGTCGTCGTCCATGCTCCCATTCAGCACCACCGCGACGATCGGATGTGAGGGGTTGACAGCGCGGACGTCATCCGAACGACAGAGGGCGTTCACTTCCGCGGAGATGTGCAAGATCGCGGACGAGATCTCCTCCGCGGCTCCGCAATCCTGCACATCTCCGCTGTTCTGCTCGAGCAGGACGGATGCGACGACCGACCGTGTGGCCGGAGGCGTCAGAGAACCGCCCGGAGCGCGTCGACGATCCGCGTGGCACGGTCGTCGACGGCCTCCATCCGGTTCGTGAGGAAGGCGAAGCCGACCTTCGCGTCACGGTCGGCGAACGCCACCTGGCCGCCTGCGCCGTCGTGGCCGAGGCTCGAGGACCCGAGGTAGCGCCGTGCCTCGGAGTCCAACTGGAACCCCATCCCCCAGCGCGGCCACGGCCAGGGGACGGGGAAGTACGGCGCCCCCTCGGACTGCACCTCGGTCGCGCGGGTCAGGATCTCGTCGCCCAGCAGGCGGACCCCGCCGGTCTCGGCGACCACGGCCGACCAGATCGTCGCCAGGGCGTGCGCGGTACTGACGCCCCCGGCGCCGGGGATCTGCGCCGCCCGGACGTCCGCGCGATTGAACCCGGCGTCCTCTCCGACGAGCTCGGGCGGGAGCGCCCCCCCGAGCGTCATCGCCCGATAGGGCCACACGGATGCGCCCGCCTCGTACGCCGCGCGCTGCTCGGCGACGAGCGCGGCGAGGGTCCCGCCGACCTGGAGATGCGCGACGCGATCCTGCTCCGCCGCGGGCAGCCCGATCCAGGCGTCTGCTCCCAAGGGCCCCGTCACCGTACGGGCGAAGTACGCGCCCGGCGTCTCGCCCGTCACGCGCCGCACGAGCTCGCCGGTCAGCCATCCGTGCGTGATCGCGTGGTAGCTCCACGCGCTCCCCGGCGCGAACAGCGGGGTCTCGGCCGCGAGGAGGGCTGTCGCTCGGTCCCAGTCCAGGATGTCGGCCGGCGTCCAGTCCGTGCGCGGCGCCGGAAGACCCGCCCGGTGCGACACGGCGTCACGGACGGTGGCGCCTTCCTTCCCGGCGGCGGCGAACTCGGGCCACAGCTCGGCCACGGGGGTCGCGTAGCCCAGCCGCCCCTCCTCGACGAGTCGCGCCACGAGGACGGACATCAGCCCCTTCGTGCAGGAGAAGATCACGCTGGGCGTGTCGAGGGTCCACGGTGCTCCCGTCCGGGGCTGGGCGACTCCGCCCGCAAGGTCGACGACGAGCTCGCCGTCGCGCCGGATCGACAGCGCCGCACCCGAGCCGGCGTCGCCGGCCAGAGCATCCCGGAACGCATCGTGGACAGCGCCGAAACCCTCGGCGACGTCGCCGCGCACTCCCTCGACGGACGAACTCATGAAGCGACCTCCTGCTGTGCGACGACGAGACGGCCCCTGCCGTCCCAGTGGACCGGACGCGGGTCGGCCAGTCGCCCGATGAACGCGCCGCCCGTGCCGGTGTTCTCGAAACCGAGCAGGGCCGGGCCATCCGGGGTCCGCACGATGCGGCCCGCGTACAGCTCGTCGCCGGTGATCCGGTGCGCCGCGCGCACCTCCGCCGTGCCCGCGAGGAGTTCGTCGGGGTCGACCGGCAGCGCCCAGATCCCGCCCTCGCTGCCCCGGCGGTCGCCGGCGAGATGGGCCGAGTCGCAGGAGAACAGCAGCACGCTGCGGTCGTCGATCCGGGTCAGCTGGGGCACTTCGAGGTGGGCGAATCCCGCGCCCGGCGCGCTGAGCGGTGCGGCGAGGGTCCAGTGGACGAGGTCGTCCGACACGGCGTGGCCCACGACGCCGCGGTCCAGGGGATCGACGTCCGCCGGGATGTCGCGGGCACGGGCGGTCATCAGCATGTGCCATCCCTGCCCGCCGGGGTCGCGGACGATCCACGGATCGCGCCACGCCTCTTCGTGCCACGTGCCGTCGGCGAGGGTCTCGTACCACGGGTGCGCCGCCGAGACCGCGACGCCCGGATCCTTCACCCACGTGAACAGGTCGGCCGACGTCGCCATCAGGATGGTCTCCACGTTGGTGCGGTCCCCGGGCGCGGCAAAGCGGGCGCCGGTGTAGAACATGCGCCACGTCCCGGACGGGTCGCGCAGGACGCTCCCGGTCCACGTCGCCGACGCGTCGGGGGATCCCGGGACGCCGTGCGCCAGCACGACCCCGTGATCGACCCAGGCCACGCCGTCAGTCGAGGTGGCGTGACCGATCGACGCGTTCCGGTGACGGAGGTCGGGGTCCCCGAGCGCCATCGGCGCGTGCAGGTAGAAGAGGTGGATCGTGTCGCCGTCGACGGCCGTCCAGAAGTCCCAGACCCACGAGTCCGGCAGGGAGAACGTCACCCGCTACCCCTTGACCGCGCCCTGGAGCAGGGCCTTGATGAACTGCCGCTGGAAGATCACGTACACGATCACGGTCGGCAGCATCACGATGAGGGATGCCGCGAACAGCAGCGGCAGCGCGTCGATGTACTGGCCCTGGAAGGCGCCGAGCGCTCCCGCCATGGTCCGCTTGCTCGGGTCGTCCACCATCACGAGCGGGAGGAGGAACTGATTCCACGTCCACAGGAACAGCAGGATGGCGAGGGCCGAGAGCGCGGGCGAGGCGAGCGGCAGCTGGATGCGGCGGAACTCCTGCCAGATGTTGGCGCCGTCGACGCGCGCCGCCTCCGACAGCTCCCGCGGGACGCCGACGAAGTGCGCGCGCATCCAGAACACGCTGAACGGCATGTACAGGCCGATGAGGGGCAGGATGATCGCCCACTGGGTGTTGATGAGCCCGTACCCGGTCAGCTGGTAGTAGAGCGGGATGACGATCGCCTCGAACGGCACGGTGAGCCCCACGACCATCCCGATGAGGACGACGCGGCCGCCCGGGATCCGGAGGTTGCCCATCGCGTAGCCGGCGAGCGTCGCGAACAGGATCGAGACGGGGACCACGACCGCGACGATGAAGATGCTCGAGAGCATCAGGGTGCCGATGTTGCCCTCGACGAATGCGGTGACGAAGTTGTCCCAGTGCGGATCGGTCGGCCAGGCGAAGCCGTTGGGGATCCGGTCGGGCGACTGCAGGGCCGCGGTGAGCATGCTCGCGAAGGGGAGCAGCGTCAGCAGCAGAACGGCGACGAGCATGATCCTGCCGAGGATCACCTCGGTGCGGTTGACGATCATGAGTCACGATCCCGGGTGAGGCGCTGGATGGGGAGGACGACGATGAGCACGAAGATCAGCAGCACGACGCCGAACGCGGAGGCGAGACCGACCTGGCTCTGGACGAACGCGAGACGGAAGATCGTGATGCCGGGCACCTGGGTGGTGGTGCCGGGCCCGCCCTTCGTCGTGGTGTAGATGATGTCGAAGGTGCTGAGCGCGGCGATGACCGTGATGGTCGTCAGTACCGCGATCTCCTGGCGGAGGCCGGGCAGGGTGATCGTGACGAACTCGCGGAACCATCCGGCGCCGTCGAGGCGGACCGCCTCGTAGAGCGATGTGTCGATCTTGCCCATGCCGGTCAGGAGCAGCACGGTGCACAGGCCGGTGAGCACCCACGAGCCGATGAGGCCCACGGCCGGAAGGGCGGTGCTGAAGTCCGCGAGCCAGGAGCGGGAGAGGAATCCGAGTCCCACCGACTGCAGGATGGTGTTGATCGTCCCGGCCTGCGCGTACATCCAGGACCACGCGATTCCGGCCGCCACGAGCGGCACGATCTGCGGCAGGAAGAGGATCGTGCGGGATGCGGACGCGAAGGCGCCCTGGCGCATCGTGCGCAGGAGGTTCGCGAGCGCGAGGCCCACCACGATCGGGATGACGGTGAAGAAGAGGATCAGGATGAGGGCGTTGAAGATCGGCGTCAGGAGCGTCGGGTCGGTGAAGATCGCGACGTAGTTGCCGATCCCGACCCACGTCGACGTGCCGATCCCGTTCCACTTGTAGAACGAGTACTGGACCGCGGTGATGAGCGGATACACGACGAACGCCAGGTAGGCGCCGAGCGCCGGGACCACCATGAGCCAGCCCACGAGCGCGATCCGCCGCGCGCTCCGGTTGCGCCGCTTCGGTGGGGCCCCTGCCGGGGTGGAGGCGGTGGCCTCCACCCCGGCACGGGTCGTTCGCTGCGAGGTGCTCACTGTGAGGCGAGGTCCTTCTCGTAGAACGCCTGGGTCTGCTTCAGGAAGTCCGCCGGCGTCATCTTGTCGGTCAGCAGGAGCTGCTCGTTCGGCTGGAGCGAGCCCTGGTAGATGCCCGCCGTCGAGTTCGCCATGAAGTCGGTGAAGCCGTTGTCGGCCGCGACCTTGGCGGAGTTCTCCAGCGCCTGCTCGATGAGGCTGCCCTTCTCCACGGAGGGCAGCGCCTGCGACGGGTTGCCGCCGGGCGAGGCGCCGGTGACGTCCACGACGATCTGGCGCGCCTTCTCGTTCGTGACGATCCAGTTCAGGAAGAACGCGGTGGCGTCGGCGTTCTTCGACTTCGCCGGGATCGTGAACGAGTTGCCGGCGCCCATCGCAACGTACTTGCCGCCCGCGGTGGCCGGAGGCATCAGGAAGAACTCGGCGTTGCCCTTGCCGAGGCCCTTCTCGACGTTCGCGGCGTCCCAGTTGCCGTCCCACATGAACAGGCCCTTGCCCGACGTGAAGTTGGAGACCATCGTCGTGTAGTTGATGGCGTTCACGTCAGAGGGCAGGTAGCCCGCCTTGGCCCAGTCCTGGAAGGTCGTCGCGCCCTTCAGCGCGGCGTCCGTGACGATCGTGGCGCCCGGCTTGTTGAACATCCAGTCGATGAGCTTCTGCTTGTCGCCGTACTGGTTGATGAGCGCCTGCAGCACGAAGGTGCCGACACCGTCCTGCATGCCGGTCTGGACCGGGAGAATCCCGGCATCCTTCGCCTTCTTCAGGTCGGCCTCGAGCTCGTCGATCGTGGTGGGGACCGCACTGATCCCGGCCTGGTCGGCGAGCTTCTTGTTCATGTAGATGCCGGTGACGCTGAAGCCGATGCCGAACTGGTAGAGCGACCCCTCGCCGCGCACGCCGTCCTTCGTGATGCGTCCGCCGGCGAGCTGACCCGCGGAGAACTTGTCCCACCCGTAGGCGTCGAAGTAGGGGTCGAGGTTCGTGAGCAGACCGTCCTTGACCGTGGTGCCGATCGTCGCCTGGCGGATGAGGTCCGGCGCATCGGCGCTCGCAAGGAGGCGCGGGGTGTTCGCCAGCAGGTTCTGGAAGCTGTCGCGGGTGATGTCGAACTTCACGTTGGGATACTGCTTGGTGAACTCGGCGGTCAGATCGGACGTCACCGGGAAGCCGGTCTCGTCCATGATCTTGATCGTGATGTCGCCCTTCGGCGCCGCGGTGCTGACGCTGCCGGTGGGCTTGGATGCGGGAGCGTTGCCGCCCGGGGCGCATCCGGTGACGACCAGCAGCGCTGCGGCGGCTGCGGCGGTGACCGCGGCCGCACGAGCAATGCGCGTCGGTGTTCTCATGGTTGACTCCTTCGTCGGGACGAGGCGTGATTGCCGGTGGGTGCAGGATGTAGGTAAAAGCATTTACCATGGATCCGGGGCTATCCTCATCGCTTGCTCCGCGTCTGTCAAGTCTGATCGCGCGAGCCCGGCGGTCCGGCCGTTAGTCTCAACTCGGAAGGAGCACCGTGGCATCGAAACGAGCGACGCTGGCCGATGTGGCGCGGCTGGCCGGTGTCTCGTCGACCACGGCATCCCTCATCCTCAACGGCAAGCCCGACACCAGGTTCTCGGCCGACGCCCACCGCCGGGTGCACGAGGCCGTGGCGCAGCTGGGGTACCGCCCCAACATGGGGGCGCGGGCGCTGCGGACCGACCGCTCCCTCACGATCGGGTTCATCTCCGACGTCGTGGCCACCACGCGTTTCGCGAGCGGACTCATCCGCGGTGCTCTGGAGGAGGCCGAGAACGCCGGTCACGTCGTCCTCGTCCTCGAGACGGGGGGAGACCCAGCGCGCGAGGTCGAGGCGGTGGGGGCGGTGCTGGACCGCCAGGTCGACGGCATCGTCTTCGCCACCATGCGCGCGCGCGAGCTCTTCGTGCCGCCGCTCCCCGACTCCACGCACGTCGTCATGCTGAACGCGACCAACTCGCAGTTCGGTGCGTCCGTCCTCCCCGACGAGGAGAGCGGCGGGCGCAGCGCGGTGGATCTCCTCGCGGCGGCCGGGCATCGCGAGGGGATCGTGCTGATCGGGCAGAACGACGAGGTCGAGCGCGACCTGTTCCGCTCGGCGACCGTCGCGCAGCGGGTGCAGGGGGTGCGATCCGAGTTCGCGGAGCTGGGATTGACGCTCGCCGCGGAGGAGTCGTGCTGGGAGTGGGAGCCCGAGAACGGCTACCTGCTCACGTCGCGCGTCCTCGACGGCGGTGGCGATGTGCGCGCCCTCCTGTGCATGAACGACCGGCTCGCCTTCGGCGCCTATCAGGCGTGCCAGGAGCGCGGCGTCGTCGTGGGCCGCGACATCTCGATCGTGTCGTTCGACAACGACGAGCTCGCCGCCTACCTGCGACCGGGACTCACCACCATCCAGCTGCCGCACGAGGAGATGGGCCGCGAGGCGGTGCGACTGCTCCTGGCGGGGGAGTCCTCCGCGCAGCGGCTGATCGACATGCCCGTCGTCGAGCGCGCCTCGATCGCGGCTCAGGACCCGGACAGCGCGACTGCGCGCCGGGCCGCGGAGCGACTGGCCGCACGACGAGCCGTCCCGGTCTGACCCGCGCGTCCTGACGCGGCTCGCGGTCATCCGTCCTCTCCTCCCCGACGTGTCGGACCGCGTGATCGCCCGCGCCCGGTGAACGATGAACGTGGGATCGGGAGCGCCGGCGCGGCAGGCGTCGGAGGACGGGATGGGAATCTGTGGTCGGTCGGCGTCATCTGGTTCACGGCGAGCGTCTCCATCTCGTCCTGCTGCTGTCCCTCACCTTCTCCACGGGGATCGTCGACGCCGTCGGCTACCTGGGGCTCGACCGCGTCTTCGCGGGCAACATGACCGGCAACATCGTGATCCTCGGCATGGGGCTCGCGGGGGCCGATGGGCTGCCCGTGATCGGTCCGCTGATCGCTCTCGCGACGTTCGTGGTGGGTGCGTCGGCGTCCGGCCTCGCGATGCGCGGCGTGCGCGCGGGCTGGACTGCTCGGGCTACCCTGATGCTCGCCGTCGCGGCGGCCCTCGTCGCGGCGGCGATGCTCCCGCGGCTGGTGTCCGGAGCGTCGGCGCTCCCCGCAGCGCTCACGGCCACGGCGCTGCTCGCCGCCGCGATGGGTGTGCAGGCGGGCGTCGCGCGGCACATCGCGGTGGCGGAGGTGACGACCGTGGTCGTCACCTCCGCGCTGGTGGCGCTCGCCTTCGAGCTGTTCAGCGGCAACGGGATGCCGCAGCGATGGGTGCGCCGGGTCGTCGTGCTCGCGCTGCTCGTCCTCGGCGCGTTCACCGGCGCGGTGCTGCTGTCGGGGAGCATCTTCCTCGCGCTCGGCACGGCGGCGGCGATCACCGCCGTCGTGGCCGTCGTGGGGGCGGTCAGTCGCGACCCCGGTTAGCGGTCGGTCGCGGGGGCGGGTGGCGGGACAGGGCGGTGGTATCGCGGGGTGGCGGCCGGGTGGCGTACCGTTTTCAGGATCGACGGCGCGGGTTCCCTCCGACACGCCGGGTTGGGCGGCCTCGAGCGGCCGCCGGTCCTGAGAACGGTACGGGGGGCGCCGTCGATACGGGCGCCAGGTACCGTCGGCAGGGCTGGGCGGCGGGGCGGCCGGGGACGGCCGGTGGAGCGGCGTACCGTTCTCAGGATCGACGGTGCGGGTTCCCTCCGACACGCCGGGTTGCGCGACCTCGAGCCGCCACCGGTCCTGAGAACGGTACCCGGCGGCCGGGGCGGGCGGATCTGCAGGAGTTGTGCGACTCGGTGCGGTTCGGCCGGGGGCGGGCGGGCTGACGCACGGAGGGGCGGGATGCGGTGGTGGCCGCATCCCGCCCCTCGTGTCGGGCCGGGTCAGGTCACTTGGTGACCTTGACCGTCATGGTGGTGCTGGAGGTGGTGCCGGCCGCGTTGGCGAACTCCACCCGGTAGGTGTACGTCCCCACCGCCTTCCCCGTCACCGGAAGGGTGGCGACCTGCGCGTCCGGCGTGTGGTCGACCAGGTCGCCCTGCCCGACCGCGACACCGTTCTCGTAGAACGTGTACGAGGTCGCGTTCGTGCCCCACCACATGTTCGCGGTCACCGTGAACGCGCCGTCCCCGTCCCAGTCGTCGTTCGAGAGCACCGGGGTGCCCGGGTTCGCCTGCGTGACCTTCACCGTGGTGGACGTCGTCGCCGTCGTCCCCTTGCTGTTGATCAGCTCACCCGTGTACACGTACGTCCCGTTCTTCTTCCCCGTCACGGGAATCGACAGGGACTGCGCCCCGACGCCACCGAACGTGAGCTGCTTCGTCGCGATCAGCGTCCCGTTCTCATACAGCCGGTAGATCGACCCGTTCTCCCCCCACCACAGGTTCATCACCACGTCGTACGACCCGTCCTGCAACCCGGTATCCCACCCGTTGTCATTCGACAACGCGCCCTGCCCCGGCTTCGCGGTCGCCCCATCCGGAACCGTCACCGCCGCAGCGGCCGAACGGTCGCTCTCGCCCGCCGGGTTGAGCGCTGTCACCGTGAACGACGTCGTGTCGCCGGGCCACACGCCCGTGATCGTCGCCGAGGTCGCATCCGCCCCGGCCGTCGCGACCGGGGCGGCCACGCCGTCTCGGTACACGCGGTAGCCGGTGACGGGCGATCCGCCGTCGTCCGCCGGAGCCGACCACGACACGGTCACCGCGGATGCCGTCGCCGAGGCGTCGACCCCCGTCGGTGCGTCGGGGGCCGCCACGGCGGTCAGCGACCAGAAGTGGTCGGCCGTCGCGGCGTCGGTCGCCGTCGTCGTGCTCGTGGAGCCGGTTGCCGCGACGACCGTGCCGGTGCGCCCCGCACCCGACGAGTCGACGAGCGTCGTGCCGCCCGCCTCGTCGAACGCGTAGTGCACGACGTTGCCCGCGCCGGGCTGCCCGCTCGCGAGCGTCGCGACCTCGGCGGCGCTCAGCGCGCGGTTGTAGATGTTGAAGTCATCTACGGCGCCGTTGAGCGCAGGGTCGCTGTACTGCGACTTGCCGAGGTAGTTGCGTGTGCTCTGCCCGAACGCGGAGGGGTGCACGGTCATCGCGGTGTTCGTGGCCACGACCTGCCCGTTCACGTACATCGTGCCGGTGGTGCCGGCGACGGTGACCGTGACGAGGGACCACTGGTTCAGCGGCAGCGTCTTGGGGTTGCTGCTGTTGAGGCGCTGCTCGCCGCCTGCGCCGCTCGTCGTGATGGCGTAGCGGAGTTCGCTGCCGTCGTTGACGGTGAGGAACATGCTCGCGTTGCTGCTGCTCCCGATGTCGAAAACGCGCTGCCACGCGGTGTTGCTGGCCGGGTTCACCCAGACCGACACCGAGTAGTCGCCGGTGAGCGAGCTCACCGCTCCCGTGGGCAGCGTCGCGTACGCGTTGCTGTTGCAGAACGACAGCGCCGTGCCGATCTTGCCGGGCTGGCGGGCGCCCGTCGCAGTGCATCCCGAGGTGCTGGCACCGTCGGTCCACTGGACGACCCGGGCGCCGTCGGCTTTGCTCATCCCGTCGACGCCGAGCACGAGACCCGAGCCGAAGTTGGCGAGCCGGTAGTGCCCCTTGCCGTCCGGGACCAGCTGCCAGAGCTGTCCGTCGACGCCCGTGTCGGCGGCGAGCGCCGGTGCCGAGCCGTTGGCCGCAGCCCCGCTGGGAATGCCGAGGACCCGCCCATCGACCGCGCTCACGATCTTGTAGAGACCGTTGCCTGCAGCGACGAGCTTCCAGGTCTGAGCGGTGCTGCCCCCTGAGGGGAGCGATCCCTGGCTGACGGCGTCACCCGCGGTGAGCGACAGCCCGCTGTTCAGGTTCGCGATCGTATAGGTGCCCGCGAGCGAACTCGCCGACGCGGATGCCGGGGTGACGACGACGTGATAGCCGTATGCCGGGTTCATCACGATCGGAACGCTGATCGATCCGTCATCGCCGACCTGGTACGTCGTGTCGGAGATGGCCGTCGGCCCTGCAACGGCCACGGTACGGCCGTATGCCGGGGTGAACTCCACCTTGACGTCGACCTTCGATCCCACCGCGAGCTTGTCGAGGCCCGTGACCTGCACGGACGCGGGCCCGCTCGTCCCGCCCGTGATGACGTCGACCTCCTTCTTGTCGGCGGTCACGGATGCCGCGGCGTCGAAGTCGTTGTTGCCCGGAGGCGTGGTGGTGACCATGTCTCCGCTCATCCCGGCGTACCACGTGTACATCCAGTAGGCGCCGTTCGGGCTGCCGCCCTGACCGGTGAGCAGGTCGCCGAGCGCGCCGGACTGGTTCCAGAACGCCAGCTCCGCGTTGCGGATGCCGAGGCGCTCGAACTTGGCGATGTAGCCGATGAGGTCTCCGGGGATACCGACCTCGGCGGGCGCCGCGTACTCCTCGATGTCGATCGGACGGCGCGCGATCCCGAGGGCGTCCTCCATCGCCTCGACCTTCGCGACGTCGTCGGCGATCTTCGAGGACCGGATCAGCTCGTGCCACGCGAGCACGTCCGGCACGGTGTCGGTCGCGACCGCGTTCTGCAGGAAGTTCTGCATGTCGTTGATGTTGTCCGAGAAGCTCGGCCCCTGAATCGGGGTCGTCGGGTCGAGGCTGCGGATGAGGCGGTACGTGTGCGTCCAGAAGTCCTCGAACGTGCCGTTGGACGCGAGCCAGGTGTTGTCGGACTCGTTCCAGGGCGCGTAGGCGGCGAGATTCGTCATGCCGGATGCCTGGACCTGCTGGATCTGCTGCGTGACCACCTGGTCCCATGTCGACCAGCTGAACTGATAGGGCCAGCCGGCGTAGTAGTCCGAGAGCCGGTCGACGACCTTGGCCCCGGCCGCGGCGGCCTTCTGCCAGGTCTTGCCGATGTCGCCGCTGCCCTGCTGATGTCCGCCGATCGGCATCATCACGAACGTGTTGGGCTTGATCGCCTGGACGAGCGCGTCCGACGGGGTGGTGGCGTTCGCGAGGCCGTACAGCGAGCCGGTCGCCACGTGCGTCACCGCCCGGAACGGCTGGTCGGCGTGCACGACGATGGTATTGGCCGCAGGTGCGGCGGCGCTCGCCGGGGCGGCGACGGCCGCGATGCCCGCGACGACGAGCCCGGACGCGGCGACCGCGGCCGCGGCTCTGCGAGCCGTGCGCGCGGGTGCTCCCGGGGTGCGGTGCGGAGCCGGGACGCGTCCTGCGCGTCGCCGTTCCGCGGATCCGGTCTTCCTTGACATGAGATTCGACTCCGATTCCAGCGTGGGATTGGCATCCGTCGACAGCGACTGGGGGAGGAGGCGCTCGTCGGCCCATCGTTGCGGCCCGAGCGCTCCGCCTCTGGGGACATCGGCGGCCGCGGACACTGTCGAACCGGTTCGCTTGCGATGGATGATCTGGGGTCCGTCGTGAACGCAGGGGGTCGAGAAGTGCTCGCGGGAGCACCGTAACAGGGGGCTCGGCGACGGGTCAAGGAAAGATGTCGAACCGGTTCGAATCCATCTCGCATCGAAGGAATCGCTGTGAGGCGCCGATACATGGGCAGAAACGACTCTTGCGTAGTCGAACCGGTTCGACTACCGTGAAGCCCACGTCGAGGCATCCGCATCTCGGCGTTCGACAGATTCGACGTCCGTGACCCGAGTTCGACGGCGTTCGATGACCGTGAATCGCTCGATCGGCGCCAAGATGGTCGAAGCGGTTCGAAGACGCAGTTCGAAGGAGACCGGCGTGGCGACGATCGGCGACGTGGCACGAGTGGCGGGTGTGTCCCGCAGCACCGTCTCGTATGCGCTGTCCGGCAAGCGCGCGATCTCGCAGGACACGCGGGAGCGCATCGAGCAGGCGATCCGCGAGCTCGACTTCACGCCGAACGCCGGCGCGCGCGCCCTCGCCACGTCGCAGACGATGGTCATCGGCCTTCTGGTCCAGTTCTTCCACGACGAATTCTCGCCGGCCATGCTCCAGTACGTCCTCCCCATCTCCGACGCGGCGCGCGAAGAGGGGTACGACGTGCTGATGGTCACCGAGGACGATGGCCCGCACGCCCTCCGACGGATCACCGAGTCCGACATGGTCGACGGTGTCGTGCTGCTCAACGTCGCCCACGACGACCCGCGCGTCGCCCCGCTGCGCGCAGCCCGTCAGCCGGGTGCTCTCGTCGGACTGCCGAAGGACACCGACGGACTCGACGTGTTCGACCTGGACTTCGGCGAGGCGGCCCGCATGCTGGTCGACCACCTCCATGATCGCGGTCACCGGGAGATCGTCCTGATCTCGCCCAACGAGCACGTCATCACCCGCGGCGGCGCGTATGCCTGGCGCTTCCGCGACGCGGCGATGGAGCGCGCCGCCCGGTACGGTCTGCGCATCTATCCCTACTGGGGGGAGACCGAGCAGCCCGCGATCACGCAGTCGCTCAACGCGATCCTCGACGAGCGGCCGTCCGCAACGGCCCTCATCGTGCACAACGACGCGGTGATCGCCGGGCTCCCGTCGGTGCTCAACGCCCGGAACGTCCATGTGCCCGACGACCTGTCGGTGGTCGGCATCTACTCGGAAGACTTCGGTCGGCTGTTCTCGCTGCCCTACACGGCCATCGAGACGTCGCCGGACAAGCTGGGCCGCGCCGCGGTCCAGGCGCTCGTGCGGAGGATGCAGGACCCGGAGCGTGCAGGCACTCCGGTCGTGCGTTTCATCGCACCGGAACTGACGGATCGAGGCAGCACCCGCTGACCGCCGACACTCGCCGGCGGACGTCTCCGTCACGAGTATCGAACCGGTTCGACAGGTAGGCATCACCGCCTGACAATCACACACCACACATTCAGAGAGGAACATCGTGGAATCGACACGCAAAGCCCGCGTCGCCGGCGCGGCGCTCGCCGCGCTCGGGGTGACCGCCGTCGTCCTGACCGGCTGCTCCGGATCCGGCGGCGGCACGTCCAGCAGCAACGGCAGCGGAGGTGGCACGTACACGTTGTGGGACCCGTACCCGGATCGCGACGCCACGTCGACGTGGGCCAAGGCCATCGACGCGTGCGCATCCGACATCGGCATCACGATCAAGCGCAACGCCGGGAACACGGGCGACACGGTGAAGGATCTCACCACCGCCGCCCCCAACCTCCCCGACATCGCCATGGTCGACAACCCCAAGGTCTCGACCCTCGCCGACGCGGGCCTGCTGACCACCACGAAGGAGAACGGCCTCGACGTCTCGGACATCCAGGCGAACATCCTCACGGCCGGTCAGATCGACGGCAAGACCTACGGGGTGCCGGTCGGCGCGAACACGCTCGGTCTCTACTACAACCCGACCGTGCTCAGCGCGGCCGGCGTCGACATCTCGTCCGTCAAGGACTGGGACTCGCTCACCGCCGCGCTGAAGAAGGTCGTGGCCGCGGGGAAGAAGGGCATCACGTTCTCGGCCGTCGGCACCGAGGAGGGCTCGTTCCAGTTCCTCCCCTGGTTCTGGGGGGCGGGCGCCGACCTGACGAAGCTCGACTCGGACAAGGCGGTCCAGGCCCTCACGCTCTGGACCGACTGGGTCAAGCAGGGCCTCGCGCCCAACTCGGTCCTGCAGAACACGCAGGGCACGAGCTGGGACGAGTTCAAGACGGGGCAGTTCGCCTTCGCCGAGAACGGATCGTGGTTCAAGGGCGACGCCGACAAGGCGGGATACAAGGTCCTCCAGCTGTTCGGGCCGGACGGGTCGGCCGCACCCGCGCCGACGGGCGGCGAGTTCATCACCATCCCGGTGCAGAAGGACACCGCGCGCTACGCGACCTCGGTCAAGATCGTGAAGTGCCTCACGAAGGGTGACGCCGGCGCCAATGCGCTCGGCTACATCGCCCCCACCAAGGCGGGTCAGGACGCGCAGCTGAAGGAGGACCCGACGCTGCAGTTCTGGGTCACGGCAGTCGCGGCAGCCAAGCCCCGCACGGCGGACAACCTCGGCATCAAGTACGGCACCATCTCGGAGCAGCTCTACACCGCGGTGCAGAACGCCCTGAGCGGCGCCTCGACGCCGACGGATGCGCTGAAGAAGGCGCAGACCGACGCGCAGGCCGCGCTGAGCAAGTAGTCCCACCCCGCGCGGCCGACCGCGCGAACCTGAGAGGAAACCCCATCGGATGTCTGCGACGAGGCTCGAGTCGAGGGTGAGCGCGGCCGACCGCCGGAAGGGGGCGGCTCCGGAATCCGGAGTCGCCCCCGCGACGGGTGCATCCCGCCGGAGACAGCGGGTCCGCGCGCAGCTGGCGGCGTGGGCGTTCCTCGCGCCGGTGGTCGTCTATCTGCTCGTCTTCTACGCGTACCCGCTGCTGCGCAACCTCGACCTCAGCTTCCGCGACTACACGCTGCGTTCGTTCATCGACGGGTCGGCGCCGTGGGTGTGGTTCGAGAACTACGTCGAGGTCGTACGCAGCTCCACGTTCTGGCCGGCGGTGCTCAACACGGCGGTCTTCACGTTCGGGTCGATCCTCGTGCAGTTCACGCTCGGACTCGCCCTCGCGGTGTTCTTCTTCCGTCGCTTCCCGCTGGCGACCACGCTGCGCGCGCTGTTCCTCGTGCCGTGGCTCCTCCCGCTCCTGGTGTCCGCGTCGGTGTGGGCCTGGATGCTCAACAGCGAGTCGGGCGTCGTCAACGCGGCGATCGAGGCGGTCGGCGGCCACCAGGTCAACTGGCTCACCTCCCCGCAGTGGTCGCTCGTCTCCGTCCTCATCGCCAACATCTGGATCGGCATCCCGTTCAACCTCGTCATCCTCTACAGCGGACTGCAGAACATCTCCGGCGACCTGTACGAGGCCGCGGCCCTCGACGGGGCGAACGCGTGGCAGATCTTCTGGCGCATCACGTTTCCGCTGCTGCGGCCCGTGTCGGCCATCACGCTCCTGCTCGGGCTCGTCTACACCCTGAAGGTCTTCGACATCATCTGGATCATGACCCGCGGGGGCCCGGGCGACTCTTCGACGACGCTCGCGATCTGGTCGTACCGGCTCGGCTTCGGCGGCGAATCCCCGCAGCTGAGCCCGGCGGCAGCAGTAGGCAACATCCTCATCGTGGTCGCCTTCGTCTTCGGGATCGTCTACATCCGGGCGCAGCGAAGGGCGGAGCGGTCATGAAGCGCAGAGCGGTCGACACCGTCATCGGCGTCATCCTCACCGCGATCATGCTGTTCCCCCTCTACTGGATGATCAACGTCTCGCTGACGCAACCGGATCGGCTGCGCCACGATCCGCCCGACCTCTTCCCGGTCAACCCGACGTTCGCCGGGTACGAGCGGGTGCTGAGCGATCAGCTCCCCTACCTGCTGACGAGCCTCGTGGTGGGGCTCGGCACCGTCGTCCTGACGCTCGTCCTGGCCGCTCCCGCCGCGTTCGCGCTGGCGAAGCTGCGACCCCGCGGACGGACCGCCCTGAACTTCGTGCTGCTGATCGCCCAGATGATCCCGAGCATCATCATGGCGATGGGGTTCTACCTGATCTTCTACAACTGGGGCATCCTGAACACCATCCCCGGGATGATCCTCGCCGACTCCACCCTCGCCGTCCCCTTCGGCGTGCTCATCTTCACTGCCTTCATGGCGGGCATCCCGGACGAGCTCATGTCGGCGGCCAAGATCGACGGCGCCGGCACGTGGCGCACCTTCCGCTCGATCGTGCTGCCGGTCAGCAGGAACTCGATCGTGACGGTGTCCCTGTTCGCGTTCCTGTGGGCGTGGTCGGACTTCATCTTCGCCTCCACGATCAACCGCGGCGGGGACTGGCAGCCGATCACGATCGGCATCTACCGCTACATCGGCAACAACACCCAGGACTGGAACGCCATCATGGCGACCGCGGTCGTGGCATCCATTCCGACGGCGATCCTGCTCGTCGTCGCTCAACGGTACGTCGCCGCGGGAGTCACCGCCGGCGCGGTGAAGGACTGACCCATGGACACGTCTCTGCCCTCGTTCGACGTGCGCGAGATCCCGTTCAGCCGCCGCGGTGCGTGGATCGACCTGTCTCCGGTGGTGGGTCTGCACCGCACGGCGGCGGACGTGCACCTCGTGTCGCACCGCACGGGCATGCACGCCGTGCTCGCCCTCGTCCCCCGCCTCGGCGGCACGAACCGCGGCTCGCGGGTGACGGCCGACCCCGCGGTGCTGACGTGGACGTGCGAGGACGGCGTCGTGGAGGCCGTGTTCGCGGGCGACGAGGTGATCCGCCTGCGTGGCCGCGGGGTGGGAATGCGGATCGAGGATGCCGCGGGCGAGCTGACGCCGTTCACTGGCGCGTATCTCTACGCCGACCCGATGGACGGCGCATACGTGTTCACCTCGTACGAGACCGGCCTGCGCTACCGAGTGACCTCCCTCGCCGGAACGATCCACGCGGAGGGCGCGGGCGCGCTCGGCGCCCACGGACGATTCGTCGAGGCGGGCGGGGACGAGTGGGAGCTCCTCATCGAGGAGGCCGCGGAGGGGACCGCGCCGGCCCGCGCCGAGGGCTCGTTCGACGATGCGGTGGATCGCGTCCGGGCGGAGTTCGCCGCCCATCTCGAGGCGGTGGCACCGTGGCGGTCGGTCGGAACCCCGGCCGCCGCGCTCGCCGTCTACCTGCTGTGGTCGGCCACCGTCCGTCCGGCCGGGTTCCTCGCGCGCGCGTCCGTCCTGATGTCGAAGAACTGGATGGACAAGGTGTGGAGCTGGGACCACTGCTTCAACGCGCTCGCTCTGGCGCCCGGGCTGCCGGACGACGCGCTCGACCAGTTCCTCGCGCCGTTCGATCATCAGGATGCGGGCGGCGCGCTGCCCGATTCGATCGCCCACTCCGAGATCCTGCGCAACTTCGTCAAGCCGCCGATCCACGGCTGGACGTTCGCGCGGCTCCGGCGAGAGCTCGGCCGGGAGCTGAGCCGCACCGAGTTGACGGAGGTGTACGGCCGCCTGGCCGCGTGGTCACGCTTCTGGCTGGACCGGCGGACGGCGCCGGGGAGCGACCTGCCGCACTATCAGCACGGGAACGACAGCGGCTGGGACAACGCGACGGTGTTCGACCGCGACCGGGTCGTCGAATCCCCGGATCTCGCGGCCTTCCTGGTGCTGCAGCTGGACGAGCTCGCGCGGCTCGCTCCCGAGGTGGGGTCGAATGAGGCCGGGTTCTGGCGGGGGGAGCGGGACCGCGTCCAGGCGGCGTTGCTGTCGCAGTTGCATGACGACGACGGATTCTTCGCGGTCGGCGCGTCGTCGGGGGAGCCGAGCTCGCGCTCCAGCCTGCTGACGGCCCTTCCCATCCTCGCCGCGCACCGCTTCCCGGCGGAGGTCCGGACGCAGCTGGCTGAGAAGCTCGCCGCGCATCTCACCTCCTGGGGCCTTGCGACGCAGCCGCCGGACACGCCGGAGTATGACAGCGACGGATACTGGCGTGGGCCGATCTGGGCGCCGTCGACGCTCCTCATCGAGGATGGACTGCGCAGCGCGGGCTTCGCCGACATCGCCGACACCGTCAGCGCGCGCTTCCGTGCCCTGTGCGAACGGTCGGGGTTCGCGGAGAACTTCGACGCGCTGACGGGCGAGGGCCTTCGGGACCGTGCCTACACCTGGACGGCGAGCGTGTATCTGGTGCTGGCGAGGGATGCCGTGGCCAGGTCTGCCGCATCCTGAGCCGCCCCGCCCGGGTGCGAGGTTCGCCCCGCCCGGCCGCGTTGGGGCGCATCTCCGCCGTTGGGGCGGGGAATGTGCGCCCCGACGACGCGGATGCGCCCCGAACCCGGCGCGAGCGGGAGGCCAGAGCAGCGGTCGCTGTCACGCCGTCGCGGGGACGGCCGGTCGGGTGGACTCTGCGCGCCCGCCGGTCGACTCGCGCACCACGATGCGGAAGCCCGTCGTCACCGTGCGGGCGGGCCGCCGGGTGCCCTTCTCGTCGATCCGCTCGACCAGCAGGTCGACGGCCGTCCGGGCGATCTCGTCGCGGCCGGGGTCCACGGTGGACAGCGACGGCACGGCGTACCTGCCCTCGTCGACGTCGTCGAACCCGATCACGGCCACGTCCTCCGGCACGCGGCGTCCGGCATCCTGCAGGGCGCGCAGGACGCCGAGGCCCATCGCGTCGTTGAGCGCGAACACGCCGTCCAGCTCGTGACCCTCGTCGAGGAGTCGCTGCATCGCCTGCATTCCTCCGCGAGGCGTCCACTCCGACGCACTGCGCACGAGCGCGGGGTCGGCGGTGATCCCGGCCGCCGCGAGCGCGGATCGGTAGCCGCGCAACCGCAGGACGGCCGAGCTCACCTCATCCGCGTCGTCGCGAGCGCCGATGACCGCGGTCCGTCGCCGGCCGAGGGAGAGCAGATGTCCGACGGCTGCGCTCGCCGCGTCGACGTTGCGCATCGTGACGTGGTCGGTCGGGCCGTCGAAGATGCGCTCTCCCAGCAGCACGAGCGGGAACGGCACGTCGAGCAGGTGCACGTCGCGCTGTCCGAGCGCGACGGGGCTGAACAGGATGCCGTCGGTGAACCGCAGCCGAGCCCCCGAGATGCTCCGAAGCTCGGCATCTCGGTCGCCGCCGGTCTGTTCGACGACGACGCCGAGCCCGCGCGAACCTGCGACGCGGATGACGGCGTCGGCGAGCTCTGCGAAGTAGTTCTCGCGCAGCTCGGGGACCGCGAGGCCGATGATGCCGGTCTTTCCCGAGCGCAGTCCGCGCGCGGACAGGTTGGGGCGGTAGCCCAGCTCTTCGATCGCCGCCCGCACCCTGCGACGCGTCTCGTCTCGAACGTGCGGATGGTCGTTGATGACGTTGGAGACGGTCTTGACGGACACCCCGGCGATCCGCGCGACGTCGTGCATCGTCGAGGTCATGCCGGCTCCTCCCGCGGGTCGCGACGCCTCGCGGCGACCCCGCGAGTCTAGCCAGGGCTTGACACGTCGGCCGGGCGTTGGCATATTCGACCTCGGAATTTACAACGTTGGAAATCTCTTCCACGATAGCTCGCAGCCGATTGAGGACCATGATCCACGCGCATCTCACCATCGACCCCCACTTCGCCGTCGGCCCGATCGACCGGCGACTGTTCGGGTCGTTCGTCGAGCACCTCGGCCGGTGCGTCTACGACGGCATCTATGAGCCTGGTCACCCGCGTGCCGATGAGGACGGCTTCCGCCAGGACGTCATCGAGCTGGTGCGGGAGCTCGGGGTGTCCACGATCCGGTACCCCGGCGGGAACTTCGTGTCGGGCTATCGCTGGGAGGACGGCGTGGGGCCGCGGGAGGAGCGCCCCCGCCGCCTCGACCTCGCGTGGCACTCCACCGAGACGAACGAGGTCGGGCTCGACGAGTTCTCCGTCTGGCTGCGCAAGGTCGGCAGCGACCTCATGTACGCCGTCAACCTGGGCACGCGGGGCGTCCAGGAGGCGCTCGACGTGCTCGAGTACGCGAACATCCGTTCCGGGACGGCGCTCTCCGACCAGCGCGTGGCCAACGGGACACCGGAGCCGCACGACATCCGGATGTGGTGCCTCGGCAACGAGATGGACGGCCCCTGGCAGCTCGGCCACGGCACGGCCGAGGACTACGCCCAGCTGGCAGGCAAGACCGCGCGGGCGATGCGTCAGATCGACCCGGGTCTGGAGCTGGTCGTGTGCGGGAGCTCGGGAGCGGGGATGCCCACGTTCGGGGAGTGGGAGCGCGTAGTCCTGCAGGAGACCTACGACGAGGTCGACTTCATCTCGTGCCACGCCTATTACGAGCCGCGCGACGGCGACCTCGGGAGCTTCCTCGCCTCGGCTGTCGACATGGACCGGTTCATCGACTCGGTGGTCGCGACCGCCGACCACGTGAAGGCGCTGCGCCGCAGCGACAAGACGATCTCGATCTCCTTCGACGAGTGGAACGTGTGGTACCAGTCGCGCTACGAAGACGTCGACAAGATCACCGACATCGCGACGTGGCCCGTCGCGCCCCGCCTGCTGGAGGACTCCTACTCGGTGCTGGACGGCGTCGTCGTCGGAAGCCTGCTCATCTCGCTCCTGCGCCACGCCGACCGCGTGACCTCGGCGAGCCTGGCGCAGCTGGTCAACGTCATCGCGCCGATCATGACCGAGCCGGGCGGTCCCGCCTGGCGGCAGACGACGTTCTTCCCCTTCGCCGTCACCTCCGCGCTGGCGCGCGGACGCACGCTTGAGCTGAAGCTCGACGGCCCCGCCTACGACACCGCGCTGTACGGCTCCGTCCCCCTGGTCGACGCCGTCGCGACCCACGACCCGGAGACCTCCTCGACCGCCGTGTTCCTCGTGAACCGGAGCCTGGAGGAGGAGGCGACGGTCGAGATCGACGCCGCTCTGCTGGGCGCCGTCGAGATCGGCAGCATCCAGACGCTCCACGACGCCGACATCCACGCGGCGAACACGCTGGCGGACCCCGAGCGGGTCGGCCTGCAGGCGAACCGCACCGCGCACCGGGACGGCGGCGTCGTCACGGTGACGCTTCCGCCGGTGTCGTGGACCGCGATCACGCTGGTCTGACACACCGGCACGGACCGAGGGGGCTGCGATCGCGCAGCCCCCTCGGTGACGTCCGAGCTCAGCCGGCGACGACGGCCGAGACGCCCACGGCGACGAGCCGGTCGTCCTCGGCGCGCAGGGCGTGGACGGGGCCGCCGATGCGCAGCGACGTCTCCGTCTCACGGTCCGCGCACGAGGGACCGACCCACAGCTCGATGTCGCCGGGTTCGACGATCCGCCGGCCGTCCTGGCCGGTGAACGCGAGGCGCGAGGTGGGCACGTCGAAGCGCACGGCGACCTCCTCGCCGGGAGCGAGCGTGACGCGCGCGTACCCCATGAGCTGCGCGACCGGGCGGTTCACCGAGGCGTACGTGTCGTGGGCGTACAGCTGGACGACGTCGGTCGCGGTGCGCGTCCCGGTGTTGCGGACCCGCACGCTGGCGGCGAACGTGCCGCCGGCCACGACCTCCGCGTCGGCCGAGAGCCCGGTCCGTTCGAACGACGTGTAGGTGAGGCCGTGTCCGAACGCCAGCGGGGGCGTCGGATCGGCGCTCGTGATCTCGGTCGGCCCCGCGAGCAGCGTGTGCAGGTAGGAGTAGGGCTGCGCACCGACCGAGCGGGGAAGCGAGACAGGCAGTCGCCCCGACGGCGTCACGCGACCCGACAGGATGCCCGCGATCGCCGATCCGCCCTCCTCGCCCGGGAAGAAGGCCTGCACCAACGCGGCGGGTGCCGACACTTCGTCGACCGCCCAGCCGAGCGCGTACGGACGGCCGGAGATCACGACGGTCACGACCGGCGTCCCCGTCGCCACGACGGCTTCGACGAGGCGGCGCTGCAGACCCGGGAGCTCGAGGTCGTCGACGTCGTTTCCCTCCCCCACGGTGCCGCGGCCGAAGAGGCCGGCCCGGTCGCCGACGACGACGATCGCCACGTCCGCGTTCCGCGCGGACGCCACGGCCGCCTCGATCCCCGACGCGTCGTCGCCCTCCACGTCGACGCCCCGCTCGAACGTGAGCGACGCGTCCGGCAGCTCGTCGCGGAGTGCGTCGAGGACGGCGGGGATCTCGAAGCCGTAGGGGACCCCCGGGTGATGGGCGAGCACGTGGTTCGCGAACGAGTAGCAGCCCATGAGCGCGGCCGCGGCGTCCGCGTTGGGGCCGATCACCGCGACGCGGTGCGTCCGGGCGACGTCCAGCGGGAGCACGCCCGAGTTGGTGAGGAGCACGACCGACTCCTCGGCGAGCCGGCGCGCCGCATCGCGGTGCGCCGGGGTGTCGAGGTCGATCTGCGTGGGCGGCGCGTCGAACGTCTCGTCCAGCAGACCGAGCTCCTCCTTCTGGGTCAGCACGCGACGGACGGCGGCGTCGACGAGCCCCACGTCGACGCGCCCCGTCCGCACGGCCTCGGCCAGCGGGCCGGCGAACGCGTCGGCGGACGGCAGCTCGACGTCGATGCCGGCGCCGAGGGCGAGCACGGCCGCCTCGCCGAGGTCGGCCGCCACCCGGTGCATGGTGTGCAGGAAGGCGACCGAGAAGTAGTCCGAGACGACGACGCCGTCGAAGCCCCAGTCCTCGCGCAGGACGCGGGTCAGGTACTCCGGCGAGGCGGCGACGGGGACCCCGTCGATCGCCGAGTAGGAGTTCATGACAGATCGCACGCCTCCGTCGCGCACGGCCATCTCGAACGGCGGGAGCAGCACGTCCTGGATCTCGCGCGACCCCGCCTGCACGGGCGCATGGTTGCGGCCGCCCTGCGACGCCGAGTACCCGACGAAGTGCTTCAGGGTCGCGTGCACGCCGGCATCCTGCAGCCCGCGCACGTAGGCGGTGCCGATCGTCCCGACGACGTAGGGGTCTTCCGAGATGCACTCGTCGACGCGTCCCCAGCGCGGGTCGCGGATGACGTCGAGCACGGGCGCAAGGCCCTGGTGGATCCCGAGCTGCCGCATGGACTCGCCGATGAGGCGTCCGGTCTCCTCGACCAGCTCGGGATCGAACGCCGCTCCCCACGCGAGCGGCGTGGGGAAGGTGGCGGCCTTCCACGCTGCCAGTCCGGTGAGGCACTCCTCGTGCACGAGGGCCGGGATGCCCAGCCGGGTCTGCGCGCGCAGCCGGCGCTGCTCGCCCCAGAGCCACGCGGCGCGCTCGACGGGATCCACCGGACGCGTGCCGTACACGCGCGTGAGGTGGCCGATGCCGTGCACGGTCGCGTCCTCGTAGCTGGTCCCGGAGGCCATCTCGCCCGCCATCGGCGCGACGATCTCATCGCCCTGGTCGACCCAGTAGCCGACGAGCTGGGCGAGCTTCTCGTCCAGCGACATCCGCTCGACGAGGTCCGCCACTCTCGTCGAGTGCGTCTCGCCGGCGCTCATCCCTTCACCGCTCCCGTGAGGCCGCCGACGATGCGACGCTCGAAGATGCTGAAGAACACCAGCGCGGGGATCATGGACAGCGATGTGAAGGCCAGCACCTTCGCGGTGTCGACGGAATACTGCGACGAGAAGGCCTGCACCCCCAGCGGGAGGGTGAAGGATGCCTGGTCGTTGAGGATGTACAGCGGGAGCAGGTAGCTGTTCCAGCTGCCGATGAACGCCAGGATGCCGACCGTGATGACGCCGGGAAGCGACAGCGGGAGCACCATCCGCCAGAAGAAGCCGAGGCGGCTGCATCCGTCGATGAACGCCGCCTCCTGGATCTCCTCCGGGATGGCGCGGAGGAACGGCACCAGGATGATGATCGTCGTCGGCAGGGCGAACGCGATCTGCGGGAGGATGACGCCGGTCAGGCTGTTCATCAGGCCGAGCGACCGCACCACGATGTACAGCGGCGTGATGGCGACGGTCAGCGGGAACATCAGCCCCGCCGCGAACAGCGCGTACAGCGCGCCGCGCCCGCGGAAGCGATAGCGGGCGAGGACGTAGCTGGCCATGAGGCCCAGCACGACCACCCCGACGGTCGTCGAGACGGCGGCGATGGTCGAGTTGATGACCTCGGTCCAGAACGTCGAGCCCGTGAGGACGCCGGCGTAGTTCTCGAAGTGCCAGGGGTTCGGCCAGCCCGACGGGTCGACCGTGATCTGCGAGTTCGTGCGGAAGCCGCCGATGATGATGAACAGGATCGGCGCCAGCATCGCGATGATGACGACCGCCGCGATGAGGTAGACGGCCGGATTGCCCCAGTTCAGGCGCTGGCGTGCGCCGCGCGGGACGGTGATGGCGGCGGTCATTTGGCCGGCCTTTCGGTGAGTGCGCCTTCGGTGTCCCGGCGCAGGACGAAGCGCTGATAGATCAGGGCGACGATGAGCGAGATGAGGAAGAGCACGACTGCGACGGCGTTGCCGTAGCCGAAGTTGCCGGCGTTGCGGCCGTTGGCGACCATGTACGTCACCATCGTCGAGGTGCCGGCCGTGGAGGCGATGTACTGACCCCAGATGATGTAGACGAGGTCGAACAGCTGCAGCGCGCCGATGATCGACAGGAACGCCCAGATGCGCAGCGTGGGTCCGAGCAGCGGCAGCGCGATGCGGCGCTGGATCTGCCAGTACGACGCGCCGTCGAGGGCCGCGGCCTCGTAGAGCTCCTCCGGGATGCCCTGGAGCCCGGCGAGGAAGAGGATGACGGCGAAGCCGACGTACTTCCAGGTGAGGATCGCCAGCAGCGTCCAGATGGCGATGTTCGGATCGGCGAGCCAGTCGTGCGCGAGCCAGCCCAGCCCGATGTTGTGCAGCAGGCCGTTGAGGGCGCCGTTGGTCTGCAGCATCAGGCTGAGGCCGGTGCCGACGACGACCTCGGAGATGACGTAGGGGATGAAGATGAGGACGCGGATGACCGACTGCCCGCGCATCCGCCGGTTCAGCAGCAGGGCGAGTCCGATCGCCACCGGCCCCTGCAGGATGAGGCCCATGACGACGATCACACCGTTGTGCCAGAGCGCCTCCTGGAAGGCGGGGTCCGTGAGGATGACGACGTAGTTCTTGAGCCCGACGAAGTCGGTGGCCGGTCCGTACCCCTGCCAGTTGAAGAAGCCGTAGTAGGCCGCCATCGCCACGGGGAAGATGACGAAGCCGAGGAAGAAGATGACCGCCGGCCCGACCAGGAGGAGGATCTCGAATCGCCCGCCCCAGCCGATGCCGCGTCGTCGCCGTCGCAGCGGTGACGGGGGCGGCGTGACGCCGCCCCCGTCGTGCTGCGAGAGCTCTGTCTGCGACCGATCGGTGGTCGCGGAGTTCTCGCGGGTGTGCATCCGGTCGGTCCTATCCCTTCGCGCCGGCCTGGTTGGCGGCGGCGATGAGCTGCTTGGGCGTGCTCTTGCCCGCCAGCATGTCCACGACCGCGACGTTCAGCGCGTTTCCGACGTTCTGACCCAGCACCGTGTCGAGCCACTGCGACACGTACGGCGCCTTGTTGTAGGCCTCGAGGATCTGCTTGAGGTAGTCCTCGGTGACCGACTTCTGCGCCTCGGTGTTGACCGGCGGCGATGCGAACGCCTTGTAGTACGCGACCTGCTGGTCGTTCGACCCGATGAAGTTGAGGAAGTCGACGCACTCCTTGGGCGCCTTGGCCGAGCACGAGTATCCGTCGACGCCGCCCATCATCGAACCGGGCTCACCCTGTCCGCCGGAGACCTCGGGGAAGGGGTACCAGGCCAGGTCCGGCAGCGGCTTCTGGTCGGGGGTGAGGGAGGCGATCACGCCCGGGTCCCACGCGCCCATCAGCTCGCCGCCGGCCTTGTGGTTGGCGACGAGGCCTGCCGAGCTGCCGGCGCCCTGCTGAGCGGACGTCGTGAGGAACCCGTCGTTGAACGGCTTGGTCTTGGCGAAGTCGTTCAGGTCCTCGGCCGCCTTGAGCCAGCACGGGTCGGAGAAGTCCTTCGAGTCGCCCGTCTTCTCCATCGTGGCGGGAGCGCACTCGCGGATCGAGAACCAGTAGAACCAGTGTGCGGCGGGCCAGGCGTCCTTCGCGCCGAGGGCCAGGGGCGCGACGCCGGTCGCCTTGAGCTTGGCGTTGGCGGCCTCGAGCTCGTCGACGGTCGTCGGGGTGGCGGTGACGCCGGCCTTCGAGTACAGGTCCTTGCTGTAGAAGATGCCGCCGGGGAGCACCGACAGCGGCATCGCCCAGATCTTGTCCTGGTAGGTCTCCGCCTTGAACGAGCCCTCCGAGATGTTCTGCTTCGCCTCGCCGGTGATCTTGCCGGTCAGATCCTTGAGCTGACCCGCGTTGACCATCGCGGTCATCTTGCCACCGCCGCGCTGGAGGAAGATGTCGGGCGGGTCGCCGGCGTTCAGCGCGGTCTGCAGCTTGCCGTCCATGTCCTCGTTCTGGACCGACTGCATCTTGATCGTGACGTTCGGGTTCTTCTTCTCGAACGCCGCGATCGCGTCCTTCCAGAACTGCTGGCCCGGACCGGTCGTGGAGTTCTGCCACAGGGTCATGCTGACCTTGCCGCCGGTGTCACCACCGGATCCGCCCGCGCTGCAGGCGCTCAGTGCGAGCGCGCCGACCACGAGGGCGGCCGAGCCCATCAGGAGCTTCTTGGCTTCCATGTGATTCCGTTCTCCTCATTGAGTAGTGGCATCTCTCGCGTCGAGATGCGATGGTGCGTGACGTTCCGGGTTTCCGCTGCGACGCGAAGACGCGTATCGGGCCGGACCGCTCGCAAAAGTCTGCGTCGGCAACAAATGCAATGTCAATCGTTTTCGAAAACGTTTTCAAGCCGTTATGCTCATCAACCATGGCCCGCCCCACGATCCACGACGTCGCCGCCGCCGCCGGCGTCTCGGTGTCGACGGTCTCGAAGGCGGTGAACGGGCGCTACGGCGTCGCCGAAGCCACCGTCGATCGTGTGCTGCGCGCGGTCAGCGACCTCGGGTACGAGTCCAGTCTCATCGCGAGCAGCATGCGCTCCCACAAGACCGGTGTGATCGGGGTCCTCGTCGCCGACTTCGAACCGTTCAGCGCGGAGGTGCTCAAGGGCGTCGGCACCGCGATGCGCGGCGCCGGTCATGACCTGCTCGCCTACAGCGGCTCGCTGCAGGCGGACGGCGAGGGGTGGGAGCGACGCTCCCTCAGCCGGCTGAGCGGGACCCTCGTCGACGGCGTCATCATGGTGACGCCCACCGTCGTCAATGTCGCCGCGGAGGTCCCGATCGTCGCGGTCGACCCGCACACGGGGCCCGCGGATCTGCCGACGGTGGAAGCGGACAGCTTCGGCGGCGCGTGGCAGGCGACGAGCTTCCTCATCGAGCTCGGCCATCGGCGCATCGGGTTCATCGCCGGTCGCGCCGACCTGCGCTCGTCGATCGCGCGCGACGCGGGCTACCGCAAGGCGCTCGCCGACGCCGGGCTGATGTTCGATCCGTCGCTGGTGGGAAGCGGCCGCTACCGACAGGATGCCGTGCGTGAGGTCGCGCGCGAGATGCTGTCGCGCCCCGATCGGCCCACGGCGGTGTTCGCCGCGAACGACCTGTCCGCGATCGAGATCATGCGCGTCGCGGCGGAGCTCGGGATCGATGTGCCGCACGACCTGTCGGTGGTGGGCTTCGACGACGTCCCCGAAGCGACGCAGGCGAGCCCCGCGTTGACCACGGTGCGCCAGCCGATGCAGCGACTGGGTGAGACCGCCGCCGGAATGCTGCTGCAGCTGATGCGGGGCGAGCCGCTCAAGGCCACCCGCGTCCGCCTGCCGACGCGCCTCGTGCGCCGGGGGACCACCGCGCCGCCGGCTGCGTGAGAAGATCCGTTATGTACCTCCTCTCCCGACTTATGTAGGAATCAGACGTAATCTCTGCTACCGTGGCGGCGGGCGTCACCGCCCCGCGGGCACGTCGGTGTCCCGCGCGATCGACGCCCCCGGGCGGAAGAGTGAGCACCGATGCTTCTCGAGAGAGACCTGATCCAGTCCGTCGGATTCCGCAACGTGCGCGAGGGCGGTGAGGTCACCGGGTTCCAGCTGCGTGTGCGCATCCCGAACTATCGCGGGCTCGCGGCATCCCTCATCGACGGGATCTCGGTCCGCGTCGACGACATCGTGGACGTCGGGCCCGATGTCCCACTGTGGACGCTGCAGGGCGGCACCTACACGCTCGCGCAGCTGTGGGACTCCGACGGTGTCCGCTGGCCGCTCGAGGAGGCGGCGATCGTGACGGTGCCCCATCCCGGCGGGCTCGCCGAGGGCGTCCACGAGGTCTCGGTGGAGGTCCTGCTGCGCGCGTCGTACATCCCGATCGAGCACCAGCCCAGTCGCACGCGCGCGACGCGGCACGTCACCCTGTCGCCGGAGGCGGACGGCGCCCCGTTCCGGTACGGCGTCTCGCTCTACAGCTACACCGACGACTTCAACACCGTGCTCGGCCTCGAGGGGGCCATGGCCGCGATCGCCGACATCGGGGCCACCGGCATCGAGATCCTCGGCGAGGGGCACATCCCGGGCTACCCGGAGCCGACGACGTCGTGGACGGACCGGTGGTTCGAGCTCCTCGAGCAGTACCGGCTCGAGCCGACGAACTACGGGTCGTGGATCGACACCCGTCTCCACTCCAGCGGTCCGCACGCGCGCGAGTTCACGGCCGCGGAGGGCGCCGCGACGCTGCAGCGCGACCTGCGGCTCGCGAAGCGGCTCGGCTTCCGCTTCGTGCGCCCGAAGATCGGGGTCGTGTCGAGCGACCTCGTGCCGCATCCGACGTGGACAGAGGCCGTCGAGCGCAGTCTGGACCTCGCCGCCGAGCTGGACGTCGTGATCTGCCCCGAGATCCACTCGCCGACCCCGATCAAGCATCCCGTCGTCGAGGAGTACATCGAGTTCATCCAGCGCACTGGGACGAAGCACTTCGGCCTGCTCATCGACACCGGCATCTTCCAGGACCGCCCGATCCCGCTGCGCCCCGGCGAGACCCGGGAGACGCGACCCGCGTTCCTCGACGGACTGGGGGTGGACCCCGCGGACTTCGCCGACGTCGCGCCCTACGTCGTATTCGTGCAGGCGAAGTTCCACGACATCGACGAGACGCTCGAAGACCAGCAGATCCCGTGGCGCCCCGTGCTCCAGGGGCTCAAGGATGCCGGCTACGCCGGGTACCTGTCGAGCGAGTACGAAGGGGTGCGCAGCCCGTGGCGCTCGCTCGAGCAGGTGCGCCGCCAGCACTCCCTGATGCGCACCATCGCCTCGCAGCTCGACTGAGGATGCGGCGGGTGGGGCGCGCTTCCGCAGACCGGAACGGAGCGAGGTGAACGAGGCGACCACGGGGCTCGTGCGCGCGAGCCTGCGGGGGATCGTCGACGTCGAGGTCACGGACACCGGCCTCATTCCGCTGCGGCTGCCGTCGCGCGCTCGCGCTCAATCCGACTCGGACTGGATGTGGATCGCGGCGGAGCAGCCGTCAGGTGTGCGCTGCGCGTTCCGGACAGCCGCGACCTGGATCGAGCTGACGGTGGAGACGATGGGGCTGTTTCTGCCCTGGATCCCCGACCAGGAGCGGTGGGCGGTGTTCTCCGCGACGGTAGACGGCCACCCCGTCGACGACGCCCGCGTGACGGGCGGCTCGGAACTCCATCTGGGGGAGCCCGGGGGATCGCGCTTCGTCCAGGGTGCGCCCGCCCTCGTGCGATTCGAACTCGGCGGAACGGGTGCCGAGGAACGCCGGGTCGACGTGTGGCTGCCCCAGACGGACCGGGTCGAGATCCGTGACGTCCGAGCCGATGCCCCCCTCCGGCCCGCCGACGGGGTCGATGGCCCGCGGTGGTGGCATTACGGCAGCTCGATCAGCCACTGCATCGAGGCGACCACGCCGCGCGGTGTGTGGCCCGTGGTCGCCGCCGACCGGCTGGCGCTGGACGTCACGAATCTCGGTTTCGCGGCCAACGCCCATCTCGATCAGTTCACGGCGCGGGCGATGCGCGACTCCGGCGCGGACCTGCTCAGCCTGAAGGTCGGGATCAACATCGTCGGCGGCGACACCATGAAGCGGCGGACGTTCATCCCGGCCGTCCACGGCTTCCTCGACACGATCCGCGACGGCGCTCCGACGACCCCGATCCTCGTGGTCTCGCCGATCATCTGCCCGATGCACGAAGACACCCCGGGGCCGACCGTCACCGATCCAGAGACAGGGGAGCGGCGCGGAACCCCCGTGCAGACGGCAGATCCGTTCGACCCGCCCCTCACCCTGCGGTCGGTACGGCAGATCCTGCACGACATCGTGCGGGCGCGCGCGTCGGACGACCCCGCGGTGTTTTACCTGGACGGCCGGGAGCTGTTCGGCGCGGACGATCTCGCGGAGCTGCCCGACGGCCTGCATCCGAGCCCCGCCGGGTACCTGCGGATGGCGGAGCGGTTCGCGGGATCGCCCGTCGTCTCGGAGTGGAGGGCCGGCGCGCGGTCCGTCGCCGGTGACCGTTCCGGCTGAACATCGCTCACCCGTCAGGCGTGCGCGCCCGACTCGACGAGCTGCCCGGCCTCGACGAACAGTGCGCGCATCCACGCGTGCTCGGGGTCCCGCGAATGGACCGGATGCCACCACAGCGCGTTCACGAGCGGGGTGGCGTCGAACGGGAGGTCCACGACCCGCAGCCCGCCGATGCGCCGGGCGATCGGCGCGAGCGCAGCCTGGATCAGCCCGATCCGATCGCTGCCCGCGATGAAGTGCGGGAGGGAGAGGAAGCTCTCCACGACGATCTCGACCCGGGGCTCCACCCCCAGCTGCTGCACCTGGCGTTCGGCGGAGGTGAAGGCGGAGCGCGTCTGGTAGTTCATGACCCACGGCAGCTCGGTCATGTTCTCCATCGTGAGCGTGTCTCCCACCGCGGTGTTCTCCTCGGCGACGATTCCTACCCAGGTGTCGTGCCACAGGTCGGCGTACGGGAGTTCGGCGAGGAAGCCGTGCGGGATCACCATGCCGTCCACGGACCGGAGCCGGTTGGCGGCATCCTCGACGATGAGGGGGTTGTGCAGTGCGAAGCGGAAGCGCACGCCCGGTGCCCGCTCCGCGGCGAGCTCCGCGACGGCGTGGCCGATCGTGGTGAAGCCGTAGTCGGAGCCGTAGATCACGAACTCCCTGGTCGACTCGGCCGGTGCCCAGGATGCCTGGCTCTCGAAGACGCGGCGTGCGGCCTCGAGGGCGACCGTGGTGTGCTCCGCGAGGCGCAGCGCGAACGGGGTGAGTTCGTAGGAGTTGCCGCGGCGGGCGAGGATGGGGTCCCCGAAGTGGGTGCGGAGTCGGGCGAGCGAGGCGCTCAGCGCGGGCTGGCTCAGGTGGAGGCGGTCGGCGGCGCGTGTCACGCTGCGCTCCGTCAGCAGCGCATCGAGCGACACGAGCAGGTTCAGGTCGAGCCGCGAGAGCAGGGCGAGGTCGGTCACGTCGGTGTGATCCTCCGGTGCGGGGGCGGTGGCCCCGAGTGTATCAATGGCCCTGATGCGCGCGCCGTACCGCATCCTTCCCTGCGATGTACCGCTGGGCCCGCAGCTTATGCAGCATATCGAAAGAACTTATGTGCGTTTCTGGCACATCCGGGCGATACTGAGGCAACAGCACACGGCGCCTCGATGGACGAGTCGTCGACAACGAAGTCAGAAAGGCTGGACATGTCACAGCACCGCCGTACCCGGGCGTCGCGGATCGGCCTCATCGCCGCCCCGCTCGCCGTGGGCGCCCTCGTCCTCGCCGGCTGCTCGGGAACCTCATCCGACAACAGCAGCACCAGCGGGGGTCCGCAGCAGTTCTCGTTCACGTACGTCACCTCCAACAACATCGAGAGCGCCTTCGAGGCGATCGCGAAGGTGTACATGCAGGAGCACCCGGAGGTGAAGATCACCCTCAACGCGCAGCCGAACGACCAGTACGACCAGACCCTGCGCACCCAGCTGCAGGCCGGCAACGCCTCCGACCTCGTCGAGACCTCTCCGGGCACCGGTCAGGGCCGCAGCCTCATCCCGCTCGCGAAGGCCGGCTTCCTCGAGCCCCTCAACGACAAGGCCACGGCGCTCGTGCCGGAGAACAGCAAGTCGCAGTTCATCCTGAACGGCAAGACGTACGGCGCTCCCACGGACCTGACCTTCATCGGGATGGTCGAGAACGAGACGGCGGCAAAGGCCGCGGGCGTCTCCACCTTCCCCGCCGACTGGGACTCGCTGAAGGCGGCCTGCACCTCGGCGAAGTCCGCGGGCAAGTCCTTCGCCGTCCTCGCCGGCGCGGCGGCACCGAACACCGGGCTGCTCGCGATGGTGATCGCAGCGACGCGCGTGTATGCCGACAACCCGAAGTGGGACCAGGACCGCGCCGACAAGAAGGTCACGTTCGCCGACAGCGACGGCTGGAAGGCCGCGCTCAAGACGGTCACCGACCTCAAGGATGCCGGATGCTTCCAGTCCGGTGTCGAGGGCGCGGGCTTCGACGCGATCACCAACGGCATGGCGCAGGGCACATCGGTGGCCTCGTTCATCCCCGCTCCCTCGGTCGCACAGCTCGCGTCGGCAGCGAAGGACCAGACGTTCGCGGTGCAGGCGTTCCCGCCGGCCGCGAGCAGCGACAAGCCGTTCGGGTTCGCGAGCATCAACTACGCGCTGTCGATCACGAAGGCGTCGAAGAACAAGGCAGCCGCGCAGGCGTTCCTCGACTGGCTGGGTGAGCCCGCCAACGCCAAGAAGTTCGCCGACATCGACGGCGGACTCCCGGTCAGCGGCGTGGGAGACCTCGACCTGTCGAAGACGCCGTACGCACCGGTCGCCGACATCCTGAAGTCCGGCGACTACACCGGCCTCCCGAACTCCAACTGGTCGAACGCCGCGGTCTACGACGCGCTGTCGACGGGGGTCCAGGGTCTGCTCACCGGGCAGAAGTCGGTGAGCGACGTCCTGAAGGCGATGGACGCCGCCTGGGATCAGTGACCTGATCGGTCCCCGCTGAGGCACGACGAGCGAAGGAAGACGATGACTGCGACGACGCAATCGGAGACGGAGACGCTGGTCGTGCCTCGCCGGGGCAAGCGGACCGCGGGGCCGGGTGGAGACATCCGGCCCCGCCGGCCCGGACTCCTCAAGTTCGGGCACTGGTGGTGGGCTCTCCCCGGCGTCCTGCTCGTGATCGCGGTCCACTACGTCGCCACGGGAATCGGCGGGTTCTTCGCCTTCACGAACTGGACCGGAATCGGCGACTGGACCTGGATCGGGTTCCAGAACTTCGTCAAGATCTTCCAGGACCCGACGAAGATCGGCGCCCTCGGCAACACGCTCTTCCTCGCGTTCGGCTCGGTCATCCTGAGCAACGTCGCCGGTCTCGTCCTGGCGGTCGGCCTCAACCGGGTGCTGAAGACCCGCTACATCCTGCGGGTGCTGTTCTTCATGCCGGTCGTGCTCAGCCCGCTGGCCACCTCGTACATCTGGAAGTTCATCTTCGACTACAACGGCCCGCTCAACGCGATCCTGAAAGCCGTGGGATTGGGCGCGCTGGCGCAGCCGTGGCTCGCGAGCCCGACGTGGTCGATCTGGGCCGTGCTCATCGTGCTCGTGTGGCAGAACACCGGGTTCGCGATGGTCATCTACATGGCGGGTCTCGCGGCGGTTCCGGTCGAGATCGAGGAGGCGGCCGCGATCGACGGCGCGGGCCTGTGGCAGCGCTTCTGGCACGTGACGCTCCCGGCCATCCGTCCCGCCGTCGCGATCGCGACGACCCTCGGGATCGTGAACGGGCTGCGCGTGTTCGACCAGATCATGGCGCTCACCGGCGGCGGTCCCGCCGGTGCGACGGAGACGCTCGCGACGCAGGTCTACAAGCAGGCGTTCTCGCTCGGCAACTTCGGCTACGGCGCCGCGCTGGCGCTGCTGCTGACCATCATCATCCTGGTCTTCGCGGTGATCCAGCAGCGTGTGACCCAGGGCCGCTCGGAGGACTGACATGTTCCGGTACACGAAGCTCTCGCTCCTGCGCGAGGTCGGCCTGTGGCTCCTGGCCCTCGTCTTCCTCCTCCCCTTCTACTTCCTCATCACCATCGCGCTCAAGCCGGACGACGAGGTGTTCACCACGTCGCCGCTCGCCCCGCCCAGCACCGCCTACTTCGGCAACTTCGCGACCGTGCTCACCGCGCAGGGCAACTCGAACGTGGTGCTGGGGCTCATCAACAGCCTCATCATCACGGCCGGCAGCATCTTCGGCCTCGTGCTCCTGGGCTCCCTCACCGGGTACGTCATCGCGCGCAGCACCCGGCGGTGGAGTCGCGGGGTCTACTACCTGTTCCTCATCGCGATCGTGCTCCCCACCCAGCTGGGCGTCGTCCCGCTCTACATCGGCGCACGGACGATCGGCCTGACCGGGTCGGCGTGGGGCATGATCATCCTCTACACCGGGATGCTGCTGCCGCTGTCGATCTTCCTGTACGCCGGGTTCTTCCGCGGGCTCGGGATCGAGTACGAGGAGGCCGCGACGATCGACGGCGCGAGCCGCACCCAGATCTTCTTCCGCATCGTCCTCCCGCTGATGTCGCCCGCGACGGGGACCGTCGCGATCCTCGCGGGCCTCATCGTGTGGAACGACTTCTTCACGTCGCTGATCTTCCTCGGCGGATCGAGCAACCAGACGCTCCCCGTCGCGATGTACTACTACATCGGGTCGCTCGTCTCGGAGTGGAACAAGATCTTCGCGATCGTGATCGTCTCGATGATCCCGATCCTGGCGTTCTACCTGTTCGCGCAGAAGCGGTTCATCCAGGGCTTCGCCGGCGGGCTCAAGGGCTGACGCGATGGGCGACAACCGTGCTGCCTTCGAGCGGTTCTGCGAGCTGTTCTACACCGAGCGGCGGGTGGCGGATGCCTTCGCCTTCCTCGTCGCCGACGACTACCGCCAGCACAACCCGTCCATCGTCGACGGACCGGCCGCCGCGATCGAGATGCTGACCCCGAAGTTCGACGGGTCGCCCGACGCGCGGTTCGATATCCAGCGCATCCTCGTCGACGGCGACCTGGCGATGGTGCACGTGAAGGCTTCGCGACCCGGCGCACCCGACGCCGCGGTCGCGGATATCTACCGATTCGACGGCGGCCGGATCGTCGAGCACTGGGACGTGCTGCAGCAGGTTCCCGTGCATGCCGCCCACGACCATCCGATGTTCTGAGACGAAGGCGAACCATGTACGAACTCGCACCCAATATCGAACTGCTGTTCACCGAGGCAGGCGACTACCAGGACCGTGTGCGCGCGGCGGCCGCGGCGGGCTTCACGGCCGTCGAGATGTGGGGCCCGACCGGCGTCGACGCCCCGGCCCAGCCCAAGGACATCCCGGCGCTGAAGGCCGCGCTGGAGGAGACCGGGACGAAGATGGTGGCGCAGCTCAGCGAGCCGCGCACGCAGTTCATGATCCCGCCGTGGGACCACTCCGAGTTCTACCGCAAGCTCGACGAGGGCGTCGAGATCGCCCACGCGCTCGGCACGCCCCGCATCGTGGTGGGCAGCGGCACCGGCTTCGGCGGCTGGAAGCGCCAGGTCCAGCTCGACAAGCTCATCGAGATCTACCAGAAGGCGATCGCGCAGATCGAGGGCTCCGGGATCACGCTCGTGCTGGAGCCGGTCAACGTGCGCGTGGACCACCCCGGGTCGCTGCTGGACCGCACGGCCGAAGGCGTCTACGTCGCCCGCGGCGTCGACTCGCCGTTCTTCGGCGTGCTCTACGACATCTACCACTCGGCGGTCGAGGGCGAGGACATGGCGGCCGAGCTCGCCGCGGCGGGCGACGTCGTGAAGTACGTGCAGCTCGCCGATGCGCCGGGCCGCGGCGAACCGGGCACCGGCGACCTCGACTGGCCGGAGCGCCTGCGGATCCTGCGGGGCGCCGGCTACGACGGGCCGATCGGCCTCGAGTACTACCCGACGACCGAGAGCGCCGCCTCCGTCGCGTACATCCGAGAGGTGGCGGCAGCGGCATGACGGGGAGGTATCCGGACGCCGTCGACGTCGCGATCGTCGGCAGCGGGCCCACCGGTGCGGCCTACGCGCGCATCCTGAGCGAGCGGTCGCCGGGCGCGACGATCGCGATGTTCGAGGTGGGTCCCACGGTCTCGGACCCGCCGGGGTCGCACGTGAAGAACATCGCGGACCCCGTGCGCCGTGCGCAGGCCCAGCACGCGTCGCAGGGCCCGGACGCGGATGCGGCGACGGTCAGCTCGCCCGGAGTAGTCAAGAGCGGCCAGCGCATGGGCAGGGCGGGCACCTTCCTGCTGCCGGACGGCTACCGCTTCGACGGTGAGGACGGCCTTCCGGTCGCCGCGATGTCGAGCAACGTGGGCGGCATGGCGGCGCACTGGACGGCGGCCTGCCCGCGACCGGGCGGCAGCGAGCGGATCGGGTTCCTGCCGGACCTCGACGAGCTCCTCGACGAGGGCGATCGGCTCCTGGGCGTCACCACCGACGCGTTCGACGGCTCGCCGTTCGGCGGGATCGTGCGCGAGCGGCTGTCCGTCGCGGTCGACGAGGGCCGCGCGCCCGCCGCGCGCGTGCAGCGGATGCCGCTGGCCGTGCACCGCCGTGAGGACGGGCGCCTGGTGTGGTCGGGCTCGGACGTCGTTCTGGGCGACGAGACGCGCGGGAACGCGAACTTCGCGCTGCACGACGAGTCGCTCGTCACGCGTGTGCTGGTCGCCGAAGGGCGCGTGACGGGGGTCGAGGTGCGCGACCTCCGCACGGAGGAGCGGCACGTCGTGCGGGCGCGGTTCGTCGTCGTGGCTGCGGACGCGCTGCGGACGCCGCAGCTGCTGTGGGCATCCGGCATCCGCCCCGACGCGCTCGGGCGGTACCTGAACGACCAGGCGCAGGTCGTGTTCGCGACGCGCATCCGGGACCTCCCCGACCTCGACACCGTCGTGCCTGCGGACGGCACCCTGGCCGAGTACAGCGGCGTGAGCTGGGTGCCGTTCACGGACGACATGCCCTTCCACGGGCAGGTCATGCAGCTGGACGCCTCGCCGGTCCCGCTCGCCGACGACGACGCCGTGCAGCCGGGATCCATCGTCGGGCTGGGCCTGTTCTGCGCGAAGGACCTGCAGCGCGACGATCGCGTCGTGTTCGACGACGACCGTCTCGATGCCTACGGCATGCCCGCGATCGGCATCCACTACCTCCTGACCGACCGCGACCACGCCGTGCTCGATCGCGCGCGGGAGGAGATCGTCCGGCTCGGCGCCGCCGTCGGGGAGCCCCTCGACCCGCGTCCGTTCACGATGCCGCTCGGCGCGTCGCTGCACTACCAGGGGACGACCCGGATGGGCGAGGAAGACGACGGCGAGAGCGTGTGCGGGCCGGACAGCGAGCTGTGGGCCGTACCCGGGGTGTTCGTCGCGGGCAACGGCGTCATCCCCACCGCGACGGCCTGCAACCCGACCCTCACGTCGGTGGCTTTGGCCGTGCGGGGCGCGCGGGAGATCGCCCGGCGCCTTGCTTCCGCCTGAATCAGACATTAGAATGCAGAAACGATGACAAAGATGTCCAGCCGGCCTCGCCGGTCCAGAACCAGGAGGTTCTCGTGATCCCCGATCGCATCATCGAGCAGGGAACGCTCACGACCGACGGCGACCGTACGGCCGTCGAGGTCCGTCTGCCCTGGTACCGGGCGCTCCCCGGCTCCTGCATCGCCGGCGCGAAGCTGAGCGTCGACGGCGTCGAGGCGCCCGCCGACTCATTGCGCTGGCGTATGAACGGCCGCGAGTTCCGCTTCGAGGAGCTGGTCGACGAGACCGGCGAGTGGTGGTTCCCCGTCGACTCCGCCGTCCTCTCCGGCGATCTGCTCGTCAGCGCCGACGCCGACCACGAGGTGCGGGTCGACCTGACGCTCTATATCCCGTACATCATCATCTCGGACACCGAGACGCTCCACATCGAGGAGCACGACGTCAAGACCATGAAGGCGGTGGCCGCATGAGCGCCCTCGAGCACGGCTCCGGAGCGGGGACCCCCATCCAGGGCGTCACGCTGTACAGCTTCACCCGCGCGTTCCACGGCCGCGAGTACGACCTCGAGGGGCTGATCCGCAAGGTCGCCGCCGAGGGCTACGGCCCGGGGCTCGAGGTGATCGGCTTCTCCAGCTTCCGCGGCTTCCCCGCGATCGACGACGCCTACGCCGGGTGGTTCCGCGATCTCGTCGACGAGGTCGGGCTGGTCACGACGTCTCTCGCGGTGAACGCCGACATCGGCATCCATCGCGATCGGCTCCTCACGCAGGACGAGCTCATCGAGTACATGACGCTGCAGATCAAGGCCGCAGCGTCGCTCGGGTTCCCCATCGCGCGCGTGCAGATCTCGATCACGCCCGACTCGATGGAGGCGCTCGCCCCCATCGCGGAGGACCACGGCGTCACGCTCGCGCTCGAGGTGCACGCCGACCAGTACGCCTCGCACCCGCGGATCCTGGCGCTGCGCGACAGGTACGAGAAGGTGGGGTCGCCGTACCTCGGCTTCACCGCCGACTGGGGGGCCACGGTCAGCGGGTTCGCGCCGTCGCTCATCGAGGCCTACCGCCGCCGCGGTGCGTCGGAGGAGTTGCTCGGCAAGGTCGTGGACCTGTGGAACACCTACTACGAGCAGGGCCCGCCCGCGGATCAGACCGAGCACGGACAGCGCTTCGGGGCGTTCATCGGCCTCGCCGCCCAGAACGGCCGGCCCGATCTCGGCATCGACTTCGGCATCAACGGCACGGGCCTGTTCGGGCCCGCACGTGTCGACGACTGGCTGGAGATCATGCCGTGGATCCGGCACGTGCACGGCAAGTTCTTCGGCATCGACGAGAACGGCGAGGAGCCGTCCGTCCCGGTGCGCGACCTCATCCGCCTGCTCGTGGAGAACGGCTACTCCGGCGCGATCTCGAGCGAGTACGAGGGGTGGCACTGGAACCACTGGCAGAGCCCGTTCGAGATCATCGCCGGCGAGCAGGCCGTGCAGCGCTCCGCCGCCGCGGATGCCGGCTCGCGCATGATCACCGACGCCGACGAAGCGCGCCGCACCCTGTCCGCCCATCTGGCCCAGCCCGTCCGGGGCTGAACACCGACCGTTCGACGAGCTCACGCTCAGGAAGCATCCATCATGACTGACGACAACGGCATCGCCGGCACCGGCATCAAGCTCGGGATCACCCTCTACTCGCTCACCTCGGAGTTCGCGGCGGGTCTCTACACCCCCGAGACCCTCATCGCCGCCGCCGCCGAGAACGGCCTCGGCCCCGGCATCGAGTTCAACATCGCGCAGATGCTGCGCACGTACCCCGACGTGGACGCGGACTTCGTCCGCCTGTGGCGCGACAGCATGGACCGCTACGGGCTCGAGCCCAGCGCGATCGGCACCAACCTCGACATGGGCCGCCGCAAGGACCGCGACATGACGCCGGACGAGGAGCACGACTTCCTCGCCCGCCAGCTCGAGACCGCGCACACGCTCGGATTCAGCAAGGTCGTCATCCGCTCCCACGGCAAGGAGCTGCTGCGCAGCCTCCTGCCGCTCGCGGAGAAGTACGACCTCAAGCTCGGCTACGAGATCCACGCGCCGTCGGGCCCGAACAACCCGCAGGTGCTGCAGATGCGGGAGATGTACGACGAGCTCCAGTCCGACCGCCTCGGGTTCACCGCCGACTTCTCCTCCACCATGCACAGCCTGTCCCCGACGCTGCTGCGCACGATGCGCCAGATGGGGATGCCGGAGGAGTACTTCCCGGTCATGGACGAGATCTGGCACGAGCCGACACCCATGCACGTGCGCAACCAGAAGTTCGAGGACTTCCTGACGTCGGAGAACTTCGACTTCGCGCGCCTCGGACCGTTCACGCGCCTGGCCTTCAACATGCACGGGCTCGTGCCGCCGGAGGAGTGGCTGGACATCATGCCGCAGATCTTCCACGTGCACGCGAAGTTCTACGACATCGATGCCAACGGCGACGAGCCGGCCATGGACATCCCGCGCATCGTGCGGCAGTTCGTGCTCGGCGGCTACCAGGGCTACCTCTCCAGCGAGTGGGAGGGGCACGCCTTCTCCGACCTCGGGGAGTCGGACCCGATCGACCTCGTGAAGAAGCAGCACGTCCTCATGCGCCGCGCCATCGAGGAGACCGTGAAGGAGAACGCCGTTGCCTGACACCACCGCCATCGAGGCCGAGCTCGCGGCCCTCCGCGAGGAGCTCGCCGCCGTTCGGTCGCTCGCCCAGCGGGCCCACGACCGCGGAGCGGTGGAGAACCTCTTCAACCGCTACATGTACCTGCACAACGCGTTCCAGGACGAGCAGATCATCCCGCTCTGGGTGAAGGAGGGCACGGAGGGCATCCGCGCCCGCTACACAAACGCGGGGCAGTACACGACGTGGGAGAGCGTGACGAGGTACCACCGCGACCGGCCGAGCCCCGAAGGGAAGCTCATCCTGCACGCCACGACGACCCCGGTGATCGAGGTCGCCGCCGACGGCGAGACCGCCAAGGGCGTGTGGCTCATGGCGGGCACCGAGTCGGGGCTCACCGACCCGAAGGTCGCGGAGGCGTTCCCGGACATGTACTCGCCCGACGAGGTCCTCGGCAAGAAGGTCTGGGCGCACTGGGTCTGGTGCAAATACGCCATCGACTTCCTCAAGCAGGACGGCGAGTGGAAGTTCTGGAAGTTTCGCTGCTACGAGCTGGCGCGCGCCCCGTTCGAGGAGAACTGGGTCAGCTTCGGCCTGAAGAACCAGGGCGCGTTCGACCTCGACCTCATGTACTTCGGCGACGACGGCAAACCCGTGTTCATGCCCCCGGCCGACGAGCCGGTGCCCAGCACCAACCACCCCTACAGCCCCACGACGGTGCAGAAGCTCGAACCGGTCCCGCCGGTCGCGCACGCCACCTTCGAAGACACGTATCAGTAAGGATCGTCATGGCCACTCACAACTCCCTCTTCGCCGAGAAGGACGTCCGGCGCGTCGACGACGGCATCGCCGTCTCGCTCCAGCTCCCCTGGTACCGCAGCCTGTGGCTCTCCGCGGTGGACGACGTCGCGGCATCCGTCAACGGCGTCGAGATCCCGAAGGACCGCCTGCGGTTCGAGCTGGAGGGCCGCAGCTACCGCATCGAGGAGCTGCCCGAGCAGTCCGAGACGCTGTGGTTCGTCGCCGACCGGCCCGACGTGGTGATCTCGCTCGACGACGTGCCCGCCGCCGGTGAGAAGATCACCGTCGAGGTGGTCCTCACCATGCGTCTGCTGTACATGCAGATCATGCCCGGCGTCGACGGCGGCCCGGGTCGCTACGTCAGCAACCGCGTGCCGGTCGAGCGGGAAGTCGTCCTCTCATGAGCTCCGCCCGGCCCCTGCGGGTCGCGATGATCGGGTACGGCTTCATGGGCTCCGCGCACTCGGTCGGCTGGCGCCAGGCGCCGCGGATGTTCGACCTGCCCGCGGAGCCCGAGATGGCGGTCATCGTCGGGCGCAACGCGGAGGCCGTCGCCGCGGCCGCCGAGAAGTGGGGCTGGGCCGAGTCGGCGACCGACTGGCGAGAGGTGATCGCGCGCGACGACATCGACATCGTCGACATCGTGACGCCCGGCGACTCGCACGCCGAGATCACGATCGCAGCCCTCGAGGCGGGCAAGCACGTGCTGTGCGAGAAGCCGCTCGCGAACACGGTGGCCGAGGCGGAGGCGATGGCGGATGCCGCGGCCCGCGCGGCGGCCGAGGGCGTGCGGGCGATGGTCGGTTTCACCTACCGCCGCGTTCCCGCCGTGACGTTCCTGCGCGATCTCATCGCCGAGGGGGTCGTCGGCACGGTGCAGCAGGTGCGCGCCGCCTACCGGCAGGACTGGCTCGTGGATCCCGAGATGCCGCTCGCGTGGCGCCTCCAGAAGGAGCACGCCGGCTCCGGCGCCCTGGGCGACATCGGCGCGCACATCATCGACATGACGCAGTTCGTGACCGGGCTCACCGTCGACGCGATCTCGGGCACGGTGGACACGATCGTGAAGGAGCGCCCGCTCCTGGGCTCCGGCTCGGGACTGTCGGGAACCGCGGGCGAGGGCAAGGGGGAGGTGACCGTCGACGACGTCGCGATCTTCACGGGCCGGCTCTCCAACGGCGCGCTGGCCTCGTTCGAGGCCACGCGGTTCGCGACCGGCCGCAAGAACGCGCTCACCATCGAGGTGTCCGGCGACAAGGGGGCGCTCGCCTTCGACCTCGAGGACCTCAACAGCCTGCAGCTGTACGACCGCACCGCCCCGGCCGACCGCCAGGGCTTCACGAAGATCCTCGTCACCGAGGCGCAGCATCCGTACGTCGCCGCGTGGTGGCCGGCCGGTCACATGCTCGGCTACGAACACGGGTTCAGCCACCAGGTCGTGGATCTGGTGACCGCGATCGCGGCGGGCACCGACCCCCACCCCGGATTCGCCGAGGGACTGTCGGTGCAGCGCGTGCTGGCCGCGGTCGAGCGCAGTGCCGAGAATGATTCCGCCTGGGTCCGCGTCGCGGACTGACCGGGCCGACGATTGAAGGAGGAGCGATGACGCGTCCGATCACCCTGTTCACCGGCCAGTGGGCCGACCTTCCGTTCGAAGAGGTGGCCCGGCTCGCCGGCGAGTGGGGCTACGACGGCCTCGAGATCGCCTGCTGGGGCGACCACCTCGATGTGTCGCGCTGGGACGACGACGCCTACGTGCAGTCGCGGCTCGACATCCTGGAGCGCAACGGCCTGAAGGTCTACACGATCTCGAATCACCTCACCGGTCAGGCGGTGTGCGACGACCCGATCGACGAGCGCCACCGCGACATCCTGTCGGACCGCGTATGGGGCGACGGCGACCCGGAGGGCGTGCGGCAGCGTGCCGCGGAGGACCTCAAGGACACCGCCCGCTTCGCCGCGAAGCTCGGGGTGAAGACCGTCGTCGGGTTCACCGGATCGTCGATCTGGAAGGCCGTCGCGATGTTCCCGCCTGCGTCGGACGAGTTCATCGCCCGCGGCTACCAGGACTTCGCCGACCGGTGGAACCCGATCCTCGACGTGTTCGAGGAGGTCGGGGTGCGCTTCGCGCTGGAGGTGCACCCGTCCGAGATCGCCTACGACTACTGGACCGCGAAGGACACGCTCGCCGCGATCGGCCACCGCAAGAGCTTCGGCTTCAACTTCGACCCGTCGCACTTCGTGTGGCAGCAGCTGGACTACGTCGCGTTCGTCCTGGATTTCGCCGACCACATCTTCCACGTGCACGTGAAGGAGTCGATCACCAACCTCGACGGCCGCAACGGCGTGCTCGGCTCGCACCGTCCGTGGGCCGACCCGCGCCGCGGGTGGACGTTCGTCTCCACCGGCCACGGCGAGGTGCGGTGGGAGCCGCTCTTCCGCGCGCTCAACGCGATCGGCTACGAAGGCCCCACGAGCGTGGAGTGGGAGGACGCGGGCATGGACCGCCTCATCGGCGCGCCCGAGGCGCTCGCGTTCGTGCGCCGGCTCGCCGAGATCACGCCCCCCGCCGCGGCCTTCGACGCCGCGTTCTCGACGAAGTAGGGACCGCCGCGGCATCCGGTCCGCCGCGGTCCGCCCGACGAAAGCAGACGACACCCATGACCACGCCCACCACGGACGAACCGCGCGGGATCAAGTGGAGCTATATGGACCACTGGCGCAGCCAGGGTCCGGCCGGCCCCATCGATCAGTGGCAGTCGCGCCTGGCGATGACACGCTTTCTCCGTCAGGTGGCGGCGGTGGGGTTCGACGCGATCGACACGTTCGACTTCCGCATCTGGCAGATCCTCGAGCAGTACGGATCGGTCGCGAACTACCAGGAGTTCGTGCAGGAACAGGGGCTGGAGCGCATCGTCAACACGTTCCACGGCGTCTACTACACGCCCGACCGGTACGCCCCCGAGGTCCCGGCGACGCATCCGACGATCCTCGACGACTTCAAGCGGACGATGGACATGTGGTCGGGCATCCAGCTCGACAACATCATCGTGATGCCCGGCTCGCGGTATTTCGACGAGGCCGGCGTCCCCGACGACGGGCTCAAGCACGCCGCTGAGATCTGGGGCAAGGTCGGCGAGCTCACGCAGGAGTACGGCGTGAACCTCACGTGCCACCACGAGTTCTACGCGGGGATCCGCACGCGCGACCAGATCGACCGCTTCTACGCCTACGCGGATCCGCGCTACGTGAAGTTCTTCGTCGACACCGCGCAGCACTGCATCGCCGACGTCGACCCGGTGGACGTCTACGAGGCGCACCACGAGCGCGTGACCGGCTTCCACTTCAAGGACACCCGCTTCACGGACACCAACGAGGACTATCGGATGTTCCCGGATGCCGAGGTGTCGGCGAAGACCACGGAGAAGTGGTTCTACGAGATGGGCACCGCGGAGGGGCTCGTCGACTTCGAGTCGATGATGCGCTCCGTGCGCGACCACGGCTACTCCGGCTGGATCAGCGTCGAGCACGACAAGGCCGACAAGCTCGGCGGCGACTACTCCGAGAGCACGGCGATCGCGCGGTGGTACGCGAAGAACGTGCTCGACGGCATCTACGCGGAGGCGACCCGATGAGCGGCGTGCGCTGGGCCTACGCCCTCAACCAGTGGGACACGAACATCGACGCGTTCGTCCGCACGCGCGAGCACGAGCGCGCGTTCAAGACGATCTCCATCAGCGGGTTCAGCGGCGTGGAGTTCACCGCGGTCAGCTTCGGGGCCTGGGAGCCGTTCGGCAGCCCCGCCGAGATCGCGAACCTGTACGGGTCGCTCGAGGGGCTGCGATCCTTTCTGGCGGAGTGCGCGCTGGATGCCGTCAGCAGCTATGTGTACGACCCCTTCGTCGGCTTCGACGTGGAGATGGGTCGCGGGCCGGACCCGCTGGACCCCGACGCGGTCGAGCGGATCGCGACCACCGCCGTGTGGTTCGCGGACGCCGTGCACCGCCTCGGCGGCGACGCGCTGGTCGTCCGCCCCGTCGGCTCGGCCTGGCAGACCGGCGCCCTGAGCGACGAGCAGATCGGCACGCTGGCCCGCCTGTGGGACGAGGTGGGGCGCCGCATCGCGGCCCACGACGTGCGGCTCGCGCTGCACGTGGACTTCCTCTCCGCCCTGCGGCTCGCCGAGGGCATCGACCGGCTCCTGGCCGCCACGGATCCCGCGCTCGTCGGCCTGGCGCTCGACACGGCCGAGTTCGCGATCGCCGGCATCGACCCGGTCGCGTTCTTCCGCTCGCACGCCGACCGCGTGCGGCACATCCAGCTGAAGAACGCCCGCCATGTCGTGGACGAGGCCGAGGCGCTCACCCCGCACGCCGAGCAGTTCGTGCGCACCGAGGGGGGTGCGCGTCGCATCGAGCGGTGGTTCTTCGAGCCCACCGACGAGGGCGGCCTCATCGACTTCGAGGCGTTCGCGCAGGCCGTCGCCGACGCGGACTACGCGGGATGGATCGTGGTCGAGTCCGACCAGAGCCCGCACCCGGCCGAGAGCGCCATGGTCAGCGGCTGGTACGTCCAGAACGTGCTCCGGCCGATCGTCGAGGGCAGTGCCCGTCTCGTGGAGGAGAAGAAGTGACCGATGTCCTGAACGTGCTCATCCTGTCCGGGCACATGACCCGCGAGCACGACAACGAGTTCCGCAGCTTCCGCTTGCACAACCAGTGGATCACGACGCTCCTGGAGGACACCGGGCGCTTCAGGGTGCGGGTCGTCGAGGATCCGCGCGGCCTCGGCGCCGACATCATCGACAAGTACGACGTGCTGATCGTCGTGTTCGAGGGGCGTGACGGGTTCTTCGAGAAGGCCGTCGGGTTCGGCGCGGAGACGGATGCCGCGATCCTCCGCTTCGTCCACGACGAGGGCAAGGGCATCGTGTGGTTCCACGGGTCGGCCGCGCAGGAGGACCGCTGGGGCTACCCGGAGGAGTACAACGTCATGCGGGGCGCGAAGCTGAGCGCCTACGAGACCGGGCTTCGCCCGCGTCCGTGGGGCGAAGCGCAGCTCGACACCGTCGAGCCGCGGCATCCGATCACCGAGGGGATCAGTGCTCGTTGGACCGTGACGGGCGACGACATCCTCACCGGCGTCGATCTGTACGAGGGGGCGCGGGTGCTGCTCACCACGTTCGACGACCTCGAGGCGTACGAGAAGGCGCCCATCTGGCCGATGTCGCACTATCCGGTCGAGCTCCCCGAGGAGGGCCTCGCCGCACTCAACGGCATGAACACGGATCAGCCGATCGCCTGGATCAACGAGTACGGGAAGGGCCGTTCGTTCACGATCACGATCGGGCACGACATCGACACCTTCCGGCGCATCGAGTTCATCCGCATGTTCCCGCGCGGCGTCGAGTGGGCGGCGACGGGCGAGGTCGCCCTGACCGGTCCGGATCGCCGCGGCGAGCGCCGGTTCCTGCCCTGGCCGTACTACAACCACGAGGGCTGAGCCGACGGTGTCGCAGCCGGTGTCCGTGCCCGGTGTCGAGGGCCGCGTCGTCGTCGTGACCGGCGCCGGCTCCGGACAGGGGCTGGCCGAGGCGCTGGTGCTCGCGGGAGCCGGCGCCCGGGTCGTCGCCACCGACGTGCGGCCCGACCCGCCGGACGAGCTCGCCGGCGCCGGCGCGCGGTACCGCCAGCTCGACGTGACCGACGAGGCAGGGTGGCGCGCGCTCGCCGCCGAGCTCGGCGCGGCAGGCGGGGGCCCGCTCAAGGGGCTCGTGAACAACGCCGGAATCACCCACCGGGCCGGCATCGCCGACACCGAGCGCGCCGACTGGGACCGCGTCCTCGCCGTCAACCTCACCGGTGCCATGCTCGGCATCCGTGCGCTCGCGCCGCTCATGGCCGCGGGGTCGTCGATCGTGAACGTCGGATCCTCGGCCGCCCTCACCGGGCACTACACCGCGGCCTACACGGCATCCAAGTGGGGGCTGCGCGGGCTCACGCACGTCGCCGCGACCGAGTACGGTCCTCGCGGCATCCGCGTGAACATCGTCCACCCGGGCTTCATCGAGACGCCGATGACGGCCGGGGCTCCCGCGGCCATGCGGGATGCGCAGCTCGCGCTCACCCCCGTGGAGCGGTTCGGTTCGCCCGACGAGGTCGCCGGTGTCGTGGCCTTCCTGCTGTCGGACGCCGCGTCCTACCTCACCGGCGCCGAGATCCCGGTCGACGGCGGCTTCACGTCGTCCTCCGGCGCGAAGTACATGGCGGACCGCATCGCCGCGGAGCGCGGCTGAACCCCGCCTGATGCCGACGCCGCTCAGCGCGCGTCGCGCTGCGCGATGAGCTGCGAGCGGACCAGCTCCATCGTCTCGAGAACCTCGATCGTGGCCGAGACCGGGTGGATGGGATGCTCGCGCTCACCCGCAAGGATCGCCTCGCACGCGGCGCGGAACATCGGCACATAGCCGGCGCCCTCCTGCGCGAAGTCGATGTCCTCCACGTGCGGCGGCTGCGGCGGTGTGCCCGTCATCAGCCGCAGGCTGCGCGGGGCGAAGAGCATCTCGCCGAACGCGATGCTGCCGGTCGTGCCGCCGATCGAACCGCGTGGCGGGATCGCGTACGTGATCGAGGTCGTCAGCTGCGCGACGGCGCCGTTGGCGTAGCTCAGCGTGTACGACTCGTACAGGTCGACGTCGTCCGGGCGGATCTCACCCACCGTGCTGACGGCATCCGGGACGCCGAGGAACATGTGCGCGAGCGCGATCGTGTACACGCCCATGTCGAACAGCGCGCCGCCGCCGAGCTCCGCGACCCAGAACCGGCGCGGGCCGTCCGGCGGGACCGGGTAGCCGAGTCCCGCCTGGACGAACATCGGCGTTCCGATCGTGCCGGACTCGACGATCTCCAGGGCGCGGCGCATGCTCGGGCTGAACTTCATCCACATGGCCTCCATGAGGAACACGCCGTTCTCCTCCGCGAGCGCCCGCAGCTCGCGCGCCTCGGCCGCGGTCATCGTGAGCGGCTTCTCGCACAGCACGTGCTTGCCGGCGCGCAGGGCCTCGCTCGCGTACCGGAAGTGGGTGCCGTGCGGAGTGCCGACGTAGATCGCGTCGACCGTGTCGTCGGCGCACAGCGCCGTGAAGTCGGAGTACGCGGCGCCGAGCCCCCATTCGGCGGCGAACGCATCCGCCGACTGCTGACTGCGTGAGCACACGGCGACGATCTCGGCCTCCGGGATCAGCCGCAGATCGCCGAGCGTCCTTCTCGCGATCCCACCCGTGCCGACGATCGCCCACTGCACCACGGTCATGTCGTCCCCTTCGTCAGACACGGTCACGTGCACTCGCGTCCAGTGCGGAGGACGCGAGCGCGAGGTGCGCCCGCGTCATCGTCGCGGAGTCCTCGTCCAGCCATTCGTGCCCGCCCCACTCGCTGCAGAGCGTCCCCGTGAAGCCCACCGCCGCAAGTTCGGCGGCGAGGTCCCGGATCGGCTGCGACACGCGTCCGCCCTCGTCGTCCAGATCCCAGAACTTGAGGTGGATCGCGCCGACGAGGGGGAGGATGCCGCGCAGGTCCGCGGCATCCGACCGCCCGAAGCGGACGAGCAGGTCCATGAACATCGTGTGCACCTCGGCGGGCACGCGGTCCGCACGCAGCAGGTCGATCACGGCGTCGGTCGTCGCCGGGTCGCGCCAGTCCGCCGCGATCCGGTCGAGGAAGGCCGCATCGACGCCGCCCGCGCGCAGCCGCGCGAGGTAGCTCGGGGGGAGCGAGGGCATCAGCATGCTGATGTCCACGAGCGCGCGCACGTGCGGGTCGTCGATATCGGCGATCGCGTCGAAGGCGGCGGCCGTCGCCGGGTTCTGCGGGCTCTGCTGCCCCTGGGCCTCCTCGTACAGCACGAGGTCGAGGTCGTGGAGGACCGGCACGAGCCGGCGCAGCAGGGGCGTCCCCGCCTGGCCGATCGGGAGCCGCACGGCGGCCGCGCCGACGCGCCGCGCCGCGTGCAGCTGCGGGATCAGGAACGCGAGCCGCTCGTCGTCGTCGCGGCGCCGCGCGGGGCCGAGCCAGTCGTCGAGGCTCGCACCGACGATGCTCACCGAGCCGCCGACAGCCTCCAGGTCGCGGCGGAACGCGTCGACCTCGGCGTCGTCCGGGTCGGGGAAGGAGCGCCACAGCTGCCCGGCTTCGAGCTCGATCGCCGACACGATGCCGTCCGCGACGATGCCCACCTCGATCTCGGCGGCGTCGCGCTCCGCGCGGACCACCTCGGGCGTCCAGTTGAAGGCGGATGCCGTCAGGGTCCAGCCCGCGGGCACGGCCGCGCGCGGCTCGACCGGGCGCTCGCGGAGGGACGGAGTCCGTGCTGACGCTGGACCGGAGGCCGAGGCATCCGCCGTGAGCGTGCGCTCGAGGTGGAACGGGAGCGTGAGCGGTCCGTCGGGGCCCGCCTGCAGGTAGGGGACGACGAGGCGGAAGGTGACCGCGACGACATGCGGACCGGGGGCGAGCTCGGTGCTCCCGCGGATCGTGAGCCGATCCTGCAGGAACCACCACGTGTCCTCAGCGCCCAGGGCCGTCGGAGCGACCCTCCGGCCGTCGAGCTCGATCGTCACGTCCGTCGCGGACTGCCCGTCGACGGCGACGGAGAGGTCGACGAGGGATGCGACGGGCAGGGAGCGGATCCACGGCAGCCCGAGGAGCAGGGTGAAGCCGTCCGGCGCGGTGCGGAGGGCATCGTCTCGGAGCGCGGTCACGGTCATCGCGGGCACATCCTCGTGTCTGTCGAGCCAGGGCAGCCGGAGGGGTAGCGGCTTACGACGAGAACCTACACGCTTAGGTTGGAAAAGGAAAGAAGTTCGGCGGATCGCTCCGACGGACGGGCTCGACCGGGGCAGAACTCCACGGATCTGTCGCCGAGAGCGAGGGAGACGCCCCCCTGCCCCCGGTTGCGCGGGGATTCCGTGGACTTCTGCACGAGCGAACTCCTCGAGGACCGGGCCGCGGGAGGGATCGGGGCGCCGGATCCCGCGGGGCGTCCTCCGGATATGAGGAGTTGGCAACCTGTCGCGGATGTCCGGGGCCGTGGCTCGGGTGCGCGGCTCGGGTGGCCGGCCGCCCCGGCTCGACGCGGGCTCTACGCGACGGGCTCGAGCTCGGCGCCGCGGATCGCGCCGATCGTCGGCCGGCCGTCGCCGAACCAGCGGGGGAACGTGACCTCGAAGAGCTGCTCGCGCGCGAGCTCCGCGCCACCGCGCAGCGGCTCGCGGACGTCGTCGGGCGAGTTCACGATCGACAGGTCGCGCGTCGCAAGGGGCAGCGACAGCTCGTACACGCGCTGGCGCACTTCGGCGAGGAACAGCTCGCCGGCCGCGGCCACGGCGCCGCCGATGACGATCACGCCGGGGTTGAACATGTTGACGAGAGCCGCGATCGATTCGCCGATGACGCGGGCGGAGCGCTGGATGAGCGAGATCGCGAGCGCGTCGCCGTTCTCGGCGGCGCGCGCGATCCCCTCGGGAGTGGGCGCCTCGCCCGCTGCCGCGCACTGCGCGACGTACCCCGTCGTCTCGGCCGTCATCGCCTCCTGTGCGTCGCGGACGAGTGCCCATCCGCCCGCGACGGCCTCGAGGCAGCCGACCTTGCCGCAGCGGCAGAGCACATCCGCCCCCTGGACCCGCACGTGGCCGATGTCTCCGGCGGCGCCGTTCGCCCCGCGGTGGAGGTGCCCGTTCGACAGCAGTCCCGCGCCGATGCCGGTGCCGACCTTGCAGTAGATGAGGTCGATCCGGTCGTCCTTGCGGCGTGAGCGCTCGCTGAGCGCGAGCAGGTTCACGTCGTTGTCGACCCACACCGGTGCGTCGAAGCGCTGCTCGAAGCGGCGGCGCACGTCGAAGCCGTTCCAGCCCGGCATGATCGGCGGTGCGACGGGTCGGCCGCTGGCGAAGTCCACCGGCCCGGGCAGGCCGACGCTGACGCCCCACACCGGCGTGTTCGGGACGCGGGCGAGCACCTCGTCGATCATCGACATGACCGTGTCGAGCGTCTCCGCCGGTCCGCGCGAGATCTCCCACTGTCTGTGCACCTGATCGACGATCTCGCCGTCGAGGGTGGCGACGCCGGCGTGGATGTGCAGGGCGCCGAGGGCGCACACGACGATGACGCCGAGCTCCGACCGGAAGCGCAGGGTGCGCGGCGCGCGTCCCCCCGAAGAGGGGCCGAACTCGCCGTCCTCGAGGTAGCCCATCTCGATCGCGCGGTCGACGCGCTGCGTCACGACGCCGCGCCCGAGCCCGGTCAGGCGGCCGATCTCGGGACGGGTCGACGCCTCGCCGGTACGCACCATGTTGACGATTCGCAGCAGGCTGGTCACTTCGTCGGTCTGGGCGCCGAAGCGAAGGGTGGACTCGTTGGCCATGGTTGATTCTGACACAACGCCGACCTGCTTCGGTCGATCATCGCGCCTACTATCGTCAAAATAGCCAAAACTTAGGTATGCTTCCTGCTCAAGTAGTCCACGGGAACGGAATGAGCGAGGAAGCCATGGCCACCGGGGTCGGAATCATCGGAGCGGGGCCGGGCGTCGCCGCCCTCCACATGCCCACGGTCGCTCGCCTCGCCGACCGCTTCGCCGTCGTGCACGTCTCGGACGGCGGCAGCGGCCGCGCCGACGTGCTCGCGGCGCGCGTCGGGGGCGTGGCGTCCCGCGGACACGAGGAGCTCCTCGCCGACCCCCGCGTCGAGGTGGTGGCGATCTGCAGCCCGCCCGACGCCCACGCCGCCCAGGTGCTCGCCGCCGTGCGGGCCGGCAAGCGCGCCATCCTGTGCGAGAAGCCGCTGGCGCTCACCCTCGAGGACGCCGAGGCCGCGGTCGAGGCGTGCCGGGATGCCGGCACCGCGCTCGTGGTGGGCACCAACCACCACTTCGACCCGGCGTGGGGCCGCGCGAAGCACCACCTGACGGCACTCGGGAGCCGTGTGCGCTCCGTCGTCGTGACGGTCGCGCTTCCGCCCAACGGCAGGTACCACGACGTCGTGTCGGAGGGCGCCGCCGACCTCGCCTCGGCCCCGCGCCCGCGGCCGGACTGGAGCGACCCCGCGGTCGCCGCGGCGATCGTGCGTCAGCTCGTCCTCGGGCTCGGCATCCACGACCTGCCGCTGCTGCGCGATCTCGTCCCGCACGTCGACGAGGTCGTCTACGCCCGCGGCATCCCGCCGGTGGGCTACGCCCTCGGGCTCATCGGCGGGGGCGTCCCCGTGCAGCTGAACGCGGTGATGCTGCCCGGTGGCGACGACACGCTGTGGCGCATGGAGGTGACCACCTCGGTCGACACTCTCGACGTGACGTTCCCGCCGCCGTTCGTGCACTCCGGCAGCGCGGCGGTGCGCGTGCGGTCGGAGGACGGCCGCGTCACCGCGTATCCGCGGGAGGGCGGGGACGGCTACGTCGCCGAGTGGCGCGCCGTCGGGGCGCTCCTGGACGGCACGGAGACGGTGGAGTACGACGAGATCCTCGCCGACGCCCGGTACGCCGTCGACCTGGCGGATGCCGCCGCCGAGGCCGTCCGCGAGGGAGCGGTCGCATGATGCGCGTGCGTACGACGCTGCCGGGCTACCTCGCCGCGGTGGCCGAACTCCCGGTCTCGACGTCGCCGACGGCCGAGAGCGCGGGGTCCCTCGTCGTGCTCCCCGGGCGACGCGGGTGGACGGATGCCGTGGCCCGCGCGGCCGCGGACGGCGCCGCCGTCGTGGTCGTCGACGAGCCCGGCTGGGCCGCGGTGGCGGATCTCGACGCCCTGCTGCGCCTCGACGTCCCGGTCGTGCTGAGCCGCAGCCGCCTCCGTGCGGACGTCGCCGACGACGCCCGGCGAACCGAACGGGCCGCGCTCGTGGTCGGATCGTGTGCGGCGGCGCCGCGGGTCCTCGCGGAGGTCGTGCGGGACGCGGTCGGCTGGATCCGCACGCTCGGCGACGCCCCCGTCTCCGCCGTCTCCGCGCGCGGCGCCGAGCACGGCGGGATCGCGCTGCTCGACGTCGGCGGAACCCCCGCGACGCTGGCGGTGACCGCCCTCGACCCGACCGCTCGGCCGCGCACGCGCGTGACCGCGCTCGGTGTGGAGCGCAGCGACGTCGAGACGACGCCGGACGGCACGACGGTGACGGTCTCGTCCGAGAGCGGGGCGCGGCTCCTCCCCGCCCGATTCGAGGATGCGCCGCGCCTCGCACTGCGCCGCGCGCTCGCCGCCGGCGGCGCGCATGCGGACGACGTCGCGCTCTTCCGCGCGGACGTGGTGGTGGCCGATGCCCTCGTGGGCGGGCAGGGTCGTCTTCCGGCCTCATAAACGCGGCCGATTCGCCACATAGGAACAATCGGGTTCCCATATTGTCGGAAACCGACCAAAGTGGCAGATGGCGCGAGAGCCGCTTCCGAAAGGATCGAAGATGATCACACTCCTCTCCCACCTGTCCTACGTGGCGATCACGTCTCCCGACGTCGAGGCGTCGGTGGAGTTCTACAAGAACCAGGTCGGGCTCATCGAGGTCGACCGCGTCGACGGCGCCGTGTACCTGCGCTGCTGGGGCGACTACTACGCGTACTCCGTCGTCGTCCTCCCCGGCGACGAGCCGTCGCTCGCGACGATGGCGTGGCGCACCTCCAGCCCCGAGGCGCTCGAGGAGGCCGCGCGGCGGGTCGAGGCCGCCGGCATCCAGGGCGAGTGGGTCGACGACGTGCACCTGATCGGCCGCGCGTACCGCTTCGTCGGGCCGTGGGGTCACTCGCTCACCCTCCACTGGGACGTCACCCGCCATCACGCCACCGACGCGAACGCCCTCGACGGCGAGGCGGCGTCCATCTACCCGGACCGGCCGTCGCGCCGCAGCTCGGTCGCGGGTGCGCCGCGTCAGCTCGACCACGTCACGGTCGCGACGAGCGACGTCGACGCGTTCGCCGCGTGGTATCGCGATGTGCTCGGGTTCCGGATCATGGCTCGGACGGTGCTCGACGAGGCGCCGATCTCGGTGTTCTCGGTGCTGACGACGAACGAGAAGTCCCACGACCTCGGCGTCGTGCTGGACGGCTCGACCCGCGCCGGGCGCGTCAATCACTACGCGTTCTGGGTGGACACCCGCGAAGAGCTGCTCATCGCGGCCGACATCCTCGGCGAGAACGGCTACCCGATCGAGT
>ERZ778020.341-NODE-341-length-112700-cov-22.523077_pt1 | contig 112700 bp, 109 predicted proteins | sample MGYA00375750_ERZ778020 | MGnify/ENA primary metagenome ERZ778020 (study PRJEB29350, sample SAMN05389818) | bioreactor metagenome | isolation source: Ammonium sulfate bioreactor | place: South Africa: University of Cape Town | collected 2014-03-17 ...
TGTGTTAAGCACGCCGCCAGCGTTCATCCTGAGCCAGGATCAAACTCTCCGTAAAAGAATTTTGCTGCGACCAGACCGGAATAGATCGGGCCGAGCGAGTTTGATCTGACGATCGGATGTCATTGCTGACATCTCGTTTAATCTCAAAAGAATCTCATCGGTCAGGCAAGCTGACCGCGAGGTTTTTTGGCATTTGACAAGTGCACGCTGTTGAGTTCTCAAGGATCGGATGCTCCTGCGTTCTGGCCTCTCGACCGACCCGCAGGGCAACTTCTCTATCTTATCCGTCTCGCGCTGGCTGTCAAACCGACACGCCGAGGATCAGATGTCCTGGGCGACAGCCGGAGACTGCTTTCCACGAGGGGATTCCCCATCGTAGACCAGACAACTGGCCACTCTCTAGGTGAGTCTTACGAAGGGGAGTTCGTTTTCCACTTGAGGGGGCGGGGCCGAGGCCCTCCGCTCTTCCCTTTGGGGCCGAACAAGAAAGACTCTACGTGGATCCGATGGGTCTGCCAAATCGAGCTCGCATCCCGGGCGTGTCGCGGTTCGGAGATCGCGCTGCGCACCACTCAGGCCGCGGACCGTGCCCGACGCCATCCGATCACGGTGCACAGGACGAGAGTGACCATCGCCCAGGCTGCGCACGCCGGTGGGAGCACGCGGTATGCCAGATGCTGCGGTGTGTAGCCGGCGGTGAACGGGCCGAACGCGAGCAGCCCTCCGACCCATGCGACGACGAGGATCACAGGGAGCGCGATGCCCCAGGCGACGGCCGCCCACCCCGGGATGCTCCGTCGGAATGGTGTGATCCGGGCCCGACGGAGCCAGGCGAGGGCGCAGATCGCCAGCACCAGCAATCCGCCCGCACTCGAGCCGTACTGCCACCACTTGTATCCGGCGAGCGGACCCCACATCGCGTCGAGGACGGGGAGGATGTCCGTGCCCACGCGCCCTCGTGCGTGAACCAGTCCCAGGTGATTGATGTGCGTCGCGACACCGATCACCAGCGCGACGACGACAAGCGCCGCCCCCGGGAGGGACGGACGCCCGCGCCCTCGCATCGCGAACACGCCGAGGGCGCTGGGCACCGCGCCCGCCTCCCACCCTGCGGGCAGGCGCACGGCGAGCCAGGCCGGCGACAGGTCGCGCGCCGCCGGCCGGAGGACGCCTCGCCATACGATCAGGAGCGCCAGCGCGAGGAAGACTGTCGCGGGGAGCCAGGCGAAACTGTGGGTCATCCCGTAGGTGAGCGGACTCGCCCGGACGAAGAGCGGCAGGTCGGGTGTCATCGCCCCGACCGCCACAGCCGCCGGCAGCAACGGCCCCCGGGCGAACGGCAGCGCCACGATCGCGTGGCTGGGGGTGAATGGCACGCGCTCAGCTGTCCGGGAACAGGCCGGCCAGGGTCTTCTTTCCTCGGCGCAGCACCGAGACTCCGCCGGGAAGCGACCAGGACAGCACCGCATCCTCCGCTTCCACACGGACACCGTCGAGGGACACGCCACCCTGCCCGATCGCTCGACGCGCCTCACTCATGCTCGAGACGAGCCCTGTGTCGACGAGGGCCTGGACCACCGTCGCCGCGGGGGCGACGACGGCGTTGGGCAGCTCCCGCAGCGCGCTGCGCAGCGTCTCGGGATCCAGCGACAGCAGGTCGCCCTGGCCGAACAGCGCCTCAGATGCGGCGACCACCGCTGTGGCTGCGGCCTCGCCGTGGACGAACGCGGTCGCCTCGACCGCCAGCCTCCGCTGCGCCGCCCGTCGGTAGGGTTCAGACTCCGTGAGCCGCGCGTACTCCTCGATCTCGGAGCGATCGAGGAAGGTGAAGATCTTCAGTCGCGCGACGACGTCCGCGTCGTCCGTGTTCAGCCAGAACTGGTAGAAGCGGTACGGGCTGCACATGGCCGGGTCGAGCCAGATCGCGTTGCCGGCGCTCTTGCCGAACTTGGTGCCATCCGCGTTGGTGATGAGCGGCGTGCCGAGCGCGTGCACCGTCGCTCCCTCCACGCGATGGATGAGATCCACTCCCCCGGTGAGATTCCCCCACTGGTCGCTGCCGCCCGACTGCAGCACGCAGCCGTACTGCCGGTGCAGCTCGAGGTAGTCGAGCGCCTGAAGGATCTGGTAGCTGAACTCCGTGTAGCTGATTCCGGCTTCGGAGTTCAACCGAGCCGCCACCGCATCCTTCTTAATCATCGTGCCGACGCGGAAGTGCTTCCCGATCCCTCGGAGGAAGTCGATCGCGCTCAAGGGGGCGGTCCAGTCGAGGTTGTTCACGATGCGCGCGGCGTTGTCGCCCTCGAAGCTGAGGAAGCGCTCGACCTGGGCGCGCAGGTAGCCGACCCACTCCTCGACCGTCTCGACCGGATTGAGCACGCGCTCGGAGTCACGGCCACCCGGATCGCCGATGAGTCCGGTGGATCCCCCCACGAGACCGAGCGGCCGGTGTCCGGCGAGCTGCAGTCGACGCATGGTGAGCAGCTGCACGAGGTTGCCAAGGTGAAGGCTCGGAGCCGTGGGGTCGAATCCGCAGTAGTAGGTGATCGGGTCACCGCCGAGCAGGGCGCGCAGCGCCTCCTGATCCGTGGACACGTGCACGAGGCCGCGCCAGACGAGCTCGTCCCAGACGTTCTCGAATGTCGGGTCGTTGGCCGGAGCTGTCGCGCTCAGAGGGGGCGTAGACACGCGTTTCAGGCTATCAGCGGCCTCGATCGCCGGCAGTGCGACGAACGGGGCCCCCGGTATTCCGAGGGATAAGCCTGGTACCTCATGTTGACCTAGAGCAGCGTATAGACTTTATCTTGTTTAGCTTTCATGCTTGATTTGGACGAATTCAGTCTGGAGGATTGATGTATGTGATCACGGCCGATCAGAAGGCCAGCCGCAGCCATGCCGACCTCGTCCCCGCCGCGCTCGAGGAGATCGACGAGATCGCCGGAGGGCGACTGACGCTCCCTCCCGAGCGGAGCACAGGAGACGAGCTGCAGGCGGTGACGGGCGACGCCCGCGCCGTGATGGACATCGTGATGCACCTCACCCGAGAACGGCATTGGAGCGTCGGCATCGGCGTGGGCGCCGTCGATCAGCCGCTGCCGCGCGAGACCCGAGCCGCGCGCGGCGAGGCGTTCGTCCGCGCCAGGGACGCCGTCGAGCGCGCGAAGTCGGCGCCCGGCCGCGTCGCGATCACCGCAGACCATGCCACGGACGCCCTCGACACGGAGGCGCTCATGCGACTTCTCGTCGACCTGCGGGACCGCCGCACCCCCCAGGGGTGGGAGGTCGCGGACCTCCTGGCGACCGGGATCACGCAGAAGCAGGTCGCGACCCGACTCGGCATCAGTCCCGCTGCGGTGAGCCTCCGCGCGAGCAGCGCCGCACTCCGTATCGAGGAGGGGGCGATCCCCGCGCTCGCCCGCCTGCTGGGACGCCTCGACACCTGAGCCGAGCCGGAGAGCGTGTCCGCCACCCGTGCCAGACTGGCGCGCATGGTGTTCGCAATGCCGGAGGCGCTCGTGGCCGCCATTCTGTCGATCTTCCTGTTCCTCGTGATGTGCGGCGCCCTCGTCCTCGTCGTCGTCAGCTTGCGGCACCCGACGACGCTGCCGCTCATCATCGCGACGGGACTCGTCGTCCTCGCCCTCGCCGTCGTCATCGTCTCCCCCGTCAACGTGCCGACCATCATGGGGCTGATCCTCGCCCTGCTCGGCATCGCCCTCGGGGTCGTCGGCGGAAATCCGCTCACTCGCCGCATCCTCGAGATCGCCACCCACGGCCGCGTCCACGAGACCTCGGACGGCGGGATCCGGGTCGATGCCACTCCCGACGACGGCACGGCCGGCACCGTGCTCCTGCGGGGCGGCACGACCATCGGGTATCTCGAGCGGGTCGCTGCGGTCATCGGGATCGTCGCCGGGTTCCCCGAGGCTCTCGCGGTCATCGTCGCCGTCAAGGGCGTCGGCCGGTTCTCGGAGCTCGCCTCCGCGGAGGCCCGCGAGCGCTTCATCATCGGGACGCTTGCGAGCCTCCTGTGGGCCTGCGTCGTTGCGGCGCTCGTGCGCCTCGCGATCTGGTAACCGCTACAGCCCCAGCGCGTGCGCGGCGGACTGCGCGCGCGCGATGAGTTCGGCGCGCTGCTCCTCCACCCTCGCCGGCGCGGTGCCGCCGATGCCGTCGCGGCTGGCGATCGAGCCCGCCACGGTCAGGACGTCGCGAACGGCGGGGTCGAGCTCGGGCGAGACCTCGGCGAGCAGCTCGTCCGACGCCTCGTCGAGACCGATCCCTCGGCGCTCGCACTCCCGCACGAGCGCCCCCGAGACCTCGTGCGCGTCGCGGAACGGCACCCCGCGGCGGACCAGCCAGTCGGCCACGTCCGTGGCGAGCGAGAATCCCTCCGGGGCCAGTCGCGCCATCCGTTCCGTGTCGAATCGCATCGTCGCCACCATGCCCGCGAACGCGGGGAGCAGGACCTCGAGGGTGGCCACGGAGTCGAAGACGGGCTCCTTGTCCTCCTGGAGGTCGCGGTTGTAGGCCAGCGGCAGGCTCTTCAGGGTCGTCAGCAGCCCGGTGAGGTTCCCCACCACGCGACCGGCCTTGCCGCGCGCGAGCTCCGCGATGTCCGGGTTCTTCTTCTGCGGCATGATGCTCGAGCCGGTCGAATACGCGTCGTCGAGTGTCACGAACCCGAACTCCCGCGTGTTCCACAGCACGATGTCTTCCGCGAAGCGCGACAGGTCTATGCCGATCTGCGCGGCCACGTACGCGAACTCGGCCACCACGTCGCGCGCGGACGTGCCGTCCAGGGAGTTCTCGGCGGGGCGGTCCAGGCCGAGCTGGCTCGCGACCAGCGCCGGATCCAACCCGAGACTCGAGCCCGCGAGCGCGCCTCCGCCGTAGGGAGACACCCGCGCCCGCGCGGACCAGTCGCGCAGGCGCTCGAGGTCGCGCACGAGCGGCCACCCATGGGCCTGGAGATGGTGTGCCAGCAGCACCGGCTGGGCGTGCTGGAGGTGCGTGCGACCCGGCATGACCGCGTCGGGGTTCGCCTCGGACTGCGCCACGATCGCGTCGACGAGCCGCAGGATGTCGCGTGCGATCACACGCGCGTGATCGAGCAGGTAGAGACGCACGAGCGTCGCGATCTGATCGTTGCGGCTGCGCCCGGCGCGCAGCCGACCGCCCAGATCAGCCCCCGCGCGCTCGATCAGTCCCCGTTCGAGCGCGCCGTGCACGTCCTCGTCGGACGGGCCGGCCGTGAACGCCCCGGACCGGACATCCGCGGCCAGGGCGTCGAGGGCGGATCGCATGTCACGGAGCTGGTCGGGAGTCAGATACCCCGCTGCGGCGAGCGCCATCGCGTGGGCGTGGGAGCCGGCGATGTCGTACGGGGCGAGCACCCAGTCGAAGTGGGTCGAGCGGCTGAGCGCGGCCAGCTCCGGCGACGGCCCGGACGCGAATCTCGCGCCCCAGAGAGCCCCCTCGTTCGTCCCGTGCGGCTCGCTCACGCGGCATCCTCGCTCGCGGTGCCGTTCTGCCGCAGCAGCCACACCAGGAGCGCCTTCTGGGCGTGCAGCCGGTTCTCCGCCTCGTCCCAGACGACGCTGCGCGGGCCGTCGATGACCTCCGCGTCGACCTCGTACCCGCGGTCGGCGGGCAGGCAGTGGATGAAGATCGCATCCTCGCGCGCCATCCCCATGAGCTCGCTCGTGACCTTGTAGCCGCCGAGATCGCGCAGCCGCGCGAGCTTCTCCTCCTCCTTGCCCATCGACACCCACGTGTCCGTGACGATGACATCGGCGCCGGCGGCCGCCTCGTTCGGGTCCGTGTAGAGCGCGACGGAACCACCGGTCTCCGCCGCGCGCCGGTCGGCGTCGGCGACGACGTCCTCCCGCGGCGCGTAGGCCTCGGGCGACGCGACGCGCACGTGCATCCCCGCCGTGACGCAGGCGAGGACATACGAGTGGGCCATGTTCGATCTGCCGTCTCCGAAGAAGGCGAGGGTGAGGCCCCGCAGCTCGCCCTTGTGCTCTCGGATCGTGAGCAGATCGGCCAGGAGCTGGCACGGGTGGAAGTCGTCGGTCAGGGCGTTCACCACGGGGACGCGGGTTCCGCGCGCCATCTCCTCGATCCCGGACTGGGCGTAGGTGCGCCACACGATCGCGGCCACCTGCCGCTCCAGCACGCGGGCGGTGTCAGACGGCGTCTCCTTGCCGCCGAGCTGGCTGTTCGCGGTCGAGATCACCAGCGGCGATCCGCCGAGGTCGGCGATGCCCACCGCGAACGACACCCTCGTACGCGTCGACGACTTGTCGAAGATGACGGCGACGGTCTGCGGGCCCGCGAGCGGGCGCACTGCCCAGCGATCCTTCTTGAGCTCGATCGCCAGATCGAGGATCTCCGACTGCTCGGCTGCTGTCAGGTCGTCGTCGCGCAGCAGGTGGCGGGTCATGCGGGTACCTCCGAGGTGGATGCGTCGAGGGCGGACGAATTCTCGACGGACGCGAGGGCGGCCGCGAACAGCTCGGCGAACTCGTCGATCTCGACGTCGCCGATGTTGAGGGGCGGCACCAGCCGGATCGTCCGGTCGTTGGGCGCGTTGATCACGAGGCCCAACTCCTGGGCCGCAGCGACGAGCTCCTTCGCGACCGGATGCCGCAGCTGCACGCCGATCAGCAGTCCGAGTCCGCTGCAGCCGCTCACCAATGCGGAGCCGATGCCGAGGACCACCTCGCGGATCTGCGCGCCGCGCACGCGCGCGTTCTCGAGCAGCCCCGCGCGCTCGATCTCGGCCAGGACCGCGCCCGCCACGGCGGTGCCGAGCGCGTTGCCGCCGAAGGTCGATCCGTGCGTGCCCGGATAGAACAGCTCGCTCGCGGCCCCGAACGTGATCAGCGCGCCGATCGGGAATCCGCCGCCGATCCCCTTCGCCACGGTGATCGCGTCCGGCGTGATCCCGGCGTGCTGGAAAGCGAACCACTCCCCCGTCCGGCCGGCGCCGGTCTGGATCTCGTCCACGATCAGGAGCGCTCCGTGGCGACGGGTCAGCTCACGGGCCGCCTGCAGGTAGCCGCCGGGCAGATCGACCACTCCGGCCTCGCCCTTGATCGGCTCGACGAAGAGCGCGGCGACGCGATCGTCGATGGCCGCCTCGAGCGCCTCGATGGTGGAGTCGAGGAACTCGACGCCGGGGACCATCGGCTCGAACGGCTGGCGCATCCCGTGCTTGCCCGTCAGCGCGAGGGTGCCCATCGTCCGCCCGTGGAAGCCGTTCGTGAGAGCGAGGATCCGAGTGCGCCCCGCTCCTCCTGCACTCGCGCCGTGCAGACGCGCCAGCTTGAATGCCGCCTCGTTCGCCTCGGCGCCGGAGTTGCCGAAGTAGACCCGGCCGTCCTCCCCCGCCCCTGCGAGACGCTTGAGCCGCGCCGCCAGCTGGAGCTGGGGGCGGGTGGCGAAATAGTTCGAGACGTGGGCGAGCGTCGCCGCCTGCGCGGCCAGGGCCTCGACGAAGACGGGATGCGCGTGCCCGAGGGAGTTGACCGCGATCCCCGCGAGGAAGTCGAGGTAGCGACGGCCGCCGTCATCCCACACGTATGCGCCCTCGCCCCGTACGAACAGCGCGAGCCGATCGCCGAAGCTGCGCACCAGGTCGCGGCCCGCGTCGTCGCGCCAGCCCGCTACGCCTGCGACTGCCTCGGTCATCGCATCCTCCGTCACTGCGCCACCACCTCTGTTCCGATTCCGTTCTGCGTGAAGATCTCCACGAGCACCGAGTGCGGCACCCGCCCGTCGATGATCGCCGCCGTGTCCACGCCTCCGACGACAGCGTCGAGGCAGGCCTGCATCTTGGGGATCATCCCCGACTCGAGGCGCGGCAGCATGTCCCTCAGCTGGGCGACCGTGAGGTGCGACACGAGGCTCTCGCGGTTCGGCCAGTCCGCGTAGAGTCCCGGCACGTCCGTGAGGACGACGAGCTTCGTCGCCTTGAGCGCGACCGCGAGCGCGGCGGCCGCGGCATCCGCATTCACATTCAGCGAGGCACCGGGGGCATCGAGGTCCGGCGCGATGCTGGAGACCACCGGGATCCGCCCCGCTGCGAGGTGGTCGAGCACGGGCTGCGGATCGACCTCGACCACATCGCCCACGCGACCGAGGTCGTGCTCGACGCCGTCGACGACCACTCCGCGCCGGCGGCCGCCGAAGAGGCCCGCGTCCTCTCCCGAGAGGCCCGTCGCGAGCGGGCCGTGCGCGTTGATCTTGGCCACGAGCTGGGGGTTGATCTGCCCTGTCAGCACCATCCGGACGACCGAGATCGCCTCCGTGCTCGTGACCCGGTAGCCCCCCTTGAACTCGCTCGGGATCTCGAGGCGGTCGAGCATCGAGGAGATCTGCGGACCTCCTCCGTGCACGACGACGGGCTTCGCTCCCACGTAGCGGAGGTAGGCGATGTCCGCGGCGAAGGCGTCCTGCAGCTCCTCCGAGATCATGGCGTTGCCGCCGTACTTCACGACGATCACCTGGTCGCGGTAGCGCTTGAGCCAGGGCAGCGACTCGATGAGCGTCGCCGCCCGCGCGGAGGCGATTGCGGGATCGGTGTCCTGGATGTCGGTCATGACGAGTAGGCGCTGTTCTCGTGGACGTAGTCGTGGGTGAGGTCGTTCGTCAGGATGGTGGCGGTGGCGTCGCCCCTGCGGAGGTCGATGACGACGTGGGTCGCGCGCGGCGTCAGATCCACGTCGTCGCGCGGGCGATCGGGGCCTCCGGCCGTGCAGACGCGGACACCGTTCATCCAGACGTCCACATCGTAGGGGTCGAACTGCGCGTCGGTCGTACCGATCGCGGCGAGCACCCGTCCCCAGTTGGGGTCGTTGCCGAACACCGCGGCCTTGAAGAGGTTGTTGCGCGCGACGGAGCGGCCGACCTCGACGGCATCCGATTCGGACGCGGCATGAACAACCTCGATCGTGATGTCATGGCTCGCTCCCTCGGCGTCGCCCTGCAGCTGACGCGCGAGGTCGGAGCAGACCTCGCGGAGCGCCGCGGTGAACCCGTCGAGGTCCGGAGTGACGCCGGACGCGCCACTGGCGAGCAGGGTCACCTGATCGTTGGTCGACATGCACCCGTCCGAGTCGAGGCGGTCGAAGGTGACGCGGGTCGCACCGCGGAGTGCGGCGTCCGCCTGAGCGGCGTCGAGCACGGCGTCCGTCGTGATCACGACGAGCATCGTGGCAAGGCCCGGCGCGAGCATGCCCGCACCCTTCGCCATTCCGCCGATCGTCCACCCGTCGCCGACGTGCACGGCGGTCTTCGGCACGGTGTCCGTGGTCATGATGGCGGCCGCGGCATCGTCTCCGCCGTCGGGTGCGAGGGCGGCGACGCCGCGCTCGACGCCCTCGAGCACCTTGGCCCGGAACACCTCGTCGCCCGACCCGATCAGGCCGGTCGAGCAGACCAGCACGTCACCGGCGCTCACTCCGAGGAGCTCCCCTGCGCGCTCCGCAGTCTGATGGGTGGTCTGGAACCCGAAGGAGCCGGTGAAGCAGTTCGCGCCGCCCGAGTTGAGGACGATCGCCTCCACGACGCCGTCGGCCACGGCCTGCTGCGACCACAGGATCGGGTTCGCCTTCGCGCGATTGCTGGTGAACACCGCCGCCCCGACCTTGAGCGGTCCGCGGTTGACGACGACCGCGACGTCGGGCCGACCGGTCGACTTGAGCGCGACGGCGACACCGGACGCTTCGAATCCCTGGGCTGCGGTGACGCTCACGGGGCGACTCCGTTCACGGTGAGGCCGCGGTCCTCCGGGAGGCCGAGCGCGATGTTCATGGACTGGACGGCCGCGCCCGCGGTGCCCTTGACGAGGTTGTCGACGGCGGCGACGACGGTGACCCGTCCCGCGGTCCGATCGATCGCGATACCCATCAGCGCCGTGTTGGCGCCGAGCACGTCTGCCGTGCGCGGGAACGAACCGTCAGGGAGCAGCTGGACGAACGTCTCGTCGCCGTACGCGGCCTCCCACGCAGCCCGGATCTCGTCGTCGGTGACGCCACCCGCGATCCGCGCGCTCGACGTGGCGAGGATGCCGCGCGCCATCGGCACGATGACGGGCGTGAACGTGATCCGGATGTCGTCGGCGGGGGCACCCGCGGCCGCGAGTGCCTGCCGGATCTCCGGGATGTGCCGGTGCACGCCGCCCACCGCGTACGGATTGGCCGAGCCCAGGATCTCGCTGCCCAGCAGGTGCGGCTTGAGGCTCTTGCCCGCCCCCGACGGCCCGACGGCGAGCACGCTCACGATATCGGCGGGATCGATGACACCCGCCGCGATGCCGGGGGCGAGGCTGAGGCTGACGGTGCTCGCGTTGCACCCGGGCGCCGCGATACGCGACGCGCCGACGAGGCGCGCCCGCTGCTTCGCGCCGTCCACCGGCAGCTCCGGGACGCCGTAGGCCCACGCGTCGTGGAACGGGCCGCCGTAGAACGCGTCCCAATCGGCGCGGGACTCCAGTCGGTGGTCCGCGCCGGCATCGATCACGAGGGGCACGTCGGCGAGGGCGTCGGTGTACTGACCGGACTGCCCGTGCGGGAGCGCGAGCACGACCACGTCATGCCCCGCGAGCACCTCCGGCGACGTCTCGCGGAGCGTGTGATGCGCCAGCGAGCGCAGGTGCGGCTGGTGCGCCACGAGGGGCTGACCGGCGTTGGCGTGCGCGGTGACGGTGCGGATCTCGACGTCGGGATGTGCGGCCAGGATGCGGAGGATCTCTCCCCCCGCGTAGCCGGAGGCGCCGGAGACGGCGACCGAATAGGTCATGCTTCCACCTTAGTTTCCAGAGGGTGCCGCCCACGCGCGGTGGGCTCGGCGGACGGGGCCGAGGCGGCGACACCTGCGCATGCGCGCGATGGCGCGACGCAGGGCCGCCTAGAGTCGGCGGTCGGCCGGGCGTCGACGCGCGGAACCGAGGCTCGAAGCGAGCGTCTCGAGGTTCGCGGCGGCCGGAAGCATGGGCCCGACGATAGCGGCCTCATCCCGGCGACCGCAAATCAGGGGCGTCACACACCAGCCGAACGGCGGGGAACGCCCTCAGCCCAGGCGCGCGTTCAGGAAGGCGAGCGTGCGCCTCCACGCGTCGGCCGCTTCGTCCGGGCGGAAGCGCGATCCGGTGTCGTTGAAGAACGCGTGTCCGGCATCCGGGTAGATGACGGCCTCGAAGTCCACGCCGGCCTGCGCCATGTCCTCCCGCACACTCGGGAGCGCGTCGATGAGAGCCGGGTCGTGGGCGCCGTACAGCGCGAGCACCGGGGCCTCGATGTCGTGCATCCGATCGGGTGCCGGTGCGCTCCCGTAGAACGGCACCGCGGCGCGGATCCTGTCGTCGGATGCGGCGAGCAGGAACGTGTACGTCCCGCCGAAGCAGAAGCCCACCGCGCCGAGGCGTCCGTCGACACCGGGCTGGTCGCCCAGCCAATCGACGACCCGCTGCAGCGCGCCGACAGCCCACTCGGCGTACTCAGGCGAGCGCACGGCGGTCAACGCATCGCGCAGGCGGGGCTGAGCGGCCACGCGCACCGCCTCATCCGGGTCGTTCATGAGAGCGAACAGCTCGCTCCCCAGTGCGGGTGCGACCCCACCGTGGCTGAGGATGTCGGGGGCGACGACGAGATAGCCCTCCGCGGCGAAGCGCTCCGCCACATCCAGGATGTGCGCGGTCAGACCCCAGATCTCGTGGATCACGACGAGTCCCCCGACCGGATCGCCCGTGGGCCGGACCACTGCGACGTCGAGCGGTCGGCCGTCTGCGGCGGCGAGGGAGATCGTCTCGGGCATGGATCCACGCTACGCCGGATCGGCGAGAGCCGGCCCGGCGCCCCGGTCGCGGTCGGTCGACGCGGTCAGTCGCGCAGCCGTGCGCCGAGACGCTCGGCTGCGACGGCGACGCCGCCGAGCTTGGCGTCCGTGGCTTCGGCCGCCGTGAGCGTCCGGTCCGCCGCACGGAAGCGCAGCGCGAAGGTCAGGCTCTTCGTGGAGTCGGGAAGGCCCTGGCCGCGGTAGTCGTCGACGAGCCGAAGGGACTCCAGGAGCGCCCCTGCGCCCTCCGCTATCGCCGCGCGCACGTCGTCGGCCGGGACATCGATCGGGACGACGAGCGAGACGTCCTGCGTCGCGGCGGGGTAGCCGGACAGCGATGCCGCCACGACGCGTTCTCCCGCGGATGCCAGGACCGCGTCGAGGTCGAGCTCCGCGACGGAGACCCGGCCGTGCAGATCGGCCGCCTCGGCGACCGCGGGCAGGACCTCGCCCACGTAGCCGACCTCGACGCCACCGATCGAGAGGACGCCGGTCCGCCCCGGGTGCAGGGCGGCGCGGCGGGACTGCGAGACATCGATCGTGACCCCGGCGGCGGACGCGATCGTGCGCACCGCGTCGAGCACATCCGTGAGATCCGCCGCGATCGCGGACTGTCCGGGCTGCTTGACGACGCGGTGGCCGGTGACGAGGACGGCGACATGGCGTGGCTGCGGGGGCAGCGACGCGTCGAGGCGTGCGAGGGTCTCCGCATCGGGGCGGGCCGCGAGCGGCGGTACCGCATCGGTGCCATAGGTCACGCCGGGCTCGGGGAGGAACACCACGCCGGTCTCGAACAGCGCGAGATCCGGGAACCCGCGGGATGCGTTGCGGTGCGCCGTCTGAAGCAGCCCGGGCACGAGCGACCTGCGCAGGAACGGCGCCTGACCGTCCAGCGGATTCGCGAGCTTCACACTGGGAAGGTGCTCCCCCGAGGCGGAACCGTGCAGGTCGTTCTGCTCCTCCGTGGTGAACGGGAACGACGGCGTCTCGACGAACCCGGCCGCGGCGAGCGCGTTCGACACCCGTCGCCGGCCGCGCTGCACGGCGGTGAGCCCGCGGCCGGACGGCGGCGTGGGCAGGATCGACGGCACGCGGTCCAGCCCGTGGATGCGTGCGACCTCCTCGGCCAGCGTCCACTTGTCGGTGAGGTCGGGTCGCCACGACGGCGGGGTGACGAGCCATTCACCCTCGCCCTCCACCACCTCGCAGCCGATCATCTCCAGCGCGCCCGACACCTCGTCCGGGGTGTAGTCCACGCCGATCAGCGCGGCCGTGAACGCGGCGGGCAGCACGATCGACGGACGCTGGTAAGTCGCGAACAGCGCCCCGCCGATCTCGGTGTCGATCGTGCCCCCGGCGAGGTCCCTCATGAGCTCCGCCACCCGCCGAGCGGCGACGAACGGGATCAGCGGATCCACGCCACGCTCGAAACGGCGCGATGCCTCCGAAGGCAGCTTGTGCCGACGTGCGGTGCGCGCGATGGAGACGGTGTCGAACGTCGCCGCCTCGATGAGCACGTTCCTCGTCTCCAGGCTCATCTCCGTCGCCCCGCCCCCCATGACGCCGGCGAGACCGATCGGCCCCGAGCCATCCGTGATCAGGAGGTCCTCCGGGTGCAGGGTGCGCACCTGACCGTCGAGCGTCTCCAGCTTCTCCCCCGTCTGGGCACGGCGCACGGCGATGCCGCCCTCGAGCTTGTCGAGGTCGTACCCGTGGATGGGCTGGCCGAGTTCCAGCATCACGTAGTTCGTGATGTCGACGAGCACGGAGATGCTGCGGACGCCGGCCAGGACGAGGCGCGCGATCATCCACGGAGGCGTCGGCCTCGTGGCATCCACCCCGCGCACGATGCGGGCGACGAACTCGGTCGCCCCCGGGCGCTCGCGGATGGGCGCGTCGTCGCGGACGTGGACGTCGAAGCCCCCGGTGGGCTGCTGCAGCTCGTCCCACGGGCGCAGTCCCGGGTCGCGGAACACGCCGCCGGTCGCGTGGGCGTACTCGCGCGCGATGCCTCGCACCGAGAGCGCGTAGCCGCGGTCCGGGGTGACGTTGACGTCGACCGCCACGTCATCCAGTCCGAGCAGGGAGATCGCGTCGGCCCCGACCGGCGCGTCGATGCCCAGCTCGGCGAGGCGCAGGATGCCCGAGTGCTCCTGACCGAGTCCCAGCTCCTTGGCGGACGCGATCATGCCGTCGGACACGTGGCCGTAGGTCTTGCGGGCGGCGATGGGGAACGGGCCGGGGAGGACCGACCCGGGCAGCGTCACGACGACCTTGTCGCCGGCGAAGAAGTTCCCGGCGCCGCACACGATGCCGTGCACGGCCGGACCGCCGTCGGCCGCCGTCCCGCCCTCGGGCGCGACGCGCACCTGGCACCAGCGGATGGTCTTGCCGTTGGTCTGCGGCTCCTCGATGAACTCGAGCACCTGACCGACGACGATGGGCCCGCTGAGGTCGAACCGGTGGACGTCCTCCTCCTCGAAGCCCACGGAGACGAGCGCCGCGAGGACGTCCTCGGGCGAGGCGTCGGCGGGGACGTCGACGTACTCGCGCAACCAGGAGAGCGGGACGCGCATCAGACCACCATTCCGAACTGCTCGCTGAAGCGGACATCGCCCTCGGCCATGTCGCGCATGTCCTGCACGTCGCTGCGGAACATCAGCGTGCGCTCGATGCCCATGCCGAACGCGAAGCCCGAGTAGACCTCGGGGTCGATGCCCGCCGATCGCAGCACGTTGGGGTTGACCATGCCGCAGCCGCCCCACTCGATCCACCGGGCGCCGCCCTTGAAGGTCGGGTGCCAGAGGTCGAGTTCTGCGGACGGCTCGGTGAAGGGGAAGTAGTTCGTGCGGAACCGTGTCTTCGCCTCGGCGCCGAACAGCACGCGGGCGAAGTGGTCGAGCGTGCCCTTCAGATTGGCCATCGTGATGCCCTTGTCGATCACGAGACCCTCCACCTGGCTGAACACCGGCAGATGCGTCGCATCGAACTCGTCCGTGCGGTACACGCGCCCGGGGCACACGACGTAGATCGGGAGCTCCCGCGACAGCATCGACCGCATCTGCACGGGGCTCGTGTGCGTGCGCATCACGAGGTGGCGCGAGACCGGGTCCACGAAGAACGTGTCCTGCATCTGACGCGCGGGGTGATCCTCGTCGAAGTTGAGCGCGTCGAAGTTGAACCACTCGTGCTCGAGCTCGGGCCCTTCGGCGATCTCCCACCCCATGCCGACGAAGATGTCGCCGATCTCCTCCTGGAGGAGCGTCAGCGGATGCCGTGCGCCCACGCGCGCATGCGCGGCGAGAGCGGTGATGTCGACGCGCTCGGACTCCAGGCGTGCAGCCGTCTCCGCCTCGGCGAGCTCCGCCTCACGCGCGGCGAGCGCCTGCGTGACCCGGCCGCGGCCCTGGCCGATCAGCTTTCCGAACTCCGCCTTGTGCTCGGGGGCCACCTCGCGCATGCGCGCATTCAGGCGGGCGAGCGGGGAGCCCTCCGCCGAGTGCGCGGCGCGCGCCGCCTTCAGCTCGGCGGTATCGGATGCCGCGGAGATCGCCGCGAGCGCGGACCGGACGGCGTCATCCACCGCCTGCGGGGTGATCTGGGAATCGTCGTCGGACACGAGAGTCGAGTCTACCGAGGCCGCGGGGCCCCGTCCGGCTCAGGAGCGGAGGGCGAACGCGGATTCGTAGAGACAGACGCTCGCGGCGGTGGCCAGGTTGAGGGACTCCGCCCTGCCGTAGAGCGGGAGCCGCAGCGCTCCGTCCGCGAGCGCCAGCGCCTCCGCGGTCAGGCCGCGCGCCTCGTTCCCGAACAGCCACGCCGTGGGTCGGGCCAGGTCGCCCGCCGCGCGCGCCGCGAGGAGGTCCTCGCCCTTCACATCCGCGGCCACGACCCGCAGGCCCGCCGCGCGCGCCGCGGCCGCGACGTCCGCGAGCTCGCCGCCCAGCGACACCGGGACGTGGAAGAGCGACCCGGTGGTGGCACGCACGACCTTCGGATTGTAGGGATCGACGGTGCGCCCCGTGAGGACGACGGCATCGGCGCCCGCGGCATCCGCCGCCCGGATGATGGTGCCGAGATTCCCGGGGTCGCGCACCTCCTCGCAGATCGCCACGAGCCGAGGACCGGCGGCGAACACGTCGCGCACGGACGTCGGGAACTGTCGTGCGACCGCGACGACGCCCTGCGGGGTGACCGTGTCGGCCATCGCGTCGAGGACGGCCTCGGTCGAGTAGGCGACCTCGATCCCCGCTGCCGCAGCCGCGGCGCGCAGATCCACGTGCCGTTCCAGCGCGCTCGGCGTCGCGAAGAGCTCGACGATCGCCTCGGGCCGGTACGCGAGCGCTTCGCGGACCGCTTGAGGGCCCTCCAGGAGGAACAGCCCCGTCTCGGACCGCGCGCTGCGCTTGGTGAGCTTCGCGACGGCGCGCACGCGCGGGGAGCGCGGGTTCTCGAGCACGCGTCCAGTCTAGGGTCGGCCCCTGCCCTGTGCCGGAGCGGGCGCCGTGAAACGCCGAAGGGCGCCCTCCGCTCGGAGGGCGCCCTTCGGACGGTGCGTTACGCCGACACCTTGGCGGCGTTCACGTCGCTGGGCAGCGCGTTCTTCGCCGTCGCGACGAGCGACGCGAACGTCGCCGGCTCGTGCACGGCGAGCTCGGCCAGGATGCGGCGGTCGACCTGGACGCCCGCGAGGCCGAGGCCCTGCATGAAGCGGTTGTAGGTGAGGCCGTTCTGGCGGCTCGCGGCGTTGATGCGCTGGATCCACAGACGACGGAAGTCGCCCTTGCGCTTGCGGCGGTCGCGGTACGCGTAGACGAGCGAGTGGGTGACCTGCTCCTTCGCCTTGCGGTAGAGGCGCGACCGCTGGCCACGGTAACCCGAGGCGCGATCGAGGATGGTACGACGCTTCTTCTGGGCGTTGACGGCCCGCTTGACTCTAGCCATTTCTTGTCTTCCTCACGTGGGTCGGCGCGCTCAGCGGCCGAGGAGCTTCTTCGCGACCTTGGCGTCGCCCGGGGCGAGCACCTGCTCCTGCGACAGACGGCGGGTGCGCTTGGTGGGCTTGCCCTCGAAGTTGTGGCGCAGGTTGGCCTGCTGCTTCATGAGCTTGCCGGTGCCGGTGATCTTGAAGCGCTTCTTGGCACCCGAGTGGGTCTTCTGCTTCGGCATGTCGGTTTCCTTCTGTGTTGTGTCCCGCGGACGGGAATCGTGGCGCCCTACTCGGCCGGAACCGGAGCGGGCTGCTCGTCAGTGGGGGTGTCGCCGCGGGCGGCCGAACGGGCGGCCTCCTTGTTCGCGGCACGCTGGGCGTTCTGCTCCGCCTTCGCCTCGGACTTGTTCTTGTGAGGCGCGATCACCATGACCATGTTGCGACCGTCGATCGTGGGGTTCGATTCGACGGTGCCGAACTCGGAGACATCCTCGGCGAACTTGCGAAGCAGGCGCACACCCAGTTCCGGACGCGACTGCTCGCGACCGCGGAACAGGATCATCGCCTTCACCTTGTCACCCGACTTGAGGAATCCCTCGGCGCGCTTGAGCTTGGTGGTGTAGTCGTGAGCCTCGATCTTGAGGCGGAACCGCACCTCCTTCAAGACCGTGTTCGCCTGATTGCGCCGGGCCTCCTTGGCCTTCTGCGCGGCCTCGTACTTGAACTTGCCGTAGTCCATGATCTTGACCACGGGGGGCTTCGAGTTCGGGGCCACCTCGACGAGATCGAGGTCGGCCTCCTGGGCCAGGCGCAGCGCCACCTCGATGCGGACGACGCCGACCTGCTCACCTGCGGGACCGACGAGGCGGACCTCGGGGACGCGGATGCGGTCGTTGGTGCGGGGATCGCTGATGCGGAACTCCTCTTTCGTGCGGATGGGAGCCCACCGCGACACGCGGGAGTGCGCGTCGCGGGCGGAAGAGGTCGCACTCCACCCGCACGACGCCACAGCGCCGGCTTCGCACCCGGACTCCCGTGCGAGCGGGACGACCTCTCGCGGAGAGAGGCGGAGTGCGTGGACCCGGTAGCCTGGAGCGGCAAGCGCGGGTGGGATGTGATCCTCTTTCGACCGGAGCAAAACGCTCCGGAGCCCGCCATAGTCTAGCAGAGAGTGCGACGTGGACACGATTCGAGATGAGGGACGGGACTCCGGGCGCCACGCGCGCTGGGAGGAGCGGGAACGAGCGGCGGAGTCGGCGACTCGCGACATCGCCGAGGTCGGCGCCGTCGAGGTCATCACGACGACCGCGGTGCACCTGATGAGCGCCGCCGCGGTCAAGGTCGGACTCGCCGACGACCCGGGCGCGCAGCTCGACCTCGACGAGGCGCGCAAACTCATCAACGCGCTCGCGGGACTCGTCTCCGCCGGCGCCCCCGAGATCAGCGACATGCACGCCCGCTCGCTCCGCGACGGCCTGCGCTCGCTCCAGCTCGCATTCCGCGAGGCGTCGGTCATCCCCGACCCGATCGGGCAGGGTCCCGGCGAGAAGTGGACCGGCCCCGTCACGTGACGCGCGGGCGGCAGCCGGCCGTCAGCGGCGGAGCTTGACGGACAGCGAGTCGACCAGCACCGCGATGCGGTCATCGGCGGCCCAGCGCCGCGCGAGCCGCTGCAGCACCGCGTCGAGCTCCTCGCGGTCCAGCCCGTCGATGAGCCGCAGCTGCACCACCAGCTCCGGCCCGCGCAGTCGGGCACCGGGGTCGCCGGGGGCGACCGCGAGGTCGATGATCGCGAGCTCGGCGGCCACACTCGCCTGGAGGGCGGTGAACACCTCGGGCGAGAGGAAGCTGGGCTCCCACGCGACGCCTTGGCCGATCGCCCAGACGGCCGGACGCCGGAGCACGAACTCGGTGGCCGACCCGGGGTCGATGACGATCATGTCCGTGTCGTCGTCCGCCGCAGCCAGTGCGGTGCGCACGCCCTCGGCGGGAACGGGCCGGGCGGCGGCATCCCAGCGCGCCATGGCATCGACCGACGTGAACACGGGCAGCACCCGCCTCCCGTCCGGAGCGGCGACGCTCACGATCGAGAGCTCCTGCGTCTTGTCGACGGCGAGTCCGTGCGGCCCGATGCCCGCGGCACCCTTCTCCGCGATCAACGGGATGAGCAGACGCGCGGATCGATATGCGTCGACGACGGCCACCTGGTCGGCGAGGCCCGAATGGAACGCCTCGAGCGCCGCCAGCAGGGCCGGGTCGGCGCGCCCGTCGTCGTTCCCGTGCGGATTGGCCGGGAAGCGGCGGCCGGCCCACGGCACTCCCGCTGAATCGGCGGCCCCTCCGCCGGCGGGCGGCTCGTCAGCCGCGTGCGACATCCAGCGCCTCCGCCAGGGTGAACGCCCCCGCGTAGAGCGCCTTGCCCACGATCGCGCCTTCGACCCCCACGGGAACGAGCTCGCGGAGGGCGGCGATGTCGTCGAGGCTCGAGATGCCGCCCGACGCGACGATCGGCTTGGGCGTGCGTGCAGCCATCTCGCGCAGCAGATCGAGGTTCGGGCCCTTGAGCGTGCCGTCCTTCGTCACGTCCGTGACCACGTACCGGCTGCAGCCTGCGTCTTCGAGTCGGTCGAGAACGGTCCACAGGTCACCGCCGTCGCGCGTCCACCCGCGCGCGGCCAGGGTCGTGCCGCGGACGTCGAGTCCGACCGCGACGACCTCGCCGTAGCGCGCGATCACGTCGGCGGCCCACTCCGGATTCTCCAGCGCCGCGGTGCCCAGGTTGATGCGCGATGCTCCGGACTCCAGCGCAGCGTCCAGCGACGCGTCGTCGCGGATGCCCCCGGAGAGCTCCACCTGGACGCCCTTGACCTGCTTGATGACGCGACGCAGGACCCCCGCGTTGCTTCCGCGGCCGAAGGCGGCGTCGAGGTCGACGAGGTGCACCCACTCAGCGCCCTGACGCGCCCACTCCACCGCCGCGTCGACGGGATCGCCGTAGCTCGTCTCGCTGCCCGCCGCCCCTTGCGTCAATCGCACGGCCTTCCCGTCGGCGACGTCGACAGCAGGGAGCAGGACCAGTTCGGGCGTGGCGGCGAAGTCGCTCATGACTCTCTTCCGAGGGGGGCTCGTGCGGAACGTTCGTCCGCTCTCAGCGGTGCGGATGGCACGAGGTCACAGGCTAGTGGGCGCGAGGCCGTCGATCCAATTGGACAGCAATCGGATGCCCGCCTCGCCGGACTTCTCCGGGTGGAACTGCGTGGCCGACAGCGGGCCGTTCTCGACGGCGGCGAGGAAGCGCGTGCCGTACTCGCACCAGGTGAGGCGCGGAACCGGGAAGGGCGGCTCCATCGGCAGGCTCCACGCGTGCGCGGCGAACGAGTGCACGAAGTAGAAGCGCTCCTCCTCGATCCCGGCGAACAGCCGCGATCCCGCATCCGGCTCCACGGTGTTCCATCCCATGTGCGGGAGGACCGGTGCGTCCACCTCCGTCACGACGCCGGGCCACTGGCCCATGCCCTCCGTGTCCACGCCGCGCTCGACGCCGCGGCCGAACAGCACCTGCATCCCCACGCAGATGCCGAGGACCGGCCGGCCGCCGGCCAGTCGTCGGTCGATGACCTCGTCGCCACGGCTCGCGCGGAGGGCGGACATGACGGCGTCGAACGCGCCGACGCCGGGCACGACCAGTCCGTCCGCCTCGAGGGCCAGGGTCCGGTCGGACGTCAGGCGCGCGTCGGCACCGGCGGCGGCGAGAGCCTTGACAGCCGAGTGGACGTTGCCCGAGCCGTAGTCGAGCACGGCGACCAGCGGCCTGCTGGTCACAGAGCACCCTTCGTGCTGGGGATGCCGACCACCTGCGGGTCGAACGACTTCGCCTGCCGGAACGCGCGGGCGAACGCCTTGTACTCCGCCTCCGCGATGTGATGGGGGTCGCGGCCGGCGAGCACGCGGATGTGCGTCGTGAGCCGCGCGTGGAACGAGATGGCCTCGAACGTGTGCCGCACCAGCGAGCCGGTGAAGTGGCCGCCGATCAGGTGCAGCTCGAAGCCGGCGGGCTCGCCGTCGTGGACCAGGTAGGGGCGGCCGCTGACGTCGACGACCGCCTGGGCGAGCGCGTCGTCGAGCGGGACGAGGGCGTCGCCGTAGCGCGAGATGCCGGCCTTGTCCCCCAGCGCTTCGCCGATGGCGCTGCCGAGCACGATCGAGACGTCCTCGACCGTGTGGTGCACGTCGATAGCGGTGTCGCCGGAGGCGCGCACAGTCAGATCGGTGAGTGAGTGCTTCGCGAACGCCGTGAGCAGGTGGTCGAAGAACGGGACGCTCGTGTCGATGTGACTTGCGCCTGTGCCGTCGAGGTCGAGCTCGAGTTCGACCGTGGACTCGCTGGTCGCCCGCCGCCGGGATGCCGTGCGTGAGGGGGCCGTCATCATGAGCCCGATCCTATCGATGCCAAGGCGTCCAGGAACGCCGTGGTCTCCTCTTCGGTACCCGCCGTCACGCGCAGGCTGTGCGGAATCCCGACATCGCGGATCAACACGCCGCGGTCGCACAGGCCCTGCCAGGTGGCGGCCGGGTCGTCGACACCGGAGAACAGGACGAAGTTCGTCCAGCTCTCGAAGGGCTGGAAGCCCAGGGCCGACAGGGTCGCAGAGATGCGGTCGCGCTGCGCGACGATGTCATCCACCATGGCCAGCATCGTCGACGCGTGCCGCAGGGCCGCGGTGGCCGCCGCCTGCGTGAGAGCGCTCAGGTGGTACGGAAGCCGGACGAGCCTCAGCGCGTCGACGATCGCGGGATCCGCGGCGAGGTAGCCCACCCGAGCGCCGGCGAAGGCGAACGCCTTGCTCATCGTGCGCGACACGACGAGCCGCTCGCGGCCCGGGAGGAGGGTCAATGCCGACCGCTCATCGCGCGGGGCGAACTCCGCGTATGCCTCGTCGACGACGACGATCCCGCGCGACGCGGCGTAGACGGCCTCGATCACTTCGATCGGCAGCGGCGTGCCCGTCGGGTTGTTCGGCGCGCACAGGAAGACGACATCCGGGTCGGCGTCCGCGACCTGTGCAGCGGCGGAGTCGGGGGTGAGGACGTAGTCGTGGCCACGATCGCCCGCCAGCCAGGTCGCGCCCACGCCGCGGGTGAGCAGCGGGTACATCGAGTAGGTCGGCGAGAAGCCCATGGCCGTCCGCCCCGGTCCGGCGAAAGCCTGGAGCACGTGCTGGAGCACCTCGTTGGAACCGTTGCCCGCCCAGATCTGATCGCGCGCGAGGCCGTGACCGAGATAGTCGGCGAACCCCTCGCGAAGTGTCGTGAACTCGCGATCGGGGTAACGGTTGACGTCGCGAAGAGCTCGCGCGATCGAGTCGAGGATGTCGTCCGCGACCTCTCCGGGAACCGGATGGGTGTTCTCGTTCACGTTCAGGGCGACGGGCAGGGCAGCCTGCGGAGCTCCATACGGAGTCATGCCCCGCAGATCTTCTCTCAGAGGCAAGTCTTCTAATCGAGGGCTCACTCGACCATCGTAAGACGGCGACCGGTCGCCGCGGCTCGCCGTCCCGCGCCGGCCGGACTCAATGCGACGGAGCGTATTCCGCGGGAATGGCGAGCTTCTCCCCCGGGGTGACGACGACGCCGTCGAGCGCGTTCAGGTGGACGATGGCGTCGACGACGTCGCGCGGGTCGGCGCCGGGCGCCACCGTCTCGGCGATCGACCACAGCGAGTCGCCCGCACCGACCGTCACGGTGGTGAAGGACCCTGACGACGCGCCCGCCTCATGGGACGCGAGAGCCGCGCCGCCGCCGATCACCGCGGCGGCGATCGCAACGGCCACCGGGAACGCAACGATGCCGGTGAGGACGCGGCGCCCACGACGAGTCAACCGCAGGCGCGTGGCGGGGAGCCCGGTTGCGATTCCGATCGTGGTCATGTCTGCCTCCTGATGTGCGTTGAGAGGTTCGGGTCGGGCGCTCGGCCGGGAGAACCCGACCCGAATCTCTTTTCCGAAGCTATCTTCGGTTCTGTACGATGTCAACTGGGAGCCGTTTCGGAAAGCGATCGAACGCGACACGCGATGCGTTGCCCTCGATCCCTTCTCGATGCGGATACCGTTTCGATAGGGACACCCCACCACGGACCTCCGACATTCGAAGAAGCTGCCATCGCGAGATGGCCGGAACGGGAGCAGACATGAGCGACGCGTCGCACGGCACCACGGGCGCTGCGAGCCGGGAGCGACCGCAGACGCGGCGGCGCCGGAGCCTGAGCGACAAGCAGCTCGCCATCCTGGAAGTCATCCAGCGATCGATCGCTCGCCACGGCTACCCCCCGAGCATGCGGGAGATCGGCGACGCGGTCGGCCTCAAGTCGCTCTCGAGCGTGACCCACCAGCTCAATCAGCTGGAGCTGAGCGGCTATCTCCGCCGGGACGCCGGAAAGACGCGCGCCATGGAGGTCCTGATCGATCTGCCGGGGAGTGCGGCGGAGAACCCCGCCGACTCCGCACCGAGCGTCGGCGACGCGGCCCTCGTCCCGCTCGTCGGACACATCGCGGCCGGAGTGCCGATCACCGCAGAGCAGCAGGTGGAGGAGATCTTCCCCCTCCCCCGTCAGCTCGTCGGCAAAGGCGACCTGTTCATGCTCAAGGTGCAGGGCGAGTCGATGATCGATGCCGCGATCTGCGACGGCGACTGGGTCGTCATCCGCTCGCAGGCGACCGCGGACAACGGCGACATCGTGGCCGCGATGCTCGACGGCGAGGCGACCGTGAAGACGTTCCGCCAGCGCGACGGCCACACCTGGCTGCTCCCCCGCAACTCGGCCTTCGAGCCGATCCTCGGCGACGACGCGGTCGTCCTCGGCAAGGTCGTCGCCATCCTCCGCGCCATCTGAGCGGTCGTCCCAGGGTCGGCCGTCCGCAGGATCCACCCCTGCGGACCGCGGGTCCGGTGCAGAATGGGGCGCGGCAGACGAGCGAGAGGCGGCGACCGTGCCCGACATGACTGGCGATCCATCCGCGGAACTGGAGCAGCGGGTCCGCGAACTCGAAGAGGAGAACGCCCGCCTCGTCGCGGCAACCGGATCGTCGGCGACGGAAGCAGTCGCAAGGACGGGACGCCGACCGAGGCGGGGCTGGTGGCGAGCACCCCTGTCTGCTCTCTGCATCATCGTGGCGGCGGTCCTCGTGCCCGTCTCGGTCGTCGCCGCGTGGGCGCGGGCCGAGCTGGTGGACGAGGACCGCTTCGTCGCGATGCTCGGACCGCTCGCGCGGGAGCCCTCCGTCCAGCAGCTCGTGATCGACCAGACCATGGCGGCGATCGAGCAGAAGGCCGACTTCGAGCAGATCACGGGCAGCGTCATCGACGGCGTGGCGGGCCTCGGCCTTCCGCGACGCGCTGCGGACGCGCTCGACCTGCTCCGCCAGCCCGCCGCTGACGGACTCCGCGACCTCGTGCAGAACGCGGTGACCGGCATCGTCGAGTCCGATGCCTTCGCGAACACGTGGACGACCGCGGTGCGCGGCGCGCACCGGGTCCTGACGACGACGGCGATGTCGGACGGGGGCGGGATCGTGGTGCTGACCGACGATGGGCTGGGCGTCGAGCTCGGGCCGATCGTCGAACAGGTGAAGTCCGGGCTGACCGAGCGCGGCTTCGGCGTGGCGCGTCTCATCCCGTCCGTCGACCGGACGATCATCATCGGCGACGGCCAGGCGGTCGTGACGACGCGGCTCGTCTACGGCGTCGCCGTCGCCGTCGGCACCTGGCTGCCGTTCGTCACGCTCGCCCTGTTCGTCGTCGGCATCTTCATCGCCCGGCGCCGCAGTCTCGCCACCGTCGGGTCGGGTCTCGCCGTCGCCGTCGGCGGCGCCTCCCTGGCCCTGGGCCTCGGCGTGGGTGCTCTCGGCGTCACGAGTGCCGCGCAGAACCTCGACCTTCCCCCCACGCCGTTCGGTGTGGTCTACGCCGCCCTCGTGTCCGACATGGAGCACACCGCCGGCGTGGTCGCGATCGTGGGCGTGTTCGTCGCGATCCTCGGATGGGCGCTCGGCGGGTCCGTGTCGGGAAGGCGGCTGCGCGCCGTCATCGGCGGGGTGAACACGAGCGCTCGCGGGGCGCTGGCCGCCCGTGGCCTGGACACCGGCCGTTTCGGCGATGTCCTCTGGCGCGCGCGGACGCTGGTCCGAGGGCTGGTGATCGCCCTCGCCGTGGTGTGGCTGCTCTTCCTCCGGCCGCTCTCGGTCGGGGACATCGCCGTCGTCGTCCTCACCACGCTGGCCGTCGCGTGGATCCTGGAGATCCTGCAAAGGCGGCCGGGCGAGCAGCCGTCCACGGTTGATGCCGCGTCGGGCGACGGGGAGGGCAACCTGCGGGAGGCCGACGCGGGCGCCGGGAGAGCCCTCCCCGACTAGCGTGGGAGGCATGTCCTCCGCACTCCCGTTCGGCTCGTGGCCCTCCCCTGTGACGGCGGAGGCGGTGGCCGCCGCATCACCCCGGATCGACGGGGCGCGCTTCGTCGGCGACGAGATCTGGTGGGGCGAATCTGTGCCATCGGAGGGCGGCCGCACGACCGTGCGGCGGCGGGGCCGCGACGGGGAGGTCGGGCAGGTCCTGCCCGCACCGTGGAACGCGGGTTCCCGGGTGCACGAGTACGGCGGCGGCGCATGGACCGCATCCGACGACGGGATCCTGTGGTTCGTCGAGAAGTCGGATCAACGCGTGTGGGAGCTGGCTCCCGGCCGCGATCCCCGTCCGCTCACGCCCGCCGAGGGTGGTATGCGCTTCGGCGGTCTGGTGTTCCAACGCGGCCGGCTGCTCGCCGTCCGTGAGTCGCACGTCGGATCGGGCGCGCCTGCGCGCGACATCGTCGAGATCTCGACCGACGGTCGGGGCGTGAGGACAGTCGTGTCCGGCAGCGACTTCGTGGCGCACCCGGAGGTGTCGCCCGACGGCGAGCGCCTCGCCTGGATCGCGTGGAACCACCCCGACATGCCGTGGGACCGTACCCGCCTACGGGTCGGGCGGCTCGAGGACGGCGGGGTCACGGAGTGGTCCGAGGTCGCCGGGGGCGACACGGCTCCGCTCCAGCCGCTGTGGTCGGACGCAGACAGCCTCGTGTACGCCGACGACCCCACCGGCCGCTGGAACCTGTGGAGTGCGGACGTAACCGCAGGCGGCAGCGCACTCCCGGTGGCCCCGGCACCCGCCGACACCGGGGGCGCGGTCTGGGTGCTGGGGACACGATGGTTCCGCCTGCTGGAGGACGGACGCATCGTCGCGGTCCGCACACAGGGCGGCGACAGCGTCGTGCTCATCACGCCGGCGGAGGACCAGGGCAGCGCGGCCGGCGTCACGGCCCTGCCGGTCGACGTCGCGACGAACACATCGATCGACGACGTGCGCGGAACCCGCGCGTTGATCACGGCCGCCGGCGTCGATGGTCCGCCGGCCGTCTGGCTCGTCGATGTCGACGCCCCCGATCAGGCGGAGCGGGTCGTGGGAGGCGCGTCGTCCTGGAGTTCCGAGTGGCTGCCGCGCGCCCGCGACGTCGTTTTCGAGGGCCCCCGCGGCCCGGTGCACGCGATCGACTACCCGCCGACGAACCCTCACACGACAGGGCCGGCAGGCGAGCGTCCCCCGTATCTGGTGATGGTGCACGGCGGCCCTACCGCCCACGTCGCCGCCGCACCGTCGGGGAAGGTCACGTTCTTCACGAGCCGCGGCATCGGTGTGCTCGACGTGAACTACGGCGGCTCGACAGGCTACGGTCGCGCCTACCGCGAACGCCTGCGCGGGCAATGGGGTGTGGTCGACGTCGAGGATGTCGCCGCAGCCGCCACCGGGCTCGCTGCCGAGGGCGTTGCCGACCCCGCGCGGCTCGTCGTCGAGGGCGGCTCAGCGGGGGGCTGGACGGTGCTCGCGGCGCTCACCGACACCGACGTGTTCACCGCCGGGATCTCCCGCTACGGCGTGGGGGACGCGCGGGCGCTCGCCGCCGACACGCACGATTTCGAGGCGCGCTACCTCGATGGGCTCATCGGGCCCCTGCCGGACGCGGAGTCGCTGTACGTGCAGCGTTCGCCGCTCTCCCGACCCGAGCGTTTCCGCGTCCCGGTCCTCCTCCTCCAGGGTGCGGACGACCCGGTCGTGCCGCCTGCGCAATCCGAGGCGATCCGCGACGCCCTCGCGGCGCGTGGCATCCCTCACGCCTACGTGCTCTACGAGGGCGAAGGGCACGGATTCCGTCGCAGGGAGACCGTGATCGACGCGCTCGAGAAGGAGCTCGCGTTCCTCGGAGCGGTCTTCTCGTTCGAGACGCCGGGGGTGGCTCCGCTCGAGCTCCACCCGCGGGACCCGGAGGATCGTCTCAGCGCGTGAACGGCGCCAACTCGGCCGCGAGTCGCTCGGACACGTAGGCGTGGATCGCGGTGCCGTCGGCCTCGTGCGTCTGCGACACGATCATGCCGGTCTCGTGCGCCGCCGACACCAGGTCACCGCGGTCGTACGGGACGATCGCGTGCACCTCGACTGCGGGAAGGGGCAGCGCCTCCTCGACGGCGGCGCGCAGCGCGTCGAAGCCCTCCCCCGTGCGCGACGAAACGAACAGCGCGCGCGGCTCGAGGCCGCGCAGGACGAGACGGGTGTCGTCGTCCACGAGATCGGCCTTGTTGAAGACCACGAGCTCGCGCGTGTCCCGGGCGCCGACATCGCCGATCACGTCGCGAACCGTCTGCAGCTGGGCAGCCGGATCGGGATGGGAACCGTCGACGACGTGGACGATCAGGTCCGCGTCGCGGACCTCCTCCAGCGTGGAACGGAATGCCTCGACCAGTTGGTGCGGCAGATTGCGGACGAATCCGACGGTATCGGTCATCGTGTACACGCGGCCGTCCGTCGTGGCCGACCGCCGCACCGTCGCGTCCAGGGTGGCGAAGAGCGCGTTCTCGACGAGCACCCCGGCGCGCGTCAGCCGGTTCAGCAGGCTCGACTTCCCCGCATTCGTGTAGCCGGCGATCGCCACCGAGGGGATGGTGTTGCGGCGGCGCTCCGCGCGCTTCGCGTCGCGGGCGGGCTCGAAGTCCCGGATCTGCCGGCGCAGCTGTGCCATGCGCGTGCGGATGCGGCGGCGGTCGAGCTCGATCTTCGTCTCACCCGGACCGCGGGAGCCCATACCGGCACCCCCGGCGCCGACCTGTCCACCGGCCTGCCGACTCATCGAGTCGCCCCAGCCGCGCAGGCGCGGAAGGAGGTATTCGAGCTGGGCGAGCTCCACCTGGGCCTTGCCCTCGCGGCTCTTGGCATGCTGGCTGAAGATGTCGAGGATGACCGTCGTGCGATCGATGACCTTCACCTTGACGACGTCTTCGAGTGCGCGGCGCTGGCTGGGGGCGAGCTCGGTGTCGGCGATGACCGTGTCGGCACCGACCGCCGCGACGATGTCGCGCAACTCCTGCGCCTTGCCGCGGCCGACGTAAGTGGCCGGGTCGGGATGCGGTCGCCGCTGCAGGACGCCGTCGAGGACGACCGCGCCGGCCGTCTCGGCCAGGGCGGACAGTTCGCGCAGGGAGTTCTCCGCGTCCTCGGTCGCCCCCTGGGGATGCACGCCCACGAGCACGACGTTCTCGAGTCTCAGCTGGCGGTACTCGACCTCGGTGACGTCCTCGAGCTCCGTCGAGAGACCGGGCACGCGCCGAAGGGCGGCGCGCTCCTCGCGGTCCCACTGGTCGCCGTCGGTGTCGGCGCGCGACACCGTGGTCGAGTCCTGCAGCGCCTGCGCGGCGCCGAAGACGCGCACGCCCGCGTGCGCCCCGGCGTTGGCCAGGACGCGATCGACCGCATCGGTCGATGACGCCGTCACGGGTGCACCGACGACGTCGTCCGCGATGGGGGTTTCCGACATGTCTTCCTTCCAGGATGCCGCAGCCCTCTCCCTTCGGACAGAGCCGTCCGGGCATCCGTAAACTCTAGCCTCCCGCCCGGGCGAGCGTCTCCGCTACGCTCGTGATCCATGGGGAGTGACCACTACTTCAGTGCGTCTCCTGCCAGTCCCGAGAACCTCCGCGTCGTGCGCGTACGGCTGGCCGGGCGCGACATCGACGTCACCACCGCCGGCGGAGTCTTCAGTCCTGACCGCGTCGACGCCGGCACCGAGGTCCTCCTCGCCAACACGCCGCCCCCTCCGCCGGGCGGACATCTGCTCGACCTCGGATCCGGGTGGGGACCGATCGCGTTGACGGTCGCGATGCAATCGCCCCACGCCACCGTGTGGGCCGTGGACGTGAACGAACGGGCACTGGACCTGGTACGGCGAAATGCCCAGTCGCTGGGCCTCGATAACGTCAACGCGGTGACTCCCGACGATGTTCCCGATGACGTCATGTTCCGCGGCATCCGGTCCAACCCGCCGATCCGGGTCGGCAAGAACGAGCTGCACGGGCTGCTCGAACGCTGGATCCCGCGGCTGGACGAACGCAGCGACGGCTGGTTCGTCGTGCAGCGCAACCTGGGCTCGGACTCGCTGCAGCGATGGCTCGCTGCGACGTTCGCGCACGGATACAGCGTGCACCGCACCGCCACAGGCCGCGGCTACCGGGTCCTGAAGGTCCGTCGGCACGGCTCGGTCCCGACGGGCGCGATCCCGCTCCCCTGATCCTGGCCGCGTGCGCCTCAGGCCAGCGCGACCTCGCCGGAGAAGACGAGTGTCGCAGGGCCGGAGAGCAGCACGTGCCCGTCGACCATCCGCACGCCGAGGACTCCGCCGGGGACCTCCACCCGCCATCGATCCGGAGCCGCAGCGCCGGCCCAGTGGCGCACCGCGAGCGCAGCGGCGGCCACACCCGTCCCGCAGCTGAGGGTCTCCCCCACGCCGCGCTCGAACACCCGCATGCGGATCATCCCGACGCCGTCGCGGACCAGCGGATCGGCCGGGACGACGAACTCGACGTTGGCTCCGCGCGGCGGCTCCGGTGCGAGCTGCGGCGCGTAGGTCAGATCGAGCCCTTCGAGCTCGTCATGCGAGGGCAGGGCGACGACCACATGGGGATTGCCCACGTCGACGCCGAGCCCGGGGCGCGCGACCGGCAGTCCCTTCGCCCGCACGAGGGGCTCATCGGGCTCGATGCGGAAATGACCGAGATCCACTTCGAACCCCAGATCGCTGTGCGTCATCGGAAGCGGCCCGTTGCGCGTGCCGATCAGGATCGTCTCGGTGTCGGCGAGCGTGGCCAGCCCGGAGTCGAGCAGGTAGCGCAGGTAGACGCGGATGCCGTTGCCGCACATCTCCGCCGGGGACCCGTCCGCGTTGCGGTAGTCCATGAACCACTCCGCGCCTGCGGCCGCGGCATCCGCACCCTCGGGGATCGCGCGAGAGCGCACCACGCGCAGGATCCCGTCCGCGCCGATGCCGAATCGCCGGTCGCAGAGCGCTGCGACCTGATCGTCGGCCAGTGCGAGGAGGCCGTCCTCATCGGGGACGATCACGAAATCGTTGCCCGTGCCGTGACCCTTCGTGAAGGCGATGGTCTGCGGCATCCCCTCAGTCTATGGTCGCCGGACGCGACCACGACCGACCCGTGGGCTGGGATGAACCGGGAAAGCGCGGCGGTCATCGCGACAGCGCGGCGACAGCGTCCCGAAAGTGCGGCACCGCATGCTGAGTCCCGACTTCCGGATCTTCCCTGGACAACGAAAGGATCCCCATGAACCCCACCACCGACTGGGCCGTCGAGGCCGAGGGATTGGTGAAGGTGTTCGGTCAGAACCGCGCCGTCGACGGTGTCGACCTGCGCGTGAAGACCGGCACCGTGTACGGCGTCCTCGGCCCGAACGGCGCGGGCAAGACGACGACGATCAACATGCTCGCAACTCTCATGCGGCCGGATGGCGGCACCGGCCGCATCTTCGGTCATGACGTGGTCCGCGAGCCGCAGATCGTGCGGCAGCTCATCGGCGTCACGGGACAGTTCGCCTCCGTAGACGAGACCCTGTCCGCCACCGAGAACCTCATCATCTTCTCCCGGCTGCTGGGGCTGTCGAGGGCCGAAGCCCGCGCGAAGTCCGTGGACCTGCTCGAGCGGTTCGGACTGACCGAGGCGGCCAAGCGCCCCCTCAAGAAGTTCTCCGGAGGCATGCGCCGGCGCCTCGACCTCGCCGCCTCGCTCATCGCCCAGCCGCCGCTGATCTTCCTCGACGAACCGACCACGGGCCTCGACCCGCGCACACGTGGCCAGATGTGGGACACGATCCGCGAGCTCGTCTCGACGGGATCCACGGTGCTGCTGACGACGCAGTACCTCGACGAGGCCGACCAGCTCGCCGACCGCATCGCGGTCATCGATCGCGGTCGGGTCGTCGCCGAGGGCACGTCCGACGAGCTGAAGGCGTCCGTCGGCACCTCGAGCCTCCAGCTGCGCCTCGCGGACACCGCGGACACCGGGGACGCCCTCCGCGCCATCGAGCAGGTGCTCGGCGTCCGTGGCACCCTCTCGCCCGAGGCGTCGCGGATCACCGCGCCGATGACGGATGCCGACCGTGTCGCCGACCTGCTGATCACCCTCCGCGAGGCGGGGATCCACATCACCGAGATGAGCGTGCAGAAGCCCACGCTCGACGAGGTCTTCTTGACCATCACCGGCCACGAGGCCACCGACCAGACCGAGACCCAGAAGGAGGAGGTGCCCGCATGACCGCCCTCGCCCCTGCGCCCGCCCGGATCGTCCCGGCGTCGGAGCGCACGTTGAAGAACCGCACCAGCATCGCGGACACCGTCGCGAACACGTTCACGATGGCCTATCGCGGTCTGGTGAAGATCCGCCGCACGCCCGAGCAGCTGGTGGACGTCACCGTCCAGCCGATCATCTTCACGCTGATGTTCGCGTACATCTTCGGCGGCGCGATCGCCGGGAACGTGCAGAACTACCTGCCCGCGCTGATCCCCGGGATCCTCGTCCAGACGGTCATCACGACGTCGGTCGTCACGGGCGTGCAGCTGCGCGAAGACATGGACAAGGGCGTGTTCGATCGGTTCCGCTCACTGCCGATCGCCCGGATCGCCCCCCTGTCCGGCGCACTGCTGGCCGACACGGTGCGCTACGCGATCGCCACCACGCTGACGTTCGTGATGGGGTACATCATGGGCTACCACCCGGCGGGCGGGATCGGGAACGTCGTGCTGGCCGGCCTCCTGGTCATCGCGTGCTCGTGGGCGATCAGCTGGATCTTCGCGTTCTTCGGCGTCATCGCACGGACCGCCTCCAGCGTTCAGGGCATCTCGATGCTCATCCTGTTCCCGCTCACGTTCCTCTCGAACGCCTACGTCCCGGTGGACTCGCTGCCGAGCTGGCTCCAGTGGTTCGTCAACATCAATCCGATCTCGCACCTGGTCACCGCCGTGCGCGAGCTCGCGAACAACGGCGCCGTCAGCGGTGACCTGTGGATCTCCCTGCTCGGTGCCGCGGTCATCGTCGCCGTCTTCGCTCCGCTCACCGTGCGGGCCTACATGCGCAAGGCGTGACGCACAGGAGCGGGTCCGGGTGGCGTCGCCGTCCGGACCCGCTCCGCGTCTCCGCCGCGTTCTGCGGTTCCACATGCCTGCCCGCGCGGGTGAGACGTCAGTCCGGGATGAGACGCTTCCCGGTCATTCCGATGTCGAAGCGCTCGTAGCCCAGCGCGTCGTAGAACCCGAACACGCCCTCGTTCCCCGGTCGCACCATGAGCTGCACCTTCGGACAGCCGAGAGCGACCAGGCGCGCCTCCGCCTCATCGACGAGCGCGCGCCCAATTCCCTCTCCACGTCTGTCTGAGGCGCTGGCGAGGTAGTAGAGCCAGCCGCGGTGGCCGTCGTAGGCGGCCATCACCGTGCCGACGATGCGGCCGCCGTCGTCGGCGACGAGGAGGAGGTCTGCCGCCACCGCGGCATGCCGCTCGATGTCCTTGCGCGGATCGTTCCACGGGCGGGTGATGCCCGCTTCGTGCCACAGACCGACGATGTGGTCGATGTCGTCGGCGACGGCGGAGCGGATGACGGGGGCCATCTGCTCACTCTGCCATCAGGGTCGCGACGTCGACGTCGGGAGACACCCACCGGACATCCCCGTACCGGCGGAACCACGACACCTGGCGACGCGCATATCGGCGCGTGAGTGCCTGCGTGCCGGCGATCGCCTCCGCCTCGCTCAGCTCGCCCTCCAGCTGCGCGAGCGCCTGCGCGTAGCCGATCGCGCGGCGGGCGGTGACGCCGTCCTCGAGCCCCCGGCCGCGGAGCCCGCTCACCTCGTCGAGCAGGCCGGCAGCCCACATCTGCTCGACGCGCCTGTCCAGACGCGGAACCAGCACATCCCGCGGCAGTTCCACGCCGATCAGTCGGCTCGCCGGATGTGCGAGGACCGGCGCTTCCGGCAGGGAAGCCCCGTGCGTGGCTTCGCCCTGCGCGAGCACCTCGAGCGCGCGGACGAGCCGCCGCCCGTTGCGCGGGTCGATGCGTCGGGCGGTCTCGGGGTCGCGCTCCCGCAGGCGCGCGAACAGCACGCCGGGTCCGTCGCGATCGAGATCGGCCTCCAGCTCCGCGCGGGTCCGCTCGTCCCGTGGCGGGAAGCGGAAGTCGTAGAGCACGCTGGAAACGTACAGCCCTGACCCGCCGACGAGCACCGCGTCCGCTCCGCGAGAGTTGATGTCGTCGATGGCGGCTCGGGCGCCCCGCTGGTACCACGCTACGGCAGCGTCTTCGGTCACATCGAGGACGTCCAGCATGTGATGGGCGATCCCCCGGCGCTGGTTCGGAGCGAGCTTGGCAGTCCCGATGTCCATGCCCCGGTACAGCTGCATCGCGTCGGCGTTCACGATCTCGGCCGCACGCCCCCGGCGCCGCAACTCCTCTGCGAGGCGCAGCGACAGGTCGGTCTTCCCGGTACCGGTCGCACCGATCACCGCCCACAGCAGGGGTGTCTCGGTGGCTCCCGCCTCAGCGCGCTGTGCGTCGCCGGCACCACCGCGTGTCGGAGGGGTTCCGCTCACACGCCGATGCGCAGTGTCGGCAGTCCCAGCGACACGGGCCGCGTCGCTCCGGCATCGGGCGCGGCGGGAATCGCGCAGGATTCCGCCTGCGTGCGGTCCCACGCGTCGCCCGCTCGCGTGCGACGGATACGCAGCGCAGCATCCTCCGCCATATCGGCGAGCAGATGGAACGGCGCCGCGTGCGTGACCGTCACCGTGACGACATCGCCCGGACGCGGCGCTGCGCCGCCGTCCGGCACCTCGAAGTGCACGAGGCGGTTGTCTTCGGCCCTCCCGGTGAGGCGATGTGTCGTGGCGTCCTTCTTGCCCTCGCCCATCGAGACCAGCACCTCGACCTCACGGCCGAGCTGCTTCTGGTTCTCTTCGAGGGAGATGCGCTCCTGCAGCGCGATCAACCGGTCGTAGCGCTCCTGGACGACGTGCTTGGGCACCTGATCCGGCATCGTGGCCGCCGGGGTGCCCTCGCGGACCGAGTACTGGAAGGTGAACGCGCTGGCGAATCGTGCCAGCTCGACGACGCGCATCGTGTCCTCGAAGTCCGCGTCGGTCTCACCGGGGAACCCCACGATGATGTCCGTGGAGATGGCCGCGTGCGGCATCCGGGCGCGGACGCGATCCAGGATGCCCAGAAAGCGGTCGCTCCGGTACGAGCGCCGCATCGCCCGGAGGATGCGGTCGCTGCCGGACTGCAGGGGCATGTGCAGCTGCGGCATGACCGCGCCCGTCTCCGCCATGGCGTCGATCACGTCGTCGGTGAACGCCGCGGGGTGGGGACTGGTGAACCGGATCCGCTCGAGGCCCTCGATCTCGCCCGCCGCGCGCAGGAGCTTGCTGAAGGCCTGCCGGTCGCCGAACTCGACGCCGTACGAGTTGACGTTCTGCCCCAGCAGCGTGACTTCGATCGCGCCGTCATCGACGAGCAGCCGGATCTCGTTGAGGATGTCACCTGGGCGTCGATCCTTCTCCTTGCCTCGCAGGCTCGGGACGATGCAGAACGTGCACGTGTTGTTGCAGCCGACCGAGATCGACACCCAGCCGCTGTACACCGAATCGCGCTTCGTCGGCAGCGTTGACGGGAAGACCTCGAGGGACTCCAGGATCTCGAGCTCAGCCTCGCCGTTGTGGCGCGCCCGCTCGAGGAGGGACGGAAGCGAGCCCATGTTGTGCGTGCCGAACACGACGTCCACCCACGGAGCCTTGTCGAGGACGGCTTCCTTGTCCATCTGGGCGAGGCAGCCGCCGACCGCGATCTGCATCCCCTCGTGGCGATCCTTCCGCGACTTCAGGTGCCCCAGCGTCCCATACAGTTTTCCGGCGGCATTGTCGCGGACGGCGCACGTGTTGATGACGACGACATCCGCCTCCTGCCCGTCGATCGCCCGCACGTAACCGGCACTCTCCAGCGAGCCCGACAGCCGCTCGGAGTCGTGAACGTTCATCTGGCAGCCGAAGGTGCGCACCTCGTACGTACGGGCCCGGCCGTCATCGGCCAGCGACGCGGACGAGGGCGCGATGATCGTCGGCGAGGAAATCGGGGTGGTCATGATGGCTGCCATTCTACGAGCCGATGACGGGCGCGAAGGTCGTCACGCTGGGGGCGCCGACACGCTGCGCGCCTATGATCGGTCGCCGGGATCCTCGAGTGCCTGCCGCGCCGCCGACACGGCCACCGGCGACGGGTAGCCGCGTCGCGAGAGCTGACCGACGAGACGGCGCAACGCGGTGTCGCGATCCAGGCGCCCCATGGACCGAGCCTTCCCACGGGCGAAGTCGAGCGCCCGCTCGAGATCGTCGTCCGGCAATACTCCCAGCGCGGCGTCCGCGACATCCTTCGGTATGCCGCGCTTGGCCAGTGTCTGGGCGATGACCTGTCTTCCCTGTCCCTTTCGCTCGACAGCGGAACGGACGAGCTGCTCCGCCAGGGCCGCATCGTCGACATAGCCGTGCCTTCTGAGCCCGCGAAGCAGCGCATCCGCGCTCTGCTCGTCAAGGGAGTGGCCGCGGATCACCGCGCGAACCTCCGCGTCCGACAGCGGACGGGCGCGCAGCTTCTTGAGCACGAGGTTCTCGACGGCCGCTGCATCCACCGACCTGCCGTCGTCATCCACACGCGCCGCCGCCGAAGAGGAAGCGTCCGGCGACGAGCTCTCTACGTCCTCATCCCACGTGGATCGCCACGTCGGCTCCGCCGTCGTCGCGGCGCCGAAGAGAGGGATGACGGGGGCGAGGCGCTCGCCCCCGTCATGACTATCCGTCGACATGGTGTCGCTCAGGCGGGCCGGCGCTTCGCGAGCTCGTCTTCGGTCTCCGCGACGACCTGCTTCGGCACCCCGATACCGAGCTTCGTCTTGATCTTCGTCTCGATCTCCGCAGCGATGTCGTCGTTCTTCAGGAGGAAGGTGCGCGCGTTCTCCTTACCCTGACCGAGTTGCTCGCCCTCGTAGGTGTACCAGGCACCCGACTTCTTCACGATCCCCTGATCGACGCCGAAGTCGATGAGGCTGCCTTCGCGCGAGATGCCCGTGCCGTAGAGGATGTCGAACTCCGCCTGCTTGAACGGCGGTGCCATCTTGTTCTTGACGACCTTGACCCGGGTGCGGTTGCCCACCGCGTCCGTACCGTCCTTGAGGGTCTCGATACGACGGATGTCGAGGCGCACCGACGCGTAGAACTTGAGCGCCTTGCCGCCGGCAGTCGTCTCGGGCGACCCGAAGAAGACTCCGATCTTCTCGCGCAGCTGGTTGATGAAGATCATCGTCGTGTTGGTCTGGTTCAGGCCACCGGTGAGCTTGCGCAGCGCCTGCGACATCAGACGCGCCTGGAGACCGACGTGCGAGTCGCCCATCTCGCCCTCGATCTCCGCTCGCGGCACGAGAGCCGCGACGGAGTCGATGACGACGAGATCGATCGACCCGGACCGCACGAGCATGTCGGCGATCTCGAGCGCCTGCTCCCCCGTGTCAGGCTGCGACACCAGCAGCTGATCGATGTCGACGCCGAGCTTCTGTGCGTAGTCGGGGTCGAGGGCGTGCTCGGCGTCGATGAACGCCGCGATGCCGCCCGCGCGCTGGACGTTCGCGATCGCGTGCAGCGTGAGCGTGGTCTTGCCCGAAGACTCCGGGCCGTAGATCTCCACGATCCTTCCGCGCGGCAGACCACCGACGCCGAGGGCGACATCGAGGGCGATCGAGCCGGTGGGGATCACCTCGACCGGAGCGCGCTCGTCGCTGCCCAGTCGCATGACGGAGCCCTTTCCGAACTGCCGGTCGATCTGGGCGAGGGCCGATTCGAGAGCCTTCTCGCGATCAGCGGGTGAGGGCATGGCGTGCTCCTTCTGCATAGCGTCCGTCCGCGGAGGATCCGCGGCCCGACGATTCCGTCGCCTGTAGGCTGTCGCGCTCCGGCCCGGCGGGCCGGCCTCTGCGACAAGGCGTGTGGTGTCGTTCGACGCTGTTCACGCTACGGACGGGCTCCGACATTCGACGGTGCCCCTTCCGCTCACGTGCACAGACGCCTCATCGACACCCGCTGTGCAGGAGCCTAGATGGGAATCGAACACATCTTCGACGACACGCCGTTCGTCGACGCGATGCACGAGCCGGTCTACCGGCGCGGGTCCAGCCGACCGGCACCGTGACGATGTGAAGGAGGAACGTCCATCTCCGCGCACAGCGCGAGCCATACCTCGCGGGGAGCGACTCCGAGATCCAGAGCTTCCACCGCCGTCCGATCTCCGAGGGCGGTCAGCACGAGATCGGAGACCAGAGCTCCGCTTCTCGAGCCGAACTCCTCCACCACCGCGCGATGGAACTCACTGCGGCGCATGACGGGAATGAACGCCCCGCGTCAGCGGAACGAGAGCTCGGGACCGACCTCGGCCACCAGGTCGTCGGGAACGACATCCGGGAAGGTCTGCAGACCCTCGAGCACGGAGATGCGGTCGCCGACCTCGCGCATGATCGTGGAGATCGGCACATCGAGGGCTTCGGCGACCGACGCGAGGATCTCGCTCGACGCCTCCTTCTGACCGCGCTCCACCTCGCTGAGGTAGCCGAGCGCCACGCTCGCGCGGCTCGCGACCTGTCGGAGGGTGCGACCCTTCTGCTGACGGAAGTCACGCAGAACTTCGCCGATCTCTTGACGTACCAGGATCATTTCGTGCCCCCTCCCCACCGTCGCTGCTCGCTGTCCGGGTGGATAACTGTACAACACCCGATGTGGCCAATCTAATCCCGCGCGCTGGGGAATGGGTGGGAATCGCCGAATGTAACGGACCCGAAACACGACGCGCCCGAGCGGCGATCAGAGCGCGTCGAGAGCCAGGCGGATCGCCCTCCTGGTGGCCTCGGCGCGGATCTCGTCTCGACCCCCCGCGAGCACGATCGACTCGACCCGCGTGCCCAGAGGGGTCGACACGCCGATGTGAACGGTGCCCACCGGCTGCCCGTCCGGAGAGTCGGGACCTGCGATACCGGTCGTGGAGATCCCGACATCGGCGCGAGTCGCCCCTCTGCCGAGCGCGATGCGCACGCCCTCGGCCATCTGACGGGCGACCTCGGGGTGCACCGGACCGTGCATCTCCAGCAACGCCGCGTCCACGCCGAGGAGAGCGTGCTTGAGGTCGGTCGCGTACGCGACGACCCCGCCGCGGACGTGGGCGGACGCCCCGGGCACGGCGACCAACGCCGCGACGACCATGCCGCCGGTGAGGGACTCCGCCACACCCACCGTCCACCCCAGTTCGCCGAGGCGGTGGAGGAGCCGTTCGGGGTCGGCACCGTGGCGGTCGACGACCAGCGTCGACTCCAGATCCTCCGCAGCGGCGGCGGCCGCGCGCGCCTCACGCCGACTGGTCATCGTGCGGCTCTGCCGCCCCGCGCCGCGCGCACCTCGCTCACGACGTAGTCGATGCCGCTCGCGACCGTCAGCGCGACCGCGATCGTCATCGTCACCCCGTTCACCCACCAGATCCAGTCGCCGACGAGCGTCGACAGCGGGAGCAGAGCCAGGGAGAGCGCGACGGCCTGCGCCACGGTCTTGAGCTTGCCCATCCAGGCGGCGGCGAGCACGTGATCGCTCACCACGACGAACCGGTAGACCGTGATCCCGATCTCGCGGACGAGCACGACGATCGTGATCCACCAGGGCAGCGCGCCGAGGATCGACAGCCCGACGAAGGCGCAGCCGGTGAGCGCCTTGTCGGCGATCGGATCCAGGAGCTTGCCGAGGTCCGTGACGATGTCGTTCCGGCGCGCGATCGCGCCGTCGATGCCGTCCGTGGCGATCGCCACGATGAACAGGACCGCCGCCCACCAGCGCAGCGGGCCGTTGTGGCCGGCGTCGGCAAGCAGCATCCAGAGGAACACCGGCGCGCAGATGATCCGCGCGATGGTGATGGCGTTCGGCAGCTGTCGGGGAACGGTCACGCTTCAGTATCGCAGTCCGCGCCGCACGGCATGCCTGCGCCCGTCAATCGCGGCCGGTGAGCCCCCACGCGTCCTCGTCGCCCTCCGCTTCCACGACGGGGAGCCCGTCGAACTGACGGTCCACGGGGTCGCTGACGTACATGTCCGCGGATCCGGACGCGTCGGAGTGCGACGCCGCCGGAACGGCCGCAGGGAGGTCCTCCCCGCGCAGCCGCGCGAGCACCTCGGGCAGCTGATCCGGGCGGACCAGGACGTCGCGCGCCTTCGAACCCTCCGAAGGTCCGACGATCTCGCGCGACTCGAGCAGGTCCATCAGGCGACCCGCCTTGGCGAAACCGACCCGCAGCTTGCGCTGCAGCATCGAGGTCGAGCCGAACTGGGTCGTCACGATCTGCTCGGCCGCGGCCAGCAGCAGGTCCAGGTCGTCCCCGATGTCGGCGTCGACCTCCTTCTTCTCGACCGCCGCCTGCACGTCCGCGCGGTACTCGGGCCGTGCCTGATGCGTGACGTGCTTGACGACCTTCTCGATCTCGGACTCGCTGACCCACGCCCCCTGGACGCGGATGGCCTTCGACGCACCCATGGGCAGGAAGAGGCCGTCGCCTTGGCCGATGAGCCGATCAGCACCGGGCTGGTCCAGGATGACGCGGGAGTCGGTGACGCTCGTGACGGCGAACGCGAGTCGGGAGGGGACGTTGGCCTTGATGAGACCGGTCACGACATCGACAGACGGCCGCTGCGTCGCGAGCACCAAGTGGATGCCGCTCGCCCGCGCCAGCTGGGTGATGCGCACGATCGAGTCCTCGACGTCGCGCGGCGCCACCATCATCAGGTCGGCGAGCTCGTCGACGACGACCAGCAGATACGGGTACGGCTTCAGCACCCGCTCGCTGCCGGCCGGGAGCTGGATGCCTCCCGCGACGACCGCCTTGTTGAAGTCGTCGATGTGCCGGAAGCCGAACGACGCGAGGTCGTCGTACCGCATGTCCATCTCCTTCACGACCCACTGCAGCGCCTCCGCAGCCTTCTTGGGGTTCGTGATGATGGGAGTGATCAGATGAGGCACGCCCGCGTAGCTGGTGAGCTCGACGCGCTTCGGGTCGATGAGGACCATCCGCACCTCCGACGGCTTGGCGCGCATCAGCAGGCTCGTGATCATCGAGTTCACGAAGCTGGACTTCCCGGAGCCGGTCGAGCCGGCCACCAGGAGATGCGGCATCTTCGCCAGGTTGGCCACGACGTAGCCGCCCCCGACGTCCTTGCCCACGCCGATCGTCATCGGATGCGCGGAGGACGTCGCCGCCTGCGACCTCAGGACATCGCCGAGCGTCACGATCTCGCGATCGGTGTTGGGGATCTCGACGCCGATGGCGCTCTTCCCCGGGATCGGCGCGAGGATCCGCACCTCGTTCGAGGCGACGGCGTACGCGATGTTGTTCGTGAGCGCCGTGATGCGCTCGACCTTCACGCCCGGGCCGAGTTCGATCTCGTACTGCGTGACCGTCGGTCCGCGGGAGAAGCCCGTCACCCGCGCGTCGACCTGGAACTGGTCCAGGACGCCCGTCACGGCCTGGACGATGCGGTCGTTCGCCTCGGAGCGCGCCTTGTGCGGCGACCCCGCCGCGAGCGTCTGCACCGAGGGCAGGCGGTAGGGAGCGCTCGGCGGCACCCGGTCGCCGGATCCGCCGATGCCGGTCAGGCCGGGCAGGATCCCGTCCGAGAGCGGATCGTCGTCGATGGCGTCGTCGTGCAGGCCGGTGCGGCCGCCCTGCGCGGCACGCTCGGCGCCCGCGAGCACGGAGGGATCGATGACCTCCGTGACGGCCTCGGGGATCGGCGGCACGGGGGGCGTGGCAGCGACCGCCTGCTCGAACCCTCCTTCGGAGAGGCCCGGAGTGAGCAGTTCGGTGAGGTCCTGCGATCCCAGTCCCCCGTCGACATCCTTCTCCCGGCCGGACTTGTTCCGGCGCCACCACGGGAGGGCAGGGTCTCCATCGTCCTCGTCGTCCGACGCCGCGGCGGCACCCGCGGCGGCACCCGTGGCGGTGTGCTCGGCGCGCTCCGCGCCGAACATCCACGCGTAGAGGTCGCCCAGGCGGCGGCCGATGCGATTCGGCGGGGTCTTCGTGAGGATCAGGACGCTGAGGAAGGCGAGGAGTCCCAGTACGACGCAGGCGCCCGCCTGGGTGAGGAGCATCGCGAGGGGCTCGCCGACCATCCAGCCGAACAGACCGCCTGCGGTACTGAGCGCCGGCAGTCCGTCCTTCGGGTTCGGGCGGCCCCCGAGCGCGTGGCAGAAGCCCGCGAGCGACAGCACGAACAGGGCGAATCCGATGCCGATGCGCCCGTTGTCGTGCACCGACGACGGATGGCGGAAGAGCCATCCGGCGAGGAGCACGAGGAGCACGGGGAGCACGAACGACACTCTCCCGACGAGACCTCCGGCCGTGTAGGCGCTCACCGACTGCGCCACCTCGGAGCCGATGAAGAACCACTCGACCACCGCACCCGCCACCGCGAGCAGCACGATGAGGAACGGCAGCCCGTCTCTGCGCTGATCCTTCTCCAGCGTCTCCGGCCCGAACGCCCGGAACAGCCCGCCCACGCCGTGCGCGAGCCCCATCCACGCACGCGCCGCGACGGGAGGCTTGTCGGCCTCGCCGACGTACTTCTTCGGCGCCGGATCGGGTTTGCGGGCGCGCGTCGACGACCCCTTCGCGGGCGCGCGACCGCTCGTGGTCGAGCTTGAGCTCCTGGGCATTCCTCCACGGTAGGCCGGGACGACCGACATTCCGCGGATTGACGCGGCCCGCCGCACGACGACGAACCGTCGTCGACGTCAGCGCAGACGCTTGACCATCGTGTCGCGGCCGACACCCGGCTGGACCACCGCGAAGCCTTCGCTGCGATACAGCGTGGTCGCGAAGTTGCCGCGCTCGACGCTGAGACTGAGCCGGCCGTAGCCGTTCTCCCTCGCGTGATCGACGAGGCGCTGCAGGAGGGTGCGACCGACGCCGTGCGCACGCCACACCGGGCGGACGCCGATGATCAGTTCCGGCACGCCGGTCCCGACGTACCCGAAGCCCGGCGCCGTGCGCGGGAGCAGCCGGTACCACGCCGCGCCGATCGGACCTCCGTTGCCGTCGAGCGCGACGAAGCCCGCGTCTCCCGGCCGCATCCAGCCCGCGATGTACCTGCTGTGCTCCGGGCTCGTGAGCACCTCGTGCCGGGGGCGCACACCGTCCGCGCGCCAATTCGCCGCCTCGACGACCATGTCGCCGAGGAACGCACCGTCGGACTGGACCGCCGGCCGCACGCGGAACGACTCGGGCATGCGGGCGAGTGTATCGAGAGCGTGTTACGGCACGATAACGCTCCGCGACCCGTGAACGCTCCGCGACCCGGGCAGGCGCTACGCCTCGATGACGAGCGGGACGATCATGGGCCGGCGGCGCAGCGACTGGCTCACCCAGCGGCCGATCGTGCGACGGACGATCTGCGAGAGCGCGTGGGTGTCGCGCACCCCCGACCGCGCCGCCTCGGTGAGGGCGGCGGCGATCTTCGGCTTCACGTCGTCGAAGACGCTGTCGTCCTCGGCGAAACCTCGCGCATGGATCTCCGGCCCCGTGATCACCTTGCCCGTCGCGGCATCGACGACGACGATCACCGAGATGAACCCCTCTTCGCCGAGGATCCTGCGGTCCTTCAGGTCGGCGTCCGTGATCTCACCGACCGTCGAGCCGTCCACGTAGACGAAGCCGAGATCGAGCTGCCCGGCGACGGTCGCCACGCCGTCCCGGAGATCGACGACGGTTCCGTTCTCGCCGATGATCGTCCGCTCCGGGGGCACACCCGTGTCCTGCGCGAGCTTCGCGTTCGCGATCAGGTGGCGGTACTCGCCGTGCACGGGCAGGACGTTCTTCGGCTGGAGGATGTTGTAGCAGTAGAGCAGCTCCCCCGCCGCGGCATGGCCCGACACGTGGACCTTCGCGTTGCCCTTGTGCACGACGGTCGCGCCGAGCTTGGTCAGCCCGTCGATCACGCGGTAGACCGCGTTCTCGTTGCCCGGGATGAGGCTGGACGCGAGGATGACCGTGTCGCCCGGGCCCGGTTCGATCTCGTGATCGTTGTTCGCCATGCGACTGAGGACGGCCATCGGCTCGCCTTGCGACCCCGTGGACATGTAGACGATGCGATCGTCCGGCAGATCCCTGGCCTTCTTGTAGTCGATCAGGACGCCTTCGGGCACATGGAGGTACCCGAGATCTTCGGCGATCGTCATGTTGCGCACCATGCTGCGGCCGAGGAGCGCGACCCGGCGACCGTGGGCGGCTGCGGCATCCAGCACCTGCTGGACGCGATGCACGTGGCTCGAGAAGCTCGCGACGATGACGCGCCGCGGAGCCTTCCCGATGACCTGGTCGAGGACCGGCCCGATGCTCCGCTCGAGCGGAGTGAAGCCCGGCACGTCGGCGTTCGTCGAGTCCACGAGGAAGAGGTCGACCCCCTCCTCCCCGAGCCGGGCGAAGGCACGCAGATCGGTGAGCCGTCCGTCGAGGGGCAGCTGGTCCATCTTGAAGTCGCCGGTGACGACCGCCATCCCCGCGGGGGTGCGGATGGCCACCGCGAGTGCGTCGGGGATGGAGTGGTTGACGGCCACGAACTCGAGGTCGAACGGACCGACCTGCTCGCGCTGCCCTTCCCTGACGGTCAGCGTGTAGGGCTTGATCCGGTGCTCCTTGAGCTTCGCCTCGGTGAGGGCGAGCGTCAGCGCCGAGCCGACGAGAGGGATGTCCGGCTTGAGCTTCAGCAGATAGGGCACAGCGCCGATGTGGTCCTCATGACCATGGGTGAGCACGACGGCGTCGATGTCGCCGAGGCGGTCCCGGATCGGTTCGAAGTCGGGGAGGATCAGGTCGACGCCGGGCTGGTGCTCCTCGGGGAACAGGACGCCGCAGTCGACGACGAGGAGGCGGCCGCCGTATTCGAAGACCGTCATGTTGCGACCGACTTCGCCGAGTCCGCCCAGCGGGGTCACGCGCAGCGTGCCGTCGCTCAGCGATGCCGGCTCATGGACGTTGGTGGGCATGCGAGGCCTCCTTCGGACGCCGTGGCATCCGTTCGTCGTGTCGGACGGGCCGACATGGCCCCATCCGTCTCATCGTGTCGTTCCGTGGACCTTCGGCAGGGCGCCGCCGGCGGCGGCATTGCGGTCGGGACGGAAGTTGGAGAAGTCGGCGCCGGCGACGTCGCGGACGAGAGCGAGCTCGTCCTCGATCTTGGCCGCCTCCCACTCTTCGGGGCCGACCAGCGGCAGTCGCACGCGCGGGCTCCCGATCCGGCCGAGGCCGTGGAGGATGTACTTCGCGCTCACCGTGCCGGGGACGTGCGTCATCACCGCGCGGACGAGCGGCTCGAGCTTGCGGTGCTCGGCCGTGGCCGCGGCCAGATCGCCGCGGTTCACCGCGTCGACGATCGTCCGATAAGGCTGCGCGGCGATGTTCGCCGTGACGCCGATGAGACCGGTCGCACCGATCGCGAGGTGCGGAAGCACATTGGCGTCGTCTCCCGAGAAGTACATCAGGTCCGTCTGGTTGAGCACGCGGCTCACCTCGCTGAAGTCGCCCTTCGCATCCTTGATCGCCAGCACGTTGGGGTGCTTGGCGATCCGCAGGATCGTCTCGTACATGATCGGCACGCCGGTGCGGCCCGGGATGTCGTAGAGGATCACGGGCAGGTCCGTGGCATCCGCTACGAGGCGGAAGTGCGTCAGCACACCCGCCTGCGTGGGCTTGTTGTAGTACGGGGTGACGATCATGATGCCGTCCGCCCCGGCCTTCTCGCTCGCCTTGTAGAGCTCGATGGCGTGCGCGGTCTCGTTCGAGCCCCCGCCGGTGATGACCTTCGCCCGGCCCGCGGAGACCGACTTGCCGACCTCGACGAGGCGGAGCTTCTCGGCATCCGTGAGGGTGCTGGTCTCGCCGGTGGTGCCGGTCACGACGATGCCGTCGGCTCCGGCGGTGATGACGTCGTCGATGTGCTTCTCGACGGCGGGCCAGTCGACCTCGCCGTCGGCCGTCATCGGCGTGACGAGCGCGACGAGAACCTGTCCGAAGGGGTTTCCCGTGTGCGTCATGCCTTCAGAGTATCGGGTCGGCGCGAGCGGCCGCGGTGTGCCGCCGGTCTCAGCGCCCTCGTCGGCCGATGCTCGCCGTGAGCCGATCGGGAAGCAGCGGGATGAGGCGCGCGAGCACCTTGTACTGCAGCGAGGGAATGGATACCGAGCGACCGCGCGCGAGATCGCGCAGTGATGCCGAGACGACCGTGGGAGCGTCGAGCCAGAGCCAGCCCGGAATTCCCTCTTCGCCGGGAGGGAGGCCGAGGCGAGCGTGGAAGTTCGTGTGCACGAAGCCGGCGCATACCGCGGTCACGGAGACCCCGCGGGGTGCGTAGACGACGTCGGCCCATCGGCTGAACGAGACGAGCCAGCCCTTCGCGGCGCCGTAGGTCGAGCGGGGCATGAACGCCGCGATCGACGCCACGTTCAGGATGCGCCCGCGACCGCGCTCGAGCATCGGCCCCAGCGCGGCGTGGATGAGGCGCATCGGCACCTCGTCGTGCAGGCGGAGATGTCGCACCTCGACCTCGATGTCGTTGCGCTCGAAGTCGAGCGGCAGCCCGATCCCCGCGTTGTTGACGAGGACGTCGACCGGGTGCGCGCGATCGGACACACGCGTGACGACCCGGTCCAGCTGCGCACCGTCGAGCAGATCGGCGACGATGACCTCGACTCCGACGCCATGCGCGCGACGCAACGTGGCGGCGAGCGCCTCCAACGCCTCCCAATCGCGGGCGACGAGGACCACGTCCGCACCGCGGGCCGCGAGCTGTCGCGCGTATTCGGCGCCGAGACCCGAGCTCGCGCCGGTGATCAGAGCTGTCGCCACACCCACACGCTATCCCCGTCCCGCTTCGAGGAGACGCGCGCCGCGTCGGCTCAGTCGATCGCTCCGTCCCGCACCAGAGTGAGGAAGCGGTACCGGATGCCGCTGTGCGACGTGTGCCAGCCCTCGGCGGGGTCGACGTGCGCGGTCGCGAATCCGGCGCGCGACGGTGCGAACGTGTCGCCGGGCACGACGATATCGACCTCGGTGATCTCGAGCACGTCGGCCTCGCCGAGCGCGTCCCGGAAGAGCTCACCGCCGCCGATCACCCACACGGGATCGGCCGAGCCGGTGTGCCCTACGCTCCCGAGCGCCTCGGCGAGCGAGCCCGCCGTCTCCGCGCCGGGCGCGGTCCACGCCGAGGCGCGTGTCACGACGATGTTGCGGCGACCGGGAAGGGGACGGAAGCGCTCTGGGAGCGAGTCCCACGTCTTGCGACCCATGATGACCGGAGCCCCCATCGTGACATCGCGGAAGTGCGCGAGGTCCTCCGGGAGATGCCACGGAATGCCGCCGCGCGCGCCGATCACACCGCCTGCCGCCTCGGCCCACACGAGGCCGACGCCCGAGGTCGCCGCCGGCGTCATACCGCGACCGCCCCGCGGATGGCGGGGTGGTGCTGATAGTCCTCCAGGACGAAGTCGTCGTAGGTGTAGTCGAAGATGGATTCGGGCGTGCGGGTGAGCCGCACGGTCGGGGCGGGGAAGGGCTCGCGCGAGAGCTGCTCCTCCACCTGCGCGCGGTGGTTGTCGTAGATGTGGCAGTCACCGCCGGTCCACACGAAGTCGCCGGGCTGGAGCCCCGTCTGCTGCGCGATCATCAGGGTGAGCAGCGCATAGGACGCGATGTTGAACGGAACGCCCAGGAACATGTCGGCGCTGCGCTGGTAGAGCTGGCAGGACAGCTTGCCGTCGGCCACGTAGAACTGGAACAGCGCATGGCACGGGGCCAGCGCCATGTCGGGGATGTCGGCCGGATTCCACGCGGACACGATGAGCCGACGCGAATCGGGAGCCTTCCGGATGTGCTCGACGACCTGCGCTATCTGGTCGATGTGCCCGCCGGAGGGAGTAGGCCACGAGCGCCACTGCACGCCGTACACCGGTCCGAGTTCGCCATCGGCATCCGCCCATTCGTCCCAGATCGTGACGCCGTTCTCGCGGAGCCATGCCACGTTGGACTCGCCACGGAGGAACCACAGCAGCTCGTAGACGACGGACTTGAAGTGCACCCGCTTCGTGGTGATGAGCGGGAACCCCTGGGCCAGGTCGAACCGGATCTGGCGGCCGAATACGCTCGTCGTTCCCGTCCCCGTCCGGTCGTCCTTGTGGACGCCGTGCGCAAGCACGTCTTCGAGCAGATCTTCATAGGGACTCGCGATGCTCACGGAGGCCACGATACCCGTGAGGTCCGACCCTCGGGCCCGTCACTCGCCGTCACATTGGCACCGTGCGGTTTCCATTCAGGCGCAAGCGACTACTCTGGAGAACCGTGCCTATCCTCGCAGCCCTGATCGCGATCGCCGCGCTCCTTGCGGTGACGATCGGCGTCGGCGGCTACCTCCGGTGGCGCCAGAACCGGCCCCGCCGGCACATCGCGCACGAGGTCGTGGATCCCAGCCGTCTGGGAGCGGACGGCCTCGGCGCGGAGGCGACGCTGCTGCAGTTCTCCACCGAGCTCTGCGCGCGCTGCCCGCATGTCCATCGGACGCTGGCGGCCGTGGCCGACAGCCGACAGGGCGTGCGGCACCTCGATGTCGACCTCACCCACCGGCCCGACATCGCTCGGCACTTCCACGTGCTCCAGACGCCGACCACCCTCATCCTCGATCGTGACGGCGTCGTGCAGACGCGCTTCGGAGGGGTCCCCGGCCGCGACGTGATCGAGCTCGAACTGGCCCGCCTCACGGGTGAGCCGGCGCGGGCCTGAAAACCGAGCGCTGCTCACCGGGAATCGTCCCTACATGCCGTCGTCGCCGTTAGGCTGACCGCGGGCGCAGTCGGCGCCGGGTCACGTCGAGAAGGAGACACGATGAGCGTCACGAGCGAAGCAACCACCACCTGGAAGGGGAGCCTCTTCGAGGGCTCGGGCGAGATCGCGCTGGAAAGCTCGAACCAGGGCCCGTTCGCCGTGAACTGGAAGGCCCGGAGCGAGGGCTCCGACTCGGTCACGACGCCCGAAGAGCTGATCGCCGCCGCCCACTCGTCGTGCTTCAGCATGGCGCTGTCCCACGCGCTGGCCGAGAACGGCACGCCGCCGACGAGCATCGAGACCACCGCGTCGGTGACCTTCATCCCCGGCACCGGGATCACGGGCAGCCACCTCAATGTCAACGCCGACGTCCCGGGGCTCGGCGCCGAGGACTTCGCCCGCATCGCCGACGAGGCGAAGGCCGGGTGCCCGGTCTCCGCCGCGCTGAGCGCGATCGAGATCACGCTCGAGGCCACGCTTGCCTGACGACGGTCACGTCAGCCCCCGCCGCGTCGTCGTGGCGGGGGCGTCCGGCCTCATCGGCGGCGCGCTCGTCGACAGTCTGCGCGCGGACGGCGTCCATGTCACGACGCTCGTCCGTCACGACCCGACGGGTCCCGACGAGGTCACGTGGCTGACCGGTTCGGAGCCGCTCGACCCTGCGGTGCTGTCGGGAGCTGACGCGGTCGTGGCCCTCAACGGAGCGAGCGTCGGACGATTCCCCTGGACCCGGCGGTACAAGAGCACGCTGCTGTGGTCGCGCATGACCCCGACGCGCACCCTGGCGGCCGCGCTTCGCGCACTCGGAGCGAGTGCCCCTGCGTTCGTCTCGGCATCGGCCGTCGGCTACTACGGCTCGGCCCCGGGGGTCCACCTCACCGAGACGTCGCCGCGCGGCGAGACGTTCCTGGCCGACCTCTGCGGCGAATGGGAGTCCGCGGCCTTCTCCGCCGGCCCGCACGCCCGTGTCGCGGTGCTGCGCACAGCCCCGGTCGTGCATCGCGATGGCGTCCTGAAGCCCCTGCTGCTGCTGACCAAGGCGGGGCTCGGGGGCCCGATCGGACGCGGGACCCAGGTGTGGCCGTGGATCTCGCTCGATGACGAGGTGCGCGCGATCCGTCACGTCATCGATCGCGACATCTCCGGTCCCGTCAACCTCACCGGCCCCGAGCGCGCCACCGCCAACGATCTCGGCTTCGCGCTCGCCGTGCGGATGAACCGCCCGTTCGTGGTGCGTGCTCCGGAGTGGGCGATGGAGCTCGCGCTCGGTCGCGATGCGACGCGCGCTCTCCTCACCGCCGACATGGACGTCGAGCCTGCCGTGCTGACGTCCACCGGATTCACGTTCACGCACTCCACCGTCGAGGAGGCGGTCGCCGCCGCGGTGCCCGAACGGTCCGCGGCGGCGACCGGCACTACCTGACGCGGATCGTCACCGTAGCGGTCTGGACGGCGTCGGCGACCTTCGCGAGGTCGACCACCAGATAGGCGCCGTCGTCCTGCTGCCCGTTCGGCAGGGTCTTCGCGTGGAGCGTGAACGGCGGGGCGACAGTGCTCGACGGGGCGCCCGCCGCATCCGAGAGGCCGTCGATCCCGAAGTCGCTGTCGTTGGAGACGAGCAGCTTCCTGCCGTTGTCGAACAGGTCGATCCCCTCGATCTTGTCGTGGCCGAAGGAGCCACCCGTGGGATCCAGGCGAGTGATGAGCGCGCCGAGGTCGAGTGCGGGCTTCTTCGACACCGGCGTGATGTGGTGAGCCGTCAGGATCGCGGTGCCGTCCGGGCTCTGCGACTTGTCGGTGAAGAGGAACTCGAGGGGCCCGACGCCTGCCACTTCGAGCCCGTACGTCGGGTCGTAGTGGGCGCCGGCGACGCGCGCCGCGGGACCGATGTCCGTCGCCGCAGCGAGGTCGATCTCGTAGACCTTCTTGTACGCTCCCGGCTCCATCTTGCCGTCGCGCTCGTCGACGAGGAACCTGGTGGCGCTGATGGCGGTGATCTCGCTCACCGCGGTGCCGTTGGCCGCCGGGTCATCGAGGACGTAGGCATACTCGTGGACGGCGTGGGTGCGGAGGTCGTAGGTCACGATGCGGGTGAAGGGGATGTTCTTGGACTTCGCCTGCTTCGACGCGTCGATCGTGAGGGCCGCCTGCATGATCCCGACCAGGGTGCGGCCGTCCGGGGTGACCGTCAGGCCCTCCATCCCCTTGTTGGGCTCCCGGTACTTCAACTCGGCAGGCAGTGAGCCGTCGTAGGGCGACAGGCGCGAGATCTCACGGCCGTTGCGGTCCACGTGCACGACGAAGGGGCCGTACTCGTCGGACACCCAGAAGCTGCCGTCGGATGCCGCGACGAGACCCTCGGAGTCGAGGCCGTTGGGCGACTTCGGCAGCACGACACCGTTCAGGTCGGTGATCGTCTCTCCCGCGTCCGCGACGGTGTTCTCCAGACCGTTGAGCGCCGACCCGTCCTTCGCACGCAGCGGGATGGTCCGGATCAGATCCGCTTGACCGTCCGACCCGAACGTGAACTCGCCGATCGCGGGCGTGAACGAGGGAAGCGGCTCGACCTTGGTGCCGCCCGGGCCATCGACGTTCGGTCCGCGGTCGGTGAGCCCGTAGAAGGTGCTGGCACTCCCGGGCTTCATCGCGACGGATGATCCGTACGCGCCGCCGCTGATGTTCACCCCGGTGACGGTGCCGAGCGGAGCGACGTCGGTCTCGTACAGCGACACGGCGTCCGACGTGGAGTACGAGAAGGAGTCGGTCCCGTGGAACCCCTTCTCGGGCGTGTACACGAACGTCCCGTCGGTCTGGCGCGTCAGCTGACCGTGCGCCGTCGTGGTGTTGGACACGATCTGGAGCCCGCGCGGATCGTTCGTCGTCGGCGCGATCACGCTCGTGACTCCCCCGCGCACGGTGAAGGCGTCGGCACGCGGTGCGGCCGGCGCGGGAACGTGTGGCGGCGACGGATGCGCGCCCACGGTCGAAGCGAGCGCGGGGGCGGCGGAGGCGACGGCGAGGCCGACGATCGCGCCGGCGGCGATGCCGCGGATGACGTTCTTCATCGAGGTCTTCTTTCGAGCGAGGGCGGGAAGCACCTCGAACGATGGACCTCGCGGATGCACGGCGAGCGTCGACCCGGTGACGACCTGGTGAACAGCCTCGATCCATCCCCGTCCCGATGGCGGTGTCTACGTGCGGCGGCGCGACCTGGCCTCGAGGCCGATCGCCTGACGGATCGCGGCGCGCGCCCGTCGCCGATCGCCGGCGGCATCGTAGGCGACGCCGAGCCGGTACCACGCCCGCCAGTCGTCGGGATGCGCCTCGACGTCGGCGCGATACCGCGGGAACACCGCATCGGCCTCCTCGCGGACCACCCGGCCGCTGGGATACACCGCGACATCGTCGTCGGGCAGACCGCCCTCCGCTTCGAGCCGGCGCCCCACCCGTTCCGCGCGCACGCCGAACCACAGCTCCCGCGCGAGCGCCCAGGCCGCGAGGACGGGCAGCACGAGCAGGGCGACGCCCATCGCGACCGCGACCGGCTGCCCCGCCGTGAGGAGCAGCCACGCGCGCTGCGCGACCACGACGAGGTAGAGCACGAGGACCGCGGCGATGACCGCGACGCCGATGCGCGTCCTCATGCGCCCGTGACGCGCGCGACCTGCCCGGGAACTCCCCGTTCCTCCACGGGCCCGCCTGCGTCGACGCCGGGCGTGCGGATGCCGATGTCGAGGTACGAGTCGAGCCCCACGACAACACCGCGCGCGGCCACCGCATGCGCGATCGCCAGTCGGATCCCCGGCCCGTAGGCGAGCGCCGGATCGACGGTGTCGTGCACGATGGTCAGCGACTCCCCCGGACCCGACAGGACGACCTCCTGGCGCGCGACCACACCGGGCCGGCGCATCGAGTGGATCGGGATGCTCGCGACCTGCTGACCGCGAGCCCTCTGGTCGACATGCGGCGAGGCGACCGGGCCGACGTCACCGCGGGCGGCCGCCATGAGCTCGGCCGTGCGGGTGGCGGTGCCGCTCGGAGAGTCGACCTTGGTCTCGCGATGAGCCTCGACGATCTCGATGGACGGGAAGAACCGGGCCGCCGCGGCAGCCAGCGCACTGCCCACGACCGATCCGATCGAGAAGTTCGGGATGAACACGGCCCCCGTGCCCGCGGCGTCCACCAGCGGTCGCACGAGCGCGATGCGCTCTGCGGACCAGCCCGACGTGCCGATGAGGATGTTGATCCCGCGCTCGACAGAGGCCCTCACGACGTCGATCGACACCGCCGGCGTCGACGCATCGATCACGAGGTCGGCCCCCTCGATGAGCGAGATGTCGTCTCGCGAAGAGAGCGTCGCGTGGATTTCGAGACCCGGCTCGGCCGCCACGACATCGCGGATGACGCCCCCGAGCTTGCCGGTGCCGCCGACGATGGCCACGCGTGTCGTCATGGTCCCAGCCTACGGGCTCCCTGCGAGGCCCCCGGCGTCATCCACAGGCGGCGTGCCGGTTCAGGAAGCGAACAGCTCGACGCACATCGCCGGCCGGGAGACCGGCCGTGGCTAGGCTGGTCTAATGGTGTCCGTCCGTCCCACGGCAGCGGACTCGACCGAGGCGCGCCAGCTCCTGGCCGAGTACTTCGGGATGCGCGCGGCCACGTTCCCCGGCGCGTACACGCCGGTCTTCCCCGCCCCTGAATCGTTCGACCCACCCGCGGGAGTCTTCCTCATCGTCGCCGACGAGGGCGAGTTGGCGGGATGCGGCGGCATCCGGCGCATCCCGGACGGGCCGCGCGGCATCCGCTACGAGGTCAAGCACCTCTTCCTGCGTCCGGCGACCCGCGGCCGCGGCTGGGGGCGCCTGCTGCTCGACGAGCTCGAGCGTCATGCTCGCGAATGGGGAGCGGGCGACCTCGTCCTCGACACCCACCACACCCTCGAGGCCGCGGCGGGTCTGTACGCCAGCGCGGGCTTCGTTCCCGTCGAGGCGTACAACGACAACCCGAACGCGACGCGCTGGTACGCGAAGCCGCTCTGCGCGGACTAGACCGGCGGGACCTCCGGGAGTCCGGTACGCAGCTCGAACGGCAGATGGGCGAGGTCGTTGTGCGAGACGAGGGTCCACGGCCGTCCCTGCTTCTGCGCGATGACCGTCAGCCCGCAGTGGGCCTGGTTGAGGGTCATCCACCGCCACTCCGGCGCCTGCAGCACCTCTCGCACGAACCATCCGATGACGAAATTGTGCGTGATCAGCAGCTCGTGGACGTCGCCGGGCTTGCGCACGAGGAACGCGCTCACGGCGTCCTCCATCTGGGCACTCCCCGCCTCGATCTCGGCCTCGGTCACGGCCCCGAAGAACGGTTCGAACGTGGCCGGCGTCTCCGAGGTCATCCCCGTCGGAACGCAGTCGAACAGCAGCGCGGACGGCTCGGGCGACAGCGACGGGAGCCGCGCCGCGACGGCCCGTGCGGTCTCCGCCGCGCGCTCGAGCGGCGAGTGCCACACGGCGGACAGCGGGACGCCGGAGAGCCGGTCGGCGAGGAGTCCGGCCTGTCGGCGGCCCCGCGCGGACAGTGGACCATCGCTCAGCCCGTGCTCGGCGTCCTGATGTTCGCCGTGCCGGACGAGATAGATGTAATGCGTCACGCCGGCTCTTTTCGTCGGAGAGGGGCGACCCGAACGCCCTCTCCCAGCCTAAGCGAGGTCAGTCCGCCGCGCGGGCGATCTCGGCCAGCTGGGCTCGGCTGAGCCGGACGCCGACGCCCTGGACCAGCTCCTCGACGTGCGCAGCGGCGTACGCGTTCACGATCGGCGCCGCAACGACGCGCTGCGCGAGCAGCCACGCCACGGCGACCGCCGCATCCGGCACACCGAGTTCGGAGCCGACGGCGTCGAGCGCGCGGAGCGTCCGACTGCCGCGGCGGTTCAGGCTGCCCGCGAGCTGAGCGCCACGCACCGAGAGACTCGTCCGCGCGCGCTGGCGGTGGCGACCGGCGAGGAACCCGTGCTCGAGCGCGTGCGACGGTGTCAGGGCCATTCCCTGTGCTCCGGCGACGAGACGCAGGTCACCGTCGAAGTCCCGGCGCCGCAGGACGTTGTAGGGAACGTCGAGGACCGTGAAGCGCGGGTAGCCTGCGGACGCCAGGATGCGCGCCTCGACAAGCTGCTCGGCGCCGAACCCGAATGCACCCAAGCTGCGCGCCTTGCCCGATCCGATCAGCCATTCGGCCGTGGCGAGGGTGTCTTCGAGCATGGGCGTCCCGCTCGTCGCATCGAGGTAGAGGACGTCGATGCGGTCGGTGCGCAGGCGCGTGAGGGATGCCTCGACAGCGCGCACGAGATTGACCGGCCCGAGCCCCGGATTGTCCGGGTGACTGCCGATGCGGACACCCAGCACGACGTCGTCGCGCACACCGCGCGAGTGGATCCACTGGCCGATGATGTGCTCGCTGCGTCCACCCGCGAAGCTGTCGGCCGTGTGCAGCGCGTTCCCGCCGCGCTCGAGGTATGCGTCGAGGATCTCGTGACTCGATTCGAGATCGACGTTCCAGCCGAACTCGGCACCGCCGAGCATCAGGGGGAAGATGCGCAGGCCGGTCTCGCCGAGAGCCACCCGGACGTTCTCGCCCACCGACGGGCCCTGGACGGGTATCGGTGCGGACGGATGCGTGGGAGCGGGCACGCCGGCTCCGCCCGCGGGCGCGCCGACGGACTCGGCGATCGATCCGACACCGAAGACAGACATGACACCCCCTCACGAGCCGCTCGGGGCTGTGACCGCGAATTCCTGCGCCCCCCGGCGCGTACTTATGAGGTTAGGTCAGGCCGGAGACAGCGCCGTGCACCCAGGCATCCCGTCGGTAAACATTCGATAACACTTTCGTCACGGGCAGACGACGGAATGCCCGCCCCCTGTCGGGACGGGCATTCCTTCACGTGCTGTCAGCGCGTCGCTCAGCCTTCGGCGGGAGCGTCTCCGGGACCCTCGCTGGCCGCGGCCGAACCCTCCTGGTCGGCGGCCTCTTCGACCACCGGCTCGAGCGAGAGCTTCCCGCGGTCGTCCACCTTGGTGATGCGGACGAGGATCTTCTGACCGACCGAGAGGACGTCCTCGACGTTCTCGACCCGCTTGCCGCCGGCGAGCTTGCGCACCTCGCTGACGTGCAGCAGCCCGTCCTTGCCCGGCATGAGCGAGATGAACGCTCCGAAGGTCGCGATCTTGACGACCGTGCCGAGGAACTGCTCACCCACCTCGGGGTTGTGCGGGTTCGCGATGGCGTTGACCTGCGCGCGGGCCGCCTCGGCGGAAGGTCCGTCGACGGCGCCGATGTAGACGGTGCCGTCCTCCTCGATCGAGATCTGCGCGCCGGTCTCGTCCTGGATCGCGTTGATCGTCTTGCCCTTGGGGCCGATCAGCTCGCCGATCTTGTCGACGGGGATCTGCACGCTGATCACGCGCGGCGCCGTCGGCGCCATCTCGTCCGGGCTGTCGATCGCCGCGTTCAGGACGCCGAGGATCGTGAGGCGGGCCTCGCGAGCCTGCTGCAGAGCCGCGGTGAGCACCGACGACGGGATGCCGTCGAGCTTGGTGTCGAGCTGGATCGCCGTGACGAACTCGCTGGTGCCCGCCACCTTGAAGTCCATGTCGCCGAGCGCGTCCTCGGCGCCGAGGATGTCGGTCAGCGCGGCGTAGCGCGTCTGCCCGTCGACCTCGTCCGACACGAGACCCATCGCGATGCCGGCGACGGGTGCGCGCAGCGGCACACCGGCGTTCAGCAGCGACAGGGTGGACGCGCACACCGAGCCCATCGACGTCGAGCCGTTGGAGCCGAGGGCCTCGGACACCTGACGGATCGCGTAGGGGAACTCCTCGCGGCTCGGCAGCACCGGCACGAGGGCGCGCTCGGCGAGGAAGCCGTGCCCGATCTCGCGACGCTTGGGGCTGCCGACACGACCGGTCTCACCGGTCGAATAGGGCGGGAAGTTGTAGTGGTGCATGTAGCGCTTGTGCGTCACAGGCGACAGCGAGTCGATCTGCTGCTCCATCTTCAGCATGTTCAGCGTGGTGACACCCAGGATCTGGGTCTCGCCGCGCTGGAAGATCGCCGAGCCGTGCACGCGCGGGATGACCTGCACCTCGGCGTCGAGCGGACGGATGTCGGCGAGCCCACGACCGTCGATGCGGACGCCCTCGGACAGGATGCGGCCGCGCACGATCTTCTTGGTCACCGACTTGTACGCGCCGGAGAACTCCCCCGACGCCGACGCGGGCAGGTGACCTGCCTCGACGGCCGCGGCGAGCTCGGCCTTCACGCGGTCCTTGACCGCGTCGTCGGCGTTCTGACGCTCGATCTTGTCCGCGATCTGGTAGACGCCGACGAGGTCGTCGTACGCGCGACCGGCGACGAAATCGTAGGTCTCCTGGCTGTACGCCGGGAAGACCGGGTAGGGCTGGATCTCCTTGGCGGCGGTGTTCGCCACGACGTTCTGCGCCGCGACGAGCTCCTTGATGAAGGGCTTCGAGGCCTCGAGACCCTGAGCGACGACCTCTTCGCTCGGCTTGACGGCGCCGCCCTTGATGAGGTTCCAGCTGCCCTCGGTCGCCTCGGCCTCGACCATCATGATCGCGACGTCGCCATCCGGCAGGACGCGACCGGCCACGATGAGGTCGAAGACGGCCTCCTCCAGCTGCGACACGTTCGGGAACGCGATCCACTGGTCGGCGTGATCCCCGTGACCGGGCATGAGGGCGAGCCGCACGCCGGCGATGGGGCCGGAGAACGGCAGACCCGAGATCTGGGTCGACAGCGACGCCGCGTTGATCGCGAGCGCGTCGTAGAACTCGCCCGGCGCGATCGAGAGCACGGTGACGACGATCTGGATCTCGTTGCGCAGGCCGTCGACGAACGACGGGCGCAGCGGCCGGTCGATCAGACGGCAGACCAGGATCGCCTCGGTCGAGGGCCGACCCTCGCGACGGAAGAACGATCCGGGGATCTTGCCCGCCGCGTAGGCGCGCTCCTCGACGTCGACGGTGAGCGGGAAGAAGTCGAAGCCCTCTCGCGGCTGCTTGCTGGCGCTGGTCGCCGAGAGGAGCATCGTCTCCTCGTCCAGGTAGGCGGCTACGGCGCCCTGCGCCTGCTGGGCCAGGCGTCCGGTCTCGAACCGGACCGTTCGGGTTCCGAAGCGTCCGTTGTCCAGAACGGCCTCGGCTGCGGTGATTTCAGGACCTTCCAAGAGGTCTCTCCTTCTTTGTTTAGGCTCGCACGTCCGTGTGACGCACGAGCATTTCTCGAAGGAGCGGGAACAGGCAGATATGAGCGCGCGACGATGCCGCGAGACCGCTTGCGCTGGCCACCAGTAGAAGGTCACCGAGCCGAGTGCGAGACGCACCCGTTCGGGAACCCACCACAGGGGACCAGCTTCCTGCCGGGCCTGCTCCGTGAGCTCAGGTGTTAAGTTGAGCGGCCGCCACAAGAGCGGCCTCGTCGATCCTACCAGTGGGGGCGGGGACGACGCGGGGAGCACCGCGCTGACGGGGTTGGCGCGCCCGTCGCGCGTGCCTAGGGTGGAGGACATGAGCACCGAGCAGGAATCCCACGACGCGCCCTCCGATGAGATGAAGCGGAAGTTCCGGGAGGCGCTCGACAAGAAGAACGCCGCGCACCGGACCGGCGAGGCGCATCTGGACGGAGAGTCGGTCGTCCACGGCGCGCACGGCCAGGCCGGACGGAAGCGCGAGTTCCGCCGCAAGAGCGGCTGAGCCGGACGACAGGAGAATCCGATGGTCTTCGAGCCCACTTTCCACGAGATCGACGAGCAGGCGACGCAGCTTCCCGACCTGGGCGGCGACGGCGCTGCACCGGAAGAGCCGATCGTCGCCCCCTCCGCGAGCGAGGACGACGACGCGACGGCCGATGTCGAGGGCACCGCCGCCGTCGCCACGGCGGACATCGAGGCGGACGACCTTCCGCCGTACGGCGACGACTGAGACCCGTCAGGTCGCCCGTACCCGCGACCGTCCCTCGCCCGTCGGCAGGTCGACGTAGGCCGTGTGCTTGGCGAGTATGCCGTCGCCGGCCGTCCGTCCGCGTACGCGCCGCCAGAGCCACGGCAGCACGTCGCGCGTGAGCCATCCGCCGGAGGGCGCCGGGTCGTCGTCGACGTGGAAGGCGGCGTCGAGACCGCTCAGTGCCTCCGCGTCCGGGACGCCGAGCACATCGGCGGCACGATAGGCCAGGAACCGGTGGCCGCGCGACCGCAGGTGCACCTTGTCCGCAGCCCACATCTCCGGCTCGCCGATGGCAGGCTGCGAGTCGAGATCCAGGAGGATCGATCCGGTGTCGCGCGCGATGCGCCGCAGCTCCGAGTTGTACGCGGCGAAGCGGCGTGCCAGGAGCCGCGCGGCGCGCCGATGCGGGAGGAACGGCGTAACCAGCAGGACGTCCGAGCCGGCATCGCGGAGGGCGCGCACGGACCGTTCGACCTGTGCGGCCAGCGCTCGCACGTCCACGGTATGCCCCACGAGGTCGTTGGCGCCCATGAGGATCGAGACGAGATCGGGCCGCAGTTCGAGAGCGCGCGGGAGCTGCTCGTCGACCAGATCCCGCACGCGCCTGCTGCGCACAGCCAGGTTCGCGAACCGGAACGGGCCGGGCGCACGGGTCGTGTGCGCCAGGAGCTGCGCCAATCGGTCCGCCCATCCGCGATAGTTCCCGGCCGGCATGCGCGACGCGTCGCACAGTCCCTCCGTGATGGAGTCGCCCAGAGCCACGTAGGTCGACCACGACCGGGCGGACGAGGTAGCGGCCGGGACATCCGGCCGGATCGCACCCCGCAGCAGCAGTGCGTCGTCGATCGGACGAAGCCGCCGCGCATCCTCGTAGTGCTCGACGAGCTGACGGCAGAGCACCTCCCAGGTCCGGTCACGGACGCCCTCGCGTGCCGCGACCCCGAACGCCCGCCGCTTCGCGTCGTCGCCGAGCAGGTCCGATACCCGCGCCCGGAGATCGACGAGATCCCCCGGCCGGTAGAGCCAGCCGTCGACGCTCGACCGGACGAGATCGAGGGGGCCGCCGGCCCCCGTGGCCACGACGGGCACCCCGCTGGCGAGCGCCTCCTGGAGCGTCTGCCCGAACGTCTCGCTCTCCCCGGGATGGACGAACACGTCGAAACTCGCCACGGCCTCGGCGAGTTCCGTTCCGCCCAGATGCCCGGTGAACACGGCATCGGGCAGGAGTCGTTCGAGCTCGGGTCGCGACGGGCCGTCGCCGACGATGACGAGCCTCGCGTCATCAATCCCTGTGAGCGCCTTCAGGTCGGCGACCTGCTTCTCCGGAGCGAGGCGGCCGACGTATCCGATGATCCGGTCCGCACCGGCCGTGCGTGCCCGCCAGGCGTCGCTGCGCCGGTCGGGGTGGAAGCGATCGCCGTCCACTCCCCGCCCCCACCGGCGCACCCGGTCGACGCCCAGCGCCTCGAGCTGCCCGATCGACGCGGACGACGGGGCGAGCGTCAACGTCGAGCGACGGTGAAGTCGCGCGACGTGCGCCTCGGCGACCGCGGTCGCGCGCGGCAGCCCGTATCTGCGCGCGTAGGCCACGACATCCGTCTGGTAGACCGAGACCACCGGGACGTGCAGGGCGTCCGCCGCGGCGAGTCCCTGCCACCCGAGCACGAACGGCGACGCGAGGTGCACGACATCCGGACGGAACTCGCGCAGGATCGCCGTCAGCCGCGCCGCCCGGGCGAACACGACCCGCACCTGCGGGTATGACGGGAGCGGGACGGAACGCAGCAGGGCCTCCTGCGCACCATGGAGCGATGCGGTGCGTTCCGGATCGGCGTCACCCGAGCGGGCGGCGATCACGAGCGCCTCATGGCCTTCGCGCTGCAGATGCTTGAGCACCTGGAGCACGGAGCCCGTGACACCGTTCATGTGCGGGAGGAAGGACTCGGCGAGCAGTGCGACTCTCACGTGTCCAGAGTGACCGCATCGGGCCCGGCGTCAGGCGGGAATCGGCGTGGATCCCCGAGAGTTCACCGGATGCTCCCGATTCTTCACCCGTCGTCCCCCGTTCGGTGGCCGTTCACCGGCGGCTGGCACGATGCGGAGGTGATCGACGACGTGCTGGCGGCCATCGGCTCGGGGCCCTGGGCGCTGCCCCTCCTGTTCGGTCTGGTCTTCGCCGACGCGTTCCTCGTCGTCCTCCCCGGCGAGACGACCGTCACGGCCTTCGGAGCGCTCGCCGTCGCGAGCGGCTCGCCGCCGCTGTTCGCCGTGATCTCCGTCGCCGCGGCCGCGGCCTTCTGCGGCGACGCCTGCTGCTACCTGGTCGGCCGACGCGTCGGGCTGGAGCGGTGGCGGTGGATGCGCCACCGGCGGGTGCGGGCGGCGCTCGCCTGGGCCGGATCGCGCCTGCGACAGGGCGCGGCGACGGTCGTGTTCACCGCGCGGTTCATCCCGTTCGCGCGCCTCGCCGTCAACCTGACGGCCGGCGCCTCGCGCGTCCCGGCACGCAGGTATCTGCCGGTCGTCGGGATCGCGGCGATCGGGTGGGCGACGTATCAGGCCGTCGTGGGCGCCGTGGTGGCCTGGCTGCTGCCGGGCGGTCCGCTGGTGGCGGTGGTGGTCTCGATCGTCGTCGCCGTCGCGCTGGGGGTTGTGACCGACGCGATCGCGGCGCGACTGTCGCGGCGCCGCGGACGGGTCTCCGCGGCGCCGCCGGACTGACGGCTACTCCCCCGCCAGCCCGCCCAGCAGGTGGTCGAACGAGCGTCCCTCGCCGAGATAGCTGTCCGGATCGTAGGGGTCGGATGCGGCAGCCGGGGCGTGTCGCGAGATCGCGGCCGCGAGCTCGCCGGCGCCCTTCTCGACGCGTTCCGCCAACGGCGCGACGTGATCGCCGGACCCGCCCCAGTCCGCCGAGGCGGCGAACACGCCCGTCGACACGGCATCCGCGTGCAGGTACGCGAACAGGGGACGGATGGCGTAGTCGATCGCGAGCGAATGGCGCGGAGTACCGGCGTTCGCGCCGATCAGGACCGGCTTCCCGGTGAGCGCGTCGGGGTCGAGGACGTCGATGAACGACTTGAAGAGCCCCGAGTAGCTCGTCGAGAAGATCGGCGTGACCGCGATGAGGGCATCGGCTGAGACCACCGCGTTCACCATGGAGTCGAGAGCGGGTGGCGCGAAGCCGGTGAGGAGGTTGTTCGTGATGTCGTGCGCGTAGTCGCGCAGCTCGAACACGTCGGTCTCGGCCTCGATCCCCAGCGCCGCGAGCCGCGTGACCGTCGCGGACGCGAGCCGGTCGGCGAGCATCCGCGTCGAGGACGGGTTCGAGAGGCCCGCCGATACGACGGCGATGCGACGAGCGGTCATCACAGCACCTTCCGGGTGGCGGCGGCGCCGAACGCGGCGCCCGGCCGCGACGCGTCGACGGCCTCGGTGTCCTGATAGGGGGAGCCCCCGGTGACGTTGTCGCCGCGGTTCGCATTAGGGCGCGGCTCGCGGACCGGTCCGTCGCCGTACTTCGCCGCCACGAGGTTGGCGTGGGTCGGCGCGTCGGGGACCTCCGCCGGACGGCCCTTCGCCAGCTCGCGACGCAGCACCGGCACGACCTCGCCACCCAGGATGTCGAGCTGCTCCAGCACGACCTTCAGAGGCAGACCGGCGTGGTCGATGAGGAACAGCTGGCGCTGGTAGTCGCCGAAGTGGTCGCGCATCGCGGCGTAGCGGTCGATGACCTGCTGCGGGGAGCCGACGGTGAGAGGGGTCATCTCCGAGAAGTCCTCGAGCGACGGACCGTGACCGTAGACCGGCGCGTTGTCGAAGTACGGACGGAACTCGTTCACCGCGTCCTGCGAGCTCGCCCGCATGAACACCTGGCCGCCGAGGCCGACGATCGCCTGCTCGGGCGTCCCGTGGCCGTAGTGCGCGAACCGCTGCCGGTACAGGTGGATGAGCCTCTGGAAGTGCTCGGTCGGCCAGAAGATGTTGTTGGCGAAGAAGCCGTCACCGTAATAGGCCGCCTGCTCGGCGATCTCCGGCGTGCGGATCGAGCCGTGCCAGACGAACGGCGGCACGTCGTTCAGCGGTCGCGGCGTGGAGGTGAAGCCCTGGAGAGGAGTGCGGAACTTCCCTTCCCAGTCGACCACGTCCTCGCGCCACAGGCGATGCAGCAGCGCGTAGTTCTCGACGGCGAGCGGCAGACCCTGGCGGATGTCCTTGCCGAACCACGGGTAGACGGGTCCGGTGTTGCCGCGGCCGAGCATGAGGTCGGCGCGGCCGCCCGAGACGTGCTGCAGCATCGCGAAGTCCTCGGCGATCTTCACCGGATCGTTCGTCGTGATGAGGGTCGTCGCGGTCGAGAGCACCAGGCGCTCGGTCTGCGCGGCGATGTAGGCGAGCGTCGTCGTGGGCGACGACGACCAGAACGGCGGATTGTGGTGCTCACCGAGCGCGAAGACGTCGAGTCCGACCTCCTCGGCGTGCTTGGCGATCGTCAGGGTCGCCTTGATGCGCTCCGCCTCACTGGGCGTGGTCCCGCTCACCGGGTCGCCGGTGATGTCGCTCACCGTGAAGATGCCGAACTGCATCCCCGGCCACGTGCTGCTGTTGTCGCTCACGATCGCTTCCCGCTTCTCGGATGTCGGACATCCGGTTTATATGCAAGTGAATGTAATTCGTACAACACGTGCATCGCCAGGCTATTCCCGCGCCGCGTCGGGACGCGATCGTCAGACCGCGCCGAAGTGCCGGACGAGGTCGCGCGTCAGCTGGTGCGGGGCGGTCTCGGTCGGCGAGTGACCCACCGGGTACACCCGCACGTCCGCTCGGATGCGCTCCGCGAACTCGCGGTACTGGGCGAGCGGCCACAGGTCGCGCTCGCCCACGGCGATGAGGGTGGGGACCTCGAGCGCCGCGAGATCCGCGCGCACGTCGGGCATCGTCATCATGAGCCCCACCACGTCGTCGATGACGGGCCGCGGCGTCGCCGCCATCCGCTCCCGCACGAACTCGATGCGTCGGGCGGGTTCGCGGTTGAGGTTGTAGCGGATGCCCCAGAGGATGAGGCCCGCAGCCCTGTGGGGGCTCATGTCCGAGATGGGTCCGATGTGCTTCACCCCGCGGAAGACCTGACCGACGGCCGGCGGCGCGGAGGCCAGAACCATGCTCCGGAACAGGTCCGGGCGACGCACGGCGGCGAGCTCGATGACGAGGCCCGCGAAGCTGTGCCCGAGCACATGGGCCGGGCCGCCGTCCTCCAGGAGGGCGATCAGGTCGTCGACGAAGAGCGCGAAGTCGTAGCGCTCGCGCGGTGGGACGAGCGCGTGCGGCCCGGCAGCGGCCGACTCGTAGTGGCCCGCCAGGTCGAAAGACTCGACCCGGAAACCCGCCGCCGCGATCAACGGGAAGATGCGGAGGAAGTCCTCCTTGGACCCGGCGACTCCCGGCACGAGCACGACGCGCTCCGCGTCGGCGTCCCCGAGTCGCACCCGCGCGAGAGAACCGCTGGGCGCGGCGAAGCGATCGTGCTCGGTTCCCTCCGGGAACGCGTGCCAGTCGATGTCGTCGATCGCGCGGTCCCGCGCCAGCTCATCGTCGATGGTCGTCATGCGTGCCTCACCCCGGATGCAGACACTACCGCGACCACGCCCCGGTGGGACGCAGGGACCGCCACGATAGTCTGACGACGCGATGAGCCACTCCACCACGCCCCCGCCCGCGGCATCTGCGAAGCCGCGTCGACGGGTGCCGCTCTGGGACAACGCGCGCTTCGCGTGCATCGTCCTCGTCGTCCTCGGTCATGCCACGCAGCGGCTCACCTACGACTCCGACATCGCGCAGAGCCTGTACCTGCTGATCTACGCCTTCCACATGCCGGCCTTCGCCATCATCTCGGGCTACTTCTCGAAGGGCGGCCCGCCCGCGAAGCGGCAGATGGCGCGGCTGATCACCGACATCGTCCTGCCGTATCTCATCTTCGAGAGCCTGTGGACGCTGACGAAGTACATCGTCGAGGGGCAGGCCGACCCCAACCTCACCAAGCCCTCCTGGACGCTGTGGTTCCTCCTGGCGCTGGGCATCTTCCGCCTCGTCCTCCCCTATCTGGCGGTGGTGCGCTGGCCGCTCCTGTGGACGATCGTGATCTCGGTCGGAGCGGGCTACCTCCCCAACATCGACTCGACGCTGTCGCTGTCGCGCACGCTCGGGCTGCTGCCCTTCTTCACGCTCGGATGGTGGCTGAACGAGCACGACGTGGTCGAACGACTCGGGCTGCTGCGACGCCGCCCGTGGTGGAGCTTCGCGGCGGCGGTCGCCGCCTTCGCCGCCGCGGGGTGGATCGCATGGTTCTTCGTGGATCCCTGGCGCGACGTCAACCTCAGCCAGTGGATGTTCTACGACGACGCCTATTCGGCGCTGGGCGGGACGCAGTGGTGGGCGGGCGGCGTCCGGCTCGCGCTGATGGCCGTCGCCCTCGTGCTGTGCGCCGCCTTCTTCGTGCTCGTCCCCCGGCGGATGCGATGGTGGACGCACTTCGGTCAGTACACGATGTACGTCTACCTGCTGCACTCGTTCGTGCTGTACCCGTTCCGCGAGTCAGGGCTGCTCCGGGGGCTCGACCCGACCTGGATCTGGCTGCCGATCGTGATCATCGCCTCGGTGCTCATCGCCCTGGGGCTGGCGACCAAGCCCGTCCGGTGGCTGTTCCGCCCCCTGGTGGAACCGCGCCCGCGATGGCTCTTCGCGGACCCCGAGCTCGCCGGAGCCGAGACCCGGCGCGACGACCCGACGGGCTCGCGGCGGCCGCGCGAGATCCCGCGACCGGCCGAACCCATCCCGCCAGGGCTCACTCTGCCCCCGCGCACCTGACCGGTTCAGGCGAACAGTCCGGCGCCGACGTACGATCCGTCCTTCGCACCGGGCGGGACAGCGAAGACGGCCGACCCGACGTGGACGAGATACTCCGACAGCAGATCCTTCGCGAGAGCGCGCTGGACGGTCACGAATCGCTCCGGCGAACGCTGGTACGAGAGGAAGAAGAGCCCGGCGGACAGCGACCCGAGCTGATCGTTGCCGTCGACGAAGTTGTAGCCACGACGCAGCAGGCGGATGCCATGGTTGAAATCGGGATGCGCCATCCGCACGTGCGACCGCACATCGATCGCGGTCGCGCCGTCCTTCTTCGTGCGGAAATCGGGCGCGGTGAACTCGGTGCCGCCCGAGAGGGGCGCACCCTCCCCCTTGTCCCGCCCGATCGTGCGCTCCTGCTCGGCCAGCCGCAGCCGGTCCCACGTCTCGATCGTCTGGCGGATCTTGCGCGCGACCAGGTACGTGCCGCCGGCCAGCCACGCGGGAGCGGCGTCGCCGGAGACCCACACGTGCTCGCGCAGCGCGGCCGGGTCGTCGGCGAGGATGTTGGCGGTGCCGTCCTTGAAGCCGAAGAGGTTGCGCGGCGTGGACTGGTCGACGGTCGTCTTCGATGTGCGACCGAATCCCAGCTGAGACCAACGGATCTGAGCGCGGCCGAAGGCGATCCGACTGAGGTTGCGCACCGCGTGCACAGCGACCTGGGGGTCGTCGGCGCATGCCTGGATGCAGAGATCGCCCGCCGAACCGAGGGCATCCAGCTGGTCGCCGACGAACGGCGGAAGATCCCGGAGCGCCGAAGGACGGCGACTGGCGATGCCGTAGCGGTCGACCCCGTCCCGCTCGAACAGCCCCGGGCCGAATCCGAACGTGATCGTCAGGGCGCTGGGCGGCAGTCCGAGTGCCTCGCCCGTGTCGTCCGGCGGGGCCTGGGGCGACCCTCCGACAGCGCCCGTCGCGCTCACGTCCAGCCCCCGGGTCATGCGGGATGCCGCGTAGGACCAGTCCTTCAGCAGCGAGACGAGGTCGTCGCGCGTCGTGCCGTCGGCCATGTCGAAGGCGGCGAAATGCAGATGCTCCTGCACGGGCGTGGTGATGCCGGCCTGGTGCTCACCGAAGAACGCGTGGACCGTGCCACCCGTCGACGAGTGCGCGGAGGACGCCACCGCGGACGCGATGCCCGCGCCGGCGAGCCCTCCCACCGCGAGGCCGCCCGCGCCTGCGCCGAGCAGCCCCAGGAGCCCGCGGCGGCTGAGGCCGCCCGCGGACCCCTCGTCCTGGGAGTCGTCCGACGTCGTCATTCCAGGATGGTGGAGGTGAGGCGCGAGAGCGGCTCCGCCAGCGCGTTGATGAGGTTGGTCAGGTCGCGGCGATCGGCCTCGGTCAGCGTGCTGTATGCCGGGAAGCCCTTCTCCAGGCTGCCGTACGTGGCGAGCTTGGCCTCGAGGTCCGTGTAGCCCTTGTCGATCCTGGCGGCGAGGTCCTTCCCGGACGCGCCCTGCGACACGGCGAAGTCCTTCACGAGCGAGAACGCCAGCTTGGAGCCCTCCACGTTCGCGGCGAAGTCGTAGAGGTCGGTGCCGGACCACCAGTCCTCCTCACCGGTGATCTTGCTCTTCGCGACCTCGTCCAGCAGTCCGATCGCGCCGTTGGAGAGCCCGGCGACGCCCTGACCTTCGAGGGCCTTGGTGAAGTCCGCACCGTGCACGTAGTCGTACAGCTGCTGCACGTTCGCCTCGAGTCCGTCGCCCATCGTCTTGCGCTCGGCGGGCGTCGAGGGGGTCCAGTCCTTCCAGGCCGGCGTGGAGCCGTCCGAGTTCACCGCATCGCGCGCGGGCACCCACAGATCCTTCTCGATGCGATGGAATCCGGTCCACGGAATGCCTTCGGCGACCGCGTCGAGCTCGCGGAAATCGATCTTCGGATCGAGGTCGCCGAGCGACTCGGCGATCGGTTCGATCCGCTCGTAGAACGATCGCACCTGGGGGAACTGGGCCCTCGCCGCCGCGTCGTCGCCCGCGGCGTACGCGGCGGTGAACACCTTCACCCGGGGCAGGAGCTGCTCGACCTGGTCCTTGACGAACGAGGCGTAGAGGTCGACCGCCTGCTTCTTCTGCGCGGCATCCGCACCCGACGCGGCGACCTTCTCGCCCGACACCGTGAACGCACGCCGGCCCACACCCTCGCCCACCATCCCGGGCTTGCAGAGGGTGAAGTAGTCGCCGGGCTGCGCGACGACCGTGAGGCTGCGCTGAGTGCCCGGCGCGATGTTCTCCACCTCGCCGACGATCCGCAGGCCGTCCTTCGCCAGAAGGTAGAACTCGGTCACCTGCGAGCCCTTGTTCGTCACGTCGAACGCGAGTGTTCCGCTCGCCGCGGTGCCGGTGGACACATCGCACGACGTGTCGGTCGACGTGACGGTGAGGGCGCCGGATGCGGCGACGTCGCTCTTGGCGACGCAGCCGGTGAGGGCGAGCGCGACTATTCCGACGGCCGCCAAGGCGCCGATCGTCCGGGGGGCGGTCATTGTGCTCCTTGTTTCGGGTGGCCAGCGACAGGCTCGAGGGTCGGGACGGGGATGTTCGCCGCCGCGGCATCTGGAGTGCGCACCGGGGTGGACGCGGCACGCGCGGGGCGGACACCGCGAAGGAAGAAGGCGCCGACGATGCCGACGTAGAGCACCCAGGCGATGACCTGGAACCAGGTCATCTGGGGCATGAAGCCCACGAGGGCCTGCAGGATCACCGCCAGGGGGCCGCCCGGGGCGATCGTGGTGCTGACGTCGAACGCCCACCCCAGCGGGAACCCGGCCCAGCCCACGAGCACGTTCCCCGCGGCGTCGACGGGCGCGGCCGCTGTGAAGGGCCCCGGGAGGACGCCGGCCTCCTGCAGGTCGTGCATCGAATAGGCGAGGACGCCCGCGGCGACCACGACGAGGAACGCACCGGTCCACAGGAAGAACACGCGAAGATCGACGCGGACCATGCCACGCGCGAGCAGCCATCCGAGGACGACCGCCGCGAGGATGCCGAGCAGCGCGCCCAGGAGGGATGCCGGCGTATCGCCGAAGGACTGCACCATCGACCACAGCAGCAGCGTCGTCTCGATCCCCTCGCGGGCGACCGAGACGAAACCGATGATGACGATGCCCCACATGCCACCCCGCGCGAGCGCCCTGTCGATGCCGCCTTCGAGGGTCTTCTTCATCGTCCGCGACGTCTTCTGCATCCAGAAGATCATCCAGGTCACCAGACCCACGGCGAGGAGGGACATCAGCCCGCCGATGATCTCCTGCCCCTGGAAGGTCAGCGAATACGCGCCGAACGTGAGGAACGCGCCGATCCCCACCGCGAGCGCGACGGCGAGTCCGACTCCCGTCCAGACGCGAGGCAGGACGTCACGGCGATCGATGCGGGTGAGGTAGGCGACGAGGATGCCGACGACGAGAGCGGCCTCGAGGCCTTCGCGGAGGCCGATCAGGAAGGTGGCGAGCACAGGTGACTCTCGGGTGGAGGACGTTGGGGGGAGGTATCGTGCCACCGATCGGGGCGGGGCCACCGGGTCAGGTAAGGCGAACCTCAGTAAGTGCAACCTTACTCCAGCGCCGAGCGCCGCTCAAGCCGAGGAGGTCCACCGACGCCGGGACGGACGGGTAACCGACGGTAATGAACCCCGCGGGCCACGGCGTCGGGACGTACTCTCGGGGCATGTCAGACCTGACCCTCCCCGTGCTCGATCTGTCCCGACTGGATGCCGGCCCCGAGGAGGCCGCGCGGTTCCGCGACGATCTGCGTGCCGCGACCCACGACGTCGGCTTCTTCTATCTCACCGGGACGGGCGTCTCCGCCGAGCTGGAGGGACGGCTGCACCGTGCCGCCCGCGACTTCTTCGCCCTTCCCGAGGCGGACAAGCTCGCGATCGAGAACGTCCAGAGCCCGCATTTCCGCGGGTACACGCGGGTCGGCGGCGAGCGGACGCAGGGCAAGGTGGACTGGCGCGAGCAGATCGACATCGGACCCGAACGCGACGCGGTGTCGGATCCCGGCGCCCCCGACTTCGCCCGCCTGATCGGACCCAATCTCTGGCCGGAGGCGCAGCCCGAGCTCCGCGACGTCGTCGCCGAGTGGCACGACCATCTGTCGGGGGTGGCCCGCAAACTCCTCCGCGCGTGGGCACTCGCCCTCGGGGCGCCGGAGACCTACTTCGACGAGCACTTCGGCGAGCCGTCGACCCTCATCAAGATCGTCCGCTATCCGGGGAAGGACGATCCGACGCCGCAGCAGGGCGTCGGCGCCCATAAGGACTCCGGCGTCCTGACCCTCCTGTGGGTCGAGCCGGGCAAGGGCGGGCTCCAGGTGCAGCGGGACGGCGAGTGGGTCGACGCGCCGGCCGTCCCCGGCGCGTTCGTCGTGAACATCGGCGAGCTCCTCGAGTACGCGACGCAGGGCTATCTCATCGCCACCAATCATCGGGTGGTGTCTCCACGCTGGCCCGATGACCGGATCTCCGTGCCCTTCTTCTTCAACCCGCAGCTCGACCGTCGCCTGCCGCTCATCGAGCTGCCGCCGGAACTCGCCGCCGAGGCGCGGGGGGTCACACAGGATCCCGCGAACCCCATCCACGCGCTGTACGGCGAGAACGCGCTCAAGTCGCGGCTGCGCGCGCACCCGGACGTCGCCGAGAAGTGGCACGCCGACCTCGTCGCCGCCCGAACCGCGGCATCCTGACCCGGGGCGTACGCGCCCCCTCAGCCGAACCCCCGAGACATGCCTCGGCGCGTCGGACGCCGGTGAGTCCAGCGTGCGAAGGCAGTTCTCGGCCGCTCTCGGTCCCGGACGTACGTCGAGGGCCGCCCCACACCTGGGACGGCCCTCGGAAGAAGTGCGATATACGCCGGGTTGCGACTAGCGGCGCAGTCCCAGGCGCTCGATCAGCGACCGGTAGCGGTTGATGTCGATGTCCTGGAGGTAGCCGAGCAGACGACGGCGCTGACCGACCATCAGGAACAGACCACGACGCGAGTGGTGGTCGTGCTTGTGCTCCTTCAGGTGCTCTGTGAGGTCCTTGATGCGCTGCGTCAGCATCGCGACCTGCACCTCGGGGGATCCGGTGTCACCGGGGTGCGTCGCGTACTCTTCGATGATCGCCTTCTTGGCGTCGGACTCGAGTGCCATAGATGGGATCCCCTTTCTCGTCGTTGCGCGGTGCCCGACGCCTTCTGCGTGAGCTCTCTTTATCCGCGGCCGTTCACACGGCAACCTCGGAAGTCTACCAGCGGCGACCGGGAGACTGCGCCACGGGCGGGCGTCCCGCCGGACGGCCGCGCCGGGTGGCCGCGTCACCCCGATACGCTCGAGACGTGGAGTGCGCTGCGAGGGTCGAGGCATTCGACCCCGGTGCACCCTCTCCCGAGGCGAGCGGATGATGGCGCGGCTCGCGCGCTCGCACTTCGTCGATCTGCGCCCCTTCACGACGTCGCCCGCGTTCGCGCGGATGTGGTTCGGGTCGACGCTCTCCGGTCTCGGCGGGCAGTTGACGATCGTCGCGGTGATGCTCCACGTGTACGCGCTGACCGGCGACACGTTCGCGGTCTCGATGATCGCGGTCGCGGGCCTGGTCCCGATGGTCTTCGCCGGCCTCTACGGCGGGATGCTGGCCGACGCCTTCGACCGACGGGTCGTGGCTCTCGCCGCGGCATCCGTGACGTTCGCCTCGACCCTCCTGCTCGCGATCCTCGCGTGGGGGCAGCTGGAGACGGTGTGGTGGCTCTACGCCCTGAGCATCGTGAACTCGTCGGCGAACTCGATCGTGATGTCCGCGCGCGCGGCGATCGTGCCCCGCCTGATCGCGCGCGAGCTCCTGCCCGCGGCGGCGGCTCTGCAGGGGATCACCGTCGGGATCATGGTGATGGCCGGACCCGCACTCGCCGGCGTGCTCGTCGCGTACGCCGGCTATGCCTGGACCTACTCGATCGACGTCGTCCTGATGACATCGCTCTTCCTCGGGCTGTGGACGCTGCCGAGCATCCGTCCCGAGGGGGAGATCGTGCGTCCGGGGCTGAAGTCCCTCGCCGACGGCTGGCGGTTCCTGCGCCGGGCGTCGAACATCCGGCTGCAGTACGTCCTCGACATCATCGCGATGACGTTCGGGCAGCCGCTCGCGCTCTTCCCCGCCATCGGTGCGGTGCTGCTCGGAGGAGGCCCGATCACCACCGGCGTGCTCACGGCGGCGATCGCGCTCGGCGCCTTCCTCTCGAGCCTGTTCTCCGGCCCGGTGGGGCGGGTGCGGCATCACGGGATCGGGATCGAACGGGCGATCATCGTGTACGGCGCATCGATCGCCCTGTTCGGCCTGGTCCTCGTCGCGGGGGCGCTGCGCTGGTTCGCCCCCGCCCACCTCGACACGCACTCCGCGAACGTCGTCCTGATCGCGGCGGCCGTCGTGGCGCTCGCGATCTCCGGCGCCGCCGACAACGTGAGCGCGATCTACCGCTCGACGATGATGCAGGCCGCCGTGCCGGACAGCGTGCGCGGACGGCTCCAGGGCATCTTCACCGTCGTCGTCGCCGGCGGGCCGCGTGTCGGCGCGCTCTACGCAGGGACCCTGGCCACCTTCACCACGCTGTGGTTCCCTCCGCTCATCGGAGGGTTCATCATCATCGGCCTGGTGGCGCTGCTCGTCCGGCGCAGCCCGCGCTTCCGGGCATACGACGCCGAGCACCCGGTCCCGTAGCGCGACGTCGGTTTCCGGTCGCACATCGGCGGATTCCGGACGTCGTACTGCGCGAGCACGCGGCGGAGCATGCCCCGCGGCTAGAGTCGGCGGATGCCCGACACCGACGCCTCCGCCCCGCGGCTCGCCGCCGAGAGATCGCGTGCGGGTGCGATCACCGTCGTGCAGTTCGTCCTCCTGGGAATCGTGTGGGGTTCGAGCTTCCTGTTCATCAAGGTCGGGCTCGGCGGCCTGTCACCCGTCCAGGTGGTCTGGGGCCGGCTCGTCCTGGGGGCGATCACCCTCGGGCTGTTCGCGCTCGCGCGGCGGGAGCACCTCCCCCGGTCCCTCCGCATCTGGGGGCACATGAGTGTCCTCGCCCTCTCCTTCTGCGTCGCGCCGTACCTGCTGTTCGCGTGGGCGGAGCAGCACGTGAGCTCGGGGCTCGGCAGCATCTACAACGCGACGACGCCGATCATGACCGCGATCATGGCCGGCCTGCTCTTCCGGGTGGAGCGCCTCAGGCCGGTCCAGCTCGTGGGCATCGCGGTGGGCATCGCGGGAGTGGTCGTCATCGTCGGACCGTGGAACGGCATCGACCTCGGCCAGAGCCTGGTCGCGCAGCTCGCCCTCCTCGGCGCCACCGCGTGCTACGGCTTCAGCCTCGCGTACATGCGTCGGTTCGTCGCCCACTCGGGCATGAGCGCCCTGACCTTCTCGTTCCTCAACATCGGCATCGCCGCGGCGATCATGGTCGTCGCGACGCCGTTCGTCGCCCTCTCCCCCGTCCGCCTGGACCCGTGGATCGTCCTCTCGATCGTGCTTCTGGGCGCCCTCGGAACGGGCGTGGCCTACATCTGGAACCAGAACACGCTGCGGGCCTGGGGGCCGACCGGCGCGTCGACCGTCACCTACATCACGCCCGTGGTCGGGGTCGCGCTCGGCGTCGCGATCCTGGGCGAACGGGTGAGCTGGAACGAGCCGGTGGGGGCGCTCGTCGTCTTCCTCGGCATCCTGCTGGCCCAGGATCGGCTCCGGCGCCGGTCGCGCCGTGCCGCCCGCACCTGAACCCCGCATGACTCGGATGTCGGACGGTCGCGGCATGATCGCGGCATGAGCGCAGAGACCCCTCCGACGAGGACCGCCGTCATCGCCCTCCGTGGGCCGTACGACCTCCGCGAGGTGGCCCTGATGGGATTCGGCCACCGCGACGAGACGTCGTTCGACGGCGTGATGCGGCTCGCGTTCCGGGTGGACGGCCTCGACGACCACGCGGGGGTCGAGGTCCGGCAGCGCGACGGGGAGCTCGCGCTCACGGTGCACGGCGACGCCCCGCTCGATGCGGTCTCGCGCCAGGTCGCTCGCGTGGTGTCGGCTGATCACGACGGCGATGCCTGGGCGGCGGTGTGCGCGGCGGATCCGGTGCTCGAGCGGGTGCACGCGGCGGCCCCGGGCTTCCGTCCATCCAACTTCTACAGCCCCTACGAGGCGGCCGTCTGGGCGGTGCTCTCGGCGCGACGCTCGCGTGTGCAGGCGATCGCCCTGCGCCGGCGTTTCAGCGAGGCGCACGGCGTGATGTTCTCCCTCGCGGGGCGGACGGAGGCGGCCGTTCCCGCGCCGCAGCGGCTGCTCGAGATCGACGGGTTCCCCGGTCTCCCCGCAGATCGGATCCCTCGGCTCCACGCGATCGCCACCGCCGCCCTCGACGGCTCGCTCGACGTCGACCGCCTCACGGGCATGGAGCCCGCCGAGGCCATGGCGGCGCTGCAGCGTCTGCCGGGCATCGGTCCGTTCTACAGCGCCCTCATCGTGATCAGGGCCTGCGGCCTGACGGACGTCCTGTCGACGGAGGAGGGGCATACGCGCGAAGCGGTGCGCGCGCTGTACGGGCTCGACCACGAGCCGTCCGGCACCGAACTGACGCGGATCGCGGAGAATTGGCGCCCGTTCCGCACCTGGGCCGCGGTGGCCCTGCGGGCGGTGGGCTCGCGACTCGCACTCGCCTCGTGAACCCCGATCGCATGACGAAGGGCGGATGCCGCAGCATCCGCCCTTCGACCCGGGATGGGTCGTCAGCCGACGGCGATGAGGTCGATGACGAAGACGAGGGTCTTTCCGCCGAGGAAGTGGCCGCCGGCCGGCCCGTAGGCGAGGTGCGGCGGGATGACGAGCTCGCGTCGGCCGCCGACCTTCATGCCCGGGATGCCGTCCTGCCAGCCCTGGATCAGCCCGCGGAGCGGGAACTGGATGCTCTCGCCGCGGCTCCACGACGAGTCGAACTCCTCCCCCGTGTCGTACTCGACGCCGAGGTAGTGCACCTCCACGGTGTCTCCGGGGTTGGCCTCGGGGCCATCCCCGACGATGATGTCGCGGATCACCAGGTCGGCCGGTGCGGGGCCCTCGGGAGCGTCGATCTCGGGCTTGGTTCGATTGTCGGTCATGAGTCCATCCAACCCGACGGTCCCGAACCGGTCAACGCGACGTCGGCTGCCGCGTGCGACCTCTCACGGACGCCCTTGACGCACTCGGGTGCGTTTGGCACTCTGGAGGCAGAGCTCAGCGCCCGGTCGGCACGCAGGCATCGCCGCGGCACCGGGCGCTGAGTCCGTCTGCGGGCGGTCACGCTCACACCGAGAAGAGCGCCTGCCGCGCCGCCACCGTCCGCGCGAGGAGGACGCGCTCGTCGTCCACGGCGGCGGGATCGCGTCCCGTGAGAGCACGTTGCCGGGCCATTGCGAGGGCGGTGGCGTCGGAGATGAAGGTCTTCATCTCCGAGGTGCGGTCGCGGGGCAGCGAGGTGGCCCAGGCGCGAGCCGCCCGCCGGCCCCGGCCGGTCGCGAGCAGGTCGACCTCCTGCGCCGTGAACCACCCGGCGGCGGCGTATTCGCCCAGCCGCGCGCGGGTCAGCCGCGCCTCCTCGCGCCGAAGCGCCAGGACACCGAGCACGAACAGGACGAAGAGCGGCACCTGCAGGGTCGCGTACAGGGCGAAGAAGTCGAAGAACTGAGCGGACGCGTTCCACAGGGCGTGGAGCACGACCGCGCCGGCGAGCCCCAGCAGCCACGGGCCGATCACACGCCCGGCCGTCGCCCCGCGGCGCGCGGCGAGCCCGAGCGCGAACCCGGTGACGGCGGTGAACATCGCGTGCGCGAACGGCGACAGGATGCCGCGCAGCAGGAAGGTGGTCGTCACCTCCGGCGCGCCGCCGTCGACGAAGCTGATGGCGAAGTACTGGATGTTCTCCGTGAACGCGAAGCCCGCGCCCACGAGCGCCCCGTAGACGATGCCGTCGACGGGGCCGTCGAACGCGCGACGCGCGCTGACGAAGATGATGAGCACCCCGAGTCCCTTCGCGAACTCCTCGACGATGGGCGCCTGCACGACGGTGCGGAACGCGTCCCGGGCATGGGTGTCGCCCACGCCGATCGCGAGCGTCAGGAGCAGATCGACCCCCAGGGCGATCGCGACGGCGGCCACCGCACCCCACGCGACCGCCAGCACGACGAGGCTCCGCGGCTCCGGCTCCCAGCGATCGATCGCGCGGACGGTGAGCAGGACGATGGTGAGCGGGACGAGGGCCAGCACCATGCCCACGATGGACGCGGCGGCGCCGATGGCCGAGAGGAAGTAGGCGACGAGGGCCAGCAGCACGACGGCGAGCACGGCGAACAGCCACACGGAGCCTCGACGGCCGCGTGACGGGAGCGACGGGATCGCGGCAGGCGGGGCAGACGGGGGCACGATGGATGCGGGCGCCGCTCCGTGGGGCTGGGAGAACGGAGACGGGAAGCTCATGCGGATCAGCCTAGGGGCCCCGCTCCGCCGTCTCCGCGAGACGCCCGGACCGGCCGGACGGTAGCGTGGAGGGATGCGCTTCGCCCATGTCATCGTCCCGGGAAGCGCCGATCCGGCACTGGCCGTGATCCGCGACGGCGAGGCCCTGCTCGTCCGTGAGCTGATTCCCGGCGGCCCGCAGTTCCTCGAGGAGCTCATCGCCGGCGGCGACGACCTCCTCGACCGGGTCCGGGATGCCGTCGCCGACGCCGGTCGCGGCCGAGCGCTGGAGGGACTCGCCTACGCGTCCGCGGTACTCACGCCCCCCGTCGTCCTCGCGATCGGGCTCAACTACGCGGCCCACTCCAGCGAGCTCGGACTCAAGGCGGACACCGCCCCGACCGTCTTCGTCCTCTGGCCGAACTCCCTGAGCGGTCACGAGGCGACCACGAGCTGGCCGCGCCGCCTGAGCGAGTCGGTCGACTACGAGGCCGAGCTCGGCGTGATCATCGGCCGCGACGCCAAGGACGTCCCGATCGAAGACGCACTGGACCACGTCTGGGGCTACACCGTGGTCAACGACATCACCGCTCGCGACATCCAGTTCTCCGAGGCGCAGTGGTCGCGCTGCAAGTCGTTCGACGGCTTCACCCCGACCGGGCCGTTCGTGGTGACGGCGGACGAGATCCCGGACCCGCAGGCTCTCCATATCTGGGCGGTGGTCGACGGCCACACCGTGCAGGACGCCACCACCGGCCAGATGATCCGCCCGGTGGCGACGCTCGTGTCCCACCTCTCGCAGTCGGCGACCCTCCTGCCCGGCACCCTCATCTCCACGGGATCCCCCGGCGGCGCCGGCTACTCGCGCGATCCCCAGATCTTCCTGCGCGACCGCTCCACCGTCACCGTCGGCATCGACGGCATCGGCGAGCTCACGACGCACTGCCGCATCCTGGACTGATCCCGGGGCCGACGCTCTCGCACGAGACGCCGGTGGCGCGGATCCCGAAGGGTCCGCGCCACCGGCGTCGAGGGATGCAGGTCAGTTGCTGCCGGTGTCGATCTGGTCGCAGGGGATCTGCTGACCCCAGAACTCGACGATGCCGGATCCGCCGGGGCTGCAGTTCTGAACGACCTGGCTGCCGAGGCTCGCGAACTGCGTCGCCACCACGATCGTGACGATGATGCCGATCACCATGAACACGATGCTGAGGATGATCGCGGCGACCGCGAAGCCGTTCTTCTGACCGGCCTTGCGGCTCTGCACGAGCGCGATGATGCCGAGGATCAGGCCGACCAGCGCGATGAAGAACGACACGATGAAGGCGACGATGCCCAGGGTCTTCCCGGGGTTCGTCGGCACCGGCGCGCCATAGGGCGCCGGGGGCGCAGGGGCGTAGCCGGGCTGCGGTGCCGCGGCGTACGCGGGGGGCTGGGTGTACGCGGGGGGCTGCGTGTACGCCGGCTCCGGCGCCGGCGGCGGCGTCTCGGCGGGCGGCTCGGCTCCCTGGGGAGCGTGGGGGTCGGTCATCGTGGCGCCTCTCTGTGCAGGGTCGGGATGACGATTCGCTATGAAAGTACCCCGCGCGGCCACGGGACGACAGCCCCCGCGCCGACCGACGACGGCTCCAGCCGCGTGGCTCAGCTCTCGCGCGGCTCGTCCGCCACGACGTTCTCGGCGGGCTGGACGATCGGGATCGCCGCGGTGACGGCCTCAAGGCCCGACAGCCGCGCGGGCGAGAGCTGCTTCATCACTTCGTCGCGGGACATCAGCCCCGCCTCCACGACGAGGTCGGCGACGTTGCGCCCCGTCAGGAGCGCCGTCTTCGCCAGCGCGGCGGCGGCGGCGTAGCCGATGAACGGGGTCAGCGCGGTCACGACGCCGACCGAGGCGCCGACCATCGCGCCGAGCCGCGCGCGGTTCGCGGTGATGCCTTCGACGCAGTTCACCCGCAGCGTCCACATCGCCTGACGCATCCACGTGATCGACTGGAAGATCGAGTGCGCGATCACGGGCTCGAAGGCGTTGAGCTGCAGCTGCCCTCCCTCGACGGCCATCGTGACGGTCAAGTCGGCGCCGGCGACCGAGAACGCGACCTGGTTCACGACCTCCGGGATCACCGGGTTCACCTTGCCGGGCATGATGCTCGAGCCCGCCTGGCGCGGCGGGAGGTTGATCTCGCCGAAACCGGCCTGCGGGCCACTGGAGAGCAGCCGCAGGTCGTTGCAGATCTTGGAGAGCTTGATCGCATTGCGCTTGAGAGAGGACGAGAACGACATGAACGCCCCCGTGTCGCTCGTCGACTCCACCAGATCGTCGGCGGTCTCGAGGTCGAGTTCCGTGATCTGTCGCAGGTGTCGCAGCACCGCCGGCGCGTAGTCGGGATGGGTCGTGATCCCGGTGCCGATCGCGGTCGCACCCATGTTGATCTCGAACAGCAGGTAGCGGTTCTCGAGGAGCCGGTGGTAGTCCTCCCCCAGCGTCGTGGCGAATCCGTGGAACTCCTGGCCGAGGGTCATCGGCACCGCGTCCTGGAGCTGCGTGCGCCCGACTTTGAGCACGTCGTGGAACTCGACCGCCTTCGCGAGGAACGCCTTCCGCAGGAGGTCGAGCTCCTCGAGCAGGCTCTGCAGCGTCAGCGAGAGGCCGATCTTGACCGCCGTCGGGTACACGTCGTTCGTCGACTGGCTGCGGTTCGTGTCGTCGATCGGCGACAGGAAGGCGTAGTCGCCCTTCTCACGCCCGGCCAGCTCGAGCGCGATGTTCGTGATGACCTCGTTCGCGTTCATGTTGGTCGAGGTGCCGGCGCCGCCCTGCATGACGCCGACCGCGAATTGGTCGTGGTGCTCGCCGTCGATGACCAGCTGCGCGGCACGATCGATGAGCTCGGCCTTCTCGGGCGAGAGCACGCCGATCTCGCGGTTGGCCCGCGCGGACGCCTGCTTGACCATCGCGAGAGCGATCACGAGATCGGGGTACACCGAGATCGGGCGCTTCGCGATCGGGAAGTTCTCCATGGCGCGCGCCGTGTGGATCCCCCAATACGCGTCTGACGGGATCTCCATGGATCCCAGGGAATCGGTCTCGGTGCGCGTGCGCGTCATTGCGTCCAGTGCCATGTGTGGTGTTCCTCGTAGGTCGATCACGGCTGAGTGGGGATCTTTCGAGCCTACCCGCGGTCCTCTTCCGCGGGCATGGACGCCGCGTACAGTCGGGTGGCCGTCGCTGTACCCGATGTCAGCGGATCGGTTTGCGAGAGAACGCCTCGAGGCGCTCCTCCGGCGTGAGCCGGGACATCCGCTCCAGCCAGGCCGCATCGAAGTACTCGCCGGTGGGCGCATCGACGACCGGCACCACGGAATGGGTGATCGTGTCGTCGTAGACGTGGACCAGATGGAACGACTGGCCCGCGTCCATCCCGTTCACGTCGGCGGGCGGACGCGCGAGATTCATCGTGTAGCACGTCGCGGCCGCGACGCTCACCGGGATGCCGGCGAACGTGCCGCTCGTGGAGTAGTGCAGGTGACCGGCAAGGATGCCGCGGACGTCGGTTCCCGAGAGGATCTCGGCCAGGGCGTCCTGATGCCGCAGCTCCAGGATGTCGAACAGCGGCACGTGACTGGGGAGCGGGGGGTGGTGCAGCGCGATCAGCGTCCCGAGCGGGGCCGGCGCGGCGAGCGTGTCGCGGAGCCACGAGAGCTGCCGCTCGTCGATGTCGCCGTGATGCCACCCGGGCACGCTGGAGTCGAGGGCGATGAGCCGCAGACCGCCCAGGTCCCACACGCCGGTGACGGGCTCCTGCGTCGCAGCGTCACCCAGCAGGGCCTGCCGGAGCGCCGGTCGCTCGTCGTGATTGCCCGCGACCCAGACGATCGGGGCGCCCAGGCGAACGGCGACGGGATCCACCACGGCACGGAGCCGGTCGTACGCCTCCGGCTCCCCCAGGTCGGTGAGGTCGCCCGTGAAGACGATCGCATCGGGTCGGATCCCCAGCCGCTCGACCGCGCGCAGCGTCTGGACCAGGTGGCCGGTGGAATCGTAGTGGCCGCCCAGCAGCCGGTCCCCCGCGAGCAGGTGCGTGTCGCTCACATGCACGATCACCCGGCGCGCCGGTGGATGGATGCCGAACTGCACGGATGCCGCGACCATGCCACCAGCCTAGACAGCGGCTCCGTCATCGCGACGCCGGCGACACCCGATCAGCGATTGAGGACGATGACCAGAAGGCCGCCGAGGACGGCGAGCCCGCACAGGACGAAGGAGGCGTACGCGCCGATCAGCGCCACCCGCTTCTGCGCATCGGACAACGGGCTCTTGCGCGCCGCCTTGGCCGCCGCCTTCGTGGCCCGCGCGGCCTCCTTCGGGGTGATCACGGTGATCGCGTCCGTGAACTCCGCGGGGGCGACCACCGGCGGGCGGCCGGCGCGCACGAGCAGTCGGAGCCCGACCGAGTAGAAGCCGACGACCAGCACGGCCCCGAGGAGCGCAGCGACGAAGACCTTGAGGAACGCGAGCCATTCGATCTCGATCACTTCCGCCCCTTCCCCTCGGTGCGCGCGGCGGCATCCTTCTTCTGCTGCTCCAGCTCGCGGGCCACGCGCTTGGCGTCCGCCTTCGCCTGCGCCTTGCGCTCTGCCCGGACGCGCGCCTCCTCCTCGGCACGCCGCCGCGCCTCCTCGCGCTCGATCTCGCGCTGGCGCCGGGTGGGGGGTGGGTTGCGCTTGACCTTCACGGCGCGACCCGACTCGGCCACCTCGCTCATCGCGTTGCTCGCGGTGACGCGGTTGCGGCGGGACTGGAGGAAGAGCGCGACGATGATGGCCAGTGCCAGAAGCGCGTCGATGAAGATGCCCCACGTGCCGAGACCGTGCACGATCAGCGCCGCGACCGCACCCACGGCGCCGGCAGCCGGGAGGGTGAGGAGCCAGCCGATCGCGATGCGCCCGACCGTGCGCCAGCGGACCTTGGAGCCGCGACGGCCGAGCCCCGATCCGATCACCGACCCGGAGGCGACCTGGGTCGTCGACAGGGCGAAGCCGAGGGCGCTCGACGCCAGGATGGTCGCCGCCGTCGACGTCTCGGCCGAGAAGCCCTGTGCCGGCTTCACGTCGGTGAGGCCCTTGCCGAGGGTGCGGATGATGCGCCACCCGCCCATGTACGTGCCGAGCGCGATCGTGAACGCGCAGGCGAGGATGACCCAGATGTGCGGGTCGTCCTGCGCGGGGTCCTGCCATCCGGCGAGGATGAGCGTCAGCGTGATGACGCCCATCGTCTTCTGCGCGTCGTTGGTGCCGTGCGCGAGCGCGACGAGCGACGAGGTGAAGATCTGCCCCCAGCGGAAGCCGTCCCGTCCATCCGGTTTGCCGTCGTATCTCCGGGTCAGCGCGTAGGCGAGCTTGGTGACCGCGAACGCGATCAGGCCGGCCGTCAGCGGCGAGATGACCGCGGGGAGGATGACCTTGCTCAGCACGACGCCGAAATCGACCGCCATGACGCCGGCGCCCACGAGGGTCGCGCCGATGAGGCCGCCGAACAGCGCGTGCGACGAACTCGACGGGAGCCCCAGCAGCCACGTCAGCATGTTCCAGGTGATGGCACCGATGAGCCCCGCGAAGATCAGGGGCAGGAAGGTCGATGAGGTGATCTGGTCCTCGCGGATGATGCCGTGCGAGATGGTCTTGGACACCTCGGTGGAGAGGAACGCGCCCACGAGGTTCAGCCCCGCGGCGAGCAGCACGGCGACCTTCGGCTTGAGCGCACCGGTCGCGATGGGCGTCGCCATCGCGTTGGCCGTGTCGTGGAAGCCGTTCGTGAAGTCGAAGAACAACGCCAACGCGACGACGAGGACGACGATCAGGGCTGCGGATTCCACCGTTCGCTCTCCGGAAGAGGGGTCTCGAGGTATACCGACGATGTCGGCGTCGCGAACGAAGAGTTCACGGTGAGTTCATGCACCGGCAACCGGCCAGGAGAAATCCTCGCACACCGATCGCGCTGCGGTAACCACTCGAACCAGGGGATTGCTCGCTCAGACAGGCGCCGCTCTCATCCGGGCGACTAGCGTGGATGCGTGACCGACCGATCCACCGCCGACGCGGCATCCCTCGTCCCACCCGCCCCTGAGCGCCGTCCCGCCGCCCGTACGCACCACGGCGACACGTTCGACGACCCGTACGAATGGATGCGCGACAAGGACGACACCGCCGTCATCGCGCACCTGGAGGCCGAGAACGCGTACACCCAGGCACGCACCGCGCACCTGGAGGGACTGCGGGAACGGATCTTCCAGGAGATCAAGGGCCGGACGCAGGAGACCGACCTCTCGGTGCCGAGTCGGCGCGGCGAATGGTGGTACTACGGCCGGACGGTCGAGGGCAAGCAGTACGGCATCCAGTGCCGGGCTCCGCTCGCCTCGCCCGATGACTGGACGCCTCCGGTCCTGTCGCCCGAGTCCGAGGTCCCCGGGGAGCAGGTGCTGCTCGACGGGAATGTGGAAGCCGAAGGGCACGAGTTCTTCTCGCTCGGCAGCTTCGAGGTCTCCAACGACGGCACGCTGATGCTCTACGGGGTCGACGTCGCCGGCGACGAGCGCTACACGTTGCGGGTGCGCGATCTGCGGACCGGCGAGAACCTTCCCGACGAGATCCCCGGTACGGGCGCGGGCGCGTCCTTCTCCCCCGACGGCCGGCACATCGTCTACACGACGATGGATGACGCGTGGCGACCCGACACCGTGTGGCTCCACGAGCTCGGGACCGACGTGGCCGCCGACGCCACGCTGTTCCACGAGGCGGACGAGCGCTACTGGGTGGGAGCCGGCTTCACCCGCAGCGACCGCTACCTCGTCATCGGGGTCGGCTCGTCCATCACCTCCGAGGAATGGCTCGTCGACGCCGACGACCTCCGCTCCGAGCCGCGCGTGGTGTGGCCGCGGCGGGAGGGCGTCGAGTACGACAGCGACCACGCCGTCGTCGACGGCACCGACGTGCTGTTCATCCTGCACAACGATGACGCCCTCGACTTCGAGCTCGTCCAGGTCGCGGCCTCCGATCCCTCCGGCGAGCGCCGGGTCGTGATCCCGCACCGGCCGGGGGTCCGGCTCCTGGGGCTGTCCACCTTCCGCGACTGGGGAGTCCTGGGCTACCGGCGCGGCGGGCTCGCGCGGCTGGGCATCCTCGATTACGCGGACGGCGACGTGCGGGAGCTGGAGTTCGACGAACCGCTGTACGCGGTCGGGACGGCGGGCAACCCGGAATGGGCGCCGCCGGTCGTCCGCATCGGCTATGCCTCGTTCACGACACCCGGGACGGTGTACGACTACGAGATCGCGAGCGGCGACCTCCTGCTGCGCAAGCAGCAGCCCGTCCTCGGCGGATACGACCCGAGCGACTACGGGCAGGCGCGGGTGTGGGCGCGGGCCGCCGACGGCACGCCGATCCCCGTCTCGCTCGTCTGGAAGCGCTCGTTCGGCGAGCCGGGCGGTTCCCCCCGGCCCGTGCACCTCTACGGGTACGGCTCCTACGAGCACTCCATCGAGCCCGGGTTCTCGGTCGCGCGGCTGTCCGAGCTCGACCGCGGCGTGATCTTCGCGGTGGCGCACGTGCGCGGCGGCGGCGAGATGGGCCGGCAGTGGTACGAGGACGGCAAGCTCCTCGCCAAGCGCAACACCTTCACGGACTTCGTCGACTGTGCGCGCCACCTCGTCGCCGAGGGGTACACGACCCCTGCGGCCCTCGTCGCCGAGGGCGGCTCGGCCGGCGGCCTGCTGATGGGCGCCGTCGCCAACCTCGCACCCGAGCTGTTCGCGGGGATCCTCGCGGACGTCCCGTTCGTGGACGCGCTCACCACCATCCTCGACCCCTCGCTCCCCCTCACCGTCATCGAGTGGGACGAGTGGGGAGATCCCCTCCATGACGCCGGCGTCTACGCGTACATGAAGGGGTATACCCCGTACGAGAACGTGCGCCCCGACGCGGCCTATCCCCGCATCCTCGCGGTGACGTCCCTCAACGACACACGCGTGCTGTACGTCGAGCCCGCCAAGTGGGTCGCGCGCCTGCGCGAGGTGGGAGCCGATGCCCTCCTCAAGTGCGAGATGGTCGCCGGCCACGGCGGGGTGAGCGGACGCTACAACGCGTGGCGCGAGCGCGCGTTCGAACTCGCGTGGCTGCTCGACGTGCTCGGCGTGGCCGACACGGACGATCAGCCGAAGAGCGCGGCGGCCTCTTCGTAACGGTAGAGCGGCACGGTGTTGAGCTCGCCGAGCGCATCGGCGAACGGCACCCGCACGATGTCTGTGCCGCGCAGCGCCACCATCTGCCCCCACGCGCCGGCCACGACGGCATCGGCCGCGTGCAGGCCGAGGCGCGTGGCCAGGACGCGGTCGAAGCCCGACGGGGAGCCGCCGCGCTGGATGTGACCGAGCACCGTCGCGCGCGTCTCGATCCCCGTGATCCGCTCGATCTCCGGCGCGAGGACCTCGCTGATGCCTCCCAGCCGGGGGCGGTTGAAGGCATCGAGCCCCTTGTCGCTGAACGCCTCCTCCATCCCGGTCAGGGTGAATCCCTCGGACACCACGATGAGCGGGGCGCGTCCGCGATCGTGTGCACGTGACACGAGCTGCGTGATCTCGTCGATCGACATCGGGACCTCGGGGATGCAGATGGCGTGCGCCCCGGCCGCGATGCCGGCGTGCAGAGCGATCCAGCCCACGTGCCGCCCCATGACCTCGGCCACCATGCAGCGCTGGTGGGAGTCGCCCGTCGTCCGCAGGCGGTCCATCGCATCGGTCGCGATGTTCACCGCGGTGTCGAAGCCGAACGAGTAGTCCGTGGCGCGGAGGTCGTTGTCGATCGTCTTGGGGACGCCGAGGACGTTGATGCCGTCCTTCGAGAGCCGGTCGGCGGCGGCGAGCGTGCCCTCACCGCCGATCGCGATGATCCCGTCGATGCGGTGACCGTAGAGCGTCTTGGCGATGTTCTCGGCCCCGCCCCTGGCCCCCTCGTAGGGGTTGGTGCGGCTCGTGCCGAGGATCGTGCCGCCGACCTTGGACAGGCCCTTCACCTCGTGCCGGGTGAGCGGGAAGAAGTCGCCGTCCACGACGCCCCGCCATCCGTCGCGGATCCCGACGAACTCGAGGTCGTACGCCGTCGTGCCCTTCAGCACGACGCCGCGGATGACCGCGTTGAGGCCCGGGCAGTCGCCGCCGCTGGTCAGGATGCCGATCTTCATGGGGAGGTCCTTGCTGTCCGGGTGAAGGAATGCCGATACGGCGACGCTGCCACGGACGACACTATCGCCGGTTGCCGGGGACCTGCCACACGGGCCGCCCCCGGCAGGGGCGACGACCTACGCCGCGCCCAGCGCCTGCCGGGTGAGGTGCATCAGCGCCGAGAGCTGCACGGAATCGCTCGACTGCGGGTCGACCGCGTCTCCGTCCAGCGCACGGGCGGCGAGACCCTGCTTCGAGTCGATGAGCTCCGCGATCTTCGTGTCGATGGTGTGCGCGGCGATGATGCGCCACGCCGTGACAGGCTCGCCCTGCCCGATGCGGTGGACGCGATCGATCGCCTGCGTCTGCTCCGCCGCCGTCCAGCTCAGCTCGGCGAGCACGACGTTGGACGCCGCCTGCATGTTCAGGCCGACCCCGGCGGCCGTCAGCGAGCAGACCGCGATGCCGACCTCGGGATCGGTGTTGAACGCGTCGATCGCGAGCTGCCGGGCGGGCGTGGTCTGGTCGCCGCGGATCGAGACGGTGCGGATGCCGGCGCCGGCGAAGTGGGCCTCCGCGGCATCCATCACGTCGATGTGCTTCGCGAAGAACACCACCTTGCCGACCGACCGCTGCAGCTGGGCCGTGTAGTCGGCGGCGAGGAGGGCCTTCGCCTGACCGATGCGGCGGACCATCGTGAAGACGTTCTCCGAGCCCGTGCCGGCCGCCTTCGACTCGTCGAGCTCGTTCTGGGCGACGAGACGGACGATGTCGTCGTCCACCTCTCCCGCCTCGACCGCGCGGCCGCGCGCGTCGACGATGCGCCGGTAGCGGGCCGCGAGCCGCTCGCCCAGCTCACGCTCGGCCTGGCGGATGGACCGCCCGTACTCGTCGTCGAGCTCGACAGGGAGATCGGCGATGAGCTTGTCGGGGAGATCCGCCGCGACGTCCTTCTTCTTGCGACGGACGATGCCCATCGAGATGACCGCGCTGCGCGCCTCGGGGTAGAAGGCCTTGTCCGCGGGGGTGAGTCCCGTCGCGTCGAGGCGCTCCATCAGGGCGGGACCCGGCTTCTCCCCCGTCGTCCAGCCGAGGAACCGCCAGATCGCGTCGAAGTCCTCGACGTCGTTGATGAGCGGCGTTCCCGTCAGCGCGAGAAGGAGCGGATTGCGCACCTGCTCCCGGATGCGCGCACCGAGCGCGAGCACGTTCTGCGAGCGCTGCGAGGTGAGGTTCTTGATGAAGTGCGCCTCGTCGACGACCATGCCCTTGAGCCCGAGCGAGCCGAGCCAGGAGAGGTGGCGATCGAGGATCTCGTAGTTCACGATGAAGACGTCCGCGAAGGCATCCACATCCTCCCCGTCGCCGGAGATGACCGTCGCGCGGCGCTGCGGCGTCCACCGCTCGACCTCGCGGGCCCAGTTCATCTTCACGACGTTGGGGACCACGGCCAGCAGCGGATAGGCATCGGCGACCGACGCCGCGAGGACGGACTCGGCCGTCTTGCCGAGCCCCGGCTCGTCGGCGAGGAGGAAGGTGCGATGGCCCTCGCGCACGGCCTCCAGGAACCGCGACTGGTGCACCATGATCTCGCGGCCCTTGGGCGACAGCCGGTCGAACTCCGGGACGGGAGGCAGCTCCATGGTCGCCGCACCCCCGCCCGCGCCGGTCTCGAACGCCTTGTAGAGAGGACCCATCAGCTCCCAGCCGTCCAGCCGGCGACGCGGGGTCGGGGTGGCGACGCGGGCGGTCAGGTCCGGTGCGAGGAACGGGTTCGCCTCGCGCCGGGACTCCACCTGCGGGGGGATGACCTGGCGCGATGCCATCGCCGGCGGGACGACGGATGCCGCCACCGGGGCGACGTCGGTGATGATCAGCTCGTCCGGCGGCAGCTCCGCCCCGGACTCCAGCAGCCAGTCGCGACGCATCCGCTTGGCGACCGGCGACGTCGCCTGGTCCACCTCCAGCAGCTGGATCAGCGACGTGTCGCGGGCTGCGGTCTTGGCGAGGATGGTCGCGACGCCGTCGAGCCGCTTCAGCAGCTCGGCCCGCGTGGCGTCCGCGAGGTCGGCGTCGGCCTTCACCCGGGCGCGCTCCTCGCGCACCAGGAAGGCGATCACCTGGAACTTGACGCGGTTGGTCGGCCCCAGCTTGCCGCGCTGGGCCTTGGCCTCGACCTCGCGGACCTTGCGGGCGAGGATCGGGATGATGGGCGCTTCGTCGTCGCGGCGCGCGGAAGAGGTCTTCCGACGTCGCTGCGTCGTCTTGGCGGCAGGTGCCGTGGTCGGCATGCTCCTCCTGAGCGTAGAGCCGGATGCTCCGGCGTCGACCGGTTCGGTGCCGGTCAGGGCTGCGATGCTCCGCGCGCGGCTCGACCTGCCGGGACGGACGCGGATCGGGGTCGTGCGCGCGGCAATCCGTGATTCGGCCAGCCGCCGGCGACGTTCCCCGCCACCCATTCTATGCCATGCCGTCGCCGCAGCCCTCGCAGGAACCGCGGCGACGTGCCGCGGTTCCTAGCGGAACGAGCGCAGCCGGAGACTGTTGAGCACCACGAAGACGCTGGAGAACGCCATCGCAGCTCCGGCGATCATCGGATTGAGCAGCCCGAGCGCCGCCAGCGGGAGGGCGGCGACGTTGTAGGCGAACGCCCAGAACAGGTTGCCACGGATGATGCGCATGGTGCGACGGCTCAGCCGGATCGCGTCGACGGCGGCGCTGAGGTCGCCGCGGACGAGCGTGATGTCGCTCGCATGCATGGCCGCATCGGCACCCCCGCCCATCGCGATCCCGAGATCGGCGGTGGCGAGCGCTGCGGCGTCGTTCACGCCGTCGCCGATCATGGCGACGCGCCCGCCGCGCGCCCGCAGCCGCTCGACCTCGGCGACCTTCCCCTCGGGGAACACCCCCGCGATCACCTCGTCGATGCCGACCTCGTCGGCGACCGCCGCCGCCACGCCCGCATTGTCTCCGGTCAGCAGCACCGCGCGAAGGCCCAGGCTCTGCAGCCGGGCGACGGCATCCGCACTGTCCGGGCGCACGGCATCCGCGACCGCGAAGACGGCGCGGGCGACCGGCGCCCCGCCAGGATCCGCCCAGCCGGCCACGACGACCGTCCCCCGCTCCTCTCCGGCGACGACCGCGCCGACGAGCTCGGGCGGAACCATCGCCCCCTGCTCCCCGGCGAACGCGGGGCGGCCCGCGAAGACCGGCATCCCCTCGACCACTCCCGTGACTCCGCGACCGGCGTGGCTGCGGAAGTCGCGTACGGGCACCGCCTCCGTCATCGCCGCGGCGATCGCACGCGCGACCGGGTGCTCGGACGCGGACTCGACGGCGCCCACGATGCGCAGGGCGTCCGCTGAGGTGACGCCGGACGCGACGGTCACTCCGCTGAGCGTCATCCGGCCGCTCGTGACGGTCCCCGTCTTGTCGAGCACGACCGTGTCGATGCGCTCCGCCTGCTCGAGCGCCTCGGGGCCGGTGATCAGGATTCCGCGCTGCGCACCGCGGCCCGTGCCCACGAGGATCGCGATGGGGGTCGCGAGTCCGAGCGCACACGGGCACGCGATGATGAGGACGGCGACCGCCGCGGTGAACCCTGCAGCAACCGGCTGTCCGGCCAGGAGCCATCCGACGAGCGTGAGCGCCGCCAGGACGATCACGATCGGGACGAAGACGGCCGAGATCCGGTCGGCGAGTCGCTGTACGCGGCTCTTGCCCGACTGTGCGTCCTCGACGAGACGCGCGATGCGGGCGAGGCGCGTGTCGGCGCCGACCGAGGACGCCTCGACCACGAGCCTGCCGTCGGTCGCGATCGTGCCGCCGGTCACGACGGCACCCGGCTCGACGTCGACGGGGACCGACTCCCCGGTGAGCATGCTCTCGTCGACGGACGCGACGCCGTCGATCACACGGCCGTCGGTGGCGACCTTCTGGCCCGGTCGCACCACGAACGCGTCGCCGACGCGCAGTCGCTCGATCGGGATCGTGGTGCCGTCGACGAGCTCGACGTCCTTCGCCCCGAGCTCCATCAGCGCGCGCAGGGCACTGCCCGCGCGACGCTTCGACCGCTGTTCGACGAACCGGCCGAGCAGGAGGAAGACCGTGACGGCCGAGGCGACCTCGAAGTACACGAGCGAGGATGCCTCGCCCGCCGCACCGACCGGCTCGAAGCCGTGCGTCATGCCGATCCGCCCGGCCGTGCCGAACACGAGTGCCCAGACGCTCCACAGATACGCGGCCCCCGTGCCCAGCGTGATCAGCGTGTCCATCGTCATCGCGCCGTGGCGCGCGTTGACGAACGTGGCGCGGTGGAACGGCCATCCGCCCCACAGCACGACCGGCGTGGCCAGCACGAGGGACACCCACTGCCAGCCGGGGAACTGCCACGCCGGCACCATGCCGAGCGCGACGACCGGCACTGCGAGGACGGCGCTCACGATCGTCCGGGTGCGCAGGCTGACCGAACCCGGGCGGTCTTCGAGATCGTGCACGTGCCCGCCGTGCTCGGCGTGACCGTGCTCGGCGTGACCGTGTTCCGGCGTCCCGCCCACCGCATCGTCCGGGCCGGCGGTGCGCCGCACGCGCGCGTCGTAGCCGGCCTCGCGGATGGCCGCCACCAATCGCGCCTCGTCCAGGTCGCCGGGGTAGGACACCCTGGCCGACTCGGTGGCCAGGTTGACGCTCGCCGAGACGCCGTCCACGGCCTGCAGCCGCTTCTCGACCCGCGCGACGCAGCTCGCGCAGGTCATGCCCTCGATGTCGAGCGTCGCCTGCCGCGTGCCGTCGTCCATCACGCGCGCCCGGTCAGCGCGTATCCCGCCTCGGCCACGGCTCCCGCGACGTCCGCCTCTGCGGCGTCGCCGGTGACGACGATCCGGCCGGCGGGAAGGTCGACGGCGACGTCCTCGACCCCGGTCAGCCCCCCGACCTCGCGCGTGACCGCCGCGACGCAGTGGTTGCAGGTCATTCCCTCGACGGCGTAGGTGACAGTGCTCATATGATCCTCCGATGTTCCTCGATCGTCACCAACGAGGATACCCCCCCTGGGTATTCCCGCGACCCCGGTGTCCCCGCGGCGCGCTATCGTGACCGAGATGAGCGACGCCGCACGCAGGGAGCCGATGAGCCGATCTCAGCGGCTCGTCCTGCTGATCGCGATCCTCGCGTCGTTCGTCTCGTTCCTGGACGGAACCGTGGTGACCGTCGCCCTCCCCGCGATCCAGCGCGATCTCGGCGGGGGTCTCGTCACACAGCAGTGGGTGGTCGACGCCTACCTGATCACGCTCGGCGCGCTCATCCTGGTGGCCGGCTCGCTCAGCGACGTCTTCGGTCGTCTGGTGATCCTGCGGATCGGCCTGGTGGGCTTCGCGATCACCTCGATCGCGATCGCGGCCGCCCCCGACCCGCTCTTCCTCGTCATCGCACGAGGGGTGCAGGGGATCGCCGGCGCCTTCCTCGTCCCCAGCTCGCTGGCACTCATCACCTCGACCTTCCGGGGCCCCGCGCAGGGCCGCGCGATCGGCATCTGGACGGGAGCGACCACGGGGGCGATGCTGATCGGCCCCGTCGTGGGCGGCGTGTTCGTCGATCTGCTCTCGTGGCGGCTGGTGTTTCTCATCAACGTCATCCCCATCGCGGTCACGCTGTGGCTCCTCGTCGTCCTCAAGCACCGGGACGAGCGCCGGCCCGGGGCGACGGTCGACTGGGCCGGTGCGGTCCTGTGCACGGTGGGCCTGGGCGGCGCCGTCTTCGCCCTGATCGAGCAGCAGAACCTGGGCTGGGCCTCGCCCGCGATCTGGGGATCGCTCACGATCGGGGTCCTCGCCTTCGCCGGGTTCCTGGTACGGCAGGCGACGGCGCGGCAGCCGATGATGCCCCTCGACCTCTTCCGCTCGCGGAATTTCTGGAGCGGCAACGTCGCGACGGCGTTCATCTACGGCGCGCTGTCGCTGAACGGCCTGGTGGTCGGCGTCTACCTGCAGCAGGGCGCCGGGCTCCCGGCGACCCTCGCGGGACTCGCGAGCCTTCCTGCCACGATCATCTCCATCCTGTTCAGCTCCCGGGTGGGCACGTGGGCGGGCAGGATCGGTCCGCGCCTGTTCATGACGGTGGGCCCACTCGTGATGGCTGTCGGAGCGGCGCTCCTGCTCATGGTCTCGCCCCGGTTCGACTACTGGACGCAGGTCCTCCCCTCGGTGCTCGTCTTCGGCATCGGCGTCACGCTCACGGTGGCTCCCCTGACCTCGGCCATCCTCGGGGCGATCGACGCGAGCCGGAGCGGCATCGCGTCCGCCGTCAACAACGCCGTCGCGCGTGTGGCCGGACTCATCGCCGTGGCGATGCTCGGCGTCATCGTCGGCGGTTCGCTGGATCTGTCGGGCTTCCACCGCGCGGCGCTCGTCACCGCGACCCTCCTCGTCGCGGGCGGCGTCGTCTCGTTCCTGGGCATCCGCAATGCGCTGCATCGCCCGACCGGCGACACGGGCGCGATCGCGACCACGGGCGCACCCGCGCATGGACCGGGAACGGCGGCCGCGCCGACGGCGCCGGACGACGGCGAGCAGGCCTCCAGAGACTGAGCGACGGGGCGCCCTGAGCTCAGACGAGGCTCTTGGTGTGCCAGACGGTCTTGATCTCGGTGAAGGCCGTGATCCGCTGCAAGCTCGGGGCGGCGGCATCCGGACCCTGCTCGGGCGGGAGGACGCGCGTGAGCGTCTCGGCCGCCGCGATCTGCAGGTCGATCCAGTCGAGATCGCCGGCACCCACGAGGTCGAGCGCGTGCACGTCGGGGTGGGACGCAAGCCACGGCGCGAGCTCGGCCGGGGAGCCCGTGAGCACGTTCACCACCCCCGCCGGGAGGTCGCTCGTAGCGAGCACCTCCGCGAGACTGATGGCCGAGAGCGGATGCGGCTGCGACGCGATCACCACGACCGTGTTGCCCGCCACGAGTGCCGGCGCGATCGCCGACACGATGCCGAGGAGCGCGGTGTCCTGCGGCGCGACGACCGCGACCACACCGGTCGGCTCGGGCACGGAGATGTCGAAGTACGGCCCCGCCACGGGGTTGGCGCCGCCGGAGACCTGGGCGAACTTGTCGCACCACCCGGCGTACCAGACCCAGCGGTCGATCGCCTCGTCGACCTCCGCCGCCGCCGCGGTCGCCGAGGCGCCGGTCTGCCGGGAGATCTCATCGATGAACTGCGCGCGCCGGCCCTCCAGCACCTCGGCCACGCGGTAGAGCACCTGCCCGCGGTTGTACGCGGTCGCGCCGGACCAGCCCTTCACAGCACCCGCCGCGGCCTTCACCGCGTCGCGGGCGTCCTTGCGGGAGGCGAGGGCGGCGTTCGCCAGGAACTCCCCCTTGCGGGAGACGACCTCGTAGGTACGTCCGGACTCGCTGCGGAGGAACGCCCCGCCGACGAAGAGCTTGTACGTCTTCGGCACGCTCAGTCGCTTGCTCATGCCGCCGCTCCCTTCAGGTACGCGAGCAGTCCGTGCCGGCCGCCCTCCCGGCCGTAGCCGGACTCCTTGTAGCCGCCGAACGGGCTGGACGGGTCGAAGCGGTTGAACGTGTTCGCCCAGATCACTCCCGCACGCAGCCGGTCGGCGACGGCGAGGATGCGGGACCCCTTGTCGGACCAGATGCCCGCGGAGAGACCGTACGGCGTGTTGTTCGCCTTCTCGATCGCCTCGGCCGGGGTGCGGAAGGTGAGCACAGACAGCACCGGGCCGAAGATCTCATCCCGCGCGATGCGGTGGCTCGCCTGCACGTTCGTGAAGATCGTCGGCGGGAACCAGAATCCCTTGTCCGGGATCGCACAGTCGGCGCTCCAGCGCTCCGCGCCTTCGTCCTCGCCGATCCGGCTGAGTTCGCGGATGCGCTGCAGCTGCTCGGCCGAGTTGATCGCGCCGATGTCGGTGTTCTTGTCGAGCGGATCGCCGAGGCGCAGCGTGGACAGACGCGTCTTGAGTCGATCGACGACGTCGTCGTGGATCGACTCCTGCACGAGCAGACGACTGCCGGCGCAGCAGACGTGCCCCTGGTTGAAGAAGATCCCATTGACGATGCCCTCGATCGCCTGGTCGATCGGGGCGTCCTCGAACACGATGTTCGCGGCCTTGCCGCCGAGTTCGAGGGTGAGCTTCTTCGGGGTGCCGGCGACGGCCTTCGCGATCTCGCGGCCGACGCCGGTCGATCCCGTGAAGGCGACCTTGTCGACGTCGGGGTGCCGCACGATGGCCGCGCCGGTCGCGCCGGCACCGGTGACGATGTTGACGACACCGGGCGGGAGGTCGGCCTGCTGGAGGATCTCGGCGAAGACCAGTGCAGACAGGGGCGTGGTCTCGGCCGGCTTGATCACGACGGTGTTGCCGGCGGCGAGGGCGGGCGCGACCTTCCAGGCGAGCATGAGCAGCGGGAAGTTCCACGGGATGACCTGACCGGCGACGCCGAGGGCGCGGGGATTCGCCCCGTAGCCGGCGTGGTCGAGCTTGTCCGCCCAGCCCGCGTAGTAGAAGAACCACGCCGCCACCAGGGGGACGTCGACGTCGCGCGACTCCTTGATGGGCTTTCCGTTGTCGAGGCTCTCCGCGACGGCGAGCTCCCGCGCGCGCTCCTGCACGAGCCTGGCGATCCGGAAGAGGTACTTGCCCCGGTCGCGGCCGCTCATCCTCGACCACGTCCGGTCGTAGGCGCGCCGAGCCGCGGCGACGGCCGCGTCGACGTCGGCATCCGATGCGGCGGCCACGGTGGCGATGTGCGACTCGTCGGCCGGCGAGATCGTGGCGAAGCTCTCCCCCGATCCGGGGCGGAACTCCCCGTCGATGAAGAGGCCGTACTCGTCGCGCAGGTGCAGGACCGACCGCGACTCGGGCGCGGGGGCGTATTCCAGGAAGCTCATCGTCCGTCCTCAGTCGATCGTCACGTAGTCGGCGCCGGTGTAGTGCCCGGTCGTCAGCTTCTGCCGCTGCAGCAGCACGTCGTTCAGGAGGCTCGAGGCGCCGAAGCGGAACAGGTGCGGCTGCAACCACTCCTCGCCCACCGTCTCGGCGACCGCCACCAGGTACTTGATCGCATCCTTCGACGCGCGGATCCCCCCCGCCGGCTTCACGCCGATCCGCTCGCCGGTCGTGCGGTGCCAGTCACGTACGACCTCGAGCATCAGGAGGGTCACGGGCAGCGTCGCGGCCGGCGACACCTTGCCCGTGGAGGTCTTGATGAAGTCGCCGCCCGCGAGGATCGCGAGCCACGACGCCCGCTTGACGTTGTCGTAGGTGTTCAGCTCGCCGGTCTCCAGGATCACCTTGAGCGAGGCGTACGAGCCGTCCGCCCGACGGCACGCCTGCTTCACGCGCGCGATCTGGTCGAAGACCACGCCGTAGCGCCCGGAGAGGAAGGCGCCCCGGTCGATCACCATGTCGATCTCGTCCGCGCCGTTCGCAACGGCGTCCGCCGTGTCGGCGAGCTTCACGTCGAGCGACGCCCGACCGCTCGGGAAGGCCGTCGCCACGGCAGCGACCGAGACGAGCTTGTCGTCGGGGTCGCCATGCGCGGCGCCCAGCGCCTCCACGGCGTAGGGGACCATGTCCCCGTAGACGCACACGGCCGCGACCCGCGGGCACGTCGGATCCGAGGCATCCGGATTGAGCGCCTTGGCGACCAGTGAGCGCACCTTTCCGGGCGTGTCGGCGCCTTCGAGCGTGGTGAGGTCGATGAGCTCGATGATCTTGTCGAGCGCCCAGGCCTTCGATGCGGTCTTGATCGACCGCGTGCCCAGACCCGCGGCCCGCTGCTCGAGCCCGACCGCGTCGACACCGGGGAGACCGTGCAGATAGCGGCGCAGCGTCGTGTCGTCGGGCACACCTCCGAGCAGCTCCATCGCGCGCTCGGGCAGCGTCTGCAGATCCGTCCTGCTCATCGCAGTCCCTCCATGTCGAATGCTCTCCCGCCCGCGTCCCGCGTTCAGCCGTGCGGAGCCGGACGCGTCGTGCGGCGACTATCGCGGGCCGCGCCCGCGAATCGTTCGGATGGCGACCGACGGCACCGTCGATGCGCGCCCCGCGGCGATTCCGAGACGGTCGAGCCGAACATCCAGCCTACCCCGGCCTTCCGGAGGCCGCCGGGTCGGCGTCGCGCGGTCCCGGCCGCGGCGGCGGACTCAAGAAGCCGGGGGAAGCCCGTCCCGCGTCCCGAGGACGGGGGCGACGAGCTCGTCCACCGTGATCCCGCGCCGCTCCGCCTCCGCGACCAGCCGCTCCGACAGGCGGGCCCCGATGACGGCGGCGCGCCGATCCGGAAGCAGCAGCGACAGCACCGGCACCACGATCGCGCCGAGCGCGGCGAGGATCGCCACGATCCCGTACAGGCGGGCGAACTCTTCGCCGAGATCGCTGCCCCACACCAGCCAGACGGTCAGCGCCAGGAGGACCGCGAGCAGCCCCAGGGTGACGATCAGACCGATCCGCACCGCGGTACGGCGTCGGTCGGCGAGCAGCAGGAGCAGCGAGGCCAGGGCGAAGGCGGACGTCGCCGCGACGCCTGTCCACAGCGTGCGCAGGAGGGGCTCCCACCCGTCGCCTGCGAGCGGACTCGCCCACACGACATATACCGCGAGAGCCGCGGTGAGAATCGAGACGAGTACGCCGACGGCACCCACCGCCTGCGCGCGCCGGCCGATGAGCGCCGCCCCGCAGAGCACAGCGACGCTGAACGATCCGACGATGGCCGTGGTGGCGAGGACCCGACCGGCCACCTCGCCCATCTCGGCACCCAGGAGGACGACGATGCCGAGGACCGCCGCGAGGCCGAAGGAGACGACGATGACGCCGACGATCACCCGCCGCGCCCACGTCAGCCGACGGGTCCGGAGGCGATCGTCACCGGTCATGTCAACAGCCTCCGCACCTGCGCGACGTCGTCGTTCATCCGGGCGATGAGCGCATCGACGCTGTCGAACGCGACCATACCGCGTACGCGCGCGACGAACTGGATCTCCACATGATGTCCGTAGAGGTCGAGGTCCGTCTCGTCCAGGACGTACGCCTCGACGACCCGCGCATCGACGTCGTCGAAGGTCGGATTGGTGCCGACGCTGATCGCCGCAGGATACCGACGCCCGGGGTGCAGCCCGCCCGCGGACGGCTCGTCGACGAGCCATCCGGCATAGACGCCGTCGGCGGGCACGAATCCCTCGAGATCCGGCGCGAGGTTCGCGGTGGGGAAGCCGAGCGCGCGCCCGCGCTGCAGCCCGCGCACGACCTCGCCCCAGACGGCGGGGGGCCGGCCGAGCAGCTTCGCGGTCCCGACCACATCCCCGGCGGTCAGCAGTTCCCGGATCCAGGTCGACGACACGCGACGCTCGGAGCCGATCTCGCGGACGTCGTCGACGATGTCGACCCGGAATCCGTGGGTCGCGCCGAGCCGATCGAGGAGATCGGGCGTGCCCGCGCCGCCCCGGCCGAACCGGAAATCGCGTCCGACGAGCACCGCGCGCGCGTCCAGCGCATCCACCAGGATGCGCGTCACGAACTCCTCCGCGGGAACCGCGGCCAGCTCCTGGTCGAATCGCAGCATCAGCGTCGCGTCGATGCCGGTCTCCTCCAGCAGCCGGAGCTTCTGGTGCATGCCGATGACGCTCTCGGGGCACGCCTCCGGTCGCAGGATGCTGAGCGGGTTGCGGTCGAAGGTGACGGCGACGACCTTCGCGCCGCCGGTGGCGGCATCCACGCGCGCCCGTTCGAGCACCGCCCGATGTCCTGCGTGCACGCCGTCGAACTTTCCGATGGCGACCACCGACGGACCGAAGCCGTCCGGAACCTCGGCGGGATCGTGGAAGACGATCATCGCTCCGCCGCGGACAGCACCGGGTCCGCCGGCGTGTCCGCCGAGAGCGGAGGGTGCGTGGCGAGCCACCAGATGCCGCAGAACGGCAGCAGCAGCGGCACGAAGAGGTAGCCGATGCCGAAGAACGACCACACCGTCGCCTCCGGGAACAGCTCCGGGCGCACGAGGCTGAGGGTGCCGATGGCGAGGACGCCGACGAGCTCGAAGCCGATCGCCGCCCATGCGACCCGGTACCAGACGCGGGATCCGGCGAACACGAGCGCCAGCGTGGCGACGATGTACACGACGGCCGACAGCGCCGACAGCGTGAAGGCGAGCGGCGCGTGGTCGAAGCGCTCGACGATCTGGACGAGCGAGCGTCCCGTCGCCCCCAGGGCGAGGATCGCGTAGACGACGACCAGGACGCGACCGATTCCGGTCATACGGCGGCGAGGGGACGAAGACATGGCGTCACCATCCTAGAGCGCGAGCCTGGCGCGGGACGCGGGCGTCAGGCCAGCTGGATCGTCCAGATCACCTGCATCCGCCACACCATCACGGCGACCGCGAGCGCCGCGACGCCCATGATGACGGTGCTCCATCTGCTGCGCTCCAGCAGCGCCCAGGCGGCACCCGCGGGCGGGAGCAGGGCCGCCGAGACGAGGTACACCCAGAACTCGAGGAGGCTCCCGGTCGGCGGATTGCCCGCGAACGGCGCGATGATCGCGATGACGATCTGGGCGATCAGGAGCACCTCGAGCAGGGCGAGCGCGCCGACGCTCAGATCGCTCGGGCGCCGCCCGGCCAGCCCCAGGACGACGCACATGACACCGCCCACGGCGGCGACCGCCACCTGGACGTAGGTGAACCACAGGATCATCCCTCGAGCCCCTCCGGCATGTTCATGACGCTCTTGACCTCAGCACCCCGCCGTTCGACGATCCCGACCAGGGCGCCCGCCGGATCCACCGCGGCCGCACGTTCTCCTTCGAACCTCGCGCCGATGCCCGCGACGCGCTTTCCGTGGCGGAGGTCGCGCGCGTGGTCGTCGTCGACGTCGAGGACGGGCAGGACGGATGCCGCGACCCGGGCGGGCGCGAGGAGCCCCGACGCGGAGATGTCCTCGGTCGCGCAGGCGTCGGACACGGCGAACGGGCCGACGCGCGTGCGGCGCAGTGCGGTGAGGTGGCCCCCGACCGCCAGGTCGTGGCCGAGGTCGCGCGCGAGCGCGCGGATGTACGTGCCGCTCGAGCAGTCCACGATGACGTCCAGGTCGAGGTGGCCCGGCGACGGGTGGGTGGCCACCACGTCGAACCGGGACACGACGACCTCCCGGGCGCGAAGCTCGACCTCCTCGCCGGCGCGGGCGAGGTCGTAGGCGCGGCGGCCGTTCACCTTGATCGCCGACATGGTGCTCGGCACCTGCGAGATCGACCCGGTCAGGCGTGCGACGGATGCCGCGATCCGATCCCTCCCCAGGGACGCGACGTCGGCGTGGTCGGCCGCGGCCGTGACCACCCCGTCGGCGTCATCCGAGTCCGTGCTCGCGCCGAGCCGGATGGTGGCCTCGTACGTCTTGTCGAGGCCCACCAGGTAGGTGAGGAGCCGCGTGGCGGGACCCACGCCCAGGAGCAGGAGCCCCGTGGCCATCGGGTCGAGCGTGCCGGCGTGGCCGATCTTGCGCGTGCCCAGCGCGCGCCGGGCCCGCGAGACGACGTCATGGCTGGTCATCCCGCCCGGCTTGTCCACGAGGAGGACGCCGGACGGGTCGCGCGGAGGCATCAGCAGAAGTCCCGGTAGTCGCGACGCGGCGCGGCGGGGTCGGTGTTGTCGACCACGACGGAGGCGACGCGATCGGGCCGCACCTCGCGCAGATACCGCTCCTGTCCCTCGCGGTATCGATCGTTCGACGGCGCCCAAGGATCGGGATCGGCGCCGTCGCGCACGGCCATCCGCGCGTAGGCGACCTCGAACGGAACCTCGAGCCAGACCGACCAGTTCCAGAGCCCCCGCAGCTCGGGCCGGTGCAGGAAGATGCCGTCGACGATCAGCACGGCATCGGCGGGGCCGGTGACCCAGCGGGCCTCGACCGCAGCGTCGCGCCGCACATCGAAGGCGGCGAGCTGGAATCCCGTCGTCCCGGAGGTCTGTGCGCCGTCCCGGAACGGATCGATCAGGACGCGACGGAAGGTGGCGTAGTCGTAGGAATCGAGGTAGAAGCCGTCGGGATCGTCGCGACCGCGTGCGTAGCGTTCGGCGCGCGGGCGGTGGAAGTCGTCGATGCTCGCGCGATAGACCGCGGCGTCGTCCTCGGCGAAGACATCGGCCAGGCCGTCCGCGAACGTGCTCTTCCCCGCACCATCGATGCCGTCCACAGCGAGGACGATGCGTCCACCGCGGTTGTGCTGCCGCACCTCGTCCCGCAGCTGACGCTGCAGCGTGGTCATCGGGGTGGTGGGCAGCCGCATGCATCCAGCCTACGACTGCGGCGCCGCGGCATCCGTCTACGCTGAAACCCATGCCGGACCTCGCCGCGCCCCTCATCGCGTGGTATCGCGAGAACGCCCGCGACCTCCCGTGGCGGCGCGACGGGTACGGCGCGTGGGGTGTGCTGGTGAGCGAGTTCATGCTGCAGCAGACGCCCGTGAACCGCGTCATCCCGCACCTGGAGGCGTGGCTCGAGCGATGGCCGTCGCCCGCCGACCTCGCCGGCGACGCACCGGCCGAGGCGGTTCGCCAGTGGGCGAACCTCGGCTACCCGCGTCGTGCACTGTGGCTCCACCGCGCGGCCGTCGAGATCCGGGACCGGCACGCGGGGCGCGTCCCGCGCGAGGTCGAGGACCTCCTCGCGCTCACCGGGATCGGCGACTACACGGCGCGCGCCGTCGCGGTCTTCGCCTACGGCGATCGCCATCCGGTCGTCGACACCAACACGCGGCGCGTGCTCGCCCGCGCGGTCGAAGGCCGCTCGCAGCCTGGACCGCCGTCGCGGCGCGACCTCGAGGACATGGCCGCGATCCTCCCCGTCGACCACTCCGCCGCGGCGATCGTGAACGCGGCGGCGATGGAGCTCGGCGCGACGGTGTGCACGTCGCGCGCGCCGCGATGCGACGCGTGCCCCATCGCGCACGCCTGCGCGTGGCGCGCGGCGGGATATCCCGACACCGGCGATGCCCGCCGCAAGCAGGCGACGTACGAGGGCAGCGACCGGCAGGCGCGCGGCGCCGTCCTGCGCGCGCTTCGCGATGCGGACGGCGACGACCTGCCGCTGGACCGCGTGATCGCCGACTGGCCGGACCCGCGGCAGCGGGATCGCGCGATCGACTCGCTGATCACGGACGGTCTCGCGGAAGCCGTCGACGGTGCACTCCGCCTCCCCCGCGGCTCCGAGACGACCACGAGCGGGTGAGCGACCGACACGACGACGTCCGAGTCTCCCCCGCCGCGGGCAGGATCAGCCGCAGTATTCGGACGGATTCTCCGCGTTCGCCGGGAGCACCTTGATCGCCTGCACGACGCCGTCCCGTCCTTCGAAGACGATGGAACCGTCGCCCTCCGTGTAGCGCAGCGCGAAGTCGACGTCGGCGGCGTCCACGCCCACTGCTGTCGGGTAGGCCGCGCGGACTGCGGCCTCGGTGGAGCCCAGGCCGATGCCCGACGCCGTCTTCGGCGCGCCCGTCGGGGCGGCGGCGAGGCCCGAGGAGTCGATCGCGATCAGCGCGATGGTGTCGGTCGGGTCGGCGGCATCCGGATCGGCGAGGAGCCACGTCTCCCACGCACTGCGGGCGGTGAACGCCCACGGGCAGCTCGCCCCCGCCACCTCGGCACCGAGGCTCCGCGCCGCCGCGGTGAGCGGGCTCCCGAGCGCGTACCCGCCGAGACTCTGCGCGGTGATGCCCGGCTGCGCCGAGGCGGACGGGCTCGCCACGGGGGCATCGGACGCGGTGGCGTCACCGCGGGGCGACGATGAACCCGTCGGCACAGGCGTCGAGGTCGGCCGGTCCGGCGCGCAGGCCGCGACCGAGACGAGAAGCACCGCGGACGCGCCGACGACGAGCGCTCGGGACAGGAGGGCGGGCATCACGAGGATCCTCTCGACGGGTTCCCACGATCGTGTCACACGGCGCCGGGCGGACGACCCCCCTTGACGCCGCCGGGTGCCGCTACTCTCCGTCGTCTTCGCGGGGCTTCACGTAGGGGTCGGCGTCGCCCGCGAACGATGCGGATGCGGCGATCCCGGCCACGGCCTCATCGCGCTCGCGCGCCTCGCGGAGAAGGTCCTCGATGTGGACGGCGTTCTCCGGGATCGCGTCGGGGATGAACTCGAGCGTCGGCGTGAGGCGGATGCCGAGTCGGCGTCCCACCTCGCTGCGCAGCATCCCGGTGGCGGCACGCAGCGCCTCGGCGGAGTCGGCCCGCTCCTGCTCACTGCCCAGCACCGTGTAGAAGACCGATGCATGCTGGAGGTCGCCGGTCACGCGGACATCCGTGATCGTGACGAACCCGAGCCGCGGGTCGCGCAGCCCCTTCTCGAGGCGCTCCGCGATGAGGACGCGGATGCGGTCGGCGAGACGTGCCTGACGTTCCGAAGACATGGTTACTCCCTCCGAGTGGTGAGGGGCGCCCGGAGGCGCCCCTCACTCCTGCGATCAACCGCGCGGCTTCTCCACCAGCTCGGTCGTCTCGATCTCGTCGCCGATCTGGATGTCGTTGTACTTCCCGAGGCCGATACCGGCTTCGAAGTCGGTACGGACCTCCGTGACGTCGTCCTTGAAGCGACGCAGCGACTCGATGGCCAGGCCATCGGCGATGACGACGCCGTCGCGGATGACGCGCGCCTTCGCGTTGCGCGTGATCGTGCCCGAGCGGACGATGACACCGGCGATGTTGCCGAACTTCGAGGAGCGGAACACCTCGCGGATCTCGGCCACACCCGACTGGACCTCTTCGTACTCCGGCTTGAGCAGGCCCTTGAGCGACTGCTCGACATCGTCGATCGCGTTGTAGATGACGGAGTAGAACCGCGTGTCGACGCCCTCACGGGACGCCCGCTCGCGGGCCTTCGCATCCGGCCGCACGTTGAAGCCGATGATGATCGCGTTGTCGATCGTCGCCAGGTTCACGTCGGACTCCGTGATCGCACCGACGCCGCGGTGGATGATCCGCAGCTGGACGGAGTCGTCGACCTCGATCTTGAGGAGCGACTCCTCGAGGGCCTCCACGGCACCCGACACGTCGCCCTTGATGATGAGGTTGAGCGACTCGACCTTGCCCTCTTCGAGAGCGCGGGTGAAGTCCTCGAGCGAGATGCGCTTGCGCGCCTTCGCCAGCTGGGCGTTGCGCTCGGCGGCCTCACGCTTCTCGGCGATCTGACGGGCCGTGCGGTCCTCCTCGGTGACGATGAAGGTGTCACCGGCGCGGGGCACCGAATTGAGACCCTGCACCTGGACGGGGCGCGACGGAGCGGCCTCGTCGACCGCGTCGCCGTTCTCGTCGACCATCGCGCGCACACGGCCGTAGGCCGTGCCTGCCACGATCGCGTCGCCGACCCGCAGCGTCCCGGACTGGATGAGGACGGTGGCCACGGAACCGCGGCCCTTGTCGAGCTTCGCCTCGATCGCGACGCCTCGTGCCGCCTTGTTCGGGTTCGCGCGCAGGTCGAGTCCGGCATCCGCGGTGAGCAGCACGGCGTCCAGAAGCTCCTGGATGCCGATGTTCTCGCGAGCCGAGACGTCGACGAAGATCACGTCGCCGCCGTACTCCTCGGCGACCAGGCCGTACTCGGTGAGCTGCTGGCGCACCTTGGCGGGGTTCGCGTCCGGCTTGTCGATCTTGTTCACCGCGACCACGATCGGCACCTCGGCCGCCTGGGCGTGGTTCAGCGCCTCCACCGTCTGCGGCATGATGCCGTCGTCGGCCGCGACCACCAGGATCGCCAGGTCGGTGACCTGCGCACCGCGGGCACGCATGGCGGTGAACGCCTCGTGACCCGGGGTGTCGATGAAGGTGATGGCCCGCTCGACGCCCTCGTGCTCGGTCCAGACCTGGTAGGCACCGATGTGCTGGGTGATGCCGCCGGCCTCGCCCGCGACCACGTTGGTCTGACGGATCGCATCGAGCAGCCGCGTCTTTCCGTGGTCGACGTGGCCCATGACGGTGACCACGGGGGGACGGATCTCGAGGTCGTCCTCGTCCTCGTCCTCGAGCTCCTGCTCGAGGTCCAGGCCGAAGCCCTCGAGGAGCTCCTTGTCCTCGTCCTCGGGGGACACCATCTGGATCTTGTAGCCGAGCTCGGCGCCGAGCACCTCGAACGTCGCCTCGTCGAGCGACTCGGTTGCCGTCGCCATCTCGCCCAGGTTGAAGAGGATCGTCACGAGCGTGCCGGGCTGGACCGTGTAGCCGTTGAGGGCCTCCAGCTTGTCGGCGAAGTCGGCGATCGACGCCCCGCGACGCAGGCGGATGATCTCGCCGTTGCCCTTCTGGACGTTGACGCCGCCGACGACCGGCGCCGACCGCATCTCGAATTCCTGCCTCTTGGCACGACGCGACTTGCGCTGCTTCGACTTGCCGCCGCCCTTGCCGAAGGCGCCAGCGGTCCCTCCGCCGGGGCCGCGGCCGCGGCCGCCACCGCCGCCGGGACGACCCGCGAATCCGCCGGGCGCGCCGGCGCCCGCACCGCCGGGACGCTGGAACCCGCCGCCTGCGCCGCCGGGACGACCGGGGCCGCCGGGACGCTGCTGGAACGGCGCGCCGCCGGGACGACCGCCGCCACCGGGACGACCGGCGCCACCCGGACGCGGCGCGCCGGGACGAGGTGCGCCGGGACGCGGAGCCTGCGGGCGGGGGATGTTGCCGGGACTGGGGCGCTGCCCCATGCCCTGCGCGGACGCGAACGGGTTGTTACCCGGACGGGGGCCGGCGGGGCGCTGCCCCATGCCCTGCGCCGAGGCGAAGGGGTTGTTGCCGGGCCGGGGAGCGCCACCGGGACGGGGGGCGGCGGGCGTCGGCGCGCCGCCGTCGGCTGCCGGGGCGGCGGCCTCGGCCGGCGCAGCCTGCGGGGCGGGTGCGGCGGCAGCTGTCGCCGGGGCCGCGGGTGCGGGGGCCGCAGGCGCCGCGGGTGCCGCAGCGGCCGATGCAGCCGCCGGGGCGGGAGCGGGGGTCGCCGCCGGCGCGGCCGGGCGTGCGGGGCCGGGGCGACCGGCAGGGCGCGCCGAAGGCGCGGCCGCCGCGTCGGACGCCGGCTTGGCCCCGTCCGCCTCGAGGGCGGCACGGAGCTTGCGGGCCACGGGGGGCTCGATGGTCGACGAAGGGCTCTTGACGAACTCGCCGAGCTCCTTCAGCTTTGCGAGCGCGAGCTTGCTGTCGACGCCCAGTTCGGACGCGATCTCGTGCACGCGTGGTTTTGCGTTTGCCACAGTTCTCCTGTCTTGGGGTCTACCCAGGACAGGGCAGACCATTAGTCGCGGACGGGACTCATTTCGAGCCGTTCACTTCGTGTCCATAGCCGTTCAGCCGTTTCGCTGGAGGTGGTGTTCGATGGTCTGTGCGTCGAGCGGACCCGGCACACGCAATGCTCGTACGAAGGCGCGGCGCCGGATCGCGGCATCCACGCACTCGATGGTCTCGTGCACCCACGCGCCCCGTCCCGGCATCGCCTTCTTCTCATCGACGATGAGGGAGGAGTCGACAGCCACGACTCGGAGGAGTGTGGACCGGGGGGCACGCGCGCGGCATCCGACGCACGTCCGTACGGCTTCCATCCTACACTCCCCCCGCGCCGGCTCGTCGCCCGCCCCGGGACTCCCGCACGCTGGCGCAGGGCCTAGGACTCAAGGATGCTGTCCGGCTGGATGTCGATCTTCGCGCCGGTCAGCTTCGCTGCGAGACGGGCGTTCTGCCCCTCCTTGCCGATCGCGAGGGACAGCTGGTAGTCCGGCACGAGGGCCCGGACGGCCTTGCTCGAGGCATCCAGGATGAAGCTGGAGGTCACCTTCGCGGGCGACAGCGCGTTGGCGACGAACTTCGCCAGTTCCGGGTCGTAGTCGACGATGTCGATCTTCTCCCCGCCGAGCTCCTCGGTCACGGCCCGGACCCGGCGCCCGAGCTCGCCGATGCACGCTCCCTTCGCGTTGATCGACGGGTCGTTGGCCTTGACCGCGATCTTGGTGCGGTGTCCGGCCTCGCGGGCCAACGCGACGATCTCGACCAGGCCGTTCGCGATCTCGGGGACCTCGAGGGCGAACAGCTTGCGGACGAGTCCCGGGTGGGTGCGCGACACCGTGATCGAAGGCCCCTTCGCGCCCTTGGCGACCGACGTGACGTAGACGCGGAGGCGCGATCCGTGCGGATACTCCTCCCCCGCGACCTGTTCCTCGGGCGGGAGGATCGCCTCGACCGAGCCGAGGTCGACGTGCACCATGCGGGGATTCGGCCCCTGCTGGACGACCCCCGCGACGATGTCGCCGTCCTTGCCCCGGAACTCACCGAGCACGGCGTCGTCGGCGATGTCCCGCAAGCGCTGGCTGATCACCTGCTTCGCGGCGAACGCGGCGATGCGACCGAAGTCCTCCGGGGTGCTCTCCTCCTCGCCGATGACGGCCCCCTCATCGTCGAGGAGCGGCACGAAGACCGCGACGTGGCCGGTCTTGCGGTCGAGCTCGGCGCGGGCACCGTCCGGGAGGGTGCCGGTCGGCGAGGTGTGCTTGGCGTAGGCGGTCAGGATCGCCTGCTCGATGATCTCCACGAGCTCCTCGAAAGGGATCTCCCTCTCGCGCTCGACCGTTCGCAGCAGTCCCAGATCGATATCCACGATGACCTCCCATATTCAGCTCTCGCGGGCGCGCAGCACGCCCCCGCATCCCCACGACTTTACCGGATCATCGCGCTCTTCGACCGGGAGCGGCCCGCGGCGGCCCCACCCGGGCGGGGCCGGGTCAGACCGTCGCCGAGCCGAGGGCGTTCACGGCGCGGATGAGGCGGTGCAGTTCACCCACGCGGAACTGGTTCATCCGGAGGACCAGGCGCGGGAGATCCAGCACGTCGTCGTCGTCGCGCTCGGCGCGAAGCGGACCGCGGTGCTCGATGCGCCCGTCGGCGAGCAGTCCCGCGAATTCGTCCGATAGGGCGTCGACCTCGGCCTCCGTGGGCGCCGTGCGCAACCGCAGCACGAGACGCCTTCCCACCCATCGCAGTGAGTGGTAGTTGCGCCAGAAACCGAGGATCTCCGTCGTCGCCTCGTCGACCGAGTCGGTGACCAGCACCCGATCGAAGTCACCGGGCGAGATCACCCCGCTCGGGATGAGATGGTCCTCCACGAAGCCGCGCAGACCGGACCAGAAGGTCCCGCCCGGCGCATCGAGCAGGACGATCGGCGTCGGCTCCGCCTTTCCGGTCTGCTGCAGCGTCAGCAGCTCGAACATCTCGTCGAGCGTGCCGAAACCGCCGGGGAGGCAGACGAAGCCCTTCGACTCCTTCACCAGCATCAGCTTGCGGGTGAAGAAGTACTTCATCGCGACGCTGCGCTCCTGGGCCGCGATGACGGCGTTTGGCTTCTCCTCGAACGGCAGCCGGATCGACACGCCCAGCGAGTGGTCGGGGCCGGCGCCCTCGGCCGCCGCCTGCATGATCCCCGGGCCGGCGCCGGTGACGACCATCCAGCCGTGGGCGGCGAGCGACTCGGCGACCCGCACCGTCTGGTGGTACAGCGCATCCTCCGACCGCGTGCGCGCGGAGCCGAAGATCGTCACCTTCGAGACCGTCTCGTACGGCGCGAAGAGGCGGAACGCGGCACGCATCTCCGTGAGGGCGGCCGACGTGATCTTCAGATCCAGCCGGTCGGTCTCGTCGAGCCCCATCCCGACCCCCGTCGCCAGGATCCGGGCGACGAGGTCGATGTTCTCGTCGATGCCGGCGGCATCGATGGTCGCCCGGAGCTCATCGGTGACCTCGTGCGGGATGTGGTGCCCTGCCATGCCCTCAGCCTGTCACGTCGGCACGGCGCACGGGACGGATCGGGTCAGGGCCGCTCCGTCAGGCGCACGAGCGCCTGATCCACCGGCAGCACGTCCCTGTCCCCGGTGCGGCGGTCCCACAGCTCGACCTCGCCGTCTGCCGCGCCGCGTCCGACGATCACGATCTGCGGCACGCCGATCAGCTCGGCATCGCCGAACTTCACCCCGGGCGACACCTTGGGACGGTCGTCGTAGAGCACATCGAGTCCGGCCGCCTCGAGCCGGGCCGCGATCGCATCCGCGAGGCCGTACGCGACCTCGTCCTTCCCGGTGGCCACCACGTGCACGTCGAACGGCGCCACGGCGGACGGCCAGACCAGGCCCTTCTCGTCGTTGTTGAGCTCGGCGATGATCGCGAGGATGCGGGTGATCCCGATCCCGTACGAACCCATCGTCACGGTGACGAGCTTGCCGTTCTCGTCGAGGACCTTGAGCCCGAGCGCGTCCGCGTACTTGCGGCCGAGCTGGAAGACGTGGCCGATCTCCATGCCGCGTGCGAGTTCGACCGGCCCCGAGCCATCCGGGGCGGGGTCTCCGGCGCGCACGGTGGCGACCTCGATGAACCCGTCCGCCGCGAAGTCGCGGCCGGCCACGAGGGAGTGGACGTGCTTCTGGTCGATGTTCGCGCCCGTGATCCATGCGGTGCCGTCGACGACCCGGGGATCCAGGAGGTAGCGGATGCCGGTCGCCGATTCCTCGCCGAGGATCGCACCGGTCTCCGACCACGGTCCGATGTAGCCCTTCACCAGCAGCGGGTTCTTCTCGAAGTCGTCCTCCGTCGCCGGCTCGACCTCGGCCGGTGCGAACGCGACCTCGACGCGCTTGTCGTCGACGTCACGATCGCCGGGCAGCCCCACGACGACGAGCTCGCGGCGGCCGTCGAGGTGCGTGAGGGCGAGGACGACGTTCTTGAGCGTGTCCGCCGCGGAGTACTCCCCACCGAGGACCGCGTTGGCGTGGTCGACGAGCGTTTGGATGGTGGGGGTGTTCGGCGAATCGAAGATCACCGGATCGGGCAATCCGTCGAACGGGACGGCGGCGGGGATCGTCGTGGTGAACGCCTCGACGTTCGCGGCGTAGCCGCCCTCCGAGCGGACGAAGGTGTCCTCGCCGATGGGAGTCGGATGCAGGAACTCCTCGCTGCGGGAGCCGCCCATCGCGCCGGCATCCGCCTGCACGATGACGTACTCGAGCCCCAGCCGCCGGAAGATGCGCTCGTAGGCGTCGCGCTGCGCCATGTACGAGGCATCCAGGCCCTCGTCGGTGTAGTCGAACGAATACGCGTCCTTCATCGTGAACTCGCGCCCGCGCAGGAGACCGGCCCGAGGGCGGGCCTCATCTCGGTACTTGTCCTGGATCTGGTAGATCGTCAGCGGCAGATCCTTGTACGAGGAGTACAGATCCTTCACGAGGAGCGTGAACATCTCCTCGTGGGTGGGCGCGAGCAGGTAGTCGGCGCCTTTCCGGTCCTGGAGCCGGAAGATGCCGTCGCCGTACTCCGTCCAGCGATTGGTCACCTCGTACGGCTCACGGGGCAGGAGCGCGGGGAAGTGCACCTCGAACGCACCGGCGGCGGCCATCTCCTCGCGCACGATCGTCTCGATCCGTGCCTTCACGCGCAGCCCCAGCGGGAGCCACGCGAAGATGCCCGGCGCCTGCCGGCGGATGTAGCCGGCGCGCACGAGCAGCCGATGGCTCGCGACCTCCGCATCGGCGGGGTCTTCGCGGAGCGTGCGGAGGAAGAAGTTCGAGAGACGGGTCACCACGAGGGTCAAGTCTAGGGACCGGCCGGCGCCCGCTCGTCCGACGGGTCGCGCGTCACCGCGCGTCGAGCTGGGCGAGCACGGCCGTCGCGACGTCGGCGAGCGATGTGGCGGCTGACCCCAGCACACCGGTCACGCTGAGACGGTTCTCCCCGGACACCGCCACGATCCGCGCGTTCCCCTCGGCACCGGACGGGATGGCGAACGCCGCCGACGCACCGCCGACGGAGGCGGGGACCGCGCCCGCTGAGGCGAGCTGATCGGGAGTAGGAGTGCCGAGCCCGGGCTGAACGGACAGCTCGATCAGCGTGAGGGCGTTCGCTTCGCCATACGCGTACCAGGAACACCACTGCTCGACGCCGCCAGCGACCGCGATCTCCCATGCCGTGCCGGACGGGATCGCATCACCGGGGAACCCGACGGTGAGCGCGCTCTGCCCGGCTGCGTGGGCGACGGTCGCGTCGAACGCGCTGCACGGAGGGATCATCCACCGACCCGGCTCGCGAGACGCCGCGCGCGACCTGAGATCTGCCGGATCCGCGGAGCGGACGACAGCGAGGAGTGCCGTGACCTTCTGTTCCCGTTCACGACGCTCGGTCTCCGTCGGGTCGGCCGCGATGGATCTCTGCGCCACACTCGCGTTGATCCAGGTACCCTGGGCGCCCTCTGCCCGCGAGCAGTAGCCCGATCCCAGGCAGGTAAACGAGGTGAGGCGATCCGCGATGTCGGCGGGGACGATGTCCTCCGGGAAGAGTTCGACCATCGCGGTCCCCCCGGCGCCGGTCCACGTGCACACCAGACCGCCGATCAGCGCCTGGCTCGCGGCGCGATCCGGTTCGACCGCGGTGAGATCGTCCGCCGACGGACTCACTGCCACCGTCCCCCCGAGGATGCGGCCGACATCGCTCGCGGACAGCGCGCGCGCGCAATCGCCGCCGAACGGGATCAGAGCCGGCGTCTCCTGATCCGATGCCGAGGAGGTCGAGACGTCCGGAGTCGCCGACACGCTCGTCCCCGCCACGGGGCCGCCCGCGCATCCGGTGAGAAGCACGCCGAGGATCATCGTTTCGACGCCGACCCGCATCCCGTTGGCCATGAGGCGGAGCTTACAAGCAGGACGCGAACATGCTCGACTCCCCGGCCTGGCGCGGACGGGGCGTGCCTACACTGAGCGGATGCCCACCCACCGCCCGCGCCTGGTCAGGATCTCGGCGAACGACGCACTCATCGCGTCCCTCGCCGCGCTGCGCGAGGAGCTCGCGCTGCCGACGCGGTTCCCCGCGGACGTCGAGGCCGAGGCTCACGCCGCAGCCGAATCCGTGCCGGTCGATCCGACGACGGCAGGGCTCGACGACCTGCGCGACATCGAGTTCCTCACCATCGACCCGGAGGGCTCCCGGGATCTGGACCAGGCGCTCCACCTCCAGCGGACGGCGACGGGCGCGGTGCTGCACTACGCGATCGCCGATGTGCCCGCGTTCGTCGCCCCCGGCGGGGCTGTCGACGACGAGACCCGCCGCCGCGGCCAGACCCTCTACGCGGCCGACGGGCACATTCCGCTGCATCCTGTCACACTGAGCGAGGACGCCGCATCGCTTCTGCCCGACCGCGATCGCCGGGCGTTCGTGTGGCGATTCGTGCTCGACGACGGAGCACGGCCGATCGAGACGACCCTGCGCAGGGCGGTGATCCGCTCACGGGCGCAGTGGAACTACGTCGACGCTCAGCGCGCCGTCGACGACCACGCCGGCCCCGAGAGCCTCAGGGCGCTGGCCTGGTTCGGACCCCTGCGATCGGAACGGGAGGCGGAGCGCGGGGGCGCGAGCCTCAACGTCGCCGAGACGAAGGTCGTCGAAGAACGGGGGCGCTACCGCCTCGAGCGCGATGCTCCGTTGCCGATCGAGGACTGGAACGCGCAAGTGTCGCTGCTCACCGGCATGGCCGCCGCCGACATCATGCTGCGCGGCGGGGTCGGGATCCTCCGGACGATGCCTGCGGCAGCGCCGGACGACGTCGCCGCCTTCCGTGCGCGGACCGCGGCGCTCGGCATCCCCTGGCCCGAGAGCGTCTCCTACGGCGACTACCTGCGCGGTCTGCACCGGGATTCGCCCGCGGCGCTCGCGATCCTGGATGCCGCGGCCGGGCTCTTCCGCGGCGCCGGGTACGTCGCATTCGACGGCACGCCCCCGGCCGACCCGATCCAGTCGGCGATCGGCGCACCGTACGCCCACACCACCGCTCCTCTTCGTCGCCTGGTCGATCGCTGGTCGCTGGTCGTGTGCGAGGCACTGGCCAACGGCCACGACATCCCCGGCTGGGCACGGGAGGGCCTCCCCGCGCTCCCCAGGATCATGGGGCGCAGCGATACGTTGGCGGCGCGCCTCGACGCCGCGGCGGTCGATCGCGTCGAGGCCGCCCTCCTGACGGGTCGGGAGGGCGACGAGTTCTCTGCCGTCGTCGTAGGTCACCGCGGGGACGGCGCGCGCGTGCAGATCGCCCACCCCCCGGTGGCGATCAAGGTGGCCGGTGTCACGGCACGTCCGGGGGCGACGGTGCGTCTGCGACTCGTCCGCACCGACATCGGCTCGGGAACGATCGACCTCGACCAGGTCGCATCCGCCTCCTGACGCTCGTACCGGGCGACGCTCCGAGCGTCAGTCGCCGACCAGGCGTCGCGCGAGCACAGCGGGTCGTCCCTGCTGGACGGCACGGGCACGCGAGGCCGCGAACCTGGTCAGGCCGAACGGCGTGTGGAGGGTCACCACGTCGACGACGCGGCATCCCGCGCCCTCGTCCGCGATGTCGTACCGGTAGTCGACGTGCACGCCGCCGTTGCTCGCGACACCGCCGTGCACGACGAACGGCCCGTCCCCGTCACCGAAGAGCGTGATCCGGAGCGGGTTGTCGTAGGTCCACCGTCCGACGATCGGCACTCGCTCGACCGCGCGGTAGCGGAAGCCTCCGTCGAGAGGCTCGATGTCGCTCACCGCGATCACGAGTGGTGACAGGCCGACGTAGCTGCGCGGATCCCGCACGTGGTCGAAGACGGCGCGCGCCGGCACCGGGAGTGTGAACTCGTTGCGCAGCGTCCGCGTCGGCATGACTCAGGACGTGACGACCTGGGCGGTCCCGACCGCGGCGTCCGGCCCCATCTCGTCGGCGATCCGGCGCGCCTCCTCGATCAGGGTGGCGACGATCTCCGACTCGGGCACCGTCTTGATGACCTCGCCCTTCACGAAGATCTGGCCCTTGCCGTTGCCGGATGCCACGCCGAGATCGGCCTCGCGGGCCTCACCGGGTCCGTTGACGACGCATCCCATCACCGCGACCCGCAGCGGCACGGTCATGTCCTTGAGTCCCTCGGTGACGTTGTCGGCGAGGGTGTAGACGTCCACCTGCGCGCGCCCGCACGACGGGCACGACACGATCTCGAGCTTGCGCTCGCGGAGGTTCAGCGACTGCAGGATCTGGTGGCCGACCTTGACCTCCTCCGCCGGCGGGGCGGAGAGAGAGACGCGGATCGTGTCGCCGATGCCCTCGCCGAGGAGGATTCCGAACGCGGTGGCGCTCTTGATCGTGCCCTGGAAGGCCGGGCCCGCCTCGGTGACGCCCAGGTGCAGCGGCCAGTCGCCCATCGCGGCGAGCAGCCGGTAGGCCTTCACCATGACGACGGGGTCGTTGTGCTTCACGGAGATCTTGAAGTCGTGGAAGTCGTGCTCCTCGAACAGCGACGCCTCCCAGCGCGCGCTCTCGGCGAGCGCCTCAGGCGTAGCCTTGCCGTACTTCTCGAGGAGGCGGCGGTCGAGGGATCCCGCGTTCACGCCGATGCGGAGCGACACGCCTGCCGCCTTCGCGGCGGCCGCGATCTCCCCCACCTTGTCGTCGAACTGGCGGATGTTCCCCGGGTTGACGCGCACCGCGGCGCAGCCGGCGTCGATCGCCTGGAAGACGTACTTGGGCTGGAAGTGGATGTCGGCGATGACCGGGATCTGGCTCTTCTTCGCGATGATGTGCAGCACATCGGCATCGTCCTGCGAGGGCACCGCCACGCGCACGATCTCGCAGCCCGACGCCGTCAGCTCGGCGATCTGCTGCAGGGTCGCGTTGATGTTGGTGGTCGGCGTCGTGGTCATCGACTGGACGCTGATGGGGGCGTCGCCACCGACGAGGACCTTGCCGACCTTGATCTGGCGCGACTTCCGCCGCGGGGCGAGGACGTCCGGCACACGCGGCATCCCGAGATTCACTGCTGGCACGCGCTCCAGCCTACGCCGGGGGTGACTCCACCGGCCGGAGGATGCCTGGGCGGATGCCGAGACCCTTCGCCTCGGCCCCGACCATCGGACGTCATCTGTGCTGTGTACGATGTTCGCCACGTCGCGCGAACGACGTGCCCGCCACCCGTCG
>ERZ778020.370-NODE-370-length-103159-cov-32.322228_pt1 | contig 103159 bp, 94 predicted proteins | sample MGYA00375750_ERZ778020 | MGnify/ENA primary metagenome ERZ778020 (study PRJEB29350, sample SAMN05389818) | bioreactor metagenome | isolation source: Ammonium sulfate bioreactor | place: South Africa: University of Cape Town | collected 2014-03-17 ...
AGATCTCGGTGTTCTCCGCCCAGGTGATGACCGTGCGCGGGCTCATCACCGTGGAGAGATCGCCGTTGGCGAAGGCATTCCGCGTAAGATCGGCGAGCCGCACCATCTTGCCGACGATGTCGCGACCCTCCGGCGTACGATAATGCCTGGCCTTGGCCAGAACGATCTCGACCTCGTTGTCATGCGGCAGATAATTCAGCGTGGTGACGATGTTCCAGCGATCCATCTGCGCCTGGTTGATCTGCTGGGTGCCGTGATAGAGGCCCGAGGTGTCGCCGAGGCCGATGGTATTGGCGGTCGCGAACAGGCGGAACGCCGGATGCGGCTTGATGACCCGGCTCTGGTCGAGCAGCGTCAGCCGGCCCGAGGATTCCAGCACCCGCTGGATCACGAACATCACGTCCGGGCGGCCGGCATCGTATTCGTCGAAACACAGCGCCACGTTGTTCTGGTAGGCCCAAGGCAAAATGCCGTCGCGGAATTCGGTGACCTGCTTGCCATCCTTCACAACGATCGCGTCCTTGCCGACGAGATCAATGCGGCTGATGTGGCTGTCGAGATTGACGCGCACGCACGGCCAGTTCAGCCGCGCGGCCACCTGCTCGATATGGGTCGATTTGCCGGTGCCGTGAAAGCCGGTGACCATGACGCGGCGATTCCTGGCGAAACCGGCCAGAATCGCGAGCGTGGTCGCGCGATCGAAGCGATAGTCCGGATCGACATCGGGCACGTGCGGATCGGTTGCGGAATAGGCTGGGACTTCGAGATCGCTGTCGATCCCGAACACCTGCCGCACCGAGACCTTCATGTCCGGCAAACCTGCGGAGGTTTCAGTTTTGGTCATTGCGGCGGTCGTCATCAATCCTCCGAGGTTCGGGCGCGCTCCCGAAACCAGAACTGCGCATGGCTGCGGATGAGTGGGTCGCACGAAATTTAGCAGAGAGCGGGACCCGGCAGAAGCCTGCTGCGTGATCAAAGTTCCTTTGTGATATCATCAAGATATGCGCCAGCTGTGGATTTTTAAGGGTTGCCCGCCGAATCCGCGGAGGCCGGGCTGACGTCATACGGAACCGAACCATCGGCCGTCAGGGACGTTGCCGCCCGCAGAGTATGCTAATCGGACCAAAATCCGTCCCTGCGGGACGCCGGAAGCAGGATTTTCGTGAGTTCATTGATTGACCCATTGATTGCGTTCGTCTCAGCCCACACCTGGCTCGCCTATCTCACGATATTTCTCGCAGCATTGCTGGAGGCGGTTCCGGTGCTGGGTTCGCTGGTGCCCGGATCGACCATCATTCTCGCGCTGAGCGCATTGATTCCCGGTGGCGAGCTTCAACTGGCGGCGGTGCTGGCCGCCGCCGCGTCCGGCGCCATGCTGGGCGACGGAACGGCGTTCTGGACCGGCCACCGCTCCAAACGGGAAATCCTCAGTGCATGGCCGATGTCCCGTTATCCCGGCGTGATCGCGCAAAGCGAAACGTTCTTCAACCGCTGGGGCACGCTTGCGGTGTTTTTCGCGCGGTTCGTGCCGCCGATCCGCGCCTTCGTGCCGATCACGGCCGGCGCGCTGGCGATGCCGCCGTCGCGATTTTATGCGGTGAACATTCCGGCGATCCTGCTCTGGGCTCCCGCGCACGTCTTGCCCGGCGTACTGGCGGTTTCGGCGCTGCATGAATACGGCGGGCTGCCCCACCACACTCACGTCGGCAAACTCGTCTGGATTCCGACGGTGATCGTCATTGCCGCGATCGTCGGGGCCGCGACATGGTGGCGGCGGCGGCGGCGCGACATTAACTTACACGCCAAGAACTTACACGCTAAGACCGCATCCGAACGAACCGGCTAATGGTCCGGTTCCAACATTCGCATTGCGCGCCCGCAGCTAGCCATTGGATCAATCATGACCAAACCTCTCGTGGTTTCCATCCCGCATCGCCTCGGCAAGGATGAAGCGCTGCGCCGAATGAAGGCGGGGCTGGGCAGCGCCCGAACGCAATACGCCCAGTTCATCCAGGTCAATGAAGAAGTGTGGAGCGGCGACCGCCTGGTATTCACCGTTACCGCCATGAAGCAGCAGGTTTCGGGAATCCTGGACGTGTTCGAGGACCATGTCCGCCTCGAAGTGACCCTGCCGTGGCTGCTCAACAAACTCGCCCACGGAATTCAGAATGTCATCCAGAAAAAGGGCACGCTGATGCTGGAGAAGAAGTAGAGCGGATGTAATTCTCAGGCGCCGCGCACCACCGTCTTCAGGTAATTGTACGCCTTGATGATCTCGATGAGGCGGTCTTCCGTCGAACGGTCGCCGCCATTGGCATCGGGGTGATGCTGCTTCACCAGCATCTTGTATTTGGCCTTGACGGTTTCGAGCGTTGCGTCGGCGCCCAGTCCCATCACCTGCAGGGCTTTACGCTCCGCATTGAAGATCTTGCGCGTCTCGGGCTTGGTCTCGGATCCCGTCCCAGGGCCGGGCCGCCACTTTCCGCGGCCGTTGATTTCGCCAAGCATGCTGAAGGGATCGGCCGTGCCGTCGAGATCGATGGTGCCGGTCTTGCCTTTGCCGGGGGTGCCGTTGGCGCCCATCTTCCAGGTGGGGCGATGGCCGGTCAGCGCATCCTTCTGATAGCGCGCGACCGCCTCCGCATTCATGCCTTGGAAAAAATTGTACGACTGGTTGTAAGCGCGGACATGGTCGAGGCAAAAATGGAAATACCCGCGTTCGTTGCCGCGGCCTTTTGGCGCGCGGTGCGATCCCCGGTTTTTACAGTCGGGCCATTCGCAGCCGACCGCTTCCTCGCGCGCGCGCGGCTGCTTCGCACCAGCCCTCGGCTTGATGCGGATGCTGTCGAAAAATTTCGATGTATCGATCGGCATGACCATCTTTGACACCGCAACGCTTTACGCTTCAAGTCTTGACATCGCATTTATTCCGTCACGCCTACGCGCCATTGACGGACGAAAGCGATGGGAGTTAAGTCGCCCGCCATGAGCGTCAGGGACAACATCGAAAAGAAACTCAAGGAGGCTTTCACGCCGGAGAGCCTCGACGTCGCCGACGAATCACATCTTCACGAGGGACACGCCGGCCATCGGCCCGGCGGCGGAACGCATTTCCGGGTTAATATTGTGTCTCAAGCGTTCGAAGGGAAGAGCCGGGTCGATCGCCACCGCATGATCAATGCGCTGCTGGCGGAGGAGCTGGCAGGCAGCGTTCACGCGCTGGCGATCCGGGCGCTGGCGCCGGACGAACAAGGGCGCTGACGGCACGAGCCGTCTTCCGCCGAACTCGCTCAAGCCGTGAAAACTGCAGGCCCCGCACGCCTGGCGGTAACAAGCTCGCGTCGGCCGTCAACCGTCCCTCCGCATAACGATGCGGCGCATCCGGCGGCGACCCGCGACAGCCCATCTCCCCAAAAAAATCGATGTCGTTTTTATGCGAAATTAACCCGCCGATCAGATGATCGGAGCAAAATACCATCGTCGTACGGTAGAATGCGAACGCAATAGAGCGTAGCGCGCCGGGATTGACTCGCTGGGATCATGCAATGTCCGAAGCAGCCTCAACGGCGCTAATCGCGGAACTGGAAAGTGCGGTGAAGGGCGGCTCGTCCGAGCGGCGGCTCCAGATGCTTCGCCAGGTCACCGACCTGTTCCTGTCCGACGCGGACAGGCTGAACGAAAACCAAATCGGCGTCTTCGACGACGTCCTCGTCCGCCTCATGGAGCAGATGGAGACCCGGGCGCTGGCGCAGCTCGGCACGACGCTTTCGGGTTCGAAGGCCGCTCCGAAGGAAACCATCCGGCAGCTTGCATATCATGAGGAAGTCTCCGTTGCAGCCCCGGTTCTGACGAAATCCGCGCGGCTGTCCGAAGGCGACCTGATCGAGATCGCGAATCTGCGGGGACCGCAGCATCTGCTGGCCATTTCGCATCGCGACACGCTGAGCGAGGGCGTCACGGACGTCCTGCTCCGGCGTGGCGATTCGCAGGTCTCCCACGCGCTCGCCAAGAATACGGGCGCTCGCTTCTCGGAGTTTGGCTACGCCACCCTGGTCGAAAGCTCCGAAAAGGACGATGCGCTCGCCGAGAAGCTCGGGCTGCGGATCGACATCCCGCTCAAGGTGCTGCGCGAACTTCTCTCCAGAGCCAGCGCCGCCGTCCGCGATCGCCTGCTCAAGGCCGCGCCGCCGGAGATGCGCGCGAAGATTCAGGAAGCGATCCGGACGGTCGTCGAGCAGATCGCCGCCCCGGCACTGGTGCCGGAAGACTACACCGAATCGGAATCGATGGTTCTTGCGCTGAACCGGGAGGGAAAGCTCGGCGATCAAACCATCAACCGGTTTGCGATGCAGGGCGAATATATCCACATTATCGCAGCGCTCTCGCTTTTAAATTCGGTAAAAATCGAAGCGATCGAGCCGTTGATCGGCAACCCTCGTCCCGACGGGCTGATCGTCGCGTGCAAGGCGGCCCGGCTCAACTGGTCGACGACCAGCATGATTCTGCGCAATCGGCCGCATTGCCGTCCGCTGAGCAAGCAGGACTTCGAAAACGGTCGGGAAGTGTTCGAAGCGTTGTCGCTGTCCTCCGCGCAACGCACGATCCGGTTCTGGTCGGCGCGCGGCTCGGCGAGGAAGGCCGATGCTCCGAACACGGCAGTCGCCATTTCGGATATCTAAGCCGTGAGTTGGGGTAACCGAAAAGCTGACCGGGTGACGTTTGCCACCGGCTATACCGTCCTGATGATGGCAATCGACGGAACATGGCAACGGCCGTGCACCCTGCTGGACATTTCCAACAGCGGCGCGCGGCTTCAGGTGAAAGACTCGATCGAGGGACTGAACCTCAAGGAATTCTTCCTGCTGTTATCGTCGACCGGGCTGGCCTTTCGCCGTTGCGAACTCGTACGCATCAATGGCGAGGAGATCGGCGTCAAATTCGTCGAGGACAAAGAGACCGGCAAAAAGAAGAAAGGGCGAGCGCTCGCCAGATCCGACTCGTAACGGGGCAAACCACGATCGTTTCTTCACTTTGGACCGGCAATATGGCTTACCCGAGCAACAGGCGCGCTCGACTTTTCGCGTCCTCTTCTGTAAGTCGCACGCACCAGTGAGCCGTCAGGACGCCGTTTTCGCCTGCTTCGGTTTGTTCTCCATCGCCTCCGCCCCGCGCGGCACCGGCTGGATGCGAAGCGCAGTAATGCGATTGCGCTCGCGGCGCAAAACCCTGAAGCGAAAACCATGAAACGTAAAATTCTGACCGCGCTCGGGGATCGATCGCGCTTCGTGGATCACGAGACCCGCGATCGTGGTCGCCTCCTCGTCCGGCAGATGCCAGTTCATGGCGCGATTGAGATCGCGGATCGGCACCGAGCCGTCCACCACCACCGATCCGTCGGCCTGCTGCCGGACGCCGGCCACCACCACGTCATGCTCGTCTGAGATATCGCCGACGATCTCCTCCAGAACGTCTTCCAGCGTCACCATGCCCTCGACTTCGCCATACTCGTCGACCACCAGCGCGAAATGGGTCTTGCGGCGGCGAAACGCCTTGAGCTGATCGGATACCGGACGCATTTCCGGCACGAACCACGGCGGCAGCGCAATAGCGCTGGCGTTGATGCGCGACATGTCGCCGTCGGAGGCGCGAATCGCCCGCAACAGATCCTTGGCGTGAAGCACGCCGATGATGTTTTCCGGCTTGTCGCGCCAGAGCGGAATGCGGGTATATTCGCTGGCAAGCACCTCGCGCACCAGTTCCTCGGGCGGCAGGTCGGCATTGATCGTCACCATCGCCGTGCGGTGGACCATCACATCCGACACCGCGAGATCGCCGAAGCGAAAAACATTCTGGATGTATTCGGCCTCGCCGCTTTCGATCCCGCCGTGCTCGGCGGATTCGCCGACCAGTCCTTCGATCTCCGCGCCGGTCAATACGTCGTGCTGCGAGACTTCCTTGACGCGAAGCGCACGCAGGATGGTGCGTGACGCCGAATTCAGCAGCCAGTTCAGCGGATAGAACAGCAGATAGGACGCGTGGAGCGGATAGGCGATCCATTGCGACACCGGCTCGGGCTGGCGGATCGCCAGGGTTTTCGGGACCTGTTCGCCGATCACGATATGCAGCGAGGAGAACACCAGAAAGCCGGTAAGGAACGACGTCAGGTGTAGCGCCGATTCCGGCATGCCGAGCGGCCGCAGCAGGGGTTCGAGCAAGGCAGCCACTGTCGGCTCGCCGACCCATCCGAGACCGAGAGACGCCATGGTGATGCCGAGTTGGCAGCAGGCGAGATAAGCCTCGATGTTGCCGACGATGTCATGCACGAGCCGCGCGCCGAACGCGCGGCGCTCAACCATGGCCTTGACGCGGAAGCCGCGGCTTTTCACCAGCGCGAATTCGGCCGCGACGAAAAACGCATTGGCGGCAAGCAGCAGTACTGCAAGCAATATCTGGAGGAGCGTCGAACTCATCGCGGGCCCATGATCATGCCGGACTATAACGTCTTCGTGAGGCCCAGGCACCGGTTCGCGCGAAGAAAAAACGTCACGTCAGAAAAGAACTCCGCTGCTGATTCCAGTTCACTGGTTGGAAAGTCCTAAGCCCGCACGTCTGCGAGCTTCCCGGCAAGAAAATCGCGAACCGTTGCCGGTTCGACATCGGATGTCACGACCGCCCGGCCGATCGCCTTCAAAAGGATGAAGGTGAGGCGGCCGCGCTTCACCTTCTTGTCCTGTGCCATCAGCGCCATAAGGCCGTCCGCGTCGGTCAGGCCTTCCTGCCCGAAACCGGCGATGTCCTGCAACCGCGTCGGCAAGCCCGCCGCCGCCAGATGCCGCCTGATGCGGGACACATCAGTTTCCGCGATCATCCCGAGTCCGCACGACAGTTCGGCGGCCAGCACCATGCCGATCGACACGCCCTCGCCGTGATAGAGCCGGTCGGAAAACCCGGTCGCGGTTTCGAGCGCATGGCCGAAGGTGTGGCCGAGATTGAGCAGCGCGCGCTCGCCGGTCTCGCGCTCGTCGCGGGCGACGATGGCGGCCTTGGCGCGGCAACTGGCGGCGATCGCGTGTTCGCGCGCCGCGCCGCCCTTGACGATCTCGGCGTGGTTGGTTTCCAGCCACGCGAAGAACGCCTCGTCGCCGAGCAGGCCGTACTTCGCAACCTCGGCATAGCCGGCGCGGAATTGGCGCGGCGACAGCGTATCCAGCACCGCGGTGTCCGCGACCACCAGGATCGGCTGATGAAAGGCGCCGATCAGGTTCTTGCCCTGCGGCGAGTTGATGCCGGTCTTGCCGCCGACCGAGGAATCCACCTGCGCCAGCAGCGAGGTCGGCACCTGCACGAAATCGACGCCGCGGCGGACGATCGCGGCGGCAAAGCCCGCAAGGTCGCCGACCACGCCGCCGCCGAGCGCGATCACGAGATCGTTGCGCTCGATTTTCGCCGCGATCAGTTCCTCGCAAACGAACTCGATGCCTTCGTAGCTTTTCGAAACCTCCCCTTCGTCGACGACGATCCGCGACGTCGCGATGCCGGCGCCTTGCAGCGACGCCTCGGTCCGCCGCAGCCAATGGGTCGCGACATATTCGTCGGTGACGATCGCCACGCGCGCGCCGGGACGCAGCGCGGCGATCCGTTCGCCGAGCGACGGCAGGATGCCCCGGCCGATGACGATGTCGTAGGAACGGTCGCCAAGCGCGACATCGACCGTGATCGGGTCGGAAGTTTTCAGCGGAGCTGTCATCGCGTGGGACCAAATCCTTTGATGTCAAAGTCTTTCAATTGTTCGTCGCGAATTCCGGCAGGTTCAGTTCCGCCGGTCCGCGGCGGTCAGCCGATGATGAAGCAGGCCGATGCATTCGTCGACGATCCTTTCATAAGGCACGTCGCGCGAGGCGATCGTAAGATCCGCCAGTTGGTAAATGGGCTCACGCTCGGCGATAAGGCGCCCGATCGTCGCGGCCGGATCGGCCGTTTGCAGCAGGGGGCGATCGGCGCGACGCTTGACCCGGCGCAGGATCACCTCGGCGTCAGCCTTGAGCCAGATCGAGATTGCCCGCTCGCGAATGCGCGCGCGGGTCTCCTCGCGCAGCACGGCACCACCGCCGGTCGCGAGCACCAAGGGTCCGCCGGTCAAGAGCCGGGCGATCACCCGCGCTTCGCCGTCGCGGAAATGCGGCTCGCCATGAGTTTCGAAAATTTCGGGAATCGACATCCCGGCGGCGAGTTCGATCTCGGTATCGGCGTCGACGAACCGCATCGCAAGGCGCGAGGCCAGACGCCGGCCGATCGTGGATTTTCCGGCCCCCATCATGCCGACAAGCACCAGCGATCGCCCGCCGAGCGCGGCGACGATCGCGCTCTCGGGGGACGTGCCCGCACTGGCCGGTGAAACGGTTTCGGACGTCAAAAGACACCTGTCGGAACGAGGTTGCAAGCGTGGATGAATCTGGCCCAGGGTTCTGGCGTCCGAAGGCGGATCGCCGAAACCGATGCCGACAGCAAATTGGACCATCTTTTCCCGCCAGCTATACTACTCTCGTCGAGGGGGTTGCCAGAGACTCTTGCACCGATCCGGCGAACATGTTGGTACTCATTGCGTTCGCCCCGAGGGTCAATATCACGCTCCGGACCGCCAATGCCCAGCCTGTTCCGCTTCCTGACTGTCGTCGCGGCGATCGGCGCGATCGGCTACGGCGTCATCTTCGCGCTGGCGAACTTCGTCAATCCGGCGCCGCGGGATATGACGGTGACCATCCACCCGGACAAATTTCTCAAGAAATAGCTGCTAGAGCTATTCCGGCTGCGATGGAATCAAAGCCGGGCTCCAGCTTTTTATTTTGACGCGTTTTCTTGACGCGAACCGGTATCCACTTCGCTCGAAAACGCTATAGGCGGCGGCATGACATCCGACAAAGTCTCCGATCCTAGGCTGACCGACCTGTTCCTCGACATGCTGGCGGCCGAACAGGGCGCCGGCGAGAACACGCTTGGCGCATACCGTCGCGACCTTGAGGATTTTTCCGCCTTCCTGACGCGCGTAGGTGAAAATTTCGTCACCGCCGGCACCCAGACGCTGCGGGACTATCTCGGCGATCTTGACCTCAGGGGCTTCAAGTCTTCGAGCGTCGCTCGCCGTCTTTCGGCGATGCGCCACCTGTTTCGCTTTCTGCTGAGCGAACGGATCAGGAGCGACGATCCTGCCGCGATCCTCTCGGGCCCGAAGCGTGGACGAAGCCTGCCGAAGGTGCTGTCGATACCGGATGTCGATCGCCTGCTAGCGCAGGCAAAAGCGGCGATCGACGCACCGGGCGCCCCGCCGGCCCGGCGATTGCGTGCGGCACGGCTGTATTGCCTGCTTGAAGTGCTCTACGCCACCGGGCTCCGCGTGTCCGAACTGGTCTCGCTGCCGCTGTCGGCCGCGCGGCGCGACGCCCGCATGATCGTGGTGAAGGGCAAGGGCAACAAGGAGCGGCTGGTACCGCTGAACGAGGCGTCACGGCAAGCGATGGCCGACTACCTGGCCGCGATGGACGAGCAGCGCGGGATGGGCAAGGCGACTGCGGCGCGGCCAAAATGGCTGTTTCCTTCGTTCGGCGAAAGCGGCCACCTGACGCGGCAGCATTTCGCGCGCGAACTGAAAGACCTGGCCGCCACGGCCGGGCTCGCACCCCGGCTGGTCTCCCCACACGTGCTGCGTCATGCCTTCGCAAGCCATTTGCTGCATAACGGCGCGGACTTGCGAATCGTGCAGACGCTGCTCGGCCACACCGACATCTCGACCACGCAAATCTACACCCACGTCGTGGAAGAGCGGTTGAAAAGTCTGGTGCGTGACCTGCATCCCCTGGCGGAGGCCTGACCGGGGCCCCTCATGCCTGGAAGTGAGAAGACCGAATGCTTGAAACGCCGGCGGCATCCGGGTGTTACCAGACCATCACACGGCCGCACCAAATCTCGCTAAGGCCAAGTTCCGCCTTCCATCCCGCGTCAGCCGTTCTAATCTGTAGGTAATTGCAGGGTCGATTCGCGTCGGCCTTACGCTGCCGGTTCGGCGGCCCACAGTAGCCGAACCGTTCGGCCACTTCAGATCCACCTTGAAACCCCGGCAACGCCGGGGTTTTTTTGTCGTGCGATGCTTCAGCCGGGACACCTGTCAAGGGCCGGCACTTGACTTCACATCAATCAGCCGCGAAAGAGCGCAGCGTGTCCCGCCAGCGACCGACCCAGTTGCCTCCGCCACGTCACCTAAACGTTTGAATTAAAGGATTTTTTGTCCTCCCCGCCGATAGCTTTCGTCCCCTGACACGTTCGTCCTATATTGCTGGAATGCCGGACCCCATGCGCAGCTACCTTGATTTCGAAAAGCCTGTCGCTGAACTCGATTCCAAGATCGACGAACTCCGTGCGCTCGCCGCCTCGGGCAGCGACATCGGCGAAGAGATTTCGAGCATCGAGGACAAGGCCGCGCAGGCGCTGAAGGATCTCTACGATAACCTGACGCCGTGGCAAAAAACCCAGGTGGCGCGGCACCCGCAGCGGCCGCACTTCTCCGATTTCATCAACGGCCTGATTACCGAGTTCACGCCGCTGGCGGGAGACCGCAAGTTCGGTGAGGACGAAGCGCTGATCGGCGGCTTCGGCCGCTTCCGCGGCGAAAGCATCTGCGTCATCGGCCAGGAAAAAGGCGCAACCACCGAAAGCCGGCTGAAGCACAATTTCGGCATGGCGCGGCCGGAAGGTTATCGCAAAGCGGTCCGGCTCATGGAAATGGCCGACCGCTTCGATATTCCCGTGCTGTCGCTGGTCGATTCCGCCGGAGCCTATCCCGGCATCGGCGCCGAGGAGCGTGGGCAGGCCGAAGCGATCGCGCGCTCGACCGACGCCTGCCTGTCGCTCGGCGTCGCAAATATCGCGGTCATCATCGGCGAGGGCGGCTCAGGCGGCGCGATCGCGATCGCGACCGCCAATCGCGTCCTGATGCTGGAGCATGCGATCTACAGCGTGATCTCACCGGAGGCGGCGTCGTCGATTCTCTGGCGGGATGGCAGCAAGGCGCAAGAAGCGGCGACCAACATGAAAATCACCGCGCAAGACCTGCTGCGGTTCGGCGTGATCGACGCCATCCTCAAGGAGCCGCCGGGGGGCGCCCACCGCGACCCGACGGCAATCGTCGCGCTCACGGGCGACGCCATCGCCGACGCCTTCAACGATCTGCGCCATCTCGACCGCGACGCGCTTCGCAAGCAGCGCCGTCAGAAATTCCTCGATATCGGGCGCAAACTGGGCTGAGCACGCCAGCTCCACCAGGATTGGCGACGAACGACCGCATGTCCTGCGCCCGACGCCCCCGCGGCGGTCGCAAAATTGCGGCATTTTCCGGACTCCGGCCGAACCGCCCTATTTCGGCCCGGTACCGAATATTTAACCTCCGTTCACCATCGTCGTCGTGGATTGGGTCACGCCGGCCAGTCCGGCTTGCGGGGCCGCAGGCTTAAGGATAATACTTTATTCAATGGCTTGGGGCACGGACGCCATGAACTTGGGGTGCAGGCTTGCCCGTCGCTTGCGGAGCTTTGCTTTGATCCATCGCTCGGCTTTGATCCATCGCGCGCCCGGTCGCGCGATCATGACATCGGCCGTGCTGTTGGCGGGCGCCGCTCTTCTGGCCGGCTGCAACGGCGAGGACGCTTCACTCGCAAGCAACGCCAAGGCGAACCAGCCCGTCCCGCCCAAGCTCGTCGCCGCCATGACCGAAAAGGACATGGAGCTGCAGTCGCCGATCCTGATCCGCCTGTTCAAGCAGGAAGCCGAACTGGAAGTCTGGAAGCAGAACCGGTCCGGCAAGTTCGCGCTTCTCAAGACCTACCCGATCTGCCGCTGGTCCGGCGACCTCGGCCCCAAGATGCGCGAGGGCGACCGCCAGGCGCCGGAAGGCTTCTACAGCATCACGCCGGCGCAGATGAATCCACGCTCTGCCTACTATCTCTCGTTCAATACCGGCTATCCCAATGCATTCGACAAATCGCTGGGACGCACCGGCTCCGAACTCATGGTGCATGGCGACTGTTCCTCGCGCGGTTGCTACGCGATGACGGACGAGCAGATCGCCGAGATCTACGCCGTCGGCCGGGAATCCTTCTTCGGCGGCCAGCGCGCCTTTCAGTTCCAGGCTTATCCGTTCCGCATGACGCCGGCGAACCTTGCGAAACATCGCAACAACCCGAACATGCCGTTCTGGAAGATGATCAAGGAAGGCAACGATCATTTCGAGGTGACCCATCAGGAGCCGAAGGTCGAGTTCTGCGAGCACAAATACGTGTTCGATCCCGTAGCCCCTCCGGGCTCGACCAAGCCGCTGCAGTTCAACGCATCCGCGCAGTGTCCGGCCTATGTGGTCCCCGACGACATCGCGAGCGCCGTGCGGGAAAAGCAGGAGCGCGACAATACCGAGCTCGCCAAGCTGATTTCGAAGGGAACGCCGGTGGCCAGGCTCAACACCGGCATCGACGGCGGCATGAACCGCGTGTTCGCCGCGAAAATCCCGGACGGTCAGACAGGGCTGTCGGATCCGGCCGAGCCCGGGCTGAAGCTCACGGCGTACTCGACGGCGCCGGGGACCATTCCACCGACCGTCAATCCGCCGCGCGATTCGGCAGCGACGCCGGTCGCAACCTCGTATGAACCCGAGGCCGGAGCTACGAGACCCTCCTCGTCGCTGCTCGCCCCCTCCTCGTCGAGCAATATCTTCAGCAACCTTGCGCGCAAGATCGGTTTCGGCACCGCCGACACCACCGCAACGACCGCAACCGCAACCAAGCAGACCGCTCCCGCCAAGCCGAAGATCGCGGCCCCGGCGACGCATGCCCCTCCGCATCGCCCGGTCGTGGCGGAGAAGCGCCCCGTGCACGGAACGACGGAAAAAACGGCTGAAAAGTCAGACAAACCCAAGCAGGTCGCGACAGCGCGTCCGCCGTTGAAGCCCGCGATCGACGCCGATGCGGCTGCACCGACGCCGGCTCCGAGTGCGGCGCCGGTGGCGTCAACAAACTCGTTCGACAGCCGCTTCTCGGCGTTCCGGTAACCGGAGCCTTTTCGCCTTGTGATGGAATCGGAAGCGAGGCTCCAGGATTTCGATTCAACGCGTTTCTCCACGCGAACCGGTTTCCCCGTCGCTCGAAAACGTTCTCTAGCGCGGCCATGACCGCGAAAGCAGCCATCCAGCCTTCCAGAGCACCGGTAAACGGCGCAGATATCGCGATGTATCGGATCATCGGCTTTCGCGGATGACCACGGCGTCGATATTGGCTGACGACGCCTTTCCCCGCTATGCGCAGCCATTGCTCGCTTGGAGAGCCGCCCGTCGTCGAGCGGGATGAGGAAAAGTGTGTAGCGGTTTTCCGCCCACATCCGCTCAAACTATAGATCGATCACGTTCATGATTCTGGATCGATTCGATCCAGAATCATCGTGATCTAGCCGTAGCGACCGTGGCAATGCTTGTACTTCTTGCCGGAGCCGCAGGGACAATCCTCGTTGCGGCCGACCTTGCCCCAACTCGTGGGATTGCCCGGGTCACGGCCCGAAGGGTCGGAATTGACGGCCGGCGCCAGCGAAGCCCGGGCAAAATTGCCCTGCGCGAACGCCATTTCGTCCTCGCCCGTATTGGGATCGAGCTTGTGGACTTCCATTGCGGGCAGCACCGGCTGCTCTTCCTCGGGCGGCACGATCTCGACGCGCATCAACTGCCCGGTCACCGCCTCGCGCAGATGGGCAATCAGCGACTCAAACAGCGAGAAGGCTTCCGACTTGTATTCCTGAAGCGGATCGCGCTGGCCATAACCGCGCAGGCCGATGACCTGGCGCAGATGATCGAGCATCACCAGATGCTCTCGCCAAAGATGGTCGAGCGTCTGCAGCAGGATGGTCTTCTCGACGTAACGCATGACGTCGGCGCCCCATTGCCCGACCTTGGCCGCCATGTGTTCGTCGACCCGGGTTTCGATACGCGACAGCAACTCCTCGTCGGCGATGCCCTCTTCCGCGGCCCATTCGTCGACCGGAAGATCAATGTCGAGCACGCGCTTCAGTTCGTCCTTCAGCCCGGCAACGTCCCACTGCTCGGCATACTGGTTTTCCGGCACGTGCTTGGTGACGAGGTCCTCGACGAACGCATGACGCATGTCGGCGACGGTTTCGGCGACGCTGTCGTTCTGCATCAGGTCGACGCGCTGCTCGAAGATCACCTTGCGCTGGTCGTTCTGCACATCGTCGTATTTCAGCAGGTTCTTGCGGATGTCGAAGTTGCGCGCCTCGACCTTCTGCTGCGCCTTTTCCAAAGCCTTGTTGATCCAGGGATGGGTGATCGCCTCGCCTTCCTTGAGGCCGAGCCGCTGCAGCATGGTGTCGAGCCGGTCCGATCCGAAGATACGCATCAGATCATCTTCCAGCGACAGGAAGAATTTCGAGCGGCCCGGATCGCCCTGACGGCCGGAGCGGCCGCGCAACTGATTGTCGATACGGCGCGACTCGTGGCGTTCGGAGCCGATGATGTAGAGGCCGCCGGGCCGGGTCATGGTCTTGGCCGGCTTCGAGCCCTTGGCGGCCTCGATCTCGACGACCTCCTCGGCCTTGAGCACCATGTCGCGGAAGCGTTCGATATCGGCCTTGATTTCGGCGACCTTCGCGGCCTTCTCGGCCTCGTCGGCTATATCGGCAGTCTCGTGCTGAACCCGCATCTCCAGCGAGCCGCCGAGCTTGATGTCGGTGCCGCGGCCGGCCATGTTGGTCGCGATGGTGATGGCGCCGGGCACGCCGGCCTCAGCCACGATATAGGCTTCCTGCTCGTGGAAACGGGCATTCAGCACCGCGAACAGCTTTGCCGGCTTGCCGGCGCGGGCCGCCTCATACAGCTTCCGCATCGACTTGGGATCGGTGAAGTCGATCTGCTTATAACCGTGCTTCTTCAGATAGTCGGCGAGTACTTCCGATTTCTCGATCGAGGCCGTGCCGACCAGCACCGGCTGCATCCGCGCGTTGGCGCGCTCGACTTCGGCCAGGATCGCGGCGTACTTCTCGTTCTGGGTGCGGTAGACCTCATCGTCCTCGTCGAGGCGCGCGATCGGCAGGTTGGTCGGAATTTCGACGACCTCGAGCTTGTAGATGTCGGCCAGTTCGTCGGCTTCGGTCAGCGCGGTGCCGGTCATGCCCGCGAGCTTCTTGTACATCCGGAAGTAGTTCTGGAAGGTGATCGAGGCGAGCGTCTGGTTCTCCGGCTGCACCGGCTGATGCTCTTTCGCCTCCAGCGCCTGATGCAGGCCTTCCGAATAGCGGCGACCCGGCATCATGCGGCCGGTGAACTCGTCGATGATGATGACCTCGCCGTCGCGGACGATGTAATCCTTGTCGCGGGTGAACAGCGAGTGGGCGCGCAGCGCCTGGTTGATGTGGTGAACGACGGAGACGTTCTCGACGTCGTAGAGCGAATCGCCCTTGAGCTGGCCGGCCTCGCGCAGCAGCGTCTCGATCTTCTCCATGCCGGCCTCGGTGAGCGTCACCGTGCGCTGCTTCTCGTCGACCTCGTAGTCGGCCACCTTCTCGAGGCTCGGCATGAAGGTGTCGATGGTGTTGTAGAATTCGGAGCGGTCGTCGAGCGGACCGGAAATGATCAGCGGCGTGCGCGCCTCGTCGATTAGAATTGAGTCGACCTCGTCGACGATGGCGAAGAAGTGCTCGCGCTGGACCATGTCCTCCAGACGATACTTCATGTTGTCGCGCAGATAGTCGAAGCCGTATTCGTTGTTGGTGCCGTAGGTGATGTCGCAGGCATAGGCCGCCTTGCGCTCGGCATCGTCGAGCCCGTGCACGATCACGCCGGTGGTCAGCCCGAGGAAGGAGTAGATCTGCGCCATCCAGGCGGCGTCGCGGCGGGCGAGATAGTCGTTGACGGTGACGACGTGGACGCCCTTGCCGGCGAGCGCGTTGAGATAGACCGCAAGGGTTGCGACCAGCGTCTTGCCTTCGCCGGTCTTCATCTCGGCGATGTCGCCCTCGTGCAGCACCATGCCGCCGATCAACTGCACGTCGAAGTGGCGCTGGCCGAGGGTCCGCTTGCCGGCCTCGCGCACGGTGGCGAAGGCTGGAACGAGGATGTCGTCGAGGCTCGCGCCGTTGGCAAGCTGCTGTTTGAACTCGTCGGTGCGCGCCCGCAACGCGGCGTCGGATAGCGCGGCGATTTCGGGCTCGAGGGCGTTGATGGCCTTGACGCGGGACTGATATCCCTTGACCCGCCGGTCGTTGGCGGAACCGAAAAACTTGCGGGCAAGCGCGCCGATCATGCCTAATTCCTGTCTTCGCGGTTCGGCGTTGCAGCCATGTGGTGGCACCGCCTATCAACTCAACTCATCGTGACGCCTCAGGGCTGGAAGTCCCGGAAGCCGAGCATCCATGTCATGGTTGAGATTCGGCGACCCGGGGTTCAATCACAAAAGCACAGCCAAACCCGCCCTTGCTGTCGGCCCGGTCCGGCACAGATATGGCCCACCCTGTGGGTTGTCAACGGTCGCCGGACCGCCGGTTCGAAGCGCTCGAGGCAGAAGCCGCGGCCGCCCACCTGTCGGGAAATTCATGATTTTGACAGAGTTTTCGCGTTGCCAAGGCCGCGCGATTAAGCGAGTGTCCGCCGTCCCAAAACCCCTCCTCCTGGAGATCAAGGACTTCCCATGACCACCTCAATGCCCGCAACGAAACACAGCCTGCGCGTTCGCCTGGCCTCGTCCGCCCTCGGCGGCTGCCTGGCCGTGGCCCTGCTCGCCGCTTTGCCGGCCCGCGCAGCCGATTCGAATCCCGTGCTGGCGAAGGTTAACGGCTCCGAGATCCGCCAGAGCGACGTCAATGTCGCCGAAGAGGAATTGGGTCCGAGCCTCGCGCAGATGGACCCGGCGGCCAAGCAGGACAATGTGCTGTCGTTCCTGATCGACATGAAGATCATCGCCAAGGCCGCCGAGGACAAGAAGATCGAAAACAGCGAGGACTTCAAGAAACGGCTCGCCTTCGCCCGCGACCGTCTTTTGATGGACAAGCTGCTGGCCTCCGAAGGCAAGGCGGCGCTCACTCCCGACGCCATGAAGACGGTCTATGAGGACGCCTCCAAGCAGATCACCAGCGAACAGGAAGTGCATGCCCGCCACATCCTGGTGCCGACAGAGGAAGAAGCCAAGAAGATCGAGGACCAGTTGAAGAAGGGCGCGGACTTCGCCGAACTCGCCAAGAAAGAATCCAAGGACCCCGGCGCTTCCGACGGCGGCGACCTCGGCTTCTTCACCAAAGAGCAGATGGTGCCGGAATTTTCCAAGGTCGCCTTCGAGCTGGAGCCCGGCAAGATTTCCGATCCGGTCAAGACCCAGTTCGGCTGGCACATCATCAAGGTCGAGGAGAAGCGCAACCGCAAGGCCCCCGACTTCGATCAGGTAAAGCCGCAGATCGAGCAGTATGTGACGCGCAAGGCGCAGGCCGAATACGTCGCCAAGCTGCGCGAGACGGCCAAGGTCGAGCGGATGGACAAGCCGGCGGCTGCGGCAGGCGGAGACAAGGCCGGCTCCGCAAAGCCCGCCGATAGCAAGATGGCGCCCGCGAAGAAGTAAATCTGCGATTTCGTCATGCGCGGGCTTGACCCGCGCATCCATCTCATTTGATGGATTGCCGGATCAAGTCCGGCAATGACGAGAAAGCCATGTCCACCGCCGTCTCCCCGCTCGCCCCGACCGACGTCCCCGACATGCCCGCAATCGCGGGCGTGCGCCTTGCGACCGCCGCGGCCGGCATCCGCTACAAGGACCGTACCGACGTGCTCCTGGTGCTGATGGACAAAGGCACAACGGTGGCCGGCGTGTTCACCAGATCCAAATGCCCGTCGGCGCCGGTGGAGTGGTGCCGCGCCCGACTGAAAAGTGGCGGCGCGCGGGCATTGGTGGTGAATTCCGGCAACGCCAACGCCTTCACCGGAAAGACCGGACGCCAGTCGACCAAGCTGACCGCCGACATCGCGGCGAAGGCCGCGGGCTGCAAGGCAAGCGACATCTATCTGGCATCGACCGGCGTGATCGGCGAGCCGCTCGACGCGACGAAATTCAACGGCGTGCTGGAAACGCTGGCGCGCGACGCGGCGCCCGATCGCTGGATGGACGCAGCCCGCGCCATCATGACCACCGACACCTTCCCCAAGGTCGCGACCGCACGCGTAAAACTCGGCAAGGCCACCGTCACCATCAACGGCATCGCCAAGGGCGCCGGCATGATCGCACCCGACATGGCCACCATGCTGTCGTTCGTGTTCACCGATGCGCCGATTTCGGCGTCAGCTTTGCAAACGCTGCTGAAAAGCGGAGTCGAGGACACCTTCAACGCCGTGACCATCGACAGCGACACCTCCACCTCCGACACGCTGCTGGTCTTCGCGACCGGCACCGCGGCCGCGCACGGCGCGCCGAAAATCTCGCGCGCGTCCGATCCGCGCCTGAAGGCTTTCGCCAAGGCGTTTCATGGCGTGCTCGCCAATCTCGCCGAACAGGTCGCGCGCGACGGCGAAGGCGCCCGTAAGCTGGTCGAGGTCATCGTCGAGGGCGCGACCTCGAAGCTGTCGGCGCGCCGGATCGCCAAGTCGATCGCCAACTCCCCGCTGGTGAAGACCGCGATCGCCGGCGAGGATGCCAACTGGGGCCGCGTGGTGATGGCGGTCGGCAAGGCCGGCGAACCGGCCGATCGCGACAAGCTGTCTATTTCGTTCAACGGCATCCGCGTCGCCACCCGCGGCGCGCGCGATCCGTCGTACGATGAAGCGGAGGTCTCAAGGGCGATGAAAAGCCCGACCATCCGGATCAACGTTGCACTAGGGCTCGGCAAAGGCCGCGACCGGGTACTGACCTGCGATCTCACCAAGGAGTATGTTGCCATCAACGGCGATTACCGGTCGTGATTTCTTACCCTCCCCTGGAGGGCGAGGGTCGACTGCGCCGTCAGGCGTAGTCGGGGTGGGTGCCGATGAATTGATCTATGTTGCCTGTTTTTCCTAACGCAATCACCCCGCCCCGGCGCTATGCGCCGACCCTCCCCTCCAGGGGAGGGTAAAGAAAGCGCCCGACGCAATGGCTCACCTTAAACTCACTCTCGTCGTCGCCTGCGCGTTGATCGACGCCGACAACCGCGTGCTGATCGCGCAGCGCCCGGAAGGCAAGCAGCTTGCCGGCCTGTGGGAGTTTCCGGGCGGCAAGTTCGAGGCCGGAGAACGCCCCGAAGAGGCGCTGATTCGTGAATTGCGCGAGGAACTTGGCATCGTCACACAGGAAGCCTGCCTCGCGCCGCTGACATTCGCGAGCCACGCCTATGAGAGTTTCCATCTGTTGATGCCGCTCTACATCTGCCGGCGCTGGCAGGGCGAGGTGATCTCCAAAGAAGGACAGGCACTGAAGTGGGTCCGCGCCAACCGCTTACGCGACTATCCGATGCCGCCGGCGGACATTCCGCTGATCCCGCCGCTGATCGATCTGCTGATGTAGCTCCCTACCCTCCCCTGGAGGAGAGGGTCGATCAGAGCGCCGAGATGATCGGGGTGGGATGACAGCGCATAAGAATATCCACCCCACCCCGCCGCTCATTTCATTCGCGTCGACCCTCCCCCTCCAGGGGAGGGTGAAGTCCGCCGCTTCACCGCTGCTTCGAGGCTCGCCTTCGCCGAACCCGGCTGCAACGGCTTCTGCTGGCTCTCATGAGGGGCCCATCCCGACAGCCAGACGATATCGAAGGTGGCGCGGATGCGGCCGTCGGGATCGGCGAAACGCTCATGATAGATTTGCGCCATCCGCAACAACGTCGCGCGGCGCAACGGCGTCCGCCGCCGCTCGGCCAGGATATTGGCCGCGCCCATGCGGCGGAGATCGTGCATCAGCGCGAAGACATCGCCGTAGCGCACCACCACGCGATCGACATCCGTCACCGGCAGCGCGAAGCCCGCGCGTTGCAGCAGCGCACCCGCATCGCGCACATCCGCAAACGGCGCGACGCGCGGCGAGATGCCCCCCTCAAGCTCGGACTCGGCGGCGGCGAATGCCTGGCGCAATTCGGTCAACGTTTCTCCACCCATGGTTGCAGCAAGCAGAAATCCGTCCGGTTTCAGCGCGCGGCGAATCTGCGCCAAAACGCCCGGCAGATCGTCGACAAACTGGAATGCGAGCCCTGAGACGGCGAGGTCGAGCGATTCCAGCGCCAGTCCCAGGGCTTCGCTCTCGTCGGCGGGAAGATCGATGTGCGACAACTCCGCGACCTGCGCCGCCAGCGCGCCGCGCACCTGATCGCCCGGCGTGCCGACATCCACCCCATGCTGAAACGTGCGCAGCACGGTCCGCAAGCGGTCCGCCATATCCTCCGCGACGCGCTCGAGCAGAAACGGCGCGACCCCCATTTTGGCCGCGCGCTTCTGCCGCACGCCCAGCAGAGCGCGGTCGAACAGAACGGGCGGGGATGGCGGGTTCGGGGCCATGCGACTTGGTACGCCGACCATCCCATTGCTGGCAATGCGCGGCAACGCGATCGTGTCCCGGGCAGAGGACTCGTTCCGACCGGCTTGAGCGCCGCCAGATCGCGGGCTAGCCTTCCGTTCCATGAACGCTTCAACGGACAGCCAGGCTTCAGCGCCGCGAGCCAACCCGCTGCGCGGCGCGTGGCAGGCCTGTTCCGGCGCATTGTCCCGCGCGGCGCGAACGGCGCTCGACATCGCGCTGCCGACGCTCTGCGTCGCCTGCCGCGAACCGGTCGCGGGCGTCGGCGTCTGCGCCGATTGCTGGACGCAACTGTCGTTCATCGAACGCCCCTATTGTCCCCGCCTCGGCATCCCGTTTGTTTACGATCCCGGTTCCGACATGCTGTCGATGGAGGCGATCGCCAATCCCCCGGCCTATCAGCGCGCCCGCGCCGCGGTGCGCTACGACGATGTCGCCAAGGTGCTGGTCCACGCGTTGAAATATCAGGACCGCACCGACCTCGCGCCCGCGATGGGACGCTGGATGGCGCGCGCAGGCACCGAATTGCTCGAGGCCGCCGACGTTCTGATTCCGGTGCCGCTGCATTGGCGGCGCGGCTGGAGCCGCCGCTACAACCAGTCCGGCGTACTGGCGCGAATCATCGCCGCACAATCCGGCGTGCCGGTCATGCCGGACCTGCTGCAGCGCATCCGCCCGACCCGGCAACAGGTCGGATTGTCGCGAACCGATCGCGCCCGCAACGTCCAGGGCGCGTTCAAGATCGCGACCGAACGCACGGGCGAAATCCAGGGCCGCCGGGTCGTCCTGATCGACGACGTCCTGACGTCGGGCGCGACGGTGGACGCATGCGCGCGCGTGCTGCTGCGCGCCAAGGCCGCACAAGTGGACGTGCTGGTGTTCGCCCGGGTTGTCGACACCATGAAAGCTCCCATATAAATTGAGCTTCGAACCCGGAGCCTCGTTCCTGTTCGGGCGAAAGGCAACGACATGAACACCGAGACCACGTTCGTCGCGGCGATGATCCAGATGCGCAGCGGTCTGTTGCCGAAGCCCAATCTCGATCAGGGCGCAAAACTGATCCGCGAGGCGGCGGCGCGGGGCGCAAGCTTCATCCAGACGCCCGAAGTCAGCAACATGATGCAGACCGATCGCATCGCGTTGTTCGAAAACCTGCAAAGCGAGGACGATGACCACTCGCTCGCCGCTTACCGCGATCTGGCGCGCGAACTGAGGATCCATCTCAACATCGGCTCGCTGGCGTTGCAGGCCACGCCCGACAGAGCCGTCAACCGCTCGTTCCTGATCGGACCTTCCGGCGATATCCTCGCGCGCTACGATAAGATCCACATGTTCGACATCGATCTCGGCGGCGGCGAAAGCTACCGGGAGTCCGCCAACTATCAGCCGGGCGAAATTGCCGTCCTGACGGAGCTGCCCTGGGGCAAGCTCGGCATGACGATCTGTTACGACGTCCGCTTTCCGGCGCTGTACCGCGCGCTGGCCGAAGCCGGCGCGTCGTTTCTCACTGTTCCTTCCGCCTTCACCAGAAAGACCGGCGAGGCGCATTGGCACACGCTGCTGCGCGCGCGCGCCATCGAGAACGGCTGCTTCGTGTTTGCCGCAGCGCAAGCGGGTCTGCACGAGAACAAGCGCGAAACATTCGGCCATTCGCTGATCGTCGATCCCTGGGGCACCGTGCTGGCCGAAGGCAGCGCGACCGAACCCGGCATCGTGCTGGCGACGATCGATCCGGGCAAGGTTGCGACCGCACGCAAGGCCGTGCCGTCGTTGCAGCATGGGCGGCGCTTCTCCTTGATCACCCAGAATTCCGCGACCAATCATCTCCATCTCGTGCGAGGCTCGGCATGATCCGCTACAATCTGCGCTGCGAGCGCGGTCACACCTTCGAAAGCTGGTTCCAGAGTTCCGCGTCCTATGACTCGCAGGTCAAACGCAAGCTCGTAACCTGCGCCACCTGCGGCACGACCAAGGTCGAGAAGGCGATCATGGCGCCGCGACTCGGCGGCGGCACGAAGAGCCGCCCGCGGCGCATCGCGGCCGCTCCCGCATTTACGATCGATCCTCCCGAAGGAGGCTCGGCATGATCCATTACACGCTGCGCTGCGACCGCGGCCACAGCTTCGAAAGCTGGTTTCAGAGCTCGTCAACCTACGATTCGCAGGTCAAACGCAAGCTCGTGACCTGCGCGGTTTGTGGCTCGGCGAAGGTCGAGAAAGCGATCATGGCGCCACGGATCGTCGGTGCGAAAAAGCGCGGATCGCAAGCGCCTGCTGACCCATCCATGTCGGCAATGATGGCGGAGGAGCGCGAGTTGCGCGCCGAACTCAAACAGTTGCACGACCATCTGGTCAAGAACGCCGACGACGTCGGCGCGCGATTTCCCAATGAAGCGCGCAAAATGCACTACGGCGATATCGAACCTCGCCCGATCTACGGCGAGGCCTCGCCCGAGGAAACAAAATCACTGATCGAGGAAGGCGTCGCGGTCGGATCGCTGCCGGTGCTGCGGGACGACCGGAACTGAGGGTGGTGACGCTGGGCACGTTTCCGGCGTGGCTGTTCTGGGCGCTGCTGTCGGCGGCATTCGCGGCACTGACCGCTATCTTTGCCAAGGTCGGCGTCGAGGGCATCAATTCCGATCTTGCCACTTTCCTCCGCACCATCGTTGTCCTCCTAAGTCTCGGCCTGATCCTGTTGGCGACGGGACAGATCCGCCACTCCGGCCCAATTCCGATCCGAAGCTGGATTTTTCTCGTGCTGTCCGGACTGGCCACCGGAGCGTCGTGGCTTTGCTATTTTCGTGCACTCAAACTTGGTCCGGCCACGCTGGTCGCGCCGATCGACAAGCTAAGTGTCGTGCTGGTGGCCTTGTTCGGCGTCATCTTTCTTGGCGAGCGCCCATCGCTGAATGGCTGGATTGGAATCGCCTTGATCGCAGCCGGCGCAGTCGTCATTGCCATCAAACGCTGACTCTGACCGAAGTCTTTCCCACCTTCGACGGAAATCAGAAGCGGGACTCCATGCCTTGATTTGACGCAGTGTTTCCACGGACCCGGCACAGCCGTCCTCGTGCTCGAGGCGCGCTTCGCTTGAAAACGCTTTAAACCGCCACCAGCAGCCCGACGCCGATCACGATCAGCACGATGCCGCCGAACTCGCGCATCGAAAGCGGCTGCTTGAACGAATAATATGACACCGCCTGCGCGAACAGCACCTCGACCAGCGCCAGCGTGCGGACGTTGGCGGCCGCGGTGAGCGCGAACGCCAGGAACCAGAATTGCGAGGCGAACGCGCCCAGAAAACCGGCGAACAGCGACGGCCGCCACAGGCGGAGAATTCGTTTCGGCACCTCCGGCGCGCGCAGCAGCAGATACGCCGTCAGCACCGCTGTTTGCACCACCAAACCGAGCACCAGCGTGTAGGACGCCGCGGTGACGAACGATACGCCCGGCACCGCGATGATGGCGCCGCGAAAGCCGACCGCCGACAGCGCGAAGCAGGCGGCCGCGACCAATCCCAGCACCATCGGCTTGAGTTCGGCAAAGCCCCTGGCGCCGGCCGGCCGGAGCGCGGTGACAATGACGCCGAGGGTCACGATCAGGATCGCAACCACTTTCAGCAAGGTGAGATGATCGCCGAGAAAAACAAATCCGAAGATCGCGGTCTGGATCGCTTCGGTCTTGAGGTACGCGGTCGTCGCCACGAATGAGCTGTCGTTCATCGCGAGCAGCATCAAGCCGGTGCCGACGATCTGGCTAAGCGCGCCAAGCAACAGCCACAGCCAGAAGGCGACGACGGGCCATGGCACCGGATCGCCGGTGAACGCGATCACAACCGCAAAAAAGACCAGCGAAAAAGGAAGACCGAACAGGAAGCGGATGTTGGTCGCACCCCACGTGCCGAGCGGCGCCGTGAGCGAGCGCTGCATCGCATTGCGCGCGACCTGCCCCAACGCGGCCGTGACTGTGAAGGGAATCCAGAGCGAGGCGATGGTGAACATGAAGATGATGGGAGCTGGAGCTGCTGAACGCCGCCACCGTGCCGGTCCCCGTCATCGGGGTCAACGGGAGCGACGTCATGGCGGCGATGCGGGTTTGCGCCCGTTGATCGTTCACCCCACAGCCTCGGCCACCACCATGTAGTTCACGTCCATGTCCGACGACAGGCTCCATTTGTCCGCGAAGGGACTGTAGACCACGCCGCTCTGCTCGGTGATGCCGAGCCTGTTGCGCTCGAGATGACGCGCGAGTTCATCGGGAGTGACGAACTTGTCCCACTGGTGGGTGCCGCGCGGCAGCCAGCGCAGCACGTATTCGGCCGCGACGATGCCGAGCGCGAAGCTCTTCCAATTGCGGTTGAGCGTGGAGGCCACCATCATGCCGCCCGGTTTCAGCATCGCGGCGCAACGATCGATGAACAGGCCGACATCGGCGACGTGCTCCACCACCTCCATCGCGAGGATAATGTCGAAACGCTCGCGCACATCCATGTCTTCCACGGTGGTGCAGCGATAATCGATCGACAGGTGCGCTTTCTCGGCGTGCAGCTTCGCCGCGGCGATGTTGGATGCGGACGGATCGACCCCGATCACCTCGGCGCCGAGCCGCGTGAACGGTTCGCACAAAAGACCGGCGCCGCAACCGATATCGAGCAGCCTCAGGTCCGCCAGGCAGTTCAGGCTGCGCGCGCTGCGCGCGAACTTGCGGCAGGCGGCGTCGCGGATGAACTGGAGCCGCAACGGATTGATCTTGTGCAGCGGCGCCATCTTGCCGTTCGGATCCCACCACTCCTGAGACAGCTTGGAAAATTTCGCGATTTCGGCGGGATCAACCGTCGATCCCGAAGCGGCCGAAGAATTCGCCGGGGGGTTGACTTGCATGGTCATGGCTGCGCGCGGCTCCTATCGCGCCGTGATGTGGCTGCGGAACGCGAGCGGCGAGGCGATCGTCATGATCCTCTCGGCCCCTTCGCCCACCCCGCGCACGGTCACGTCGCCGTAGTTGAGAATACGGCCGAGAATACTCTGATTGACATCAACGCTCTCGACCTTGTCCAGACTCATCTCGAAGGTGCGCCGTTTGATGAAGCCGGTCTTGTGCACAACCCGTAAATTGGTCACGTCGGTCTCGGTGGTCCAGCGCTGAAACCACGCCCGCAGCATCAAGTACAGCGCCACGAGCGCCGCGATGACGGCCAGCGACAGGCCGACCAGCATCGACGTCTGGGTCACGAACGCCTGCGCACCCACGAAAAGGGCGAGCGCCACGACCCAGGCGGCAATCGCAGGCAGATAGAAGATCCAGTGCACGTTGGTCGAATACAATACCTTCTCGCCCGGTTGCAGAATATCGTCGACATAGCGCCCCATCGGCCTGCCTCGCGCGTCTTGCCTGGATCATGCACCGCTCGTGGACCGGCCGAAAGCCGCCTTGCCTGCCCGCAACCGCGCCGGTATGTATACGCGCCTTCTCGGCCGTGCGCCCGCGCTTTTCGCACGATATTCTATTCGGTTAGCCTTCTATCCAGATATCCCCTATCCAGATCGTTTTGGGAACGCACCATCCGTCATGAGCCGGCTTGTGATGAAATTCGGCGGCACCTCCGTCGCCAATCTCGACCGCATCCGCAACGTCGCGCGGCATGTCAAACGCGAGGTCGATGCCGGCCACGATGTCGCGGTGGTGGTCTCGGCGATGTCCGGCAAGACCAACGAACTGGTGGCGTGGTGCAGCGACGCCTCCGCGATGCACGATGCGCGGGAATACGACGCGGTGGTGGCCTCCGGCGAGCAGGTCACGTCGGGCCTTTTGGCCATCGCATTGCAGGCGATGGGCATTCAGGCGCGCTCCTGGCAGGGCTGGCAGATTCCGATTCACACCTCGGACGCCCACGCCTCGGCGCGCATCCTCGGCATCGACGGCGGCGAACTCGTCAATCGCTTCAGGGAACGCAAGGAAGTCGCGGTGATCGCCGGCTTCCAGGGCATCAACCCGCAGACCGGCCGCATCACCACGCTCGGCCGCGGCGGCTCCGACACCTCGGCGGTGGCGATCGCGGCCGCCATCCGCGCCGACCGCTGCGACATCTATACCGACGTCGACGGCGTTTACACCACCGATCCGCGCGTGGTTCCAAAGGCCCGCCGGCTCGACAGGATCGCGTTCGAGGACATGCTGGAACTGGCGTCGCAGGGCGCCAAGGTGCTGCAGGTTCGTTCCGTGGAACTCGGCATGACCCAGAACATGCCGATTTTCGTCCGCTCCAGTTTCGACAAGCCGGAGGACGTCGATCCCCATGGCACGCCGCCGGGTACGCTGATCTGCAGCGAGGAGGAAATCATGGAAAGCCACGTCGTCACCGGCATCGCCTTCTCCAAGGACGAAGCACAGATTTCGGTGCGCCAGATCGAGGACAAGCCGGGGGTTGCGGCCTCGATCTTCGTTCCGCTTGCCAATGCCAACATCAACGTCGACATGATCGTGCAGAACGTTTCGGAAGACGGCAAGACCACCGACCTGACGTTCACGGTGCCGGCAACCGACCATGCCCGCGCCAGGGAGACCATCGCCGCGGCCCGGGACACGATCGGTTATGCGCGCCTCGACAGCGCCACTGACGTCGCGAAGATCTCGGTGATCGGCTCGGGCATGCGCAGCCACGCCGGCGTGGCAGCACAGGCGTTCAAGGCGCTGTCGGACAAGGGCATCAATATCCGCGCCATCACCACGTCCGAAATCAAGTTCTCGGTGCTGATCGACACCGCCTATACCGAACTCGCGGTGCGCACTTTGCACACGCTTTACGGTCTCGATCACGCCTAGATCATGATGATTTCGGATCGATTCGATCCACATCAGCGACGTCGATCCGATATCAAAGCGGGATGCGGGCGGAAAACCGCTACGCACTTTTACTCATCCCGCGCCGGGGATGCAGTGGATCACCCCCTCTCACCCAAGCCGGCGAAGGTGGCCACGGCCTCGCCCACCGCAAGGTCAGGCCATTGCAGATTTTCCAAACCCTGCGCCCTTCGGCGGCGGGCGTTTTGCTTGGCAAACCGGATAGCGATTGGTTATACGGCCTCATGATGCGACCGTTGCGACCGCCGCCACGGCTTCAGACAATCATTCGGTCGTGAACCGCGGCGCGGCGCTTTCGGACGCGGTAAAGTCATTGTTTTTCTGAGGCTTATCAAGAAGGCGGCCTCGCAGGGAGGATACCGGGACATGCGGAGCGCGTCGAGCGGCCCCCGCGTCTTGTTGAGACGGCTCCGCGAAGTCATGGCGGAGCAGGTCAGCGCACAGGAGCGCCTCGACAAGATCGTGGTGCTGATCGCCGCCAACATGGTGGCGGAGGTGTGTTCGACCTACGTGCTGCGCGTCGACAATACCCTGGAACTCTACGCCACCGAAGGTCTCAACCGCGACGCGGTGCATCGTACCGTGCTGACCTCGCACGAGGGTCTCGTCGGTCTCGTCGCAAGCGAAGCGACGCCGCTCAATCTGTCGGACGCACAGAGCCACCCGGCGTTCTCTTTCCGTCCGGAGACCGGCGAAGAAATCTACAATTCGTTCCTCGGCGTGCCGATCCTGCGCGCGGGCAACACGCTCGGCGTGCTCGTGGTGCAGAACCGCGCCAGGCGCACCTATGTCGAGGAAGAGGTCGAAGCGCTCCAGACCACCGCGATGGTGCTGGCCGAGATGATCGCCTCGGGCGAACTGGCCGCCCTCGCCCAGCCCGGCCTCGAGCCGGTCTCGCGCCACTCGATCCGCCAGACCGGCGCGATCCTGTCCGACGGCATCGCGCTCGGCCATGTGGTGCTGCACGAACCGCGCGTCGTCATCACCAACTACATCGCCGAGGACCTGCCGAAGGAAATCAGGCGACTGGAGGCGGCGCTCGCCAAGCTGCGCGCCGACCTCGACCGCATGCTGGAGCGCGGCGACGTCGCGGACGGCGGCGAGCACCGCGACGTGCTCGAGGCCTACCGTATGTTCGCCAACGATCACGGCTGGTCGCACCGGCTGCAGGAAGCGGTCGCCACCGGCCTCACCGCCGAGGCCGCCGTCGAGCGCGTGCAATCGGACACCCGCGCGCGGATGCTGCGCTCGACCGATCCCTATCTGCGCGATCGCCTGCACGACCTCGAGGATCTCGGCCATCGCCTGATGCGGCAACTGGCCGGACAGGATCATGCGCCCTCGCGTGAGCAACTCCCCGAGAATGCGATCCTGATCGCGCGCGCCATGGGGCCGGCGGCTTTGCTGGACTATGACCGCAAGCGGCTGCGCGGCCTGGTGCTGGAGGAAGGCACCGCAAATTCACACGTCGCCATCGTCGCGCGTGCGCTCGGCATTCCCGCCGTCGGCGAGGTGCCGAACGCGCCTGGAATCGCCGACCCCGGCGATCCCATCATCGTCGACGGCACCTCTGGCGCGATCTATGTGCGGCCGTCGGCGGAAATCGAATCGGCCTATGCCGAGCGCGTACGTTTTCGCGCCCGACGGCAGGCGCAGTACCTCGCGCTGCGCGACAAGCCATGCGTCACCAGGGACGGCCAGCCTATCGATCTCATGATCAACGCAGGCCTCCTGATCGACCTGCCTCATCTGGAAGATACCAATTGCTCCGGAATCGGCCTGTTCCGGACCGAGTTGCAATTCATGGTCGGACAGAACCTGCCGCGCACAAGCGAGCAGCTTGCACTGTACCGCGCGGTGCTGGACGCCGCCGGCGACAAGCCGGTGACCTTCCGCACCCTCGACATCGGCGGCGACAAGGCCGTGCCCTACATGGAAACCATCGCCGAGGAAAATCCGGCGCTGGGCTGGCGCGCGATCCGGCTCGGACTGGACCGCCCCGGCCTGCTGCGCGGGCAGGTCCGCGCGCTGCTGCGCGCCGGTGGCGGACGCGCGTTGCGCATCATGTTTCCGATGATCGCGGAAGTCGCCGAATTCGATCAGGCCAAGGCCATCATCGAGCGCGAGCTCACCTATCTGCGCCAGCACGGCCACGCGCTGCCGGAACGCGTTGACGTCGGCACCATGGTGGAGGTGCCCGCGCTATTGTACCAGCTCGACGAACTGCTCGGGAAAGTCGACTTCGTCTCGGTCGGGTCGAATGACCTGTTTCAGTTCATGTTCGCGGTCGATCGCGGCAACAGCAAGGTATCAAACCGCTTCGATACGCTGTCGGCGCCGATCCTCCGGGCGCTGCGCGATATCGTGACCAAGGCGAAGGCAGCCGGGAAAAGCGCCTCCCTGTGCGGGGAGATGGCATCGCAGCCGTTGGGCGCGCTGGCGCTGATCGGGCTCGGCTACCGCTCGCTTTCGCTGTCGGCCACCGCGCACGGTCCCGTCAAGGCCATGATCCTCGATCTCGACGCGAAGAAGGCGGAAGCGGCGATCACGCCTCTGCTGGAGGCCCCTTCCGGCAGCATGTCCATTCGCGACAGGCTTAAGGATTTCGCTGATGCAGAGGGGCTGGCGTTGTAGCGTGCCACCGCCGCGCATGCCCTTGTCTATCCCGGAAATTCAATCATGTCCGCACTCCCCGAAACCAAACTCGATCTCCTGCTGGCTCGCCATGCCGCGCTCGAAAGCGAGCTGCTGAGCCAGGTCAGCGCCGACCGATACGTGCAGATGACGCGCGAACTGGCCGAACTCAATCCTGTCGTCGAGGCGGTGAAGAACTGGCGCGCGGTCAGGGCCGAGATCACCGGCATTGACGCCATGATCGCCGATCCCGCCACCGACGCGGAGATGCGGGCGATGGCGGAAGCCGAGCGCCCGGCGCTGGAAGCGCAAGGCGACGAACTCGCCCAGAAGATCCGAATCGCCCTTCTGCCAAGAGATGCGATGGACGAGCGCAACGTGATGCTCGAAATCCGCGCCGGCACCGGCGGCGACGAAGCCTCGCTGTTCGCGGGCGACCTGTTCCGCATGTACGAGCGCTTCGCGGGCTTGCAGGGCTGGAAGGTGGAGGTGGTGTCGGCAAGCGAAGGCACGATGGGCGGCTACAAGGAAATCGTCGCCGAGGTGCAGGGCCGCGGGGCCTACGCCAAGTTGAAGTTCGAATCCGGCGTGCATCGCGTACAGCGCGTGCCCGATACCGAAGCGCAGGGGCGCGTCCATACTTCGGCGGCGACGGTTGCGGTGCTGCCGGAAGCCGAAGAGGTCGACGTCGAAATCAAGCCCGATGATCTTCGTATCGAAACCATGCGCGCGCAGGGTGCGGGAGGCCAGCACGTCAACAAGACGGAGTCCGCGATCCGGATCACCCACATCCCGACCGGCATTGTCGTCAACATGCAGGACAGCCGCTCCCAGCACAAGAACCGCGCTTCCGCGATGAACATCCTGCGCTCGCGCATCTATGACGCCGAGCGGCAGCGCATCAACGCCGCACGCTCGGCCGACCGCAAGGATCAGGTCGGATCGGGCGACCGCTCAGAGCGCATCCGCACCTACAATTTTCCCCAAGGTCGCGTCACCGATCACCGCATCAATCTGACGCTGTACAAGCTGGCGCAGGTGATCGCCGGTGACGCGCTTCACGAACTGATCGATGCGCTGACCACGGAGCATCAGGCAGCGCAGCTTGCAGCCGAGAATGGCAGCGCGTGAGTCGCATTCTATCGTCCCGGCGAACGCCGGGATCCATAATCCCTGGCATCGGTCATTTGGCCGATCGATCCAATAGTGTTTATCAAATGAAGCGGCACGGCTTATGGATTTCTGCTTGCGCAGGGACGACAACGCATGGGTCGGGGACGAAGGCATGACCGATTCATTGGCCGGACGAAGCATCGAGACCGCGCGGCGATTGCTGACGAAGCGCTTCGAGGCCGCGGGCATCGGCAGCGCCGCGCTTGACACCCGCATGCTGACCGGCGCCGCGCTGGGCCTTGATCTTACCGGCTTGATCGCGCAAGGCTCACGCCAACTTACGCATGAGGACGCGGCACGCCTCGATGCCTTCGCGCAACGCCGCCTCGCCGGCGAGCCGGTGGCGCGCATTCTCGGAACGAAAGAGTTCTGGGGGCTGCCGCTCAGGCTCTCGGCGGATACCCTGGTGCCACGGCCGGATACGGAAACCGTGGTCGAGGCTTCGCTCGACATCCTTCGCGCCGAAGGCCGAATTGGAGTTCCGCTCCGCATCGCCGACCTCGGCACCGGCAGCGGCGCCATCCTGCTCGCATTGCTGAGCGAACTGCCAAATGCCACCGGCGTCGGCACCGATCTGAGCGCAGCCGCGCTCGATATCGCGAAAGACAACGCGCAAGCCCTCGGTCTTGCGCCGCGCGCGGCCTTTATAGTCGGTGACTACGGGCAAGGGCTGACCGGCCCATTTGACCTGATCGTCTCGAACCCGCCTTATGTCCGCACGGCCGACATCGCATCCCTCGCGCCGGAGGTACGCGATCACGATCCGCGCCTCGCGCTGGATGGCGGCGGCGACGGGCTCAAAGCCTATCGCCGGATCGCGCCGCAGGCGGACGGGCTGCTAGCGCCCGATGGTCTTCTCGTTCTGGAAGTCGGACAGGGTCAGGCCGACGATGTCGCCCGACTGATCGCCGCCACAGGGTTAACGGTTTCAGAATCTCCCAGGGCCGACCTCGCGGGCATCGGTCGCGCCGTCACGGCCCGAAAATCGCCCTCGTAAAGCCCGATTGGGCCGTAAAAAACCACTTGGAATATCCCTCGGGAGCGACTACCTTTGAAATCAACACGGTCCCGGGTTGCTGGCCCCGCAGCGTTACTGCAGGTGAGCCTGAGTTCTCGAACGAGAACCGACCCGAGTGAACGGTTCTTAAGGGCAGGTCATATCAAGCGCGGTGGCCGAGAGCTACGTTGCTTGCGACCATGAAGCGAACGAAAGCCTGATACTGCGCTTGAAGACTCACGAGAGAAAACCGGAGTTTGATGTCTCTGGCTGAATGATGTGGCCGTGCCGGTGCGATGCGCCTGCTGACGACCCGGAAACGCGTCTTTGCTGAACGCGACGATTGGCGAAACCGATATGGAAAGAGTGGCGCCCGTGCGCTGAACAGGCCACGTCGGTGGCGGCAAAGACAAACGACAAGACAATTCCTCAAGGGTGAAACTTCAAGGCTGGTAACCGAAGGCGGGACATGAGAAACGGTCAGAATAACAACAAGCGGATGCGTAACCGGAACAACAACAATAACAACAATAACAACCGACGCAGCCAGAACCCGATGACTCGGGTTTTCGAATCCAACGGCCCCGACATCAAGATCCGCGGTACCGCCTCTCACGTCGCCGAGAAATATGTCCAGCTCGCTCGCGACGCCCGTTCATCCGGCGATCCCGTGGCCGCCGAGAACTACTATCAGCATGCCGAGCATTATTTCCGCCTGATCGCCGCGGCGCAGGAACAGTTTCGCCAGAGCCAGCCGCAGCAGCAGCCGCGGATCGACGTCGACGCGTCGGATGATGCGAGCGACGACGAGAGCGAAAACTATTCGAACTTCGGGGCGGAGCCGGGCTTCGTTCCGGTTCAGCAGCCGCGCGACAATCATCAGCGCGATCCGCAACCCTTCCAGCGCGACCAGCAGCAACCCCGCGAACACCGTCAACCGCAGCCGCAATATCAGCCGCAACCGGCGATGCAGCCCGCCGATAATGGCGGCGTCGATCGCCTGCCGTCGTTCATCACGGGGGCACAGCCGCAGGCGAATGGCGGCCGGTTCGAAGGCAACGGCCATCAGGGCGGCGAACGCACCGACCGCTTCCCGCCGCGCCGGCGGCGGCGCCCGCATGGTCCGCGTCAGGACAGCATGGCGCAGCCGTCCGTTCCCGGCGAGGACTTCAACCCCGGCAACGAATAGCGCCTCGCCTCCGATCCGGAGGGATGAACGCGCTGCCGCGATCGGATTTCACTCCTCGGTGCTGCACGATGACGGCGCGAGCACCGGCGGCAAAACCGGGATCAAGCGGCTGTGCTCCCGCTTCGCGGCGATGGGGCGATAGACCTGCTTGGTCGCCTCCACGATATGAACGCCGGCGAATGGCAGCGACAGCGCGGCACCAACGCGCTCCCACGCCGCTGCCGAGCGCAGGAACCAGCTGCCATTGATCGGCGGGACGAACAGCGCCTCGCCCCAGGCCGACGGCGTAAACCATGTCTGCCGCAGCAGTTGGGTGATTTGCGAGCGCGAATAGGGCCGGCCGTGGCCGAACGGCGTGGTATCGGTGCGAGTCCAGATGCCGCGGCGATTGGGAACGATCGCCATCATACGGCCCGACGGCGAGAGAACGCGCCACACTTCACGCAGAAGATTTTCCGGATCGTCCGACATTTCCAGCGCATGAACCAGCAGGATGCGGTCTGCTACCGCGTCTTGCAGCGGCAACGAAAACTCATCGACCAGCGTCGCCAGCGCCGGCCGTGCCGTCGGCCATTTCAATACGCCCTGCGCCGCCGGCATGAAGGCGATACACCGTTCGCAGCCCTCCCGGAACAAGCCGAGATAAGGCGTCGGATAGCCCAGCCCGACCACGCATTGACCTTCCGTGTTCGGCCAGTGCGCGTGAATACCGCGATTGATCAGCCGCCGCGCCACGACGCCGAGGCGCTGCGAATAGAAATCGCGAAGGTCGATAACATCGATTGCCATGGCCCATGTCTACCATGTTGCCGGCAGGACCGGCACCCCGGCCCAGCCCGATTTGTGCAATTATAACCCAGCGTTAACGGCATGTTCCACCGCATACAGGGGTGTGCTAGCGTCAATGTTTCGGGCCTATGGAGACGACATGACCGCCGAGATTCGCCTGTTCACATGCCTCACCGATAATTTCGGCGCGCTGATTCACGATCCGGCGACCGGCGCGACCGCCGCAATCGATGCGCCCGAATCCGGGCCGATCATCGAGGCGCTGGAACAGAACGGCTGGAAACTGACCGATATTCTGGTCACCCACCACCACGCCGATCATGTCGGCGGCATCGCGGAACTGAAGCAGAAATACAACTGCCGGGTCGTGGGCCCACACGACAGGGGAGCAGGAATCGCCGGTCTCGATGTGCGGGTCGGCCAGGGCGACATCGTCAAGGTCGGTACGCTGCTCGGACGCGTGCTGGAAACGCCGGGCCACACGCTGGACCACGTCAGCTATGTCTTCGACGACGAGAAGGCGGTGTTCGCCGCCGACACCCTGTTTTCGATCGGCTGCGGCCGGGTGTTCGAGGGTACCTATCCGATGATGTGGGACTCGCTTTTGAAACTGCGCGCGCTGCCGGACGATTTCCGGCTCTATTGCGGGCATGAATACACCGCATCGAACGTGAAATTCGCGCTGACCATCGAGCCGAACAATCCGACCCTCAAGGCGAGGGCCGAGGAAGTCGCGCGGCTGCGCGCCGAGGGCAAGCCGACGGTGCCGACCCTGATGGGCGAAGAGAAAAAAGCCAACGTCTTCCTGCGCGCCGACGATCCGGCGGTGGCGGCCGGAGTTCACATGAAGGGCGCCAGTGGCATCGACGTTTTTGCCGAATTGCGCGAACGCAAGAACAAGTCGTGAGCGCATGACCCGGAAAAGAAGGCTTCCGGCTTTCGGACCGAATCATGTGCAAACCTGAAACCGCTGCCGACATCATCGCGCGGCTTGATCTCAAGCCACACCCGGAAGGCGGCCACTATCGCGAGACTTTTCGCGACGTCCGCACCGACGATCGCGGCCGCGCTGCCTCCACCGCGATCTATTTCCTGCTGGCTCGCGGCGAGCGCTCGCGACGGCACCGCATCGACGCGGCAGAGATCTGGCACTACTACGCCGGCAGCCCGTTGGTGCTGGAGATCCACGAGGGCGGCGTCATGCGCACGGTGCGCCTCGGCGCGGATCTTCCGGCAGGCGAAGCACCGCAAGCGGTCGTGCCCGCTTATGCCTGGCAGACGGCGGAGAGCAGCGGCGACTGGACGCTGGTGGGATGCACGGTTGCGCCGGGATTTGAATTCTCCGGCTTTGAGATGGGTTAGCGGCTCTCGATTGCACGGATCAAGCCGCGCTTCAGCGTCATGCGCGGGCTCGACCCTCGCATCCGTCGTCCCCGGAAGATTTGATGGATTGCCGGGTCAAGCCTGGCCACGACGGATAAGATGCGTCTGTCAAAGCGTGCCGCACTCTAAAATAGAGTGCGCTGCCGCATCGCGGCCGACAACGTCCCTTCATCGAGGTAATCGAGTTCGCCGCCGACCGGAACGCCGTGGGCGAGCCGCGTCACCTTGACGTCGGCATCTCCAAGCAGGTCGGTGATGTAATGCGCGGTGGTCTGGCCGTCGACGGTCGCATTCAGCGCCAGCACGATTTCGCTCACGCGCGGATCGTGCGCCCGCGACACTAGCGCATCGATCGTCAGGTCCTGCGGGCCGACGCCGTCGAGCGGCGACAGCGTCCCGCCGAGCACATGATAAAATCCGTTGGATGCGCCCGCGCGCTCCAGCGCCCAGAGATCGGCGACGTCCGCGACCACGACGATGATGGAGGGATCGCGCCGCGTATCCGTGCACACGGTGCATGGACTGCGCGTGTCTATGTTGCCGCATGTCTCGCAGACGCGGATCCTGTCGATCGCAACCTGAAGCGCCCCTGCGAGCGGCGTCATCAGCGCCTCGCGTTTCTTGATCAGATGCAGCGCCGCCCGCCGGGCCGAGCGCGGGCCGAGCCCGGGCAGCCGCGCGAGCAACTGGATCAAACGATCGATCTCGGGGCCAGTGACCGACGGCATCTGCTAGAGCCTCGCCGCTCCTGGCGGAATTGGAAGCGAGGCTTGATGATTTTGCATTGACGCGTTTTCGTCGCGCGAACCGGCATCCACGTCGTTCGAAAACGCTCGAGTGGTCAGATTCCAATCTTCACATTGCAACGCACGCATCAACTAAAACCCAAACCGGGAGGCAGACCCAGCCCTCCCGTCAACGCCTGCATCTTCTCCTGCATCGCGACCTCCGCCTTGCGGCGCGCGTCGGCGACAGCGGTCACCACAAGATCCTCGAGGATTTCACGTTCTTCCGGCTTGATCAGCGACGGATCGATCGAGATCGCCTTGACGTCCATCTTCGCGGTCATCCGTACCCGAACGAGACCGCCGCCGGACGTGCCCTCGACCTCGACATGCTCAAGCTCGTCCTGCATCGCCTTCATCTTGGATTGCAGTTGAGCGGCCTGTTTCATCATGCCAAGAAAGTCAGCCATCATACGTTCCTTTTGTTATTCATCGGAACCGTCGGCCAGATCGTCGGGAACGACATCCGCATCCGGCGGCGACAAAGCGAGCTTTCGCACCTCGATCACCTTGGCGCCGGGAAAACGCGCCAGCACGTCCTTCACGCGCGGATCGGCCTCGGCGACCCGCTCGCGCTCGTTCTTTTGCAGCAGCGCCTGCGAGCGCAGCGTCGGCTGTCCCGGCTCGTTGGAGACGATCACGGTCCAGCGCCGGCCTGTCCACTGTTCCAGCTTGCGCGCGAGATCGTTCACCAGCGTGCGCGCCGCGCTGCGTTCGAGCGCGACCTCGAGCCGGCCGTCTTCCATGCGGACGAGGCGCATGTCGGCCTCGAGCGCAGCCTTGACGATCAGGTCGCGCTTTTCGCCGGCGAGCGCCACGAGTTCGGCAAAACTCTCCAGCCGCAGCGCAGGCGCCGCATCCGCCGGATCGGCCATAGGCGCCACCGCCCGGGGGCGAGGCGCGGGCTCCGCGGCGGCGCGCGGCGCCGATACGGTGCGGGCGGCAGACGACTGGACGGAGGACGCCGATGCGCCGGACGTTCTCTGCGACGCGGCGCTGCCGGCAGCGACCGGCGATTCGCCGCCGTTCCGGTCCAGCATACGGATCGCTTCGTCCGGCGTCGGAAGGTCCGCGACATAAGCGATGCGCACCAGCACCATCTCGGCCGCCGCCGCCGGCCGCGTCGCGCCCTGCACCTCCGTGATGCCCTTCAGCAGCATCTGCCACATCCGCGACAGCACGCGCATCGACAGTTTCGCGGCGAAATCGCGGGCGCGCAGCCGCTCCGTCTCGCCGAATGCGACATTGTCGGCGGTCGCCGGAACGATCTTCACCCGGGTGACGAAGTTGACGAACTCGGCCAGATCGCTGAGCACCACCACCGGATCGGCGCCGGTATCGTACTGGTCGCGGAACTCCTGGAATGCGGCAGCGATATCGCCGCGCGCCAGCGACTCGAAGAGATCGATCACCCGTGTGCGGTCGGCAAGTCCGAGCATCTGCCGCACCGCCTCGGCCCGCACCACGCCGGCGGCGTGGGCGATGGCCTGATCGAACAGCGAGAGCGAATCCCGCACCGAGCCTTCGGCCGCCCGCGCCACGATGCCGAGCGCTTCCGATTCGACCTCGACGCCTTCCTTTTTCGCAATGTTGCCGAGATGCGTCATCAGCACATCGGCATCGACCCGCTTGAGATCGAAGCGCTGGCAGCGCGACAGCACCGTGACCGGCACCTTGCGAATTTCGGTGGTCGCGAACACGAATTTGGCGTGCTCCGGCGGCTCCTCCAGCGTCTTCAGGAACGCGTTGAAGGCCGCCGTCGAAAGCATGTGGACTTCGTCGATGATATAGACCTTGTAGCGCGCGCTGGACGGCGCATAACGCACGCTGTCGTTGATCTGCCTGACGTCGTCGACGCCGGTGTGAGACGCGGCGTCCATTTCCAGCACGTCGATGTGACGGCTTTCCATGATCGCCTGACAATGCACGCCGAGCGTCGGCATCCGGATGCTCGGTCCGCTTACCGAGCCATCAGGCAATTCGTAGTTCAGCGCGCGGGCGAGAATGCGCGCGGTGGTGGTTTTCCCAACGCCGCGCACGCCGGTCAGTATCCACGCCTGCGGGATCCGCCCGGTCTCGAAAGCATTGGACACGGTGCGCACCAGCGCCTCCTGTCCGATGAGATCGTCAAAGCTCGCGGGACGATATTTCCGCGCCAGAACGCGATACTCGGCGCCGGATTCGGATGCCCGCGCGCCGAGGGCGAAGCCGGTCTGGCCGGCGGCGTCATCGGAGGGCGTTGAGGAATGGCCAGCGTCGGTCATTGAGCGATCCGCAATTTTGTCTCTCGAAGCCGGCTTGCGGAACAACGGGCGATGTTTCGGGTCGCGCCCAATCCGGCGCCGGCAAGAGTCCCGAAAAACATGGCTCGCCAAAACTGGTAGGAGACTGACGAGCGACCCGATCCGGACCTCGTTAGGGCTGCTTCCTTCCGGACCTGACCCGGTTGGCGAGTGGCTCGTCCACCGCCAATCTCCCGATCCCTATTTGGGGCCAAAAGGACCGGAAAGCAAGCGGCCGCGGCATTCCGTTCCGGGCCATTGACCTCGGCGGATCGCCGGGCCAGTTTGCAACGGCACTCCTCAAAATAAAGTGGCCGCAACGATGTCCGAAGCCTGGTCGCTTCATCCGCAGCTCGACAACGACGCGGTCGGCATCGGCGACCTGTCGCTCAGCCGGCTCCTGCTCAGCAAGGACGCCAACTACCCTTGGCTCATTCTGGTGCCAAGGCGGGCGGGAGCGGTGGAGATCATCGACCTCGATAGCGACGACCGCTCAAGCCTGATGACGGAGATCGGTCAGGTCTGCGAAGCGCTCAAGGACATCACGGGTTGCGACAAGCTCAATGTGGCCGCACTCGGCAATCAGGTGCCGCAGCTCCACGTCCATATCATCGCGCGCCGCAATGGCGACGCCGCGTGGCCGCGCCCGGTATGGGGGGCTGCGCCCGCGCTCGAATACGACGCGGCGGAACTGGAGGCATTCATGGGTGCGATCAGGCGGAGGACAGGATTCGGTTAGATCGTTTAGGGTGCGGTTGGCGGAGACGACAAGGGAACCAGCGATGAACTTTCGTGAGGCCGCGCCTAGGCGCCTGTCGCACATCCTGTGCATCGGGATACCGGTGCGCGACATGACCTTTCATGTGCAGGGCCTGCCGGGACGCGGCTTCAAGATCGGCGCCGAGCGCTTCGAGGAAATCGCCGGCGGCAATGCGCTCAATGCTGCTGTGGCTATCTCCCGGCTCGGCGGCCGCGCGGCCTTCTGCGGCCCCATGGGCGATGCCGGCGAAACCTCCAGCCGCTACATCTTCGACAAGGCGGCGGAACTCGGCATCGCGATGCAGGACATCGTTCACATGCCGGGCCTGGTGACGCCGATCTCCAGCGTCATGATCGACCCCGGCGGCGAGCGCACCATCATTACCTTCCGCGATCCAGAATTGTGGAAAGTGCACCTGCCTGACACCGAGCGGCTGCTCGCGCACTGCGACGCCATCCTGGTCGAGAGTCGCTGCGCGCCCTTTTGCACTGATCTTTGCACGGAGGCGCGCCGGCGCGACATTCCCGTCGTCGTCGATATCGACAGCGCCATGCCGATGCGCGGCGGCCTGCTGACCGCATCGTCGCATCTGATTTTCTCCAGCGAAGCGCTCCAGGCCACGGCCGGCACCAACGACGATGCGACGGCGCTGCGGACGCTTGCCGGGTTCACCTCGTCCTTTCTCGCCGGCACGCGTGGCCCGCAGAGCACGTTGTGGCTCGATGCCAACGGCGAGCTTCAGGAGGCCCCAGCCTTTCCGGTCCACACCGTGGACACGCTGGGAGCCGGGGACGTGTTTCACGGCGCGTTCGCCCTCGCCATGACCGAAAACCAGGAGGTGCCGACGGCGCTTCGATTCGCCTCCGCCGCCGCCGCGATCAAATGCACCCGCTTCGGCGGCGCCTTCGCCTGCCCGCAACGTTCTGAAGTGGAAGCGTTTTTGAAAGAAGCGGCCCCGACCTCTGCTTAAGTCCGGAGCGACCGCCCTTGCATTGGAATATTTTTCTATATATGAGGTTGAACAACTTTCATATTGGAACAATGTTCTAATCATGAGCGATCTCGCCCTCCAACCCTCCGAGTCCGGCCGTCGTCTCGACGCCATCGACCGCAAGATCCTGACCGTGCTCCAGGAGGATGCATCCCTGTCGGTAGCCGAGATCGGCGACCGGGTCGGATTGTCTTCGACGCCGTGCTGGAAGCGAATCCAGCGGCTCGAAGCCGACGGCATCATCCTGCGCCGGGTGGCCTTGGTCGATCAGAACAAGATCGGGCTCGGCATTTCGGTGTTCGTATCGGTGGAGAGCGGCGACCATTCGGACGCCTGGCTGACCACGTTCGCCAACGCGGTCAGCGCCATGCCCGAGGTGATGGAGCTCTATCGCATGGCGGGCGACGTCGATTACATGCTGCGCGTCGTGGTCGCCGACATGGCGAGCTACGATCTCTTTTACAAGAAGCTGATCAGCGCCGTGGCGCTGAAGAACGTCACCTCGCGATTCGCGATGGAGAAGATCAAATCGGTGACGGCGCTGCCGGTGCCGGCGGTGAGCGCGGTGTAGCGATTTCAATCGTCATGCGCGGGCTTGACCCGTGTATTCATTACCTGACGGATTGCCGGATCAAGTCCGACAATGACGTCTGTGTCAAATCTTCTGATTGTATTCGCCGACCTCCGGATGGGTGCGCAGCACGCTGTCCATCGCCTCGAACATGTCGCGCATGCGCTGCTCGGAGACCGGGCTTTCCACCACCACCACCAGTTCGGGCTTGTTCGATGAGGCCCGCACCAGCCCCCAGCTTCCATCCTCCGCCGTCACCCGGACGCCGTTGACGGTGACGAGATCGCGGATCGGCTGTCCCGCCACCTTGTCGCCGTTGGCCCTGGCGGTCTCGAAATGTTTCACCACGCTGTCGACGATGCCGTATTTGGTTTCGTCGGCGCAATGCGGCGACATGGTCGGCGATGACCATGTCTTGGGCAAGGCGTCCTTCAGGTCGGCCAACGATTTTCCCGGAGCGCGGTCGAGCATCTCACAGATTGCGATCGCCGAGATCAGGCCGTCATCATAACCGCGGCCCATCGGCGCGTTGAAGAAGAAGTGGCCGGACTTCTCGAAACCGGCGAGCGCGCCGAGTTCGTTGGTGCGGCGCTTCATATAGGAATGACCGGTTTTCCAGTAGGTCACCTTGGCGCCCTGCTTCTGCAAGACCGGATCGGTGACGAACAGGCCCGTCGACTTCACGTCGACCACGAAATGCGCATCCTTGTGGATCGCCGACATATCGCGCGCCAGCATCACCCCCACCTTGTCGGCGAAGATTTCCTCGCCGGTGTTGTCGACGACGCCGCAACGGTCTCCATCTCCGTCGAAACCGAGGCCGGCATCGGCCTTGTGTTCGAGCACCGCATCGCGGATCGCGTGCAGCATCTTCATGTCTTCGGGGTTCGGATTGTATTTCGGGAAGGTGTGATCGAGTTCGGTGTCCAGCGGGATCACCTCGCAGCCGATCGCCTCCATCACCTTCGGCGCGAAGGCGCCGGCGGTGCCGTTGCCGCAGGCCACCACGACTTTCAGCTTGCGCTTCAGCTTCGGCCGCTTCGTCAGGTCGGCGATATAGCGCGCCGGAAAGTTTTCGTGAAACTGATAGGAGCCTCCCGCGCTGTCGGCGAAGGTGGCGCCGAGCACGATCTCCTTCAGCCGGTTCATCTCGTCGGGTCCGAACGTCAGCGGCCGGTTGGCGCCCATCTTGACGCCGGTCCAGCCGTTGTCGTTGTGCGAGGCCGTCACCATGGCGACGCAGGGGACGTCGAGCTCGAACTGCGCAAAATATGCCATCGGCGTCATGCACAATCCGATGTCGTGGACCTTGCAGCCGGATGCCAGAAGGCCCGAGATCAACGCGTATTTGATCGACGACGAATAGCTGCGGAAATCGTGCCCGGTGACGATGTCCTTCTTCCGGCCAAGCTCGCCAATCAACGTGCCGAGCCCCATGCCCAGCGCCTGAATGCCCATCAGGTTGATTTCCTTGCCGAACAGCCAGCGCGCGTCGTATTCGCGAAAACCGGTCGCCTTCACCATCGGCTCGGATTCATAGGCATAGGTATTCGGCGCCAGAACGGGTTTCGGCTTCGGAAACATGCAGATGGCCTCGTCAGGATAAGGGCGGAAACATGAGAAACAAAATGCAGCCCTGAATGCCATGGCTGCCGGAAATGCGGGAGCGGGTTTGTGAAAGGCAATTGCGGCATAATTCGCAGCGCCACGGCGGAGCGCGTCGCCTGCGACCTCGACCAACGGCGGCGCCAGCCTATTGTTCCAGCACCATGCGCCCGTTGGCGAATTCGAAGCGCCTGAGCCTGGACAAAAACGACAGGCCGAGCAGGTTTTCCGACAACGCCTCGTCGGGCAGCACCATGGCGTCGACGTCGCGCACGACCAGCCCGCCGACGTCGACCATGGCAAGCCGGGTTCGCGCCGCCTTGACCTTGCCGTTGGCGGTGGTCACCGTCGCGTCGTAGTCGTTCCGCGCGGGCCGCACGCCGATCCGCGCGGCTGAACTTTCATTGAGCGCGATCACCGACGCCCCGGTATCGACCATGAAGCCGACGCGTTGGCCATCGATCCGGGCTTCCGTCTGGAAGTGGCCGCGGCTATCGCGGGCGATGCTGACGCTGCGGCGACCGGCCTGGGCGTTGTCCTCGAACGTCGCCTGCTGCGCGGGTGTCGTCGCCCGCGCCGCCGCGGTGGCGGTCATCTTGTCAGCCACTTGCGCCATATAGGTGCCCGCTCCGACAAGGAGCGCTGCAAAAATCATCAGATTACGCATGGCGCACACTCACTGACAGATCCGAACGGCAGCCGCGATCTTACGCGCGGTCGTCGGCCAGCCATAACCCGCAACGGCCGTGAGGTTCTTTATTTGGGAAAAGGATGAGCGAAGCGTTAATGCGGGCCTTAGAGCATGATCCCGAAAAGTCGAAACCGGTTTTCGAAAAAAGATCATGCTCCAACAAAAGATAAGCGACGAGTCTGGCTCAACGCCGTTGAAACAGGCTCTAGCGGCCGTCTTCCGTGCTCAAGGCGAACGCCTTGATCTTATAGCTCTTGCGGATCAGCGCCAGCAGATCCGTCGGCCGCGCCGATCGCTCGGCGCGCCGCCACGAGATATCGAACGAACAATCGAGCGACCCGTCATCATGCCGTTTCACATCGGCGAAGCGGGCGTGATAGCCAAAACCTCCGATCAAGCGCGGCAACTCGACGATCGCTCGCATCTCTGCATCGGCTGCGACAATCACTCGGACGCGGTGCTCGCGAGGGATGACATAGTCGACCCATTTCAGCGCCCAGAGAGTCATGACCGCCAGCACGGTCGCGGCGGCGCCAAGCACCAGTTGACCGCCGCCCAGGCAGAGACCGATCACCGTGATCAGCCACAACGTCGCCGCGGTGGTGACGCCGGTGATGAGATCGCCTTTCTTGAAAATGGTCCCGGCGCCGATGAAGCCGACGCCGGTGAGGATGCCGAGCGGTAACCGCATCACATCCATCTCGGCGAACGACGCCGGCGTCTTGCCGCTCGCCGACAGCAGGATGTTGGCCTGGATCATGGCGACCGAAGCGGCGAGACCCACCAGAATGGTGGTGCGAAATCCGGCCGCGTGTCCCCGCGCGCTCCGATCCAGGCCAATGATGCCGCCGGCGACCATCGTCAAGGCGAGACGGATCGCGATGTCCGGCCAGGTCGGTTGCAGGGGCATGTCCATGGAAGCCTCGGGCGAGATGTCGTGGCCAACGCTGCGGCGACAGCACGGGTTCCCGGATACGCGAGCCCTTCAGGTCCCGCGCGGCTTGACCCGGCGTGTCGGCGGCGCGTTCGCCGGATCTTCCGGCCAGGGATGCCGGGGATAGCGCCCGCGCAGATCGGAGCGCACCCCAGCATAGCTGCCGCGCCAGAAGCCGGGCAGGTCGCGCGTCACCTGCACCGGGCGATGCGCCGGCGACAGCAATTCCAGAACCAGAGGCACCTTGCCTTGCGCAATCGTCGGGTGCGCCGTCAGGCCGAACAATTCCTGCAACCGGACGGCGATCGTCGGCCCCTGCTCCGCTCCATAGTCGATCGCGAGCATCGTGCCGGTCGGAGCCTCGAAATGCGTCGGCGCCTCCCGCTCCAGCCGTGCGCGCAAACTCCACGGCAACAGCGCCATCAGCGCCTCCGACAGATCGCTCGCGGAGAAATCCTTCAGCGATGTTTTGTCGGACAGCGCGGGCACCAGCCAGCTTTCGGCGTCGGCTGCAAGTCCGGAAACGGAGAGATCGGGCCACTCATCGAGTCCCTTCCGGCCTTCCGCCGCGCGCAGGAACATCACCCGGTCGCGCCATTGCTTGAGCGATTTCGACCACGGCAGGCGATCCGGTCCCGCACCCATCAGCCCTTCCGCGAGGATGCGCGCGGTCTCCGGCGAGGGAACGACCGCCAGCGGCGCCTCGGAGAGCGTGATCGCATGCAGCCGTTTCCGGCGGCGCGCCCGCAACGCCATCGCCGCGCGGTCGAACGTGACCTCATCGTCGGCCTCGATCTGGTCGGCGAAGCGCGCCTCGATGTCGGCCTGCGCGATCGGCACGGCCAGCAGGATGCGGCCGTTGGCGGCGGCGCCGGTCAGTTCGGCAACGGCGATGAAGGGGTCTCGCGCCAGCCGGGAGGCCGGGTCGACCGTCGCGCCGCGGCCGTTGGCGAGCACGAACGAACCGTTGCCGCGATTGCGCGCCACGCGATCGGGGAATGCGAGCGCGAGCATCAGACCGGTAGAAAGCTCTCCATCGCGCGTTTTTTCTCCTCCCGCTTGCGGGGAGGGAGAACCCCTCACCTGCGACACCCAACGCTCCGCGAGTTGCCTTGCGCCTGAGGCGCGCGGCGAGCGGTCGCGACGGAAATTGTCGAGCCGGGCGTCGAGATCGACGCTGTCGCCGCCGAGGCCGCGCTCGGTCAACACCGCAGCGATCTCAGCGGCCTCCCGGCCCGCGCCAAGCCGGTGCGAATCGACGATCATGCGCGCGAGCCGCGGCGACAGCGCCAGCGCGCGCAGGCTCTTGCCCTCGTCGGTGCTGCGGCCGTCGGCATCGATCGCGCCGAGTTCGCCCAAGAGGCCGCGCGCTTCGTTCAAGGCGGGCGCGGGCGGCGCATCTAGGAACGACAACACCGCCGGATCGCGCACGCCCCACTGCGCAAGATCCAGCACCAGCGACGACAGATCGGCGCTGAGAATCTCCGGCTGGGTATAGGCAGGGAGCGAGGCGGTCTGCGGCTCGTCCCAGAGCCGGTAACACACGCCGGGCTCGGTGCGGCCAGCCCGGCCGCGGCGCTGATCCACCGCGGCGCGCGAGGCGCGCACGGTTTCCAGCCGCGTCAAGCCGATATCGGGCTCATAGCGCGGCACCCGCGCCAGGCCGGAATCCACCACGATGCGGACGCCTTCGATGGTCAACGAGGTCTCCGCGATCGACGTCGCCAGCACCACCTTGCGTTGGCCTTTCGGCGCCGGCGCGATGGCGCGATCCTGCACCGCGGCGTCGAGCGCGCCGAACAGCGGAACAATCTCGACGGATGGGTCGTGGACCCGTTCGGCGAGCATATTATGCGTTCGACGGATTTCGGCCGCTCCCGGCAAAAATGCCAGCACCGAGCCGGCATCAGCGCGCAGCGCCATGGCGATCGCGTCAGCCATCTGCCGCTCCAACGGCGCGTCGGGCCTGCGGCCGAGATAGCGCGTCTCGATCGGAAAGGCGCGGCCCTCGCTTTCGATCACCGGCGCGTCGCCAAGCAGCTTCGCGACCCGCGCGCCGTCGATGGTCGCGGACATCACCAGGATGCGCAAATCCTCCCGCAAGCCGGTCTGCACGTCGCGCGCCAGCGCAAGACCCATGTCGGCATCGAGCGAGCGTTCGTGAAACTCGTCGAACAGCACCGCAGCGATGCCGGTCAGTTCCGGATCGTCGAGAATCTGCCGCGAAAAGATTCCCTCGGTGACGACTTCGATGCGGGTTGCGCGCGACACTTTCGAGCCGAACCGCACGCGATAGCCGACCGTTTCGCCGGCGCGCTCGCCCAGCGTTTGCGCCATTCGTTCCGCGCTGGCGCGCGCCGCGATCCGGCGCGGCTCCAGCACGATGATTTTCCTGCCCGCGGCCCAGGGCGCGTCGAGCAGCGCCAGCGGCACCCGCGTCGTCTTGCCGGCGCCGGGCGGCGCCACCAGCACGGCCGTATTGTGCGCACCGAGCGTTCGTCCGAGTTCGTCGAGCACGGCGTCGATCGGGAGCGGCGTGGCGAATTCTCGGATCACCGTTTTGGTTCCGTCATCACCCACGAAAGCGGGTGCTCGCGTAAAGCAGGTTTCAATGATTTCGAAGGCGGATGTACCGGATACCTCGCCTTCGCAAGGTATGACAGCCGGTTCGTGCCCGCCGTGATCCTTCGATGGTTAATGGCCCGTTCCGATCACGACCCCATGAAACATGGCACATTATTTGATTGGTGAAAGGAGAAAGCAACCGATCCTCCTGTAAACGCGCCCGATCGCGCTGAAAAGAGACACCGATGACCGGAAACGGCACAGCCGCACTGAAGAACGAACGGGTCGACTGGGTCGACTATGCCAAGGGCATCTGCATCATCATGGTCGTGATGATGCACTCGGTGCTGGGGGTCGAGGCCGCGGCCGGCCAGACCGGCTTCATGCACCTCGTGGTCGCCTTCGCCAAACCGTTCCGGATGCCGGACTTCTTCCTGATTTCCGGCCTGTTCCTGCCGCTCGTCATCAATCGCGACTGGCGCACCTATCTCGACCGCAAGGTGGTGCACTTCGCATATTTCTACGTGCTGTGGGTGACAATCCAGTTCGGCTTCAAGGCGCCCTCGTTCGCCGCCGAAGCGGGCTGGCCAGGCGTCGCCCGGCTTTACCTGATGTCGTTCATCGATCCGTTCGGCACGCTGTGGTTCATCTACCTGCTGCCGGTATTTTTCGTGGTCATCAAGGTCACACGCAACGTCTCGCCGTGGGCGATCTGGGGTGCCGCCGCGGCGCTTGAGGCGGCGCATGTCTCCACGGGCTGGACGCTGATCGACGAATTCGCCGCGCGTTTCGTCTACATCTATTCCGGCTACCTGTTCGCAAGCCACGTGTTCGCGCTGTCCAACCGCGCCCGCGCCTATCCGGCAGCGGCGCTGGCGGCGCTGGCGCTGTGGGCGGTCACCGATGCCGGCCTCGTTTATAGCGGCGTCAGCGAATGGCCCATCATTTCGCTCGCGCTTGGTCTGGCCGGCGCCTGCGCCATCATCACCACGGGCACGCTGCTGGCAAAAATGCGCTGGCTGGACGCCGTGCGCTATTGCGGCGAGCATTCCATCGTCATCTACCTCGCGTTCTTCCTGCCGATGGCGACGACGCGCACGCTGCTGCTGAAGACCGGCATCATCCACGATATCGGCACGGTGTCGCTGATCGTCACCGTCGCCGGCGTGATCGGCGCCGTACTGATCTGGTGGGCGTGCCGCAATACGCGGGCGAACTTCCTGTTCGAGCGTCCGGACGCCTTCTGGATCGCGCCGAGAAAGCGCGCGGCCGCGCTGCAGGCGGCGGAATAAGCGAGAGGCCATCACCCAACCAAGCCGGACCTGCCGCAATTTTGCTGGCGATGGCGACCCGCAAGGGGGTGCCATTGCGCGCAAGAGTCCTTAAGTTGCGGCCATGCCGAAGAAGCCAGCCGCCGAACCTGCCGCCGCGACACCTGCCCCAGCCGAGCTCCCCGCGAGAGCCATCCCCGCTCCTGCGGCGACAGGCGCCGGCATGCAGGGCAAGCACGTCTTCTTGGTCGACGGCTCTTCCTACATCTTTCGCGCCTATCACGCGCTGCCGCCGCTGAACCGCAAGTCCGACGGCATGCAGGTCAATGCGGTGCTCGGCTTCTGCAACATGCTGTGGAAGCTGTTGCGCGACATGCCGAAGGACGACAAGCCGACTCACCTCGCGATCGTCTTCGACAAATCCGAGGTCACCTTCCGCAACAAGCTCTATGCCGACTACAAGGCGCATCGGCCGCCCGCGCCCGACGACCTGATCCCGCAATTCGCGCTGATCCGCGAGGCTGTGAAGGCGTTTGATCTTCCCTGCCTCGAACAGATCGGCTTCGAGGCCGACGACCTGATCGCGACCTATGTGCGGCAGGCCTGCGAGCGCGGCGCGACCGCAACCATCGTCTCCTCGGATAAGGACCTGATGCAGCTCGTCACCGACTGCGTCACCATGTACGACACCATGAAGGATCGCCGCCTCGGCGTTCCCGAGGTGATCGAGAAATTCGGCGTGCCGCCGGAAAAGGTCGTCGAAGTGCAGGCGCTGGCGGGCGACAGCGTCGATAACGTTCCCGGCGTGCCGGGCATCGGCGTCAAGACCGCGGCGCAACTCATCACCGAATACGGCGACCTCGAAACGCTGCTGGCGCGCGCCGGCGAGATCAAGCAGCCCAAGCGTCGCGAGGCGCTGATCGAGAATGCGGAGAAGGCGCGCATTTCGCGGCAACTCGTGCTGCTCGACGACAAGGTGCAGCTCGACGTCCCGCTCGACGACCTCGCCGTGCAGGAGCCGGACGCGCGCAAGCTGATCGCGTTCCTGAAGGCGATGGAATTCACCACGCTGACGAAGCGCGTCGCGGAGTATTCGCAAGTCAATGCCGCCGAAATCGAGCCGGACAGAAAAAACGCGAGCGGGGCATTATCGGCAGCGGCCAAGGCGTCCAAGGACGCGGCCACTGGAGACTTGTTCGGCAACAACAGCGGCGCGAAAGCCCCTCCGGCGATCAGGGCAAGGGCGACAAGCGACACCGAGATCAAGACGCCGCAAGCCCTCGCTGCGGCGCGCCTTGAAGCCGTGCGCAAGTTGCCGGTTCAGCCAGACAAGCATGAGATCGTCCGCTCGCTGGACCGGCTGAAGAGTTGGATCGCCCGCATCGACAACGACGGCAGCTTCGCGGTCGAGGCGCTGGCGCCGACGATCGATCCCATGCAGGCCGAATTGTGCGGCATCGCGCTGGCGGTCGCGCCGAACGACGCCTGTTACGTCCCGCTCGGTCACAGGCAGTCCGGCGACGGGGCCGGGCTGTTCGCCGCCGGGCTTGCGCCGGATCAGATCGCGGCCTCCGATGCGTTGAAGCTCCTGAAGCCGGTTCTCGAATCCGGCGGCCATCTGAAGGTCGGCTTCAACGTCAAGTTCACCGCCGTGCTGCTGGCCCGGCACGGCATCGTCATGCAGAACAACGATGACGTCGAGTTGATCTCCTATGCGCTCGATGCCGGACGCGGCTCCCATGATCTTCCATCGCTGGCAAAGCGGTGGCTCGGCCATGCCAGCCTGGGCTATGGCGAGTTGATCGGCAGCGGCAGGAACAAGCTCGCCTACGATCAGGTGCCGATCGATCGCGCCACGTCCTATGCCGCGGAATATGCCGACCTCACTTTGCGGCTGTGGCAGGTCTTGAAGCCGCGGCTGGTCGCCGAGCGCATGACCACCGTCTACGAGACGCTGGAGCGGCCGATGATCGCGACGCTGGCGCGGATGGAACAGCGCGGCATCACCATCGACCGCCAGGTGCTGTCGCGGCTGTCGAGCGAATTCGCCCAGACCGCTGCGCGGCTGGAAGCCGAGATCCACGAACTCGCGGGCGAGCCGATCAATGTCGGCAGCCCGAAGCAGATCGGCGACATCATGTTCGGCAAGATGGGCTTGCCGGGCGGCAGCAAGACCAAGACCGGCGCATGGTCGACCTCGGCGCAGATCCTCGACGAACTCGCCGAACAGGGTCACGACTTCCCGCGCAAGATCCTCGACTGGCGGCAGGTCTCCAAGCTCAAATCAACCTATACCGACGCGCTGCCGGAACACGTCGATCCGCAGACCCGCCGCGTCCACACGACCTATGCGCTCGCCGCTACCACCACAGGACGCCTGTCGTCGAACGAGCCGAACCTGCAGAACATCCCGGTGCGCAATGAGGAGGGCCGCAAAATCCGCCGCGCCTTCATCGCGACGCCGGGCCACAAGCTGGTGTCGGCCGACTATTCCCAGATCGAGCTGCGGCTGCTCGCCGAAATCGCCGACATTCCGGTCCTGAAGCAGGCGTTCCGCGACGGTCTCGACATTCACGCCATGACGGCGTCGGAAATGTTCGGCGTGCCGGTGCAGGGCATGCCCGGCGAAATCCGCCGCCGCGCCAAGGCGATCAACTTCGGCATCATCTACGGCATCTCGGCGTTCGGTCTCGCCAACCAGCTCGGCATCCCGCGCGAGGAGGCGGCCGCCTACATCAAGAAGTATTTCGAGCGCTTTCCCGGCATCCGCGCCTACATGGATGCGACCCGCGACTTCTGCCGCGAGCACGGCTATGTCATCACCCTGTTCGGCCGCAAATGCCACTACCCCGACATCAAATCGCCGAACCCCTCGCATCGCGCCTTCAACGAGCGCGCCGCGATCAATGCGCGCCTGCAAGGCACCGCCGCCGACATCATCCGCCGCGCCATGGTGCGGATGGACGACGCGCTTGCCGGGAAGAAGCTGTCGGCGAAGATGCTGCTGCAGGTGCATGACGAACTGATTTTCGAAGTGCCCGACGACGAGGTGGCGGCGACGCTGCCGGTGGTGCAGCATGTGATGCAGGATGCGCCGTTCCCGGCGGTGCTGCTGTCGGTGCCGCTGCGGGTCGACGCCCGCGCCGCCGACAACTGGGACGAGGCGCATTAAAGCATGCCTGCGATCTGACCGATGAGCGACATTTTTTCGGGCTCGCTCGCCGCCTTCGCGCTGACCTCGCTCGTCATCGAGATGACGCCGGGGCCGAACATGGCCTATCTTGCGGCGCTGTCGCTGTCGCAAGGCATCCGCGCCGGGCTCGCCGCCGTCGGCGGCGTCGCGCTCGGACTCTCCGTTTATGGCGCGGTGGCGGCGCTCGGTCTCAGCGCGGCGATCGACAATTCGCCGCTGCTCTACGAGGTGCTGCGCTGGGGCGGGGTCGTTTATCTGCTGTGGCTCGCCTGGGAGGCGTGGGCGAGCGAGGCGGAGACCGCCCCTGAAAAAGCCGGCGATCCCGACGTCCGCCCCGGACGGGCGTTTCGTCGCGGCCTCATCACCAATCTGCTCAATCCGAAGGCGGCGGTGTTCTACGTCGCGGTGCTTCCGGACTTCATCCAGGTCGACAAGGGATCGATCGTGACGCAGACGCTTGGGCTGTCGGCGCTCTATGTCGGCGTCGCCACGCTGGTCCATCTCGTCATCGTGATGCTGGCCTCGCGCCTGCAGAACGTGGTCCGGACCCCGGACAAGCGCAGGAGCATCCGGCGCGTGCTGGCGGTTGCGCTTGCCGCTATAGCTGTCTGGTTCGCCTTCAGTACCGCCCGCTGATCGGGCCGCATTGAACTGTTGATGGGCGCCCGGAAAAGTGGTTCACCCTGCCGATCATCGCTAGATTGATCTCCGCCTGCCACCCTTACGAGCCTGTCCGTGTCCCAGTCCGCCTCCCGCGCCCGCCTTGCCGAGATCATCCGCACCCGCTCGTTCGGGCGCGGCGAAATCACGCTGGCGTCGGGGCGCAAAAGCGATTTCTACTTCAACCTGAAGCCGACCATGCTCGACCCCGAGGGCGCGGCGCTGCTCGCGGAACTGAGCTTCGAGGCGCTCAAGGACGACGGACTCGATTATATCGGCGGCCTCGAGATGGGCGCGGTGCCCCTCGCCGGCGCCATCGCACAGTTGTCGTGGCTCAAGCATCAGCCGATCGCCGCCTTCTTCGTGCGCAAGAAGCCGAAAGAGCACGGTGCGCGGCTGGCCGTGGAAGGCCTCGCCAAGGACGAGAGCCTCAAGGGCAAGCGCGTCGTCATCGTCGAGGACGTCACCACCACCGGCGGCTCCGCCATCAAGGCGGTGGAGTCCGTGCGCGAAGCCGGCGGCGAGATCGTGCTGGTGTTCACCATGGTGGACCGGGAGGAAGGCGCGGCGGAAGCCTTCGCACAGGCCGGCGTGCCGTTCCGCGCACTGTACAAGGCGAGCGAATTCCTCAACCGGTAATCGCTTCCAGACTTCATCAGGAACACAACCGGAACGCATGGACTGCGGCGGCGCTGCGGCGCGTTGACCACGTTCCCGACTCGGAACGTTTCTCGCTCCGTGATATTGAATCATATTCAGCCGTCCCCCGGCCCGTCGCGTATGGAGTTCTCCGATGGCCCCGCGTGCGAACTGGAAAGGCTTTCTGCGCCTTTCGCTCGTGACCTGTCCGGTCGCCCTGTTTCCGGCGACGTCGGAGTCCGAGAAGGTCAGCTTCAACCAGATCAATCGCAAGACCGGCCACCGCATCAAGTATCAGAAGGTCGATGCCGAAACCGGCGAGGACGTGGACAGCGAGGACATCGTCAAGGGCTACAAGATCGACAGCGACACCTATCTCGAGGTCACCAAGGACGAACTCGACAACATCGCGCTGGAGTCTACCCACACCATCGAGATCGACCAGTTCGTGCCCCGCGCCGAGATCGACGACCTCTATATCGTAAGGCCGTATTATCTGGTGCCCGACGGCAAGGTCGGACACGACGCCTATGCGGTGATCCGCGACACCATCAAGGCGACCGGCAAGGTCGCACTGGCGCGGGTGGTGCTCACCAACCGCGAGCACGTCATCGCGCTGGAAGCGCGCGACAACGGGCTGGTCGGCCTGCTGCTGCGCTACGCGTACGAGGTGCGCGACGCATCGGATTATTTCGACGACATCAAGGACGTGAAGATCACCAAGGACATGCTTGATCTCGCGCGGCACATCGTCGAGCAGAAATCCGGTCACTTCGAACCGGATTCATTCGAGGATCACTATGAGGCTGCCCTGCAGAATCTGATCGAGCAGAAGCAGGCCGGTCGGCCGATCGCCAAAGCGAAGATCAAGACCGAAGGCAATGTCATCAACCTGATGGACGCCTTGCGGCAGAGCTTGAAGGGCGGCAAATCCACACCATCCGCAAACGACAAGCCGGCGCCAGCGAAAGGCAGGAAGTCCAAAAAACGCATCGAAGGCCAGCGCGAGATGCTGTTTCCGATCGAGGGCAAGAAGGCGGCAAAGGAGTCCAAGCGCGAGCCCGCGAAGCGTCCGGCCAGGACGCGCGGCGCGAACAAGACGCCCGCGAAACGCAAGGCCGGTTAGAGCGAAATGAGGAAAAAGTGTGCAACGGTTTTCCTCATCCCGCTCCAAAATATTGGGATCGATCACGCTCATGATTTTGGTTCGATCCCAAATCATCGTGATCTGACCGGCACGCGCCGATGCGCAAGCTGATCGCCTTCGACGACGAAACCATGGCAGCGCTGACGCGTCTCGGCCGGGATCGTATGGCGACGATACAGGATCTGGCCGACGAGGCTTTCGCCGATCTTTTGAAAAAGCACGACGTGCCGATCGACCTCAAGGACGCGCTGCGCAAGAGCGCGGGTGTAAGGCGCAAAAAATCGTAACGTCGCGGCACCCGCGAGCATTTCCGGGCGTTGCACATGGTACGCTCCAACTGGACCCGACGCCGTGACTTCCCGAAAGCTCAGCACCTATCGCAAGAAACGCGACTTCTCAAAAACCACAGAGCCGAGCGGCAAAGCGCGCGTCGCGGCTTCGAAGCAACGGCGCTTCGTTATCCAGAAGCACGCCGCCACGCGGCTGCATTACGACTTCCGCCTCGAATATGACGGCGCGTTCAAGTCCTGGGCCGTGACGCGCGGCCCCTCGCTCGACCCGGGAGAGAAGCGGCTCGCGGTGGAGGTCGAGGATCATCCGCTCGACTACGGCGATTTCGAGGGCACGATACCGAAAGGCCAGTATGGCGGCGGCACCGTGGAAATCTGGGACCGCGGCTACTGGTACGCAGACGATCCGGCGAAGGGTCTCGCCAAGGGCGACCTCAAATTCGCGCTGATGGGCGAGAAGCTCAAGGGCGAGTGGGTGCTGGTGCGCATGAAGCACGACCGCAGCGGCGGCAAGCGCACCAACTGGCTGCTGATCAAGCACCGCGACGACTACGCCAAGCCGGGCAGCGGCGAGGACGTGCTCAAGCACGACCGCTCTGTCGCGTCCGGGCGTACGCTCGATCAGATCGCGCAAGGCAAGGGCAAGGCGCCTGAGCCCTTCATGATGACCACGCGGACCGCCGGCTCCGACGCGGTCTGGAATTCCAACAAGGGCCTTGCAGCCGAGGCGCGGGCGACAAAGACAAGCGCCAAACCCGCTTCAACCCGCAAGCGAGCACCGAAAAAAGCCACGACACGAGCGAGCAAGATACGAACGAGCAAGACGCAAGCGAACAAGGCCCGCGCCCTCAAGGACGATATGCCCGACTTCGCCGGATTTCAGCTATGCGAAATTTCGGCACGGCCGCCGACGGCGGAGGGCTGGGTGCACGAGATCAAGTTCGACGGCTACCGCATCCAGATGCGGATCGAGAACGGCGAGGTGACACTCAAAACCCGCAAGGGCCTCGACTGGACCGACAAGTTTTCCACCATCGCAAAAGCAGCCGCGAGACTGTCCGACGCCATCATCGACGGCGAGATCGTCGCACTCGACAGCAAGGGCCATCCGGACTTTTCCGCGATGCAGGCCGCGCTGTCCGATGGCAAGACGGACAACCTCGTGTTCTTCGCTTTCGACCTGCCGTTCGCCGGGGGCGAGGATCTGCGTCCGCTGCCGCTGCTCGCGCGCAAGCAACGGCTTCGCAAATTGCTCGGACGCTCGGCGCAATCGAGCCGCTCGCCGATCCGCTACGTCGAGCATTTCGACGCGGACGGTGAACAGATGCTCGCATCGGCTCGCAAGTCCGGCCTCGAAGGCATTATCTCAAAGCAGGCGGATGCGCCGTATCGCGCCGGCCGTGGCGGAAGCTGGCTCAAGGTCAAGAGCCGCCCAGGCCATGAGGTCGTGATCGGCGGCTGGAAAACAACGGGCGGAAAATTCCGCTCGCTGATGGCCGGAGTCTACGAGGGCGATCGTCTCGTCTATACCGGCATCGTCGGCACCGGCTACGGCCGCGACACCGTGAAGCGCATCATGCCGGCGCTGAAGGCCGCAGCGGCCTCGAAAAGCCCGTTCTCCGGCAAGAATGCCCCCTCCGGCGGACGCGACGTGCACTGGCTCAAGCCGGAGTTGGTCGCCGAAATCGAATTCGCCGGCTGGACCCATGACGGCATGGTCAGGCAGGCCGCCTTCAAGGGTTTGCGCGCAGACAAGCCGGCCGGCGAGGTCAAGGCGGAGATGCCGGTCCGTACGGCGGTGCCCAAGCTCGACGCAAGGGCCGCGGCCACGGCGCGCACGCAGACCACGACGTCGCGCCCGCCGCACGCGTCTTCGGCGCGGGATCGCGCGACGGTCATGGGCGTTGCGATCACGCATCCGGACAAGGCGCTGTGGCCCGATGGCGGGGACAAACAACCGGTCACCAAACGGGACCTCGCCGAATATATGGAGACCGTCGGCGCTTGGATGATGCCACACATTCAGGGGCGGCCGTGTTCGATCGTGCGCGCTCCGGACGGCATCGACGGCGAAACCTTCTTCCAGCGTCATGCCATGCCGGGGATGTCGGACCTCGTCACCCAGGCTAAAGTGCATGGCGACCGTAAGCCTTATCTTCAGATCGATCGCGTCGAAGGCCTGATCGCGGTGGCGCAAATCGGCGGACTTGAACTGCATCCGTGGAATTGCGCGCCCGATCAATACGCCGTGCCGGGACGACTGGTGTTCGATCTCGATCCGGCGCCAGGTGTCGCATTCTCCGATGTGATCGCGACGGCAAGGGAGATGAAGCAGCGCCTTGAGGCGCTCGGACTTGAGCCATTCTGCAAGACCACAGGCGGCAAGGGCCTGCACGTAGTCACGCCACTTGCCACCGCCAAAAAGGAAACGCTAACCTGGAAGCAAGCCAAGATGTTCGCGCAGGCCGTGTGCGAACAAATGGCAGCGGATGAACCCGACAAATATCTCATCAACATGTCGAAGAAGCAGCGCGAGGGCAAAATCTTTCTGGATTATCTTCGCAACGACACCAAGTCGACCGCTGTGGCGCCGCTGTCGCCGCGTGCGCGCCCCGGCGCGACCGTGTCGATGCCGCTGAACTGGTCGCAGGTGAAAGCCGGCCTCGATCCCAAACGTTTCACGCTTCGCACCGCCGCTGACCTCCTGAAGAAAAGCAAGGCGTGGTCGGGTTACGACGGGGCGGCCCGCCCGCTGCAGGCCGCGATCGCAAAGCTGCTCCGATGACGGACATCGGGGACGGACGATTCGCAAAGGTCGCGCTGCTCGGCGTCCCCATCGACATGGGCGCCGCGCAACGCGGCACCTTGATGGGCCCGGCGGCGTTGCGCACCGCGGGCATCAAGCCGGTGCTGGAGAACCTCGGCATTGAGGTGAGCGATCACGGCGACGTCTCGGTCGCTCAAGGGGCGCCGACGACCGACCAGATTCCCGCAAACGCCAACCACTACCGCGACATCCAGGCATGGGTCCGCGCACTCAGCCCGCGCGCTTATGATCTGGCGAAGTCCGGCGCGATACCGATCTTTCTCGGCGGCGACCACAGCCTCTCGATGGGTTCGGTCAACGGCGTCGCGCGCTATTGGCATGAGCGGGGCCGCGAGTTGTTCGTGCTCTGGCTCGACGCCCATGCCGACTACAATACACCGCTGACGACGATGACCGCGAACATGCACGGCATGTCCGCCGCCTTCCTGTGCGGCGAGCCCGGACTCGACGGCCTGCTCGGCGCGGAGCCGCGCGCGTCGATCACGTCAGCGCATCTCGACCTGTTCGGAATCCATTCGATCGACCCGTTCGAGAAGAAGCTGGTGCATGACCGGCGCATCGCCATCGCCGACATGCGCGAGATCGACGAGTTCGGCGTGGCGGTGCTGATCCGCCGCGTCATCGATCGGGTCAAAGCGCGCAACGGAGTGCTGCACGTCAGCTTCGATCTCGATGTTCTTGATCCAACGGTGGCGCCCGGTGTCGGCACCACCGTTCCCGGCGGCGCGACCTATCGCGAGGCGCATCTCATCATGGAGCTGTTGCACGATTCCGGGTTGGTCCGCTCGGTCGACATCGTCGAACTCAATCCGTTTCTCGACGAGCGCGGGCGAACCGCGCGGGTCGCGGTCGAATTGATCGCGAGCCTGTTCGGGCAACAGATCACCGACCGCCCGACTCCCAGCAATACCCTGGGCGGGAACTGACACTCTTTGTTTATCCATGCGGCATCAGCATCGCTGACGTTCATGCGAGCGCGGTCGTGACCGCACGCCCGACGGCCGCCATGACCGCATCTTGCCGCTCCACCGGCGCAGCCGCGCCCGTGAGATAGGCTGTTATGACAAACGGCGCGCGGTCCGGCGGCCAGATCACCGCGACGTCATTCGCCGTTCCCTGCTCGCCCGTTCCGGTCTTGTCGCCGACGCGCCATCCGGCCGGCAAGCCGGCGCGCAGCCGCTTGCTCCCGGTCGTGTTGGCTGCGAGCCAGCTCACAAGTTGCGTGCGCGATTTCGTCGACAGCACGTCGCCCAGCGCCAACGCCCGCAGGTCCGCGGCCATCGCGTCCGGCGTCGTCGTATCGCGCAGATCATCCGGCGCCGCCTCGTTGAGTTCGGTCTCGATACGATCGAGGCGCGTCACCTCGTCGCCAAGCGACCGCACGAAGGCGGTCAGGCCCTGCGGACCGCCGATGCTTGCAAGCAGCAGATTGCCGGCGGTGTTGTCGCTGAGCGTCATGGCGGCCTCGCACAATTCGGCGACGGTCATGCCGACAGGACCGACATGCTTCTGGGTTTCCGGCGAATGCGTCACGAGATCGGAGTCGGTGAAATAAATCCGCCGCGCGAGACTCTCCTTGCCCGCATCGACGCTGTGAAGCACGGCCCCCGACGCCAGTACCTTGAAGGTGCTGCACATCGGAAATCGCTCGTCCATCCGATGACCGACACACTGGCCGGTGCCGGTGTCGAGCATGGCGACGCCGAGCCGTCCACCGCTTCCGCCCTCCAGGCGTTTCAATTCCTCGACAAATCTCTTCTCAAGCACCGCAGCCGCAGGGGCGTGGTCTACGCGCCCCACAACGACAAGGCCGGCCAGACCCGCACCCGCCGCGCGCAACAACTGTCGTCTGCCGATCATTTTGAAGCATCCTCATGTTCCGCCGCACCGATGCTGCCGCAAGCTGCAGCGGTAGAATATTCCGTGGAATGAAACCCGCGAACCAGATTCCGATTATTTTGGATCAATTCGATCCAAAATCATGAACGTGACCGATACCAATATTCGAGAGCGGGATATGGACGGAAAGCCGCTGCACGCATTCCTCTCCCGCCCCAGTTGAGTGAGCATGATCCTATCCGAAAACCGGTTTCCAGTTGTCGGGATCATGCTCTAATAAGAAGACTCGGGATTAAAAAAGGCGGCTGACCGGCCACCCCTTTTGATTTCACAAAATTGATTTGCGAACTCTACTCCGCCGCGATTCCCACCTCGGGCGCCGCGGCCCTGACCTCCGCATCGACGTCGTTCTCGAATCTGGCGAAGTTCTTCCGAAACATGCCGACCAGCGCGCGGGCGGTTTTGTCGAACTCTGCCTTGTCGGCCCAGGTCTTGATCGGATTGAGAATATGAGGCTCGACGCCCGGCACGGATGTCGGCACCGCAAATCCGAAATACCTGTCAGTACGACATTGAACGTCGCGGAGCGAACCGTCGAGCGCCGCACCAACCAGCGCGCGCGTAACCTTGAGCGGCATGCGGCGGCCGGTGCCGTATTTGCCGCCGGTCCAGCCCGTATTGACCAGCCAACAATCGACGTTGTGCTTCGCGATCAACCCGCGCAGCATATTGCCGTAAACGCTGGGCTCGCGCGGCAGGAAAGGCGAGCCGAAGCAGGTCGAGAATTCCGGCTGCGGCTCGTCGCCGAGACCGCGCTCGGTTCCCGCCACCTTCGCGGTGTAACCGGAGAGAAAATGATACATCGCCTGCGCCGGCGTCAGCTTGGCGATCGGCGGCAGCACGCCAAAGGCATCGGCTGCAAGCATGACCAGATTTTTGGGCTGACCCGCGCAGCCGGTCAACGACGCGTTCGGAATAAATTCGAGCGGATAGGCCGAACGGGTGTTCTCTGTCTTCGAGCCGTCATCGAAATCGGGCACGCGGGTGGATTCGGCGTGCACGACGTTTTCAAGCACCGCGCCGAAGCGTTTCGAGGCCGCATGAATTTCGGGCTCGGCGTCCTGCGACAGTTTGATGCATTTGGCGTAACATCCGCCCTCGAAATTGAAGATGCCATCCTTGCTCCAGCCGTGCTCGTCGTCGCCGATCAGCGTGCGGCTGGGATCGGCGGAGAGCGTGGTTTTTCCTGTACCCGAAAGGCCGAAGAAGATCGCGCTGTCGCCACCAGCGCCGACATTGGCCGAACAATGCATCGGCAGCACGCCTTTGTCCGGCAGCAAGTAATTCAGTGTGGTGAAGATGCTCTTCTTCATTTCCCCCGCATAACGAGACCCGCCGATCAGAATGATTCCGCGGGCGAGATCGAGGGCCACGACATTCTCCGAGCGGACGCCGTGACGTTTGGGGTCGGCGCGAAAGCTCGGCAGGTCGATGACGGTCAATTCGGGAACGAAGCTTGCAAGCTCCGAGGTTTCCGGCCGACGCAATAACGTGCGGATGAACAGCGAATGCCAGGCCAGCTCCGTGAAAACGCGGGTCTTGATGCGAAAGTTCGGATCGGCGCCGCCATAGAGATCCTGCGCGGAAAGCGTCATACCTTCGGCGTGATCGAGGAAATCGGCATGCAGCGCGGCGAATTGCCCCGGCGTGATCGACTGATTCCCATCCCACCAGACTTTTTTATCGGTGACTGCGTCGCGAACTGTGAACTTGTCCTTCGGGCTGCGGCCCGTGAACACGCCGGTGTCCGCGCATAACGCGCCGTCCGCGTTCACCATCGCTTCGCCCTTGCGCAGCGCATGCTCGTAAAGTTGCGGCGCGCCGAAATTCCAGTACACGGCTTTGACGTTCTTCAGCCCGCTTTTTCCGGCGCCGAAGCCGTCGTTACGCACGCCTATTTCTCGCACGGAGAATTCCTCCTCGAACTCCCGTATGACCCGCGCGATCGTTCATCACGTCTGCTTCGCTTCGCGGGCTTGATCCGCCAATTCCTTCAAAACACTCCGAAGCTCGGCTGGAGTAACAATCCGCCGCGGAAAATCCAGCCGCAGCGCGTCATGACCGTCGGCACTCATGTCCAGGCCATCGGGATCGCACCCCGTGCAGCGCCAGTCGGCGGCCTTGGCGCCAAGCAATCGCGTCGCATAGAGATTCAGCGCATCGCGATGATCGGCGTTGATATGATCGATCGCGCCCTGTTCGGCCTCGAGCAGCGCGGCCGCGCCCTCCAGGCTGGTCAGAATCTTTTCGGGCTTGAGATCCACGATCCGCCCGAAGCCGGCGACGAGATGAACATTGGTCGGCCGAATCCGGAAGAACGAGAAATCCTTGAAGTCCGCGAATGACTCCGCCGACGGATGAGCGTTCAGATACCGCCGGCGCAGGGTTGCCCTGAGTTCCCCGTCCGCTTCCTCGGCCGTTCCGCCGACCATGATGCGGGAGCCTTCCAGCGGATCGCCCTCGGCGCGCTCGTCCAGCATCAGCGACACCCTGTTATCGGCGATAATATTTTTGGTATGCACCGCAAGCCGCGAAATGAGGAGAATTGGCGAACCATCATAATGGCTTGCGACATTCACGAGCGAGCAATAAGGGTCGCCGCTGCCGGTCATCAGGGTCGCAAGCGCGCCCTGCCGGCTTCGCCGCAGCAGCGATCGGGTGAGCTTCGAGGCGGTGAAATTGGCTGTCGGCTGCATAGCTTAAGTCCTCAATTCCATTTGAAAAAACCGCCCTCTCGGGCTAAAATTAAGGGATTGAACAGGCACGGAACAGTGGCGTCCTTTACGCGTTTTCCGGGAACTCGGTCACACTTCAGCCCAGCTTGCATTGCTCGTTGACTGCGTTCTTAAGGCCACTCCAACGGCAGACGGTCGAATCGTTCGCCTCTCGCCATCCGCTTCGGAAAGCAGGCATATGCCCACAATCGCTTTGGTCGATGACGACCGCAACATTCTCACATCGGTCTCGATCGCGCTCGAAGCCGAAGGCTATCGCATCATGACCTACACTGACGGTGCATCGGCGCTCGACGGCTTCCGCACCAGTCAACCCGATCTCGCGATCCTCGACATCAAGATGCCGCGCATGGACGGAATGGAGACGCTGCGAAGGCTGCGTCAGAAATCCGACTTGCCCGTTATTTTCCTCACCTCCAAGGACGAAGAGATCGACGAACTGTTCGGTCTCAAGATGGGGGCCGACGACTTTATCCGCAAGCCGTTCTCGCAGCGGCTGCTCGTAGAACGCGTCAAGGCGGTGTTGCGCCGCGCCTGCCCGAAAGACCCGGCCGCAGCCCCCAAGGAGACCGACGCCAAGGCGCTCGACCGCGGTCTGCTGCGCATGGACCCCGAGCGCCACACCTGCACCTGGAAGAACGAGCCCGTCACCCTGACGGTTACGGAATTCCTGATCCTGCAGGCGCTCGCGACGCGTCCCGGCGTGGTCAAGAGCCGCAACGCGCTGATGGACGCCGCCTATGACGATCAGGTCTATGTCGACGATCGCACCATCGACAGCCACATCAAGCGGTTGCGCAAGAAGTTCAAGGTCGTCGACGACGATTTCGAGATGATCGAAACCCTCTACGGCGTGGGTTACCGGTTCAAGGAAACCTGATAAACTGCCGTTCCGGGGTATGCAGCCTGCGAGCCGATCCACGCTTGGGGTAAGGATTTCCCGATGCGCGGTCTAATCCGCGGCAGACGTCCCCGGCGCGACTGGAAAACTTTGGTCGGCACGGGTGCATCCTCAGCGTGAACGCGAAGTGTGAGCGCGGGAATGACGATGGTGAAATGTAGGACCGACAACCGGGCAGTTTCAGTCATTGCTTGATCGAACGCAGCCTGACCTCAATCCGGATGCCGAGGACACCTCCCAGGTCCCCGCGACGGAAGCTCCTGCCGGTCATGTCGAGCCGACGCCACGGTGGCGGCCGCGAGACTGGCTGAGCCGCGCCGGGCAGTTTCTTTTCACGCTCAGTTTTTCGAGCCTGACCCGCCGCATCGTGTCGTTGAATCTCGCGGGCCTGATCGCGCTGGCTGCCAGCATTCTGTATCTCTCGCAATTCCGCGCCGGACTGATCGACGCGCGCGCGCAAAGCCTGCTGGTGCAGGGCGAGATCATCGCAAGCGCCATCGCCGCTTCGGCGACGGTGGAAACCAACACCATCACCATCGACCCCGACCGCCTGCTCGATCTCAAGCCCGGCGAGAGCTACGGAGCGCCCGAAGAATTTTCCGGGCTGGATTTCCCGATCAATCCCGAGCGCGTCGCTCCGGTGCTGCGGCGGCTGATCTCGCCGACCAAGACGCGCGCGCGCATCTACGACCGCGACGGCGTGCTGATCCTCGACAGCCGCAGCCTTTTTCGTCGCGGCGACGTCATCCGCTTCGAACTGCCGCCACCGACCGAAGTCAAGCCGGGCTTCCTGGAACGCACCACGATCGCGATCCGCACCTGGCTCAATCGCGGCGATCTTCCGCTTTACCGCGAACTCGGTCCTGAAAACGGCAACGGTTACCAGGAGGTCGCGCAATCGCTCAAGGGCGAGAAGTCCAGCATGGTCCGGATCAACGATCGCGGCGAAATCATCGTCTCGGTTGCGGTTCCGGTGGAGCGGCCGCGCGCCACCATCTTCGGCTCGCTGATGCTCTCCACCCAGGGCGACGACATCGACCAGATGGTGACGGCGGAGCGGCTGGCGATTCTGAAGGTGTTCGGCGTCGCCGTGATGGTCATGATCGTGCTGTCGCTGCTGCTGGCCAGCACCATCGCGGGGCCGGTGCGGCGGCTCGCCGACGGTGCCGAGCGCGTTCGCCGCCGCATCAAGACCCGCATCGAGATCCCCGATTTTACTCGCCGCCGCGACGAAATCGGTCACTTGTCCGGCGCGCTGCGCGAGATGACCGACGCGCTCTACAACCGCATCGAGGCGATCGAGACTTTCGCCGCCGACGTCTCCCACGAACTGAAAAATCCCCTCACCTCGCTGCGCTCCGCAGTGGAGACGCTGCCGCTTGCAAAAACCGAAGCCAGCCGCAACCGCCTGCTCGAGGTGATCGAGCATGACGTGCGGCGGCTCGATCGCCTGATCTCCGACATATCCGACGCCAGCCGTCTCGACGCCGAATTGCAGCGCACGGACGTGGCCCCGGTCGATGTCCGGCGCTTGCTGACCACGCTGACGTCGGTTGCGAACGAAACCAGGCTCGGCCACGACGTCGGCGTAGACGTACGCTTCGAAGGCAACCGGGCCGATACCTTCTCGATACCGGGGCATGACTTGCGGCTCGGCCAGGTCATCTCCAATCTGCTGACCAATGCGCAATCATTCTCGAAATCCGGCGGCCGTGTGCGCATCGTGTGCCGGAGACTGAAATCGGAAATCGAGATCGTGGTGGACGACGACGGGCCGGGCATTCGGCCCGATGCGCTGGAGCGCGTGTTCGAACGCTTCTACACCGACCGGCCGCACCAGGGTTTCGGCCAGAACTCCGGCCTCGGCCTGTCCATCTCCAAGCAGATCATCGAGGCGCATCGCGGTCGCATCTGGGCGGAAAACCGTCCCGGGCCGACCGACGCCCAGGGCGATACGCGGATCGCGGGCGCGCGCTTCGTGGTCCGGCTTCCGGCGACATGACCGTGCCATCCGGTTCGACAATCCATGGCTCCGCGGTTCTGGTGGGAGATCGCGCCGTTCTGATCCGCGGGCCCTCCGGCGCCGGCAAGTCCCGCCTCGCCTTCGATCTCATGCTGGCCGGCCGTAGCGGCCTGATCCCGGCAGCGACGCTGGTCGGCGACGACCGCCTTTGCCTGGAGCTCGTTCGCGATCGCCTTCTCGTCAGGCCGCCCCCCGAACTTGAGGGACTGATCGAAATCCGCGGGCTCGGCATTCGCCGCAGCGATTTTGTCGCGGAGGCGCCGGTCGGCCTCGTGGTCGATCTCGACGCGTCCGATGCCGAGCGGCTTCCCCCGGCAAATGCCCTGCAAACCACCATATTAGGGGTCGAACTGGCCCGAATCCCGGTCGCGGCGGCCTTTTCGCCACTTCCGATGACCATCGCCGCGCTGACGACCATGCCGGGTTGCAGCGACACTCAACCTTACTGCTGATTGCCGGGGGAAATCTGGTAACCATATAAGTCCAACTATAGCCACGAAGTAGCCATCGCGGCTCACAGAGCGGCCACGCTTTTCAGGGAAAAACCGGCCGCTCCCCCTTGCGTGAGGGCTCGGGATGGTCAAAGTGGCCCGTTCGTGCGGTGCACCAAGAGCACCCGCGAGGAGTTTTCAATGATTGGTCTGGTACTTGTGACCCACGGGCGCCTCGCCGATGAGTTCAAGGCGGCGCTCGAACATGTAATGGGCCCGCAAAAGCAAATTGAAGCCATCACCATCGGCGCCGAAGACGATGCCGATTTGTGCCGGGGCGATATCATCGAAGCCGTCAACCGCGTCGACAGCGGCGACGGCGTCGCCATTCTCACCGACATGTTCGGCGGCACGCCTTCAAACCTCGCGATCTCCTGCATGAGCCGACCCAAGGTCGAGGTGCTGGCGGGCATCAATCTTCCGATGCTCGTCAAGCTCGCCAAGGTGCGCGAGGAGCGCACGCTGCCCGACGCCATCGCGATGGCGCAGGAGGCCGGGCGTAAATACGTGACGATCGCCAGCCGCGTGCTTGCCGGGAAATGACCGGAAAGCCGGACGACGCAGTCTCGTCGAACGATGCGCCGACGACGGCGAGAGGATCTGCTGCTCCGGGCGCGGTCTCCCGCGAAATCCCGATCGTCAACAAGCGCGGCCTGCATGCGAGGGCGTCCGCGAAATTCGTTCAGATGGTCGAGCGCTTCAACGCCGACGTCAGCGTGACGCGCAACGGCGAGACGGTCGGCGGCAATTCGATCATGGGGTTGATGATGCTGGCCGCCGGAATCGGAACGACGATCACGGTGTCCGCAACCGGCCCCGAAGCCAAAGCCGCGGTCGCCGCGATCGCCGAACTCATCGGCAACAAATTCAACGAGGACGAGTGACCGGCATCGGTCGCCAAGGCCAGTAGCGCGGAAACCTCCGGAACGCGCTTATCGCACTTGACCGTTGCTTGCCCGCTGTTCGACCGGATGCTATCCCGCGCCCCATGACGACCTCTCCCATAGCCAATATCCGCAACTTTTCCATCGTCGCCCATATCGACCATGGAAAGTCGACGCTGGCCGACCGCCTGATCCAGATGACCGGCGGCCTGAGCGATCGCGAGATGGCGGGCAAGGAGCAGGTGCTCGACTCCATGGACATCGAGCGCGAGCGCGGCATCACCATCAAGGCGCAGACGGTGCGGCTGAAATACCGCGCCAAGGACGGCAAGGATTACGTCTTCAACCTGATGGACACGCCCGGCCACGTCGACTTCGCCTACGAGGTCTCGCGCTCGCTGGCCGCCTGCGAGGGCTCGCTGCTTGTGGTGGACGCGAGCCAGGGCGTCGAGGCGCAGACCCTCGCCAACGTCTATCAGGCGCTCGACAACAACCACGAGATCGTGCCTGTCCTCAACAAGGTCGACCTGCCGGCCGCCGAGCCCGACAAGGTGAAGCAGCAGATCGAGGACGTGATCGGCATCGACGCATCTGATGCGGTGATGATTTCGGCCAAGACCGGCCTCGGCGTCCCCGATGTGCTGGAGGCGATCGTCACGCGCTTGCCGCCGCCGCAGGGCGACCGCGACGCTACGCTGAAAGCGCTCCTGGTCGATAGCTGGTACGACGTCTATCTCGGCGTCGTCGTTCTCGTCCGCATCGTCGACGGCGTCATGAAGAAGGGCAGCCGCATCCGGATGATGGGCACCAACGCGGCCTACGATGTCGAGCGCGTCGGTTTCTTCACCCCGAAGATGCAGCAGGTGGAGGAACTCGGCCCCGGCGAGATCGGCTTCATCACCGCCGCCATCAAGGAAGTGGCCGACACCCGCGTCGGTGACACCATCACCGACGACCGCAAGCCGGTGACGGACATGCTGCCCGGCTTCAAGCCGGCGATCCCCGTGGTGTTCTGCGGTCTGTTCCCGGTGGACGCCGACGATTTCGAAACGCTGCGCGCGGCGATGGGCAAGCTGCGCCTCAACGACGCCAGCTTCTCCTTCGAAATGGAAACCTCGGCGGCGCTCGGCTTCGGCTTCCGCTGCGGCTTCCTCGGCCTGTTGCATCTGGAGATCATCCAGGAGCGCCTGCAGCGCGAGTTCGATCTCAACCTGATCGCGACCGCGCCGAGCGTCATCTACAGGATGAAGCTGACCGACGGCAGCGAGATCGAGATTCACAACCCGATCGACATGCCCGACGTGGTGAAGATCGCCGAGATCGAGGAGCCGTGGATCGAGGCTACCATCCTGACCCCCGACGACTATCTCGGCAGCGTGCTGAAGCTCTGCCAGGATCGTCGCGGTGTGCAGAAGGAACTCACCTATGTCGGCTCGCGCGCGATGGTGAAATACGATCTGCCGCTCAACGAAGTGGTGTTCGACTTCTACGACCGGCTCAAGTCCGTTTCAAAGGGCTACGCCTCGTTCGACTATCACCTCACCGACTACAAGCCGGCCGACCTCGTGAAGATGCAGATCCTCGTCAACGGCGAGCCGGTCGATGCGCTGTCGATGCTGGTGCACCGGACCCGCGCCGAGGGCCGCGGCCGCGCCATGGTCGAGAAGATGAAGGAGTTGATCCCGCCGCACATGTTCCAGATTCCGATTCAGGCGGCGATCGGCGGCAAGGTGATCGCGCGCGAAACGGTGCGCGCGCTGCGCAAGGACGTCACCGCGAAGTGCTACGGCGGCGACATCACCCGCAAGCGCAAACTTCTGGAGAAGCAGAAGGAAGGCAAGAAGAAGATGCGGCAGTTCGGCAAGGTTGACATCCCGCAGGAAGCTTTCATCGCCGCGCTGAAGGTCGATAGCTGACGCTTCGCGTCAGCATGGACTCGCCGCAGCCGATCGGCGTACGCACCGGTTATAGGAACCCCCGCAACCGCAGAGCGTTTCAATCCCACCGAAACGCAACCCGGAGAGGCGTCATGCCGCGCGGCGACAAATCGAGCTACACCAACAAGCAGAAGCGCAAGGCCGAGCACATCGAGGAAGGCTATGAAAAGCGCGGCGTGAAGAAGAAGGAAGCCGAGCGCCGGGCGTGGGCCACCGTGAACCGCGAAAGCGGCGGCGGCAAGAAGAGCGGCTCCGGCCGCGGCCGCAAGACCACGAAGGTCTCCTCCAAGCGCGGCGGCCGCATCGGCGGACCACGCGGCGGCAAGGCTGCGGCTTCACGTTCGGCAGCCGATCGGTCGCGCTCGGCCAAGAAAGCGGCTGCGACCCGCAAGCGCAATGCCGCGAAGCGCTCCCTGTCGAAAGCAAGACGTTCTCCGGCGAAGAAAGCCGCGCGCAAGCGATAACGGAAGAAGAGCCACGGCGCCTGCCCTCGTCGCTCTCCGACCTTGATGCAAGCAACGGCCGCTCCGGCAGGCGGCGCAGCGGAACGACCGTTCGACCATTTGTGGTCGCGGCTTCGAGAAAGCGCTATAGAATTGCCGGTGATGAACGTCCGCGCGATTCTCTCCCTGCTTCTGGCGTCCGCCATCGCCATCCTGAGTGGCGGCGCGCCGCTGCCCGGCGCTTTCGCGCAGGACAAGGGCACGCTGAACCCGAAGCCGCTGCCGCCGTTGGCCAATCCGCGCGATCCCGATCTTGCGGCCAAGCAACTGTTCGGCCGCAAAGTGCTGCCGACCGCCGGCCCGTCGCAGGTCATCGGTTTTTATGCGAAGGGCTGCATCGCCGGCGCCCAGGCGCTGCCGGTCACCGGACCGACGTGGCAGGTGATGCGGCTGTCGCGCAACCGCAACTGGGCCCACCCCGCCATGGTCGCGTTGCTCGAGCGGCTGTCGGCCAGGGTGCACAGGGACGCCGGCTGGCCGGGACTTCTGATCGGGGACATGGCGCAGCCGCGCGGCGGGCCGATGATCACCGGTCACGCCAGCCACCAGATCGGGTTAGATGCCGACGTCTGGCTGACGCCGATGCCGAACCGGCTGCTGTCGCGCAACGAGCGCGAGGAGATGTCAGCGGTCATGATGGTGCGTCGTGACCGTCTCGACATCGATCCCCATGCCTGGACTCCGAGTCACCTCCGCGTCATCCGCGACGCAGCCAGAGAGCCGTCGGTCGAGCGCATTTTCGTCAATGCCGCGATCAAGAAGGCGCTCTGCCGCGAGGCCAGGGGCGACCGCAGCTGGCTGTCGAAAGTCCGACCCATGTACGGCCACGACTATCACTTCCACATCCGAATCAAATGTCCGCCGGGCAATCCGCAGTGCGAACCACAGACCCCGCCTAAGCCGACGGAAGGATGCACCACGGGCGATCTGGCTTACTGGTTCAGCGACGCCGTACTGCACCCCAAGCCACCGAAGGTGCCGCCGAAGCCGAAGCCGCCGATCACGCTGGCCCAGTTGCCGCCGGATTGCGCCGAGGTGCTGGTCGCGCCGGCTGCCAGGCAATAACAACTCCCTGATCGGCCCATGGCTGGGTTTCGTCTGACCTGAAAACCCGATCGAGTTTTTCCGCTGTGATGGAATCAGAAGTCGGACTCCGCGTTTTTGACCGACGCGTTGTCTTGACGCGGACCGCTAACCATCTTCGATTCAAGCCCTGGGGACATGCCTGTGCGAAAATGCTACGGTATCGAACGTCGCCGCACCGTAAGCGCTGGCGAGTCTGCAGATCAGAGCGACTGATCCTCCCTTTCCCCAACAGCAAAACCTGCGCGCGACGTTGTGACGCAGGATGGTATCTGCGAAGGACTCAAAGATGAGCATCAGCGAACGCAACCCGATCACCTCCCGCCTCACCGGTCTCTCACGAGGCCCTCAAGGACATGCCCGTCAAGCCGACAGCTTGATGGAAGACTCCGGCTCCATGATCGCGGTGAACTGATATGAAACCGACGCTGTCAATTGCGCTGCTTCTGATCGCCGCAACGCCGGCATTCGCCGCCGACCCCGAGGGATGCGACAAGTTCAAATGGCCGATGGACAAGGAAATCGCGCTCCTTACCGCGCCCTCCTTGCCGAAGCTGGCGGCCGGCGTGGAAACGCCTGCAGCGCCGGTCGCCGTCACGATGACGCTCAGTCCCATCGCCGAGGCGGTTCTGCCCAAACCGCCGGAGCGCCGGCAGAAGCCGGACAGCTATGCCGGGTTCGTTCGCGGCAGGGTGCCGGCTGCAGGACTCTACGTCGTGACGATATCGGAATACGGCTGGATCGATGTCCTTCAGAACGACGCTTATCTCAAGTCGAACTCGTTCGGTGGAGTCACCGGCTGCGCCGGCGTCAGAAAAAGCGTCCGTTATGACCTTTCCGCAGGCCCGGTGACCATACAGGTCAGCGGCGCCGCCAAGAATACCATCAACCTCGCCTTTTCACCGGCCTCCCACTAAAAACCAACAGCCGCAGCCCTTTACGTATGGACTGCGGCTGTTATTGTCGGCCCAGCGATCTTTCCGGCTGGCCGTAAGCCGTCGGAAACTTCTGGAACGGCGCTTCCATTCGATCGTCTTGTCAATCCCTTGCACAACCTGCGCGATCGTTCGCGCCGGATCGATATGGAGCGTCCCATGCAGTTATTCGCCCGTTCATTGTTCTCGGCATTGCTGGTCGGTGCCTTCCTCGCCGCGCCGGCCTCCGCCAAGGATGCCAAGCCCTCGGCCATGGCGCCCGCCGCGGCGCAGGACAAGACGCTGACCGTGTTCGCAGCGGCGTCGATGAAGAACGCGCTCGACGATGTCGACAAGGCATATACCGCCAAGACCGGCGCCAAGATCGTCGCGAGCTACGCGGCAAGCTCGGCGCTTGCCAAACAGATCGAACAGGGCGCGCCGGCCGATGTTTTCGTGTCCGCCGATACGGCCTGGATGGATTACGTGAAGGACAAGAAGGCCATCAACGAGCCGACCCGCGTCAACCTGCTCGGCAACAGCATCGTGCTGATAGCACCGAAGGATTCGAAGATCGACAAGGTCACCATCGACCAGGGCTTCGATCTGGCCAAGCTCGCCGGCGACGGCAAGGTCGCAGTCGGCGACGTCAAGGCCGTACCTGCCGGCAAATACGCCAAGGCCGCGCTCGAAAAGCTCGGCGCATGGACGGCGGCGGAACCGAAAATGGCGATGGCGGAAAACGTCCGCGCCGCACTGGCGCTGGTCGCACGGAACGAGGCGGTGCTCGGCATCGTTTATTCAACCGACGCCAAGATCGAGCCCGGCGTGAAGATCGTCGGCACCTTCCCGGCGACCTCGCATCCGCCGATCATCTATCCGGTGGCCGCGACTTCGACCGCTCATAAGGGCACGGACGATTACCTCGCCTTCCTTCGCAGCTCGGAAGCCAAGGCGATCTTCGAGAAGTATGGCTTCTCGTTCCTGGTCAGCCCCACGACCTGAACGGTTGCGATCATTGCAAGCCGAGACGGGTCCAGCCTTGCGACCTGATGGCAGGCTCGGCGAAGCAATCCGGCAACCTCACGGCAAGCGCATTGCTTTGTCGCTCAGGGACGGCTTGGATATCGTCCCTGAGCGATAGCATTTCCGAGCGAGGGATTGTCCTTGGGCTTGACCAGAGCATGGGCCGCCGGCTCGCGTGAAGGCAACGCGCCAAAACAGAATCCTGGAGCTTCGCTTCTGATTTCGTCAGAAGCGGAGCTCCAGGAGCGAGTTGGTCTCCTCTGTTTCGTCTCAACCCCGTAGCGATAAAAAATATTGCGGAACGCATGTTTGAGATTTCGCCTCCCGAATGGACGGCTGTCCTGCTCTCACTCCGAGTGGGCGTGGTCGCAATCCTCGTGGCGACACCGTTCGCCATCGCGCTGGCGTGGGCGCTGGCGCGATACGACTTCTGGGGAAAATCGATCGTCGATGCCACCGTTCATCTGCCACTCGTTCTGCCTCCTGTCGTAACCGGCTATCTGCTGCTTCTGACCTTCGGCAAACGAGGCCTCGTCGGCGGATGGCTCGCCGATCATCTCGGCATCGTTTTCGCATTTCGCTGGACCGGCGCGGCGCTCGCCTGCGGCGTGATGTCGTTTCCCCTGCTGGTGCGGCCGATCCGGCTGTCGATCGAGGCCGTCGACCGGCGGCTCGAACAGGCCGCGAGCACGCTCGGGGCGTCGCCGTGGCAGGTCTTCGCCACCGTGACGCTACCGCTGGCATTGCCCGGCATTCTGGCCGGCATGGTGCTGGGCTTTGCGAAAGCGATCGGCGAGTTCGGTGCGACCATTACATTTGTGTCCAATATTCCCGGCGAGACCCAGACGATTTCGTCGGCGATCTATTCGCTGATCCAGACGCCCGACGGCGACGCGGCGGCGCTACGGCTGGTGATCGTGTCGATCGTGATGTCCATGGCGGCACTGGTCGCCTCCGAGGTGTTCGCGCGGCGCGCGACCCGGCGCCTGCACGGAAACTGACCATGCTGCATGTCGAGGTAGCGAAACAGCTCGGTGATTTCTCGGTCGAGGTCGCGTTTACGAGCGAAGGACGCGTTACCGGGCTGTTCGGGGCATCGGGCGCCGGCAAGACATCGCTGGTCAGCATGATCGCCGGGTTGCAGAGACCCGATCGCGGCGTGATCTCCGTCGACGGCGATATCCTCGACGACGCGACGAAATCCCTCCATATCGCGGTGCATCAGCGGCGCATCGGCTATGTCTTCCAGGATGCGCGGCTGTTTCCGCATCTCGATGTGCGTCGGAACCTGGATTACGGACGCCGGATGAACCGCCTGACCCGTGATCCCGTGCAGGAGACGCGGCTCAACGACATGCTCAATATCGGTCATCTGCTGGATCGTCGCCCCGGCCAGCTCTCAGGCGGCGAGCGGCAGCGGGTGGCGCTCGGCCGCGCGCTGCTCGCACGCCCCAGACTCCTGTTGCTGGATGAACCCTTGGGATCGCTCGATGAGGATCGAAAGGCGGAGATCCTGCCCTACCTGATGCGGCTGCGCGACGAAGCCGGTGTGCCGATGGTCTATGTCAGCCACGATCCGGATGAACTGCGCCAGCTCGCCTCGCAAGTCGTGATGCTGAAGCGCGGACGCATCGCTGCATTCGGAGGGCCGGAAATCCTACCCGCCTGATTCAAAGCGTTTTCAAGCGAGGTATATCCTCGGGCTCACCCGGGGGTGGGTGGGGACCGGTTCGCATAAAAAAACACGTCAGATCGACATTGTAGAGCCCCGCTTCTGATTTCATCGGAAACGGTAAGGCCTTAGGGGTCAAATCCTTGCAATCGACGACCAGGCTTTCGACACCTTCTGTCGGAGCGCCTCCGTCCGCGTCAGCGGCGGCGGCTTCTCTTCTTCCTCGGGCAACCGGAGGCCCACAGCGTTGACACGGCCCTGGCTGAGGTTGCGCGCGACAAGAACGATGGTGTCGAGCGGCAAGGTCGCTCCCTCCTTCGGAGCCCGGTCAAGATTGACGTCGAAATAGTCCGCCAGCGTCAGTTGCGCGGCGGCCGGATCGACGGAAATGCCATAGATCTGTGCGATGTCCCCCACGGTGATTTCGCCCGAAACGAGGAAATCCCCGAGCAGATGCGGGTCCGGCGACGCCATCGGCTGCATCTCGACAAAGAAACGATCGAGCGCCTCGGCCTTTTCCGGCGGCGCCAGCAGATACAGGTAGTCTCCCGCCGCGATCGGCTCCGCTTCGGCCGGCGTCAGGATTTTCTCGTTGCGGATCACGAGCGTCGGCTTGGACCAGGACGGAATCAGTCCGCGTCGGAGGAACAGGCTCTTCGGCCGCACCGGATAGCCGACCAACTGCTGCTCGAGCTGCCCCGGCAGATCGAGTTCGACGCGGCGCGGCCCCCGTTCGGCGCGTGGCAGCGCCACATGCAGCCGCCGCGCGGCCGCGGCGAGCGTCCAGCCCTGGAGCAACAGCGAGATGATGACCACCACGAAAGCGACGTCGAAATACAGATAGGCCTTCGACAGGCCGACCAGCATCGGAATCGAGGCGAGGAAGATCGCGACCGCGCCCCGCAGCCCGGTCCAGGCGATGAACAGCTTTTCCCGCCAGTTGAAGCGAAACGGCGCGAGGCAGAGAAACACCGCGAGCGGGCGCGCCACCAGCATCAGCACCAGGGCGACGATCACCGCCGGCACGACGCTGTCCAGCAGGCGCTGCGGCGAGACCAGCAGACCCAGCAGCACGAACATCACGATCTGCGCCAGCCATGTGGCGGCATCGAGAAACGTCACGACGGAATTGTGCGCGCGGGTCGGACGGTTGCCGATAATGATCCCCGCGAGATAAACGGCGAGAAACCCGGACGCATGGGATATCTGCGCCACCCCGAAGATCACGAGCGCGGCGGTCGTGACGAACGGCGCATGAAGCCCCTGGGGAAGCTCGACGCGGTTGAGCGCGGCGACCACGATCCGTCCGCCGATCAGACCGACGACAGCGCCAAGCATGGACTCGCGCAGAAACTCGAGCACCACATGCCAGACCGAGCTGTCGCCCACCGAGATCAGTTCCACCAGCATCAGCGTGAGGAACACCGCAAAGGGATCGTTGGTGCCGGACTCCGCTTCCAGCGTGGCACCGACGCGTGGACGCAGCCGCAGCCCCTGCGCATGCACCAGCAGGAACACCGCGGCCGCGTCGGTGGAGGCGACCACCGCGCCGATCAGCAGCGCCTCGGTCCAGTTGAGATCGAGCGCATATTTCGCGACCGGCGCGGTGACGAGCGCGGTCAGCAGCACGCCGAAGGTGGCAAGCACCATGGAGGGCGCCAGAACCGTGCGGATGCTCTGGAATCGCGTCTTCAGACCGCCGTCGAACAGAATCAGCGCCAGCGCGGCTGACCCGACAAGATAGGTGTTCTGGACGTCGCTGAACGACAGGCCTCCGGGCCCGGAATCGCCCGCCAACATGCCGATGAACAGAAAGACCAGCAGCAAGGGGGCGCCGAACCGCAGCGCCAGCAGACTCGACAGAATTCCGGCCATAACCAGAATCGCGCCGAGCAAGATCGCCAGACTGACCGAATCCAGAGATGCCATTAAAAATCCGAAGCTGCAAACACTTGCATTTTCATCCTTATCGTCGCCGTCGTGGCGCGCCAACCGATTTCTGTCGGTCCGACTCATACCCTCCAGAGCGCGAACGCACTGCTGTTGTAGCATTGTGACGGGACCTGATCGAAGCCGGCCGGAACAGCGGCGGAGCCAGGCGGCGTCAACACGACGCAGCCCGGTAACGCCATCGGCAGCCGGGCTTTCGACCGGCATACCCGCCGGCCGCGCGCACGGAATCCTCGCCGCCTCCGATAGCGACGAAATCTTCCCATTTGGTCCGGAGCGGCGTACACGTTGTCGAGCTTGCGCTGAGAGCGCCATCCACTAGATTAGGGGCAAGATCACGCCTCTCCTCCCAGATCCAGATCGTGATGAGCTACGTCGAAGCCACAGAAACCCCCCTCCGCAAGACCGGGCAGATCAAGCTGCACGGCCCGAGCGGATTTGCCGGAATGCGCAAGGCCGGCGCCCTCACGGCGCGCTGCCTCGATGAACTCGCCAGTCTGGTGAAACCGGGCGTGCCGACGTCGAAAATCGACGAATTCGTGCGCGAATTCGCATTCAGCCATGGCGCCTATCCGGCAACGCTGATGTATCGCGGGTATCGCTACTCGACCTGCACGTCGATCAATCACGTGGTCTGTCACGGGATGCCCGGCGACCGCGCCCTGAAAGAGGGCGATATCGTCAATGTCGACGTGACCCTTATCGTCGATGGCTGGTACGGCGATTCGAGCCGGATGTACGCGGTCGGTCCGATCGCGCGAAAGGCCGAACGGCTGATCGAGGTGACCTATGAAGCGATGATGCGGGGCATCGCTGCCGTCAAACCCGGCGCGACGACCGGCGACATCGGCCACGCCATCCAGACCTTCGTCGAGCCGCAGGGCATGAGCGTGGTGCGCGATTTCTGCGGTCACGGGCTCGGCCGCATGTTCCACGACGAACCGAACATCATCCATGTCGGCCGGCCCGGCGAAGGCGTGCCGCTCCGGCCCGGCATGTTCTTTACCATCGAGCCGATGATCAATCTGGGCAGGCCGCACGTGAAGATCCTGTCCGACGGCTGGACCGCCGTGACCCGCGACCGCTCGCTGTCGGCGCAATTCGAGCATTCGGTTGGCGTGACCCAGACCGGAGTCGAAATCTTCACGCTGCCGCCGCACGGCCTCGACAACCCGTCGTCCGGGAATTGAACCTCCAATCCGGTCAAAGATCGCGTTGGACCACTTGTCCTTTCGTGACTCGCATCCCTGAAGGGGGGTTGCAAATACCGTCGACCGCGGCAAGGTTGCGGTAACCAACCGGTTCGCTGCATCCTGATGCCCGCAGACGCCAAGAGCCCCCCAGGATTTGCCGAAGCGCCGCATTACCACGGCCATCGCGAGCGGCTGCGAGAACGATTCCGCGACGCGGGACCGGATGCGCTCAGCGACTACGAACTGCTCGAAATGGTGCTGTTCCGTGCGCTGCCACGCCGGGACGTCAAGCCGCTGGCCAAGTCCCTGATCGGCAGGTTCGGGTCGTTCGCCGAAGTGGTTCATGCACCCGATGCCCGCCTCCGCGAAATCAGCGGGCTCGGGGAGGCGGCGATCATCGAGATCAAGCTGATCGCGGCGAGCGCCAGCCGCGTAGCCAAAGGACAATTGAAGCAGCGGACGATGCTGTCGTCATGGGCTGCGGTGATCGACTATTGCCGGACCTCGATGGCGTTCGCGGACAAGGAGCAATTTCGCATTCTGTTCCTCGACAAGCGCAATCAGCTCATCGCGGACGAATTGCAACAAGTCGGCACCGTCGATCACACTCCGGTCTACCCGCGCGAGGTCGTCAAACGCGCGCTGGAGCTATCGGCGACCGCGATCATCATGGTCCACAACCATCCCTCAGGCGATCCCACGCCGTCGCAGGCGGACATCCAGATGACCAAGACAATCATCGGCATCGCGAGTCCGCTCGGGATATCGGTGCACGACCACATCATCGTCGGCAAGAACGGCCATGCGAGCCTCAAGGGCCTGCGGCTGATCTAGCAATCCGATCTAGCGTTTGCGTTCCATGGCAGCAGGCGCTCAGCTCGTCGTTGACAAGAAACGCCGCACCCGGCGGCGCGGCGTTTCTCTTACGCATTCCGTCAATCAGGCAGCGTTTTTCGGGCCGGTCGGAAAATCGCCCTTGGGCGCAGGCGGCGGATCGAGCGTTCCGTCTGCGATGCAATAGGCTATTCCCAAGGCGACGCCGAGGGCGATGAAGGGAAACAACCCCCCGCTCACCTGATCGAGTTCGGCATTGGACAGCGGCGCAATGCCGCCGTTCAAGCTCATGCTGGCCATGTGACCTCCTTGGTTCGTCGTAAAGCGAATCCTCAACGCATGTCGGCTGACGGGAGACATTGAGGTCGCTCCCCAGCATGACCGGCGCGCGAGCGCGGCGCTGTGGCGAACGTCACACTGCGCCGCGCGGTCGCGTCAGGCGGGCCGGCAATAGTCCGCAACGCGGATGGCGATATCTACTGTCTCACCAGAATGAGGGGATTTGCGGTATCGGGAACGAGTCGCCACTGCGCGTTGTCGTCTGCCTGAAAATGCCAGGTGTCGCCGCTCGCCGACATCAACAGGATTTCACCGTGCTCGAGCCGCCAGACCTCGGGCTTGAAGCCGGCGATCGCCGGATCGCATTTGGGCTTGAGAAAAGCCTGGAAATTGTCCGGCGGCACCTCGGTGTTGGTCAGCGTGATGCCGCAGACCGTCTGGCCATTGCCGCGAACGAAAGCCCAGTCGCCGATCATCTGATCCATCGATTTGGCGAGCGAACGGGCCTCGGCGAGATTTTGCAGGATGTAGATGCCCTCGTTCTCCCGTCGGCCTTCGAAAATGCCGCTTTCGACTTCGGTGAAATCGATCACCGGTTCTCCGGTGGCGCTCTGCAAGCGCACGATATCGAGGCCGGCGACGGTCCAGGCCGCGATATCCTTCGTGAACGGCAACGAGGCCGCGCAGCCCGGTTCGAGGTCGAGCTTGAGACCGTGCGGCGATGGATCGCCCTTGAGCGTCACGACACAGGTTTTGCTGCGTTCGGTCGTCGACAGTTCCCACTGCCCGATCATGTCTTTTTTCAATGCGGACGCGTCCTGCCCCAATGCGGCCGATCCGCAGGTCATCAATGCCGCGACGCCGGCGAGAATGAGTCCCCGCTTCCGCCACGCCGGCTTGCTGCCGTCTGTGCTCGCCATCTAGCGTCCCTCCACCGGCGTTTCCGGCACCGGCGTCAGCGGCGGCTTGCCGGCGAACCAGGCCGTGATGTTGTCGACAACAAGCTGGTCCATCGCATCGCGCGTCACCACCGACGCCGAACCGATGTGCGGCAACAGCACCACGTTCTGCAACGCGCGCAATTCCTCCGGGACGTGCGGTTCATTGGCGAACACGTCGAGGCCAGCCGCCAGGATAACGCCGGATTTCAGCGCATGGATCAGCGCCGGTTCATCGACTACCGAGCCGCGCGCCAAATTCACGACGACGCCGCGCGGCCCGAGCGCCGCCAGCACATCGGCATTGACCAGCTTGTCCGTCGATGGACCGCCGGGCGTGATGATGACCAGCGTATCCGCCTCCTTCGCCATCTCGATCAGGTCCGGATAGTGCCGATAGGAGACGCCCGCGGCCGGACGGCGCGAATGGTAGACAACCGGCACCCGCGACGCATCGAGCCGGCGGGCGATCGCCTGGCCGATCCGGCCCATGCCGACCATGCCGACCTTGCGGTCGCGCAGCGAGCCGGCGCTCAAGGGAAAATTCTGCGTAGCCCACAATCCCGAGCGCACATGACGATCCGCCCTGACGAAATCGCGCAGCGTCGCGATCAGAAGACCGAGCGCGACGTCCGCGACCTCCTCGGTCAGGACGTCGGGCGTATTGGTGACGACGACCTTGTGTTGGCGCGCGTGGCCGGTATCGACGTGATCATAGCCGACGCCGAAGGTCGATATGATCTCGAGCTTGGGAAAGAGCGCCTGTACCGCGCTGCCGCATGGTACCAGACCGGTGACGGCCATGCCCCGGATTTTCCCGGCGACGGCGGGCGCCAGCCGTTCCAGATCGGCGTGTTGCTCGCAATGATGCAGCACGAACCCGTCGTCAAAGCCGTTGTCGATCGTCGGCTTGCGCGGTCCGTAGACCAGGAGTTCGATCCTTTCCGGCGAGCCGTTGGCGCCCATCAGTTCTCCTTCCGAAGCGCGCTTTCGTGCCAGCGCCGCAACATCAGATGCGACACCGCCGCAAGGCCCATATAAATGACGATGCCCGCCACCGAGAGCAACAACAACGCCGCGAACATGCGCGGAATGTTGAGCCGGTAGCCGGATTCCGCGATCCTGTAGGCGAGGCCCGAACCGGCGCCGGCCGAACCCGCCGCGATCTCCGCAACCACCGCCCCGATCAGCGACAGGCCGCCGGCGATGCGCAATCCGCCGAGAATGTAGGGCAGCGCCGCCGGCAGCTTCAGATAGCGCAGCGCCTGCAGCCGCGATGCACCGTAGAGGCGAAACATTCCTTCCAGATTACGGTCCACCGAATTGAGACCCAGCGTGGTATTCGACAGCACCGGAAAGAACGCGACGATCCAGGCGCAGACCACCACCGCGGTCTGCTGCGGCAGGTAGATCAGAAGCAGCGGCGCGATCGCGATCACCGGCGTGACCTGCAGGATAATCGCATAGGGCAGGAGCGCATGCTCCAGCCATTTCGACTGGTTGAACAGCAGCGCCAGCACGATGCCACCCACCGCTGCTGCGGCAAAACCCTCAGCAGTGGTTAGCAAGGTGGTCAGCAGCGATTGCCACAGGATCGGCCAGTCCTGCACCAGCGTCGCCGCCACCAGCATGGGGCCCGGCAGCACATAAGGCGGAATGGCGTAAATCCGCACGACGAAATGCCACGCCAGCACGCCGGCTCCCAGCACCGCGACCGGCAACAGCACGCGCGCGACGGGCGCTCGCCGATCGCGCTCCGATGCCTCGCTGCCGGCTGGCGAAGACGAAGCAGAGACGGTCATGGACGGCCCGCCGCCCGCGACAGCGCGGCCGACACCTCGCGGCAATAGGCGGCGTATTCCGCCGAGGTCCTGAAATCCTCGTCCCGCGGCTCGACCGTGTCGATGCAGTGTTCGGCACTGATGCGGCCGGGGCGCGGCGTCATCACCACGACGCGGCGCGAGAGATAGACCGACTCGAACACCGAATGGGTAACGAAGATGACGGTCTTACGCAGGTCGCGCCACAGCGCCAGCAGGTCGTTGTTGAGGCGGAAGCGGGTGATCTCGTCGAGCGCGGCAAACGGTTCGTCCATCAAAAGAATATCCGGATCCGTGACGAGCGCGCGCGCCAGCGACACCCGCATCTTCATGCCGCCGGACAGTTCGCGCGGATAGGCGGCTGCGAATTCGGCCAATCCCACCCGCGCCAGCGCGGGCTCGACGTGCCCCTTGATGTCGGCGCGCGGCCGGTGCGCGAGTTTTAACGGCAATGCCACGTTGTCGCGCACGCTCGCCCATGGCATCAGGGTCGGCTCCTGGAACACGAAACCGATGGAGCGCCCGCCGCCGGCAATGCGAACCGTACCGGACGTCGGCGCGCTCAAGCCGGCGATGATCCGCAGCGCGGTCGATTTTCCGCAGCCGGATGGTCCGAGCAGCGAGACGAAATCGCCCTTGCTCACATCGAAATCGAGCGGTCCCAGCGCCACGACGCCGCCGTCGTAGCGTTTCGTGACGCCCTTCATGCTCACGGCATCACCCACGCGCGGACTCGTGCCGGATTCGGATGGCGCTGTTGCGGGCTCGATCATCGACACCGGATTTTATTTCCCGGACTGCAGATTCTTGGGATTCAAGTTCTCCGGCCGCAAGTCGAGGCCGACTCCCTTGTTGACGAACTGCAGCGTGTAGGCCTTGCGAAAGTCGATATCGCGGCGAACCACGCCGGCCAGCACCATCTTGTCGAAGAAGCTCGCATAGCGCGCATCGCTCATGGCGCCGATGCCGTCGCGCAAGGAGTCGCCGGAATCGACGATGCCGTATTCCCGCATCTTCGCCACCGAATAGGCCAGCAGACCGTCGGTCATTTCGGGATTGAGCTTCTTGATCATGGCATTGCCGGCCGTGTTGTCGCCGTACAGGTAAGTATACCAGCCGATGATCGAGGCGTCGACGAAACGCTGCACAAGGTCCTGCTTGTGCTCGACCAGATCGCGGCGGGTTTCGATCAGGGTCGAATACGGGTTGAACCCGGCATCCGCAAGCAGGATCACGGTCGGCTTGAAACCGGCCCGCTTCTCCACCGCGAACGGTTCGGAGGTGACATAGCCTTGCATCGCGCTGTTCCTGTCGGCGAGAAAGGGCTGCGCGTTGAAGGTATAGGGTTTGACCTTCTCTCCGCTGAAACCGTACTCCGATTTGAGCCACTGGAAGTAGCTGGCGATGCCTTCCTTGGAGACGAACAGAGTGAGCGGCTTCAGGTCCTCGATTTTCGTCACCTTCGATTCAGGATGCGCAAGAAAAACCTGCGGGTCCTTCTGGAACATCGCAGCGACCGCGACGACCGGCACGTTGTTCGCCACCGCATCGAACGATTGCAGCGTGTTCGCGGTCATGAAGAAATCCAGCTTGCCGGAAATCAGCAGAACCCGATTGTTCACATTGGGGCCGCCGGGAACGATGGTGACGTCGAGGCCGTATTTCTTGTAGGTGCCGTCGGCCAGCGCCTGAAAGAAGCCGCCGTGCTCGCCCTCGGCCACCCAGTTCGTGCCAAAGGAAACCTTGTCCAGCGCCGGGCCGGCTGCCGCGCCTCCGGCGAGGCCGAGCGCCAGCACCAGTCCGGCCGTTAACGTTCGCAGCGAAAGGGCAAGGCGCATCATTGGACTCTCTCGATCGTTTTGGCTCATGATTGGGAGGCGGCCCGGATCGGCGCAAATCCCGGCGACCGGAGGACATGCTCCGCTCGAAAACGCTATAACCCGCATTTCGGCTCGATGAAACGCTGCGTGAGATGACCAGAATCCCCCCTTTCGACTGGCCCGCCATCCACTGGCCCGACGTGCCGCCCGGCGCGGCCGCGAACTGGATTGCGGTGCTGCCTCTGGCGGCGACCGAGCAGCATGGTCCGCATCTGCCGTTTTCGACCGACGTGCTGATCGCGGAAGCCTATCTTGCGCGCGTTCGCGAACTGCTGCCGCAGGACATGCCCGCGATCTTTCTGCCGGTGCAGCCGGTCGGCATTTCCACCGAGCACACCGATTTTCCGGGCACGCAGACGTTGACCAACGAAGCGGCGCTGCAGGCCTGGACCGCGCTCGGCGAAGAGGTGGCGCTGACCGGAATCCGAAAGATCGTGATGGTGTCCAGTCACGGGGGCAACAATGCGGCGATGACGATGGTGGCGCAAGACTTGCGCGCGCGGCGTCATATGCTTGCGGTCACCACCGCGTGGTCGCGCTTCGGCGTGCCGGACGGACTGTTCGATGCGGAGGAATTGCGTCACGGCATCCACGGCGGCGCGGTTGAAACCTCGATCATGCTGGCGCGCTATCCCGACGAGGTGCGGCGCGAGCACGTTGCCAACTTCCGACCCGCGAGCATCGCAATCGAGAAGAGCTATCGCTGGCTCGGTACCCAGCGGCCGGCGCCATTCGCCTGGCAGACGCAGGACCTTCACGCAAGCGGCGCCGTGGGCGATGCGACGCAGGCGTCGGCGGAAAAGGGCGAAAGGCTGCTGGATCACGGCGCACGCGCGTTCTGCGAGTTGCTGGCCGACATGGCGAGGTTCGATCCGGCTACTCTGAAAAGCCGCTCGGACGGCTGAACCGTTAACCCTTCGAGCTCTCGCGACCGCGAAGAACCGAACTGAAACCAAAACTGTTTCGAACCGGAATCGACGACGCCTCCACCAACTGAGCGTACCGGCCAGACAGGCCGCGCCAACATGATGGAGTTTTCAAAATGTCGCTCAAAACCAGGATCGCTGCCGCCGCGCTCGTTGCTCTCACCGCCACCGGCATGATCGCGAGTTCAACACAACACGCTGATGCCAAGGGCCTGGGTCTCGGCCTCGGTATCGCGGCCGGAGTGATCGGCGCAGCCGCGGTCGGCAGCGCCATCGCGGCTGACGGTTACTACGTCGACGACTATCGCCGCTGCGGCTGGGTTCGCCAGTACGACTCGTTCGGCAACTATGTCGGCCGCGTCCGTGTCTGCGATTGAGGGACCCACCTCATCTCCTCGCGAGTGAACGCGCCGCGCCCCGCTACCCCATCTGCTGAAAACGGCCTGCCCGTTCCTCGGGCGGGTCGCTTTCCGTGCATCCGCCGCCTTGATCGCGCCCGTCGGCTAACACCGCAGTATCCCCGCCCAGCATCCGGCCGACCTTCGTCGCACCGTTGTCGCCAAACAATGGCAGTCACGATTTTACCCTCTCATTCCCCGATTACAGTTGCAATTGCGAATTAGTTGCAATTATAATCTGGGAACGGCGATGACATTTGTCCGGGTAATGGACCTGATTGAGCCAAAATAACGGTATCACGCAGTCCTCGACCGGATCCGGTCAGCTTCATCCGGGCTGACGACCTTTTGACGAGCAGGGCAAGAATGGTTGAGCGAAGTCCAGGCCAGCTTCCGCGGACAGCCGGATGAAGGCGCTCCCGCCATTTCGGCTGCTGCGGAGGAGGTCCGTCGTGCTCGCCGCCGGAGCGCTGGGCATGCTGGCGCTGCCTGATGGGCCGGCCGTCGCCAGTGACGTGGGCGCGTCCGCCCTGCCGGTCAAAGCGATGGTCCGTCCGGTGGTGGATCGGACCGGTCTTTATTTTGGCATCCATGCCGGGTTCGGCGGCGGCCGATCGGCCGCGACGCTCATGGATCCGGCATCCATCGCGAGCCATCATGATTTCGGCGGCATCATCGGCGGCGTCCAGGCCGGTTACAACCTCCAGCTTCCGTCAGGCCTGTTGCTCGGCGTCGAAGCCGACGCCTCGTTCCCAAGCTACATCGAGTCCAATTCGGTCGTCTCGAAACTCGCCACCGCGCGCTCCGATGTCGCCCACCAATGGGACGTCATCGGATCGGCGCGTGGTCGGATCGGCTATGCAACCGGCCCTTGGCTCGCTTATGCCAACGGCGGGCTCGCCTTTACCGGCGAACGCTATCTCAACACTCTGCCGTCGGGCGATCAGGAGAAGACGCTTGACATGCGTCTCGGGTGGGCTGCCGGCGCGGGCCTTGAATACGCCTTTGCGCGGCACTGGAGCGCCCGGCTTGAATATCTCTATTACCGGTTCGACAAGGCGGAGGTTCAGTTCCCCTCGACTGCGCAATACGCCTCGACGATGGATTTTCAGTCGATCCGCATCGGGCTCAACCGTCAGATCGGCGGCTCGACCGCAATCGCGGATCGCCATATCGAGACTCTCGCCGATCCCGAATCCGACCGCTGGGAGCTTCACGGCCAGACCACCTATCTCGGGCAAGGGTATCCGTCGTTCCGCGCGCCCTACAGCGGCGCCAACAGCCTCGGTCCGACAGCGCAATATCAGGCGAGTTGGAGCAACAGCCTGTTTTTGAACGCGCGGCTCTGGGACGGCGGCGAGGTCTATTACAACCCCGAACTGCTGCAGGGGTTCGGCCTCAGCGATACCGTCGGCGTCGCTGGCTTCCCGAGCGGCGAGGCGCAGAAATCCGACTTTCCCTATCCGCACTACAACACCTCGCGACTGTTCGTTCGCCAGACCTTCGGTTTCGGCGGCGAGCAGGAAGAACTGCCGAGCGGGCCGACGCAGCTCGCCGGCAAGGCCGATATCTCGCGGCTGACGTTGCAGATCGGCAAATTCGCGGTGACCGACGTCTTCGACGGCAACGCCTATGCCAAGGACACGCGCAAGGACTTCATGAACTGGTCGCTATGGGCGCCGGGCGCTTTTGACTACTCCGCCGACAAGCTCGGACTGAGCTACGGCGTCACCGCCGAGCTCAACCAGAAACAATGGGCGCTGCGCGGCGGCTATTTCCTGATGGATGCGGAATCGAACACGAACAGCTTCGACACCCGCCTGCTCCAGCGCGGCGAGTATGTGCTGGAACTGGAAACACGCTATTCGCTGCTGGGCCAGCCCGGCAAGATCCGAACCCTCGGCTGGCTCAACAGCGCCTACATGGGCAGCTATCGCGACACGCTGAACAATCCCGCTTTCAACCTCGACATCGCGCAGACCCGCGCCGGCCGCATCAAGTATGGCTATGCGGTCAATCTCGAGCAGGCCGTCTCCGACGACGTGGGGCTGTTCGGCCGCTGGAGCTGGAACGACGGCAAGACCGAAATCATGGCGTTCACCGACATCGATGCCAGCCTGTCGCTCGGCACCTCGATCAAGGGCACGCGCTGGGGGCGGCCAGACGACGTAATCGGTCTCGGCGGCGCGATCAACGCCCTGTCGCGGGATCATCGCGACTTCATCGCCGCCGGCGGCCTCGGCGTGCTCATCGGCGACGGCCAGCTCAATTACCGCCGCGAACGCGTGCTGGAAGCATATTATGCCTATGCGCTGGACAAACGGTTCACACTGACCGCCGACTATCAGTTCATTACGAACCCCGCCTACAACGCCGACCGCGGCCCCGTGCATGTGTTTTCCGGACGACTGCACGGGGAGTTTTGATGCTGCTGAATCGACCTTATCCCGCCGGCGCGAAGGAATCCGCCTGCGCTCGTGCCCAGGCATCGCGGAAACGCGGATCGGTGGTGCCGTCGAGCAGTTCCCCTCGCCGCAACGTCGGATAAAGCGTGTCGAACGACGCCACCTCGGTGTTCGATACGCGCTGCGAGAAGTGGACCGGGCGCAACTCCCTCGGATGCTCCAGTCCCGCCGCTGCGATCAGTTCGGTGAGCGCGAGCAGCGTGGCGCGATGATAGTTGTAGACCCGCTCGAGCTTGTGCGGCACCACCAATGCGCGGCTGCGCGATGGATCCTGCGTGGCGATTCCGGTCGGGCAGCGATCGGTGTGACAGTTCAGCGACTGAATGCAGCCGAGCGCGAACATGAAGCCGCGCGCCGAATTGCACCAGTCGGCGCCGAGCGCCATGGCGCGGGCGACGTCGAAACCGGTCGCGATCTTGCCGGATGCTCCGATCTTGATTCGGTCGCGTGCATTGATGCCGATCAGCGCGTTGTGAACGAAGTTGACGCCCTCGCGCATCGGCATGCCGAGGTGATCCATGAATTCCAGCGGCGCGGCACCGGTGCCGCCTTCCTTGCCGTCGACGACGATGAAATCGGGATAGATGCCGGTCTGCAGCATCGCCTTGCAGATGGCGAGAAACTCCCATTTGTGCCCGATGCAAAGCTTGAACCCGGCCGGCTTGCCGCCCGATAACCGCCGCATCTCGGCAATGAATTTCATCATGCCGACCGGCGTCGAGAACGCCTTGTGGCGGGACGGCGAAATGCAGTCCTCACCCATGCCGACGCCGCGAATGCTGGAAATCTCCTCGGAAACCTTGGCGGCCGGCAAGACTCCGCCGTGGCCGGGCTTGGCTCCCTGGCTGATCTTGAGCTCGACCATCTTGATCTGATCGTCGGCCGCAACGCGGGCGAATTCGCGGGCATTGAAGCCGCCGTCGCGGGTCCGGCAGCCGAAATAGCCGGACCCGATCTCCCAGATCAGGTCACCGCCAGCTTCGCGATGGTAACGACTGACGCCGCCCTCGCCCGTGTCATGGGCGAAGTCACCCTTTTTGGCGCCGGCGTTGAGCGCACGCACGGCGTTGGGGCTGAGCGCGCCGAAACTCATCGCGGATATGTTGAAGACCGAGGCCGAATAGGGTTTGGTGCAATCCGGCCCGCCGATGGTAATGCGGAATTTCTCCTCGGCATGAGGCGTCGGCGCCATCGAATGGTGCATCCATTCGTAGCCTTCGCCATAGACCTTTTCCTGGGTGCCGAACGGACGCTTGTCGAGCATCATCTTCGCGCGCTGGTAGATCACGGAGCGCGTGTCCCGGCTGAACGGCATGCCGTCCTTTTCGCTCTCGAAGAAATACTGCCGCATCTCCGGGCGGATCTCCTCGAGGAGGAAACGGATATGCGCCGAGATCGGATAGTTGCGCAGGATGGCGTGGCTCTTTTGCAGGAGGTCCCGGATACCGAGTGCGGTCAACGCCCCGAAGATCAGGATCGGAACGACCACCACCTTGAGGGTGTCGTGGTCCTCGACCCCGAGACCGACCAGCAGTGCCGTGACTATCGCGCAGATCGTCAGGACGATGAAGCGCGGCGAAAAGGGAAGCAGCAACGTTTCCATGGATCCTCGCTGAACCAACCCTTGCGAACCGATCCTTGCCCGCAAACCCGCGGCGAGCCGGCAGGACGACGACCGTGCAAGGCCCCGTCGTCGCCGCGCGCGCGGCGGTGCAGCCCCTTGAGTCTCTCCGATATTACACGACATCCGCCGCGTTTGGACGCGCCGGCCTTCCTCAAGTCACCGCAACTCCTGTGCATAACCCGGAACGCAAGACCGCGGCGCGGGTTACCCAGCATTCGCATCGATCCGGTGAACGGAGCTTCCCTTTCGCTTCAAATCCTCGACGGAGCTTTTGCTGACGAACATTGACAGCGGACCAACATTCATACCTTCAAAATATCCGATGGCATCATGGATATCGATTTCCTCAGGCAACAGGCAGAACGCTGCCGCCGTCTCGCAAAGGGTACCGATCCGTTCACCGAAAAGCGCCTGCTCAAGCTCGCCGAAGAATACGAAGTGCAGATCAGGGAATTGGAGAAACGCAGCTCGGAGCCCTGGAGCCATTAGGCGGCGGCTGGCGATCCTCGCTATGGCTCCTCCGCAAGGCGGGTTTCAGGCATAAAGGTCAAGACCACCAGCAGGCCGGATAGTGCGGCGGCGGCCAATCCCATGAACGCGAAGCCGTGCCCGAAGTGATCGCTCATGGTGCCTGCAACCACAGTGCTGAGCGACGCGCCTATTCCGGTGGCGGTGCCGATGACGCCCTGCGCGAGGTTGAAGTGACCGGAACCGAAGGCGACGTCTGCGACAATGAGCGGGATCATGACGCCGAAGACCGCAGCCGTGATGCCATCCAGCACCTGAACGGCGACTAGCAGCGACGGATCGTGGACGGTCGCAAACAACGCCCCCCGAACGGCCAGCGCGGCGAAGGCGATCATGAGCAGCGGGCGACGCCCCCAAGCTTGCGCCTTGCGGCCGACGGAAGGCGAGATCAAGGCGACGATCGCCTGCGGAACGATGATGCAGAGCGCGATCAATGCCGGCGCGCCCTCGCTCGAACGTTCGGTCACGATGCCTGCCATCAACGGCAGCATGGCCGCATTGGCGAACTGGAGCAGGAAAACCGTACAGGCAAAAACCACCAGCGGCCGCCGATGCAGAAGATGGAGGACGCTGGTCGCATCGGGATCCGGTTCAGTGCGCGCCACCGCTCCGTGGGCCTGTTCCGGATCGATTTCCCGATCGCGAATCCGCGCCAGCGCAAGCAGCGTGGCGACCGCAAACGCGAAACTCACCACGAACACTGCGCGGCTCGACAGCAGATAGCCGACGACACCCATCACTCCAGCCGCTACGCCGTTGCCAAGCGATGCGAAGCGTGCGTTACGCCCGAGCCTCTCGCCGATCGCTCGCGGCCCGACAAGACCGAGGCTGATGGCGGCGATCACGGGACCGAGCACGCAACTCGCCGCGGCATGCAGGATCGCCGCCAGTGCGACAACCGGAAAGATCGGCCAGGCCGCATAGGCGAGAGCGCTGACGCCGATGGTGGCAACGGCGAGTCCCGCAACCAGGCGTTCCGACCGCGCGGCATCGATAATGGCGCCGCCCGGCATCTGCCCTATCAGGCCGACGATCCCGCCGATCGAGAGGATCAGTCCGATCTCGGACTGCGTCCACTTCTGCGTGGTGAGATAGACCGCGACGAAGGGACCGAATCCGGTCTGCACATCGGCAAGGAAGAAAATGAACCAGTCGAGGCCACGCTGGCTCTGGGCCGAGGGATGACGGTCCTGCGGGCCGGCCACCGGGTTCACATCCTCTACGCCCGCCCGCCGCTGGCGCGCGCTATCCGGATCGGACGATCGTCGGGCCTGTCGCGCAAACAGATTGGATGTCTCCCTGATCAAGGACCCAGGTTGAGAGGCTGTAGAGTTCCCGATGCGCCCAGCACCACGACCGGCGCGCCTTCCTTGTATTCCGGCGCCGCCTTCACCTGGTCCTGCGTCAGTTCGAGGCTGATGCTGTCGCTCGCGCCCTTTACCTTGCCAAAGCGGAGCGCATTCCAGTCGACAACGATCTTCCGGCTGCCGACACCAAGGAAACCGCCGAAATCGATCACGGCGGCGCGAACCGCGCCAGCCCGGTCCACGATCACATCGACGATTCGTCCCATGTTCTGACCGCTCGTGCTGCGCACCTCGCGTCCCAGCACGCTATGCGCATCGGCGGGACCGATCACGGTGATCGATGGCGGCGGGGTTGTCGGCTCGGTCGAGGGTTTTGCAGCCGCCGGCGGGTTGACGGGGGCGGGATCAGCCTGCGGTTGACCCGCGTCATCGGCCATTACGTGGGTAGCGGCGAAAACCACGGCGGCTACGAGAAGAACGGCATTGGTCGAGCCTTTTCGAGACATGAATCCTCGCTGCCCAATTGAACCGTGGAACGCGAACGCCGCCTGGTGCGGTTCAGAAATTCACATCAGAGGCTATGAACGTGATCGATTCCAACATTGACCGGGATGCGGGCGGAAAACCGCTAAACACTTTCCTCATCCCGCTCTAACGCGTCAGAACGATCGACACCTGAATGTGACCTCGCGTCCGCAATACCTCGAGCGACACATCTTCGTCATGACGGCGCAGGCGCAGATCGACGCTGGATTCGCCGAGATGCAGCCCGCGCAGGATCACCTCGTTCAGGAATGCCGGAAGCCGCGGGTTGCGCAGCCTGATCTCGTTCCTTGCGGCGTCGAACTCCAGACCCAGCGCCGCTTCCAGCAGCGTGAAGGGGGTGGCGCTTGCCCATGCCTGCGGCAAGCAGGCGACCGGATAGAGGGTGGGCCCGCGCCGCGGTTCACGCCGGAAGCCGCAGAACAGTTCCGGCAACCGACGCAGATCCATATAGGTGGCCGCGTCGAACAATCCCTTGAAGACCTGTTCGACCGAATGCTTGAGGCCGTATCGCGCAAGCCCGAGCGCGATCAGCGCGTTGTCGTGCGGCCAGATCGAACCGTTGTGATAGGACATCGGATTGTAACGCGCTTCCCCGCTGGCGACCGTGCGAATTCCCCATCCGGTGAAGAGCTGCGACCGCATCAGGTCGGCAGCGACCATCCGCGCCCGCTCTTCCCGGATCAATCCGGTAAACAGCAACTGTCCGGCGTTCGACGTCCGTATCTTGCAGGGCCGCTTCTTTCCGTCGAGCGCCAGCGCATAGGTGCGCAGATCCGGCAGCCAGAACGCCTCCTCGAACCGGGACGCCAGGCGTTCTGCGGCGCTCTCCAGTTCACGGGCGCGATCGGTCAGACCGAGCGCGCTCGCGCACCGCGCCGCCGACCGCTTGGCGGCAAAGACATAACCCTGAACCTCGGCCAGCGCGATATTGCCTTCCGCAAGCGTGCCGTCGGCATGGAAGATCGCGTCGAACGAATCCTTCCAGCCCTGGTTGGCGAGGCCTTGTTCAGACGCGCGCCGATATTCGACGAAGCCGTCGCCGTCGGGATCGCCGGGCCCATCGATCCAGCTCAACGCGGCCTCGATCGCCGGCCATAGTCCTTCGAGGATCGACTCGTCGCCCGTGCGTTCGACGTAGAGTCCCGCCAGCAGCACGAACAGCGGCGTCGAATCGACGCTGCCGTAGTACCGCTCGAACGGCACCTCGCGCAGCGCGGCCATTTCTCCGCCGCGCATCTCGTGAAGGATCTTCCCCGGCTCCGCATCGGCGAGGGGATCGGCCACCTGGGCCTGGAACGCCGCGAGCCTGTTGAGAACGCCGCGTGCGATGCCGGGATCGATCCACAACATCTGTAACGCCGTTATCAGTCCGTCCCGCCCGAAGGTCGTCGAGTACCAGGGAATTCCGGCGTAGGGATAGCGGCCGTGCGGCGTCTGCGTCATCAGGATATTCAGATCGGCCATCGACTGGCACACGACCTCGTTGAAGATGTTGTTCGAAGTCTCGATATTCGTCGCGCCGGACCAGGCACGCCGCATTTCGCGGCGATGCGCGAGCAACCCCCGATAGAACGGCGCGGGCACCTCCGTGGCCGGCTTGTTGCAGGACACGGTGAGAAATATTGCGGTGGTCCGCTGCGGCGGCAGATCGAGATGATAGATCGCGCTGTTGACGGACAGCCGCGTCGGGCGCGGCTCGAAATGCAGACGGGAGGTTCGAACGATGTCGTCAAGACCGATATAGGACAGGACGACGGTTGACGGATCGGATAGCTCGCTGGCGCCGACGCCGCGGCGGGCCCGCCGCTCGCCGCGCACCTCGAACAGATCCGCGAAATCGTTGTCGAACAGCAGGGAGAGATCAAAGCTCGCGGTCTGCTCGCCGTGGTTCTGGATGCCGATCCGCTGGTAAGCGGTGCCGCGCCAGAGAAAAACCGTGCGCACGATATGGATCGTGTCCTTGCGGAATACGATCCGGTCGCCGTCATAGATATCCGGATTGGTGAGATCGACCGTCAGGCCGGAATTGTCATTGCGCAGATTGGAGCCGAGCAGCAGCGGCTGCATGTCGTTGAGAACCATCTCAAGTCTGGCAAGATAGCGCGTGTCGGTATTGAACAGACCGTCGGGTCCGCCAGCGGACGCTCCGATGTCGCCGTGACTGTCGAGCACCACGAAGGTGTCGTCGTGCTTCAATGTGCGACGCGGGCGGGCCGACGGCCCGGTCATCGGAATATAGAACGGCGACTCTGTCACAAGACCATCGGGCGACGGCATGAGTGTGATTTGAGCCGTGGCTTCGATTGCCGTCATTCTGACCCCTGCCGGATTCCCCATCGCGGCGCCGGACACCCGACACCGACAGTCTTCAGGCCGCATGAACCGACAGGCGGCTCATCTCCCTCGCGACGAGCTGCCGGTAGTGTCCGTCCTTGCGCATCAAGCGGCCGGGCTGGCCGTCTTCGATGATCTTTCCGTCCTTGAGCACGATCACGCGATCGAAATCACGCAACGTCGAAAGCCGGTGCGCAATCGCAATCACGGTGCGGCCCAGCATCAGGCGACCGAGCGCCTCGCGGATGGCTTCTTCGGATTCACTGTCCAACGCCGCGGTCGCCTCGTCAAGCAGCAGGATCGGCGCATCCTTGAGGAAGGCGCGCGCGATGGCGATGCGCTGACGCTGCCCGCCTGAGAGTTTCACGCCGCGATCGCCGACCATGGTCGCAAACCCTTCAGGAAGGTTCTCCACGAAATCGCAACGCGCTGCGATCGCCGCGCGCAGCACTTCGTCGTCGGTCGCCGTGGGGCGGCCATAACGGATGTTCTCGAGAATGGAGCGATGGAACAGGGAAATGTCCTGCGGCACCACGGAGATGGCAGAGCGCAGACTCTGCTGCGTGACACGCGAAATGTCCTGGCCGTCGATCGTGATGCTGCCGCGCTCGGGATCGTAGAACCGCTGCAACAGGGCGAACAGCGTCGACTTGCCGCCGCCGGATTCGCCGACCAGCCCGACGCGCTGTCCGGGCTGAAGGCGGAGATTGAACCGCTCGAACACCGCCTGACTGCCGGGATAGCCAAACGTGACGGTGTTGAACGCGACGGACGCGCCATGTCCCTGCAGCGGCTCGGCTTCGGGATGATCGATCAATGCGTGGGGAACCAGCAGCGTCGCGACCGCTTCGGTCAGCCGCGCAACGTGCTGGGTGATGTCGACGAGGGCAACCGCCAGATCGCGCGTCGCATGCAATATTGAGATGCCGAGCGTGCAGACCAGCACGACATCGCCTGTGGTGGCGCCGCCGCGCTGCCAGAGCGTGGTGGCCCATGCCAGCAGCGAAACGGTCAGCACGACAGTAATGGCGGCATGGGTGATCCTGAGTTTTTCGAGATAGCGAAGGCTTCGCCCGCGCGCGCTCAGCTCCCGTCCGACGGTCGTGTCGAAACGGTCATGCTCGTGATGGATCCCGCAGAACGCCCGGACCAGCGACAAATTGTTGACGACATCGACCATCTCGCCGTCAACCGCCGCGGCCTTGTCGGCGAAATCGTCATGCAGGGGCTTTCCCGCCGCAGCCATTTTAAACATCGCGGCAATCATGACGACGGCTATGATCGTCAGCCCCGCCGCCATCGCCGGGCTGACGGTTCCGATCAACGCAATCGCGGCGACGGTCGCGATGCAGGGCGGCAATACGTTCCAGAACAGCATGTTTTCGACGGTATACACAGCGTTCGATGTCGCGGTGATCCGGCTCGTCAGCATTCCCGGCATGCGGTCTGCAAAGTAGCTCGGCGCATGGCCGGTAAGATGCCGGAAAATATCGCGGCGCAGGTCGCCGGTGACGCCGACGAAAGTGAAGCTCGCGACCCAGCCTGCGATTCGCCAGAGACAATTGTCGGCGGCGATCAGCGCGATGAGAAGGATCAATGCCAGCCACACCGCGCCGCTATGCGCAGGTCCGTATGCCAGCGCATCGACCAGCGATTTGACGCCGTATTGCGTTCCCACCGAACAGGCCACCGCCGCCATGACGCAAAAAAGGATCGCGAGATGCGAAGCCGACCGCTGCCGGCAATAGCGCATCACGAAGGAGAAAGGCCGACCGGCATATCCCGATAAATCGTTCATGCGTTTCCACCGAGGCGCTTTCAAAAGTTGATCGGATGTGACGTCTCCTCGGATCCAGCTGCCCCACAAGACCCTCAGAAAAGCCGTCAATGCGCAGAAACTTCGTTGCATTGACCGCCTAGCCTATCTGAAAGGCTGTGATGGCATCAGCAAGACGACAATGTGGAAGAATGGAGGGAACTGCGCTGACGCGATTGCGTTCAAAACAGCGACGCTGGCGCTCTCAAGGGCTTTTTAATCTCATGAAAACGTAAATGTGACAGGAGGCGATTAGATGCGCATTGCGCAGGTTGCTCCGTTGACGGAGGCTGTCCCGCCGAAACTGTATGGCGGCACTGAACGCGTGGTTCACTGGTTGACCGAGGAGCTCGTCGCCCTTGGTCACGACGTGACCCTTTTCGCCAGCGGCGATTCTCAAACCTCAGCCCGGCTCGATGCGCCATGGCCGAAAGCCCTGCGGCTCGACGGCGCCGTGCGGGATCCGAACGCCCTTCATATGGTGATGTTGGAACGAGTGCGCCGAAAGTGCGATGACGAGGAATTCGATATCCTCCATTTCCACCTGGACTACTATCCCTTCTCGCTGTTTTCACGGCAACCGACGCCGTTTCTCACAACACTTCATGGGCGGCTCGACCTTCCGGAGCACCAACCGGTATTCAACGCATTTTCATCGATTCCGGTGATTTCTATTTCGAATGCGCAACGTCGTCCGGTCCCGCAGGCCCGCTGGCTGCGCACGATCCATCACGGACTTCCGAAGGACCTGCTGACGCCCCGGCCGATCACGCCGGGCTATCTTGCCGTCCTCGGGCGCATCGCTCCGGAAAAAGGCGTCGACCGCGCGATCAAGATCGCCATTCGCTGCGGCATCCCGCTCAAGATCGCCGCAAAGATCGACCGGGCCGATCAGGACTATTTCGATGAATTCATCCGCCCGATGATGGACCATCCGCTCGTGGACTATATCGGCGAGATCAGTGATCGCGAGAAACCGGATTTCCTCAGCGGCGCCGTCGGGCTGCTGCTGCCGATCAACTGGCCCGAACCGTTCGGGCTTGTCATGATCGAGGCCATGGCTTGCGGAACTCCCGTTATCGCCTACAATCGCGGCTCCGCTGCCGAAATCGTCGAAGACGGTCTGACCGGCTTCATCGTTGAGGACGAGACCGGCGCGGTCGCGGCCGTCGACCGCCTGGCGACCCTCGATCGCAGAGCCGTCCGGGCCGAGTTCGAGGCGCGTTTTACGGCACGGCGCATGGCGCTGGACTACCTCGACGCCTATCATGATCTGATCGAGGCGGCGACGCCGAAGATCAAGCTGGTGAGCAGCGCCGAATAATTCGGCCGTTCATTTTGCCGGCCAGCGCGATGGTCTCGACCAAGTCCAGCGCTGCCGGCGGCCGCCCGCCGCTTTGAGAGTTCGTCACGTCCGTCGAGCAGGAGGCAAAGGAGACACGAGATGCGCAATTTGATCGGCGCGGCTTTATTGACCGCTTTCGTCCTGACGATCGCCGCTGCGGCTTCGCCCGCATCAGCCTATGACTACAGATACTGCCTGCAAGGCAGGGAATGGGGTTATCCCGGAAACTGCCAGTTCTCGACCTATCGGCAGTGCATGGCCACGGCGTCGGGAACCTACGCCCATTGCGGCATCAACCCGCGCGTCGCTTTTCGCGAACGGGGACGGTACAGGTAAAGGCGAACGGTCCTGGGATAGGGCGGCCGATCAGCGTGCTTCCATCAAGACGGAACGCTTCAGCTGCGTTCATCTTTGCCTGAAGGCGAGCCGAACAAGGCCCTTTTGATATCCTGCATCCCGGTTGAGATTCGCGACCAGCCGCAGGCCGAGAAAAGTTCCTTTTCGCAGCGAGGCGTTATCATCTTGGGGCGCGGCCGCGGAAGCACCGCTACGCGCTTTTCAGCCGTTTTCGGCGCCGCCGCAGTCCTGACGCTGCCGGAAGGCGCCATAAGATCGGCACGGGGGCTGGCAGGAACTGCGGTCGGGATAGGGGTCTGCTCGATCTGCTGCTGCTTCCGAAAAAATGCCGCCGCGATGATGCTGCGCCGCTGATCTTTGAGATAGGCAGCATATTGCTCGTCGATATACTTCTGCTCGTCCGCGGTCGGGTTCGGTCCCGCGATATCGAAATGCCGGTTCTGCATGAAGTCGAAATAGGTGTAGCCGCCGCCAGGCTTGCGCCGACCGGCAAATTGAGCCTCGCACGCCGTCAGCCGCTTGTCCTTGTCCTCCGGCGACACCGCATTCTTTTGTGCGCTCGCAGCGCATTCCTCGAAGTCAGAGGGCGCGCGCGACCACCAGCCCGCATCCGCACGCGCCGAGACCAGCACCAGCGCGCCGCAAGCCATTGCAAAACCGGCCAGAAGTCTTCTCGCGCCAGCCACCGCCAACAGCCTCGTCCAACCCTATTCGGATTGAACGATTCTCGGGAAATCTCGACGCTTTGTCACTCCCCCATCGGGGTTTATCCCGCGTTTGCTTTTGACGATTCCATTCGCAAGCGGCGGCTCGAACCATCTATCGCCACATCCGAGCGAAGCAGCATCAGACCAGGGCCAGCTTGCGGTCGATGACAAGCAGGACGCGGTCGAGTTCGTGACCGCGCCGCAGGATCAGCCCGCTGGCCGAAATCACGCTATAGGCCCCCTGCTTGCGCGTCAGGCGCGGGTCCTTCTCGATGCGGTAGATGGGAACTTCGGAGGCGCGGCGGAAGATCGAAAACACCGCACGGTCCTTGAGGAAATCGATCGCGTAATCACGCCATTCGCCGTCGGCAACCATGCGTCCATAAAGATTGAGGATGCGATTGAGTTCGAGACGATTGAACGTCACCCGGCCCGGAATGGGAAGCACGGCAGGACTGCGTTCTGCCGTGCGGCTGTCGCTTGGATCATCGTCGTCCGATAGCGAACTCATCGGCGCCTCCTGTCACGATCAAGCACATGATCGCGCCGGAGAGGCTCCGCCGCAAGGGGCCTTCGTCGGATGTCTTAACAGACCCTGTAGGTACCCGTTTCACGAACTGCGTCAGAACGCCGCTAACAAGCATCACCACGAGATCAAAAATCATAATGCAGCCCAATTTCCGTCAAGCAACCGCCCCGCTGGATTGCGACAAGAATTGCTCTGCGATGGCCCGATTCTTTCGGCACCCGGATCCTCAGCCCCCAGCCCCCCGGGGCCGTCAGGATCGGGCCCCTTCGCAGGAACTTCAGGATTGGACGGCTTGGGACCGGCGGAAGCTGGTCCTTTTTCTTTTGCGAAGTCGTTTGTCTTTTGCAAGCCGTTCGTCTTTGGAAAGTGGGCTTAGGCTGATGCCAGATTGTAGACGTTCGAAAGTGTTGCCTCGATGCGAACCGGCGCACCGATCGGCATGGGCATCCGGACGAACGCACCTGAAAACCGAGTTGGAGCCCTTCCGCTTCTGATGGAATCAGAAGCGAGGCTCCATGATTTTGTTTGACGCGTTTTCTTCCCGCCCAGCGGTTTCCATCCTCGGCCCAAGTCCGAGGATGCTTCGCTCGAAAACGCTCTCATGCAAAGAATTTTGAGTCAGTGAAGCGGGGTGTAGGCCGCACCGAGCATCGGACCGGGCCTGTCACGATTGCCGTCCTGAACATAGACCACCGCTGCATCGACGCCATCGCGCGCGATATTCTCGATCGGCACTGCCCAGGTGCCGGCCTTGCCGGTCCAGTCACCGACCTTGAGCCAGCTTCGCACGACGTTGTGGTAGGTCACTTCGCGGCCGCCGTTCTCACCGCGCCCGATCGCAATCGGCACCGCTTTCGCGATCGCACATATCCAGATTTCACCGTGATCGGAAGGATGGTTGGCCTTGGCGGACGCCACCGACACATTGAGCTGCTTGCCCGCCACGGCCATCGAAACCGGCACGGACATCACCTCTTCGTTTTTCCGCGTATCGCGGACCGCACTGTCGATGGCCGCCCGATCGTTGCCGATCACATGGGCCGATCCGTTGACGATCACCTGCGGCGTGTAGACGTCGCGATCGCCACGCACCAGCGAATAGGCCTTCTGGCGTGCAGTGAAGCGATTGTCGGCTAGCGTATCCTTCCAGCCGAGATAGTCCCAGTAATCGATCGGCATGCTCAGGGCGACGATCGAGGGATCCTTGGAAAGATCGCCAAGGATCTTGTCGGCGGCCGGGCACGACGAGCAGCCTTGCGACGTGAACAGTTCGACGACGGCGCGCGGATCCGCCAGAGCGGGACGAACGACCGCAACGGACGCGCAAACGCCAAGCGCGCAAACGCCGAACAGCCGAAACAAACGATCGCGCGACAGACAGCCTTGAAACATCACCGAGGCCACACCGAAACCGCGGCACGACGTGTGCCTGCGTTATGAAGGGAAGCACGCCCCCGACCGCGAGAGGCCAGTGTTTTCATAAGCTGCCTTTCGCTCACTCGCCACTCAATTCGCGGTGAGGCCATCGCCGCCGGATTGAGGCGCGAATGCCGTAATCGGACCACGAGATTACGCCGCGAGCTTGCGCAGCACATAGTGCAGAATGCCGCCGTTGCGGTAATAGTCGAGTTCGTCCAGCGTGTCGATGCGGCAGAGCAGCAGGACGCGATGCAGCGTGCCGTCGCGCGAGACGATGTCAGCCGTCAGCTTCTGGCGCGGCTTCAGATTGCCCTGCAAGCCGCGAATCGTCACCGTCTCGTCTCCCTTGAGACCGATCGATTGCCAGGACGCGCCATCTTCGAAAGTCAACGGCAGCACGCCCATGCCGACGAGGTTGGAGCGATGGATGCGCTCGAAGCTCTCGCAGATCACGGCGCGCACGCCGAGCAGACGGGTGCCCTTGGCGGCCCAGTCCCGCGACGAGCCGTTGCCGTATTCAGCTCCCGCGAACACGACGAGCGGCACATTCTCCTGCTGGTACTTCATCGCCGCGTCGTAGATCGACATCCGCTCGCCGTCGGGCCAGTGCCTGGTCAGTCCGCCTTCCGGGATGTTGCCGTCCGCGTCCTTCAGCATGAAGTTCTTGATGCGGATATTGGCGAAGGTCCCGCGCATCATCACCTCGTGATTGCCGCGCCGGGTGCCGTACTGGTTGAAATCCGCCGGCCGCACCTGATGTTCGCTCAAATATTTGCCGGCCGGCGATGTCAACTTGATCGCGCCCGCCGGCGAGATGTGATCGGTGGTGATCTTGTCGCCGAACATGGCCAGGATGCGCGCATCGACGATGTCGGCGATCGGCTCCGGCTCTTTCGTCATGCCTTCGAAGTAAGGCGGGTTCTGCACATAGGTCGAACTCATGTTCCAGCGAAAGGTCTCGCTCTGCACGGTATCGATCTTGCGCCAGTTGACATCGCCCTTGAACACGTCGGCGTATTTCTTCTTGAAGATTCGCGAGGTCACGAACTTCTTGATGAAGGCGTTGATCTCCTTCGAGGTCGGCCAGATGTCTTTCAGGTACACCGGTTTGCCGGCCTTGTCCGTGCCCAGCGGCTCGGTGGCGAGATTTCTGGTCACCGAGCCCGCCAGCGCATAGGCGACGACCAGCGGCGGCGAGGCGAGATAATTCGCCTGCACGTCCGGCGAGACGCGACCCTCGAAGTTGCGGTTGCCCGAGAGAACGGCCGCGGCGACGATGCCATTGTCGTTGACCGATTTCGAAATCTCCGGCGCCAGCGGCCCGGAGTTGCCGATGCAGGTCGTGCAGCCGAACCCGACCAGGTTGAAGCCGACCTTGTCGAGATCGAGTTGCAGTCCGGAGTTCGCAAGATATTCCGCGACGACCTGGCTGCCCGGCGCCAGCGAGGTCTTCACCCAGGGCTTCGCGGTCAGCCCTTTTGCCGCGGCCTTGCGCGCCAGCAATCCGGCGGCGATCAGCACGCTCGGATTGGATGTATTGGTGCATGACGTGATCGCCGCGATCACGACGTCGCCGTGTCCGAGATCGAAGTTGCGGCCCTCGACCGGGTAACGCGCCGTGGTGTCGGTCCTTCTGTATTCGTTGGCGAGCGCATCGGCGAAGCCGTCGGCGATCGCCGGCAGCGCCTGCCGGCCCTCGGGGCGTTTCGGTCCCGCCAGCGAGGGCACCACCGTGCCGAGATCGAGCGTCAGCTTTTCGGTGAACACCGGATCGGGCGACGCGGCATTGCGAAACAGGCCCTGGGCCTTGGCATATTTCGCCACCAGCGCAACGCGGGCCGCCGCGCGGCCGGACGTCTTGAGGTAGTCAATGGTCGCAGCGTCGATCGGAAAGAAGCCGCAGGTCGCGCCGTATTCCGGTGACATGTTGCCGATGGTCGCCTTGTCCGCGACCGAAAGATGATCCAGTCCGGGACCATAGAACTCGACGAACTTGCCGACGACGCCCTGCTTGCGCAGCATCTGCGTGACGGTGAGCACGAGATCGGTGGCGGTGACGCCTTCCTTCAACGCACCCTTGAGCTTGAAGCCGACGACGTCGGGCAACAGCATCGACAGAGGCTGGCCGAGCATCGCGGCTTCCGCCTCGATGCCGCCGACGCCCCAGCCCAGAACGGCGAGGCCATTGACCATCGTCGTGTGGGAGTCGGTGCCGACCAGCGTGTCGGGATAGGCGACCTCCAGGGTCGCGGTCTTCTTGCCGATCGTCAGCTTCTCTTTCCTGGTCCAGACCGTCTGCGCGAGATATTCGAGATTGACCTGGTGGCAGATGCCGGTGCCGGGCGGCACAACGGAGAAATTCGAGAACGCTTTCTGACCCCACTTCAGAAACTCGTAGCGCTCCTGGTTCTGCCTGTATTCCTCCACCACGTTCTTGGCGAACGCCTTGTTGTCGCCGAAGAAGTTCACGATCACGCTGTGGTCGATGACGAGATCGACCGGCACCAGCGGATTGATCTTGTCAGGCTTGCCGCCGAGATTCTGCATCGCGTTGCGCATGGCCGCGAGATCGACCACCGCGGGCACGCCGGTGAAATCCTGCATCAGGACACGCGCCGGGCGGAAGGATATCTCATGCTCGAGCTTGCGCTTCTTCAGCCATTTGGAGAAGGCGACAATGTCCTCCTTGGTCACCGAGCGGCCGTCCTCGTTGCGCAGCAGATTTTCCAGCAGCACCTTCATGGAGTAAGGCAACCTGGAGATGCCTTTGAGACCGTTTTTCTCCGCGGCCGGCAAACTGTAGTAGGCGTAGGTCTTGCCGCCGACCTTGAGGGTTTTCAGACATTTGAAGCTGTCGAGCGAAGCCATGTGAGGAATCCCGATCCAGGGGTTTAGGGTACCGGACTGTCTGACGGTATCAAAACACCGCAGGAGAAACTGATGCGCGGGGTTTCGTTGCGGGGGATTTTGTGCTGCATCAAGTTCCGAATTTATAGAGGCTTTCCAGACTGTCCGCCACGCCAACAATGCTTGCTCCCCGCCTTTCAGCCATGCACACAGATCGCACGACGGCTGTGCAAACAGGGTCATCATGAAACTTTCAGGGCACGGCTTGCGATGTGTGCGGGGCGGACGGGAAGTCTTCTCCGGTCTCGATGTCATGGCTGAATCCGGCCGTGCGGTGGCGGTCACCGGGCCCAACGGCGCGGGCAAAACCTCGCTGCTGCGGCTCCTGGCGGGGTTGTTGGCGATGGAGGGCGGCTCGATCGGCCTCGAAGGCGGCGACCCCGAGCTGACGCTGCCCGAACAGGCGCATTACCTCGGCCATCGCGACGCTTTGAAACCCGCGCTCAGCGTCAGCGAAAACCTGTCGTTCTGGCGGGAGTTTCTCGGCGGCGCGTCGCCAACATCAGCGGCCGATGCCGCACAAGCGCTCGCGGCGGTCGGGCTCGACCATGTCGGGCATCTGCCGGCGGCCTATCTTTCGGCCGGGCAGCGACGCCGGCTGTCGATCGCGCGGCTGTTGGCGGTGAAACGACCCGTCTGGCTGCTGGACGAGCCGACCTCGGCGCTCGACGTTTCCGGCCAAAGCGCTTTTGCCACCATCATGACCGATCATCTTGCGGGCGGCGGCATCATCCTGGCCGCGACGCACACGCCGCTCGGGATTGCCGTGCAGGAGCTGCGGATCGGGAGCGTGGGATGAGGGATGTGAGCAGGGCCATTCAGCGCGGACTGCCCTCCCCCCTCGTGGGAGAGGGTGGTTTCGAGCGTAGCGAGAAAACGGGCGAGGGGTCGATCCGAAACGGGGCGCTTTTCCCCTCAGAAGGGAGCAAGCCTGCATGACCGCCCTCGCCGCACTGATTCGCCGCGATGTCAGCGTCGCGCTGCGCGTCGGCGGCGGCGCGCTGATCGGCGTGCTGTTCTTCCTTACGGTCGTGGTGCTGATGCCGTTCGCGGTCGGCCCCGATCTCGCGCTTTTGAAAAAACTCGGCCCCGCGATCCTCTGGCTCGGCGCCCTGCTGGCGAGCCTGCTGACGCTCGATCGGCTGTTCACCGCCGATCACGACGACGGCTCGCTCGATCTGATCGTCATGAGCCGCACGCCGCTCGAACTGGCCTGCGCGGCCAAGGCGCTGGCGCACTGGCTGGCGGCGGGGCTGCCGCTGGTCGCCGCGACGCCGGTGCTGGGGCTGCTGCTCAACCTCGACGGCACCGCGACCGGCGCCGTGGCGCTGACGCTATTGGCGGGAACGCCCGCGCTCACTTTCACCGGCATGATCGGCGCCGCGCTCGCCGTCGTGCTCCGTCGCGGCGGCCTGCTGCTCTCGGTGCTGGTGTTGCCGCTATCGATTCCGGTGCTGATTTTCGGCGTCGCCGCATCCAACGCCGCGCTGTCCGGTCCATCGCCGTTCGGCACGCCGTTCTCGATCCTGTGCGCGCTGTCGCTGGCGAGCCTGGTGATCGGCCCGTTCGCCGCCGCGGCAAGCCTGCGGCACGGACTGGATTGAGGCGCCCGATGCCGCCGATCAACTTTTGCTTAAGAGAGAAGTCGGGCCCGAATCCGCATTGCCTGCGCTGGCTTCGGCGACTATCAGTGGTGCCATGACGCTGATCGATCTCGCCAATCCATCCCGATTTCTCTCGCTCGCCGGCCGGATTCTGCCGTGGCTCGTGGCTGTGACCGTGCTTGTGCTTGCGATCGGCCTGTACCAGTCCGCGACCGCCCCCGATGACTACCAGCAGGGCGCGACCGTCAAGATCATGTTCATCCACGTTCCCAATGCATGGCTGTCGATGTTCGTGTGGAGCGTGATGAGCGTCGCGGCGCTCGGCACGCTGGTATGGCGGCATCCGCTGGCAGACGTCGCGGCAAAGACCGCGGCCCCGATCGGCGCGGCGTTCACATTCCTCGCGCTGCTGACGGGATCGCTGTGGGGCCGCCCGATGTGGGGCACCTATTGGGAGTGGGATGCGCGGCTGACCTCGGTTCTGATCCTGTTCCTGATGTATCTCGGCCTGATGGCGCTGTGGCGCGCGGTCGAGGACCCATCGCGCGCCGCGCGCGCCGCTGCGGTGCTGACGCTGGTCGGCGCGATCAA